>Ga0210003_1000030_pt1 | contig 157587 bp, 124 predicted proteins | sample LantaG_FD_182804 | JGI IMG/M metagenome (GOLD analysis project Ga0210003, IMG submission 182804) | Deep subsurface microbial communities from Baltic Sea to uncover new lineages of life (NeLLi) - Landsort_02402 metaG (SPAdes) (version 2) | ecosystem: Environmental > Aquatic > Marine > Oceanic >... | reverse complement strand
ATAAAAAATCTTGACTTCCTCTGATGAGTGCTATATATTATGTCTAATGTAAATATACTATAACTGATATGGAATTGCAATAGAAAACTAATATCAAGAGGGTATGCTACCTTTCATAGCTGACCCCATTGTTCTGTTTCATTTCATTCTGACCCCTGTGCTATTTTGTCATGCTGAATTCATTTCAGCATCTCTTTTCCCCCTTTGAAAAAGGGGGATAAAGGGGGATTTTGTCATTCTGAGTAAGCAGCACTTATTAACTATGGAAGAATCTCGTCTGTTCCAGCACAGGATTTAAGGTAACAAATTTGTTTCCCTTTATTAAAATAGACTTTTTCAAGCAAACTCACAGAAAAGCCCTTAACAATTTATTCTGGGAGTATTAAAATAAAAAAATGGAAAAGTACCATCGATGAGGACACAATTCAGGCTATCGCAGATCTGATTAAATCAATAATCGAAACAGCTGGTGTTAGATGTAATATTATTGTTGATGAAGCTTTATCAGAAGGAAGTAATCCTGGTCAAATACCACAATTTATAGATATACATAATGCAAAACAAGTCTTTACTCTTTTAGCATCAACAAGAACTATGAATGATGATTTGTGGGAATCGAGGATACATCTTATTTTAGCAAATGATGGCACATATCCTGATATATTTGGGTGTTGGGGGTTTATGCAAGAACTACATTATAAAGGAATCAATATTATTGACATGCTTTATATATCTAGTGGTGAAAGCTATTCATATTTTAATGATAGGGTCGGTGCGATTGTTTATGCTGGGAGATTCCATTACAACCCTGAATTCCATCCCAAAGTTACTGACAGAGAAGGAATTGCTCTTGCTGCAACTCATGAAATTGGACATGCTTTAGGGTTAACACGACACTGGGTTCGAAAGGCGGTTGGCGACAAAGGTGTTATGGATAATCTGGTAAATTTTAAATCAGATGCGCAATTCTACTCAAATTATAATTACTTTGATATTGACCATCCGGATTTTCCAGTAGGTCGTCTTTCTGGAGAATGGGAAAATCCTCAGATGGAAGGATTTAATGCAATGGATACAAGGAAGGTTGTTGGTATTCAAACAATTGATTTTAGAAATTGAAAAGGAGGACAGATGAAAAAACAAGCAATTGTTTTTAGCGTTATTTTTGTTATATTTTTGAACTCAGTTCTGCTACCAAAAGTTGCAGATATTAAATCACTTTCAAGGAGTATTGAAGAATTAAAAAACCAAATCCAAGACATTAGTATTGAGGCTACCGTTTTGAATTCTGGTAATAACTTTACCCTAATTGGCAATACGGGTATTTGGTACACAAATGAGGAAAGCTCCCTTAAGCCTAAAGAGCTTCTAATCAGCCACTATATTTCTATAATGTCACTCTCGGGCAAAATAATAAGTCCCTGGAGAAAATTCTTTGAGTATATAGCGTCACCGGGTATTGAAATGCCTTTGGGCATTCGGACAGATAGAAACGGTAACACTTATGTCTTTTGGGGTTATGGACAATGGGATGGTCCGAGGGGATGCTATCTACGGTTTACAATGTTTGATAGAGAAGGGAATATAACAATTGACACATTTAAGGTGGATAATGAGGAGAAATTTGACACACTAAATATTGGGAGTTTTCAACAAATCAAGGAAGATGAGAAGGGGAATTTACATCTTTTTGCAAATCAGCAATATGTATTGATCAATACTCAGAAGGGAATGCCCGAAGCCACAGAGAAACTTCATTTCATCATATCCAGACGAATCCCTCTTCCAAAACCACAATGGAAAACTTTTCCTCTAATGGGTAGAAATTATGATTTTTATCCTCTTCCAGATAAAAGATTTTTTGTAACAGGTTACAGCGGTGAATATGAGCTGTTAGTTGAAATGTCCAAAGATTTTAAATCTAAATTTGACCTCAGCTCTATGGAACCTATAGATGCATATAAAAAAGAAAATTTTACTTCCGCCATAATTAACTTTGATAATTGGAAATACGAAAACCCTAATATAATCAATATTCAAGGATACGCCACTAGAAAATATGTTGGTCTAAATCTACCTGAGCATTTCAGGCTTCAGGGAGCAGGGAATCTTAAAAATGGTCTATTATGCTTAATAAAACTTGAGGATAAATTTTTATTGAATCTCACAAAGAAAAATGAGGTTGGGGAGATTGAGTTATTTCAAATATTTTTCGATAAAGAAGGAAATCCCATAAAGCCAGAGCACACTGGAAAGGTATTGGAACCAAAGAAATTTGAGGATTTATAAGAAGACTCTCAGAGGTTTGCAAGAATTATAAAATATTATGAAAACTCTGTTAGAAAAAATGAACTGGTTCTTTTTGGTTTTGACAAAGAAGGAAAATATTATCAGACAAATATTGATCTTGGAATAAGGAGGTAAAATGAAACCGGTAAAGTTCTATGCATATTTTATATTTTCATTAGTCTTTTTATGGTTAAGTAATAATTGTTTATACGCAGATTTTCACAGATATTCTCTCTGGGGTTATAACAAGATAACGAGGTCTTTGACTGAATCTCAGTTAGGTCTCCAGCTTTTTGATAACCCTGAAGGAATCCAGTTGGTAAAAATGCCGGATGGAACAGAAATTGCCTTTATCACAGATGCTGGTTGGAATAGGATACTATATACCCAGGTAAATGTTGAGATAGAGGATGAATGGACAAAGGCATTTGGCAATTATGGACAAGGGAATGGACAATTTCATAGTCCACTTGGCATCTCTGCTGATGCATTGGGGGATGTTTACATTGCTGATAGTTATAACAATAGAATTGTTCATCTAAAGTATAATTGGTCTTCCAAAAACATAAGTTTTATAAGAAATATGGGTGTTAATCTATTGAGCAAACCAAAAGATGTCTACCTCTGGGATAATGACACACAGCAAACATCAGATGACAAGTTATATGTGACTGATTATGGAAATCAGAGAATAGTCAAACTTGACATAGACGGCAATGTAGAAGATGTTTTTCCTGATGGCCAACCGCTAATTATATATCCTTGTGGGATTGTTCGCTCTGGTGATTTTGTTTATTTTGTTGATATTGGGAAACATAGAGTTATTGTATTAAAGGACATAAATGGGTTTTCTCTTGAGAAAATAGTGAACATTGAAGAAAACGGGGGTTGGACAGGTTCTATGCTGTCAGAAATTGAAGTGGACAAAAATGGGAATATATTTATAATAGACCGCCTTGCATGCAAAATAATTGAATATACGCCAGAACTCAATGAGTTCATATCAAAATTTGGTGGCAGTGGATATGGACCAAATAAATTCATACGGTTAAGAGATATATCTTTTATGAAAGGAAAGCCAAATTGGATGGGGACGGTGGAGATGTGGACATATCACTCAGGTTTGCAATATTATTCAAGGAGACTTTCCATCCTTTCCTTCACAGCTTCTAAGGAAAGTTTTGATGCATCAGAGGATACGGGATATGCGGATATTTCTTTCAAGATTGATGATGTGGCGGAGGTGAGTATCGTGGTGCTTGACAGTGTGAACCAAACCGTTAGAACATTGATTAATACTATCACATTCCCTGCGGGCACAAATGCCAATGTCTGCACCTGGGATGGGAAGGATGAAGAGGGTAGGTTGGTGCTTCCAAGGAACTTCACTATCAAAATGACCGCAATGGATGGATATGGGAATCAGGATGTAAAGGAGATTCTCATAAGGATAAAGGGGATAAAGATTGACATTATAAGGAAGAAAATTTTTTCTTGACACATTGATATTGAAGTGCTAAATTTATATATAAATGAGGAAATGAAATATGCTAAAAATTAGAAAAGCCTGTAGAAATGGGGTTACGATGAAAAAGAATAGCTCTCGCATATTTAAAAACATTTTTAATATCTTTATTCTTTTTATTTTTGCGTTAATGGGTATTTCTCCAGCAAATAGGGGTTGCTGTACAAAATTTTTTGAAAATTTATTTGGTCCTCAAGAACCTTATGTATGGTTTACTACGGGCACAGTTGAGTTGAACTATGGAGAGGTATTTGTCTTCAAAGCCGTGTATATTTGTCCTGGTAAATATTGGAATAGCAATCAATCACCGGAATTGAAAGGATACGTAGGCAATGAATTGATATTTGACAAGGTATATCTTGACTCAACACGGACGAACTCTACAGGGGAAGCAATTGATCCAATTATTACAACCTATACTTCTTATACTCCAAAGTCTACTGTAGCGCGTATCGAGCTTCATTATAAAGAATCCAAATCTTCAAAAAGACAAGATGACAATGTGACATTTGATCAGACGGATGTTATGTGGACAGGTGAAGCACCTCTTATTCATTTAATAAAATGGACTGGTGATGAACAGAAGGGGAGACCAAATGAAGTTATTGCACCACCATCAGCCTACCCAATTTCAGTAAGGGTTATAAAAAACAATGGAACTGGCTACAACGATGTTCCTGTCACTTTCACAACAACGGAAGGATGGGGGACATTTGAAGAAAATAATAGTAATGTATATCCGACAACTAGTTTTTACATTCATGGTTATAGTGGTGTTGCGTACTGTAGGCTAAAACTATCTGAAAATATAGGTATGCATAATGTGACAGTTACTGCTGAAGGGTGTGATGAAGATGTCGCTTTTGAGATAACCAGCGCACTGGATGAGGAGTTATCTCATTTAGAGGGAGAGTCACACAATCCTGACAGTTGCCATCAGAGGTGGAGTTATGAACCTTTTGGAGCTGAAATTCCGGGAGATGGTATTATAACAGACACTGACGAAGATAAAACTTTTAAAGTGGAAGTAGATTATCAGGATGGACTCAGTCTGACGGACATTTCCAATGCGTGTGTTTTAGCAAAACAGATATTTGCTACAGCTGGTGTTGTTCTTGAATATATAATAAGCGATGAGATTTCATTGTCGGACGAAAATTTAACTTATAAGGAGAGAAAAGAGATATATGCTCATTACCGAAACTATAAGGACCGTGTTCATGTTTTTGTTGGAGGAAAATGTGTGGAAATATCAAATGCTCTCGGATTTACAGATAACATAATAGAAAGTGTTTCAATAGGTGAACTTTTTAATTCTATTCACAAGGCGACTGGTGGTGGTCAATATGAGATTCCTGGGGTTTACAGTTTTCCTGGGAGGAAGACCTACCTTGATTCTGTTGGCTGCACTGTTTTTTCTACAACTATTCATTCAGTTTTACCATTTCCATCTTTGCTTTCGTTTCCTGAGGCAGTCGGTCTTGTTATGGCGCATGAGCTCGGACATGCCGTAGGAATGGAGCACACTGATGCTGGCTTCGGAGTAGATAATGGGATTATGGTATCAAATCTACCGATAGAAAATGAACAGTTTAATATATTTAAGTACAATCATTTCATTCGTGGTTCACTTGATGATTGTAATAAGGACGGGAATCCAAAATATTTGCAACAATTAGACATAAGTATCCGCCTACACAAAGATTACGATGCAATGAATTTAAGGGATATCTTAGGAATAAACAATGTGCATTTTTGGAGTGATATACTGTGGTTTTTAGATTTAAAAAATGTTAAAAAATTTTAAGGAGGTAAAGTTGAGAAATAAGAGATTTTCTTTCTTGCTGATTTCGGTTGTTTTAATATTCGCGGTTTCGAAACTTGACTCACTAACAATGAAAGACATCGAAGAAAATTCAAGTATGGATGTATATTATGTTGGTCATGATGCGAGTAGATATTATTTTTGGGGAGGTCCAGCGGGTGGACCACAGATAAAATTGGATTACGCTAGAACTCCCAACATAGATAAGATAGTGGGATATCATATAACCAGGTTTTCCCCTTCTGGTGAACTAAAATATACAAGCAGGGTTCCCATAAAAGGAATACTTTTTGGTAGTAATTATAAAATAATGGAGGATGATAAAGGAGTTATTTATCTAATTCATTACACTTACGAGGGATATGGTCGTGGTGATTCTTATGGTTATGATTCCCTGGGAAATCTTATGTGGAAGGTCAAGGGAGGGATGCCAATCTATACTGAACCTGCTGGTATTTTCCAAAAAGATGACGGAACAAAATTAAGTTTTGGGTATCACATGGGAGACTTCGAACTCTTCCATTTTGATATGACTGGTAGAAAAGATAAGGTTATATTAAAAAATCGCGACTTTTCTCCTCGTCATAAACTCAGTTTACCATATGATAGCCGAAATTGGAGAGTTGCTCGTATTGGAGAGGATCGCTTTCTTGCAGTTGCAATTAAATCCAGCGTAGACCGAGATAAGCTGTTTAATATGAAAACTATTGGAGATTCTATTCATATTATTTCTTTTCTTGTGAACAGTGAAGGTGAGATTCTTGATTCTGTTAATCTTGACAATGCGGAGGGTAAGGCAGTAATATTAGAGGTTGATACAAGTTCAATAGGGACCGCATATTATTTTCGTAAATGTGACTACTTTAAAATGCCAGATAGCTCATTGTTTTTTGTATTCAGCCCACAACCAAAAATGGTAAATGGCAATTATGCAGCCAATTTTTTATTATACATCGTAAAGTTTTCAAAAAATGGTAAACTTGTTCCTTTGAAACATAAGCCAAAGGTTTTACCACTTAGTTCCCTTTCTTCAGGATACAGGATAAAGGGTTTTAGTTTTCGTGGAGAATACTGGGATTATGCTGTAGATAGTCTTGGCAATTTTTATGTGGAGATAAGGAAGTATTCATTAAAAAGGAAATAAAAAAGGGGGAAAGCGTAAGACAAGGAGACAAGAGATGAGAAAGAGAGTTTTATTAAAAAGTTTTACAATTTTTTTATTTTTTCCCACATTAATCTTTGGGAAAATAGCCCCAGTATCCTATCAGGGAACACACAAAATGACGAAGTCGCTCGAGAGCCAGTATTTTGAAATAAAGATTTTGAAACATCCTTATTCTGCTGCATGTGGTGAGTATTATGCTCACCCTGGGGAAAAACAGTACACATTTATCTCTGACCGAGCTGCAAATAGGGTTGTTTGTTCGCAATTTTATGAAAACGAAAACACTGTCTGGATTACAGGGTACGGAAATTTTGGGTCTACATATAATAAATTTATTTCCCCTATGGGAATAACTTTCCGGAATGACTTAATATTTGTAGCGGATGCGGGTAATAAGAGAGTAAGTAAGGTTCGGTTTTATAAATCAGATTTCAGTTTTTCACAGGTAGGTTCTTACCATACTCCCTCAATGCTTTTTCCTTGTGATTTAGCTGTCAATGGTCAGAATGGCAAGGTTTATGTTATTGACCAACAAGTGTCAAAGGTTTTTGTTTTCTCTTTAGATAATGGTAATCTTATAACTACTTTTGGTCAAATTGGTTCAGGCTCTGGGCAATTTAACTCCCCAAGTGCTATTTCTCTATATGATACCCTGATATATGTCGCAGACAGAAAGAATAACAGGGTATCCGTTTTAAGAGAGAAGCCGAATGGAGAGATAGAATTTTTGAAGAATGTTGATTTTGTTTTTCCTGTTGATATAACTTGTGTAGAATGTGATAATTCAGGTAATGTTTATGTTGTTGATAAATGGTCTTGCCGCATATTGAGATATACGCCGGAATTAAACGAGTTGTTATGGGAGTATGGTTCAAAAGGTTACGGTGCAAATAAATTTATGTTTCCCAATTTTCTATATATTGATAAAAATCATGGTGATATCGTTATAACTGAAGATTGGAGAAGCAATTCAGGAATTCAATATTTCAGACAAAGACTTTCCATCCTTTCCTTTACTGCCACTAAGGAAAGTTTTGATGCATCGGAGGATACAGGTTATACGGATATCTCTTTCAAGATTGATGATGTGGCGGAGGTGAGTATAGTTGTGCTTGACAGTGTGAACCAGACCGTTAGAACATTGATTAATACTATCACATTCCCTGCGGGCACAAATGCCAATGTCTGCACCTGGGATGGGAAGGATGAAGAGGGTAGGTTGGTGCTTCCAGGGAACTTCACTATCAAAATGACCGCAGTAGATGGATATGGGAATGTGGCTCAAAAGGAAATTCCCATAAGAATAAAGGGGACTGTGGTTGAAGGATTTGGGATGGCAGGATGGGTTTCTGGAGTGTGGAATGAAGATGGTAGTCCTTATGTTATAGTTCATAATTTAACCATTTATGAAGATGACAGTTTAATAATGAGCCCTGGAGCGCGAGTAATGTTCTGGCCATATGACGCTGACAGTTACCAGCTAACAGTGGGGCAAGGTGAAATAATCAAAGCAATTGGAGAGGAGAATGATAGAATTCTCATATCCTCCTATAGAAAATCATGGGAGCGGAAGAAAGGTGACTGGATGAATCTCAGAATTATGGGTCAGAAAGCTATCTTTGAACACTGTAATATTGAATATGGCGGAGCTCCCTTCAGTGGTTGTCCAGCAAATCTTTTGCCAGAATCAAGCAGTGGGGATTCTGTAATAGTTGCACATTGTAAGATTTCAAATAGTGCGGCTTATGGTTTATATTCAAGTAATGATAGTTGCCTTATTGACTCTAATATTTTTATGGAAAACGACTCATTTCCTCTAATGATTTCTAATGCGAATGGAGTTGGAAAGACAAGCAACAATCTTTTTATTGATAATGGATATCAAGTTATAGAAGTTGGCAGTGGTACTGTTTCAGATGATGCGGTATGGACAAATCAGGAAGTTCCATATTTTATTAGTGGAAGTTATATTGATATCCACGGTTATAATACTCAAGACCCTTGTACATTAACAATAGAACCAGGTGTAACACTTCGATTCAGCGAGGAGAGCGGGATGCGATTTATAAGTTACGATTATAACGAAAGAGGCGCCTTGATTGCTGAAGGGACTCAAGATGAAAAGATAACCTTTTGTGGAGTTTCTGACACTTCATATTGGGAAACAGGCATAAATGTTCTCTCGTATGGGGGTATTGTGTTAAAGAATTGTTTGATTAAGAATGCAGGGAAAGAATCTGGGCAGAGTATTTGGCTTCAGGGTGATTCAAAGGGAGACATTGATTCTTCCGAGATAACAGGAGGTAAGGGAGATGGAATTCATGTTCAGCCTGGTGCAGATGTACAAATCAAGAATAGTAAAATCAGTGAATGTGATTCATTTCCCCTTATTGCAGGTGCATCTGTGATTGATTCTATCAGGGATAACACTTTTATAAATAACGGGATTCAAGAGATATGTGTAAGACAAGGGGGTAACATAACGGAGAATGCATTCTGGCAGAATCCAGGAATACCTTATCGGATAATGACAAGCGTTAATGTTCATAAATCATATACGGAGCCCTGCACACTGACAATAGAGAAAGGTATTGTATTAAAGTTCTCGCAGAGTTCTGGGTTATGGGTAGGTTCAAATGGGATTGGAATGCTTAATGCAGTGGGGACAAAGGATGAGCCGATAAAGTTCACAGCACTGGAGCCCGCAAAAGGGTGGTATGGGATATATTTTGATTCGTATGCATCGGATTCCTCTATTTTAAGGAATTGTGAAATAAGTTTTGGAGGATACATTTATAAAAATATCTACTGCAAAAATTCTTCGCCGAGGATTGATTCCTGCTTAATCCGAACTCCTGGACAAATAGGAATATACCTTATTGGGAATTCATCTTCTCAAATTACAAATAGTAGTATATACGAAAATAAGTATGGGATATATAATAGTTCTTCGGGCAACCCCCGGATTCATAATTGCAAAATTTATGGGAATACAGAGTACGGGGTATATAACAGTACTCACAACACAATTGATGCTGATAGTTGCTGGTGGGGGAGTGTGACAGGACCTTATGACTCCACAGATGGTAATCCTGACTATAATCCAGATGGGATTGGAGATAAGGTTACGGATTATGTTGATTACCGTCCCTGGTTGAACAATGGCCCCTATCCAGAGATGTATTCAATGGAATCTGGTGCAACTTCAGCGAACAATGCAAAAAAACTCCAGATTGTGAATGAAAATGTTCATTTGGTCTGGTCTTCTTCTGGTATGGTCAATTATTCCTGCACTCCAAGAGCAGAGGAGCTCATATGGAGAACAAAGAGTGTGGGTCCTGGGGTTTGGCCTGCATTGGATGTGCATACGGATACAGTAAATATTGCGTGGGTAAGCAAGCATCAGCCTACAAATCAAGAATGGCAGAACAGACTATATTATGCCAATTTTATAGATGATATATTTAGTGATACCTTTAGAGTCTTTACAGGTGACACAGGTATTATTTTTCATCCTCCTGCATTCTTAGTAAAAGATGATACAGGCTATGTAGTTATAGAATCGTTCAGGTTTGTCCCATCCGGAGTTTGTTCCATATTAGCGATTGCAGACTGGAAGGTTCGTTATGGAAATTTTCCATTATCCAATCCTGGAATAGACGAGTGGACTATAATTGATTCAACAGCGGAACTACTAGATTCTGTTCCTGAAACGACGCCATCTGTCTGTCTTTCTGGTGTTAATATTTCTCTTGTCTGGAGTGGGATTGATGGAGAGATATATTATAAGGAGAGAACACCAACTGGATGGACAGGGAAATTTAATATATCAGAGAGCCCCGATGAGCCGAGCTGGACACCTTCCATAAACAGTTATGGAAATTTACTCAGTTGTGTCTGGAAGGAAGGGACGAAGCCTGAGGAAATATACTATCGAGTAAAAGAATATGGAGGATGGGGTAAAAAGGAGAATGTGAGTAATTCTATGGGGCGTTCAATCCTTCCGTTCTTCACTCAAGGGTCATTTTTAACCTGGGCAGACAGCCTTGATACAGGATGGGACATACTGATGAGGAGGAGAGCACTTGGAGGAGCCTGGAATGTTCCAGAGAATCTTTCAAATAGCCCAGACACAACTTCACTCTATCCTCATATTGCGTATACAGAGACACCGGATACAGGTTATCTTTACTCTGTCTGGACAGAGGGGAATGAAGCACCTTATAAGATAGAAACGGGTTTTTGGCAAGTGCCGAAAGTTCCACTTATCCTGAGCGGGCATATAACAGAGAATACAACCTTTGACAGAGATGTTTTTGTCTTGGGTGATGTGACAGTAGATGCTGGGATTGCTTTGACGGTTGAGTCTGGGGTAACAGTTTACTTTGCGTTGAGTGATTGCGAAGAGAGTGGTATTGATAATAACAGATGTGAAATTATTGTTGAAGGCAAACTCATAGCAGAGGGGAGTGAAACGGATTCGGTTTATTTCACTTCTGCTGGATTAGAACCAAAGAGGAATGATTGGTATGGACTCAGATTTACCCCATTAGATAGAATCCCATCAGATAGCAAGCATCTAACGGGACAAGAGCATCTAACGGGAGAGGAACATCTAACGGGGTTCAGTTCTTCTGATACGAGTTTGTTAAATTATGTAAATCTTGAGTATGCAAAGACAGGCATTAGCTATAAGCAGGGCTCGCAGGCAATGCTCAGGAATAGCTCCATTTCAAACAACTATACAGGAGTAAGTGCCACACAGTCATCGCCCACATTAAAGAAATGCAATATTACCGATAATTCCAGCGGTATATATTGCAGCAACTGCACGAATGTTCTGATAGACAGCTGTCAAATAAGTAACGACAGATATGCGGGATTGAAGATGAAAGGTGTGGAGAATATTCCATTGGGTGGGCCGGACAGTATACCTGTTTCCGGAACAGGGATTACTTTCAGCAATTGCGATGGAGTAATAGTAACAAATAACACAATAATCAATGACTATGTTGGTGTTTATGCATCGGGTTATCTGAATGGAGTTTTCCAGAATAACTATGTCGAGGACAACGAATGGCACGGCTTTGATATAGCAGTAACAAAAGGCTCACAGATGCAGTTTATCAACAATACATTCATAAACAATGCAAAGTATCCAATAAGTCACAATATGGCAAAGAGGTATTATCGTGAGTTTGCAGGATTATCCCTTGCATTTCCAGGTATTCATACAGGAGAGACGGATGTGCTTGTGAAGGGAAACACCTTCGAAGATAACACCTGTGGGACAAGGTTCAGTAAATACTATACGAATCCTTCAACAGGGACATACAATGTAAGGTATGAAGAAAATCAGTCGAGGAATAACTTCTATGGCTCTGCCTTATCGGCACCATCTGGAGCAAGTGGATATGAGGGCACATTTGTAAATAACACAGCAGAATTAAATGACAGTGCAGGAGTATTTGTCTGGTTTGGCATAGATTCAGGAGCGGTAAATCTTGGAAACTTAACAAATGCAGATGCAACGGATGATGGAGGTAATCACATATTAAACAATGGAGTCTGGGAAGTAATGAACATCTGTCCATATATCCTTTATGCACAGGGTAACCTCTGGGGAACAACGGATGCTCTGCAGATAGATAGTAAAATCTACGATGACGATGAGGACCCGTCAAGTGGAATAGTGGATTTTGGCGGATATTATATTGCCGGGAGAATTCAGGATGGAGAGACCTGGGAAGGAATTGTCAGTGTCTGTGGGGATATACTCGTTCCAGAGAATGCAATACTGAATATTGTAGAAGGAACGACGGTCAGGTTTGCGGAGGGTTACGACATAAACAACATTGGAGTGGACAGCACACTTTCAGAGTTAATTGTGGAAGGGAATCTTCAAATCAAACCCCGTTCAATTAGTTCAATTGGTTTAATTAGTTCAAAGAGTTCAGAAGATATCGAGTTGAGGAGTTTTGGAGTTAAAGAGTTTGAGAGCTCAAAAGGCAGAAAAGATGCACCATCTATGTATACACCAATAACCTTCACTTCGGATGCGGAAGAGCCATCGCCTTCAGATTGGTACGGGATAGAGATGGGAGGGTTGGACATTACAGTTTTAAGAGTTAGAGAGTTAGGAGACGCGGAGCAAGGTCTGCTACTCCAGAAAACATCAGCAACAACAGGAGTTGTTGCACTCCAAAAAAACATCGGAGGGAATTTCCTGGAGAGCGAATATGAGATTGCTTCCAAAGTCAATAAGAATAGCATACTCGCAATGACAGACTATCGCAGGCTGAAGCCTGCGGCTACCAGTGAAAATGAGGGCATACTCGCAAGGACAAAAAAGGAAAGAAACATTCATTATTTCAAGATTGAGTATGCGAAAAGAGGGCTGGCTTTATGTGAGGGAGAAAACCTTTCAATGAAAGACTGTGCATTCAGAAATAATGATACGGGATTGAAATTGAGAGGTTATTCGGATGTTTCTGTGAAGGATTGTGTATTTAAGAGTAATACAAATTCAGGAATCTTGGTAGGAGAAAACGTATCAGGGACAATAAAGGATGATAGTTTGTATGACAATGGGATAGGGATAAATATTCAAGGATTACACACCTTTAAATCCCCCTTAATCCCCCTTTTTCAAAGGGGGAATTTAAGTAAGAGTGATAGAGGAGACTTTACTGAAAGCGGATACCAGATTGCTTCAAAAGTCAATAACAAGGGCATACTCGCAATGACACCTTTGTCTCGTCATTGCGAGCCCGAAGGGCGTGGCAATCTCATATTGACAGAAAGCAAAAATGACCAACAAAGTGGAAATATCTTATGTCCTGAACTTGTATTGAAAGGGCTTTATGTGTCTGGGAATAATACAGGAATGCTATTCGGTGGAGTAAGCACGCCAGAAATAAAGGAAACCAAGATAATCAACAACATAGATTATGGAGTCTACATAACAGACAATTCAGAACCAAACTTGGGCGGTAGTGGTCACAACTGTATTTACGGAAGCGGGATTTATGATTTATACAACAACACAGACAACCGAATCATGGCTAAGAAGAACGACTGGGGAACAATGAACATTGACTCCGTAGAGGCACATATTCATGATTATTACGATGACAACTCTCTCGGAATCGTAGACATAGAACCATTATGGAATGGCAATGAGACCATAGACGGAGTGATGTCAGCAGGAATAGAAAAAAGGTTCATTTACTCTCTCAAATATGCTTCTCCGAATCCATTTACAGAAAATACAGAGATTATGTATAGCATAACGCATAGAGCAGAGGACATAGAGTTAAACATCTACGACATAACGGGAAGGCTTGTCAAAACACTTGTACATGGTAAAAAGGATGCGGGTGTTTACAGAGTGAAATGGAATGGGAACGACAACAATAACCGCAAAGTCGCTACAGGTGTATATTTCACGAGGTTGGTATCTAATGATTTTACATCTGTAAAAAAGGTTATACTTGTGAGATAGATTTTAGCCAAGAAAGAGAAGAAAGACAGCCTCCTTTTGGGGGCTGGTTTTTTTGTAGGGAAAGAGATGAAGAAATAAAATATTTCTTGCAAAATATGATATGATATGTTAATAGTAACAAAGTTTTGTAATAAAGATGATGATAATAAAGTCAATTATTCTCGGAATTGTGCAGGGTTTAACCGAATTTTTACCTGTATCAAGTTCAGGTCACCTTGTTCTCGTTGAGAATTTTCTTGGATTCAAGAAGGTTGGGATTTTCTTCGAAGTATTGCTTCATTTCGCAACCTTGCTCGCGATTTTCATCGTGTTTCGCAAGAGAATCGGGAAGATTATCAAGGCTGTTTTTACTTCACGCATACAGATGAAGGGCAAACACTGGATAGTAAGCAACGAAAATCTTGCGATGTTCTTTTATCTTTTGTGGGCGTCAATTCCGAGTGCATTGGTTGGCATTTTTCTAAAGACTAAGATAGAAAATCTTTTTTCAAACCCCGTTCTTGTATCTATAATGTTTCTTTTGACAGGTGGAATTCTCTTTTCGACAAGGTTCATAAATATTAAAGAAATTCATAAACACAATGAGATTTCATCCACAGTGATAGGTATCGCACAGGCACTTGCAATTGTCCCTGGTATTTCGCGCTCTGGTGCAACCATATCAGCAGGCTTATGGGGTGGTGTTTCAAGGGAGGCATCTGCCGAGTTTTCTTTTATTCTTGTTATCCCTGCAATCCTTGGGGCAATGGTGCTTGAGGCAAAAGAAGCAATGGTGTCCATCCATCAGGGACTTATGGGAATTTACCTGGCAGGTGCTTTAGCAGCTTTTGTTTTTGGGCTAATTTCGCTCATTGTATTGTTGAAGATTGTGAAAAAGGGGAAACTACATTTTTTTGCTTACTACTGCTGGTTTGTCGGTGCAGTTACACTTGTTTTTAGTTTATGCAAAAGTGTAGCGTGAGAAGAAAGGTGTTTGATTTGTTGAATTAGTTGAATTTGTTTTATTGGTTTGATTGGTTCTATTGGCAAATAGACAGCAAAGCGAATATACACCGAAGGTAAATAACCATTGACTAATGACCGATAACTGATAACCAATAACCATTGACTAATGACGAATAACTGATAACTAATAACTGATAACTAATGACAAACGAACCAAACGGGCTAGATAAACCAAAGAAACAAAAGACATAACATTATACGGGAGGTGGTATGGCAGTTGTAAAAAGGGTTCATTGGGATTCACGCACTGCTTTTGTTCTGGCATCGATTGGTTCTGCAATTGGATTGGGAAATATATGGAGATTTCCATACATATGCTACAAATATGGAGGTGGTGCATTTCTTATTCCTTACTTCGTTGCCCTGTTGACAGCGGGTATTCCACTCCTGATACTGGAATTCGCAATTGGTCACAGAATGGCAAGTTCGGCACCGATGTCTTTCAGGAAGATTTCAAAAAACACTGAATGGATTGGATGGTTTGCACTCCTTGTCGGATTTGGCATTGTGTGTTACTATGCAGTCATAATGGGTTGGGCAGCCAAATACTTGCTGCATTCGTTCACACTTGCATGGGGAACAGATACGAAAACATTCTTCTTCTCACGGATGTTGAACCTTTCATCCGGGGTTTTTGAAGTTGGAAAGCCACAAGGCTTTCTTGTGCTTGCGCTGTTCATCTGCTGGGTATGGATTATTTTATCCACCTGGAAAGGTGTAAAGACTGTCGGCAAGGTTGTATATGTGACTGTTACATTACCCTGGTTAATGCTAATAATTTTCGTTATCAGGGGTTTAACACTTCCCGGAGCGATGGAGGGGGTTAAATATTATCTCACACCGAATTTCAAAGCACTCGCTGACCCGGAAGTGTGGCATGCGGCATACAGTCAGATATTTTTCACATTAACGGTCGGTTTTGGTGTGATGATTGCTTATGCAAGTTTCTTGCCAAGGAAGTCCGATATAGTTAACAATGCGATACTTATTGGACTTGCAAACTGTGCAACTTCGTATGTTGCCGGATTTGCGGTTTTTTCGACTCTTGGCTACTATGCGCATGTTTCCGGAACCACTGTTGCAAATGTGATGAAAAGTGGTCCTGAACTTGCATTTGTTACATATCCTACAATCATAAATCATTTGCCATTAGCCAATCTCTTCGGTATATTCTTTTTTGTCATGCTTTTAACCCTTGGAATTGACTCCGCATTTTCCTTGACCGAAGCGATTGTTGCCGGTGTGAGAGATAAGTTCAAGTGGAATCAAAAAGCAATAAATATTACCGTTGGAACAATTGCTTTTGCAGTGGGAATTATTTTTACAACAAGAAGCGGATTATACTGGCTTGACATTGTAGACCATTTTATGAATAATTTTGGGCTCTTTATGGTTGGTTTGTTTGAAGCAATATTTATTGGATATATTTTTGGTGCCGACAAATTGAGGAAATATGCTAACGACCTTTCCGAACTCAGTGTCGGCAGGTGGTGGAATTTTGCTATCCGCTATTTTATTCCGTTTGTTTGTCTTGGTTTGCTTGTATACTCGTTAACGGAAAGAATACTGAAACCTTATGGAGGTTATCCGAGGCTGGCTGAATTTCTTGGTGGTTGGCTTATACTGATAGTCTTTCTTGTTGTATCGATAATCTTTAGTAAAATGAAATCCAAGGAGGAATGATGCCCATCTCTGCATGGATAATGTTTTCTGTTGGTACGTTAATTCTTTTTGGCGGAATAGCATATTCTATTGTTATGTCGTTTCGTAGATGACAGATTAAGCCCAACCCTATCAGGCGAAAAGTTCACCACGGATTTACCCCGTGAAATAGGAGAATGGGCAGAACTTAATTGTATTTCACAGGGGAACCACGGAGAACACAGAGAAAAAACAATACTGTGGTTGTCTACCTCAATCCTTCCAAAGCAAATCTACAGGGACTGAAAGAGAATATAAGAGAAGGGTTAAAACATAAAAGAAAAAAAATAAAATCTCTTCAATTCCCTGTTAAATAAAATACGGGGATTGAAAAAGAGAGCGAGAAATATTTTTTTAAAAAAAATATGAGGAGCACGGATGCTCCTCATATAAAATCTGATCTCGAAATCGAGGCGTCTAAAGAAAAACCGCTACTTTTTTTTCTTTGTTGTTTTTTTCTTGGTAACCTTTTTCTTGGTAACCTTTTTCTTGGTAACCTTTTTCTTGGTTGCCTTGCAAGGTTTCCTCTTTGTTGTCTTTTTCTTCGCAGTCTTCCCTTTTGTGCCGCTCTTCTTTTTTACCGGCATATTTTACCTCCTTTCTTCGAGATTTGTGTAAGTATATAGTTTAATTTAGATTTTGTCAAGTGTTTTCTGCATTGTTTAGTATTTAAAAATGGGAAGGGTTAAGAATAGCTGCGTAAATATAATGTTTTACAAGTGTTAATTAAGGAGTTGTAATGATAGGAAATGAAAAAAGTTTTGCAGCTCTAAATATATTTTTGTGTGAAAGGAGACAAGACATTAAAGTTTTTATATAAGTCTTATTTAAAAAAACGGAAAACTTGAGTGATGTTGAAGTTTTTGATTAAAAAAAATATGGAAGACAGCAGAAGTTGAGTTTCAAAAGTTGTCGGGTATAAAGAATATTATACCAGGAGGTGTAAGAGAAGTGTTTTTGCCAAATAGAAAATGCTTGACAAAAGTATCTTTTTTGTATATAGTTAAACAAAGAGCTTGATAAGTGAACTATTATGAAGGCAAATAGAGCAAGAGTTTTTTTGGTTTTATGTTTTGTATTTTTCCTTAGTAGTTCGGTTTATGGGAATTTTAGACCGTTTAACAAGGGAGAGAAACTTATTTTTTCTGTGGAGTATGGACCATTAAAAGCCGGAACTGCAATTATGGAGGTTAGTGAAATCGTAGACATTGATAGCATAACTTGTTTTCACATAGTTTCGATTGAGAAAACGAATTCCTTTTTTAATAAAATGTATAAGATAGACGATAGATACGATTCCTATGTTGATACCTTGAATCTCTATTCGGTGCGTTTTGAAAAGCATATTAGAGAAGGGTCATACGAAAAAGACCAGATTGTTGAATTCAAACAGGATAGTGGAAAGGTGATTTACTCAGATAGTACGGAGTATGAGATTAAAGAGGGGGCAAAAGACATTATTGCGTCTATTTATTTTGCCAGAACCCTTGACCTTGAAGTCGGAAATTCTTGCTTCATAAATAACCATACGGATGGGAAAAACTACAACCTGGAAATCAAAGTTCTAAAGAGAGAAAAGGTAGAAACAGCAGCAGGTGAGTTTGAATGTCTTGTAATCCAGCCAGTTATAAAAGGAGGAAAGATTTTTGCTTCAAGAGACGGTCTGACTATTTGGTTAACGGATGACATCTGGAAGATTCCTGTTTTGATTCGGAGCAAGATTATGATTGGAAGCATTCAGGCAATATTGAAGGAAGCCTACTTTGAATGATTGTTTCGTCTTTAGGCAAATTATCTTAGGAGAGAGGAGATATTGCAATACGCCGTTATTTTAGCAGGGGGAAAGGGTGAACGATTCTGGCCAAGGAGCAGGAAATCGCTTCCGAAACAATTACTTAACATTGTTGACGATACAACAATGGTGGAGAAAACCATTGAGAGAATTTCTCCAATAATCCCGAAGGAAAGAATTTTTATTGTCGGCAACAAGGCGATAGAAGATGGAATTCGAAGAATCAGTCTTGGTATTCCGGAAGAAAACCATCTCTTTGAGCCACAGGGCAAAAATACAGCTCCTGCTATTGGTTTTGCAGCTTTCACCATAAGAAATATAGATAAAGATGCAGTTATGATTGTCCTCCCGGCTGACCATCATATTAAGGACAGAAGGTCTTTTTTAAGCTGTGTGAAGAAAGCTTCGAGATTTGCAGAAAAGAATTATCTCCTCACATTTGGAATTGTACCCACCAGGCCAGAAACAGGATATGGTTATATAGAAAGTGGTCCTATAATAAGCAACGATGTATACATAGTTAAGAAATACAAGGAAAAACCAAGTCACAAGAAAGCAAATGAGTTTATCAGGAAGGGTAATTTTTTATGGAATTGCGGCATTTTTGTATGGAGAGTTGATAGAATAATCGAGGAATTCTACAGGTTTCAACCGGAGTTTGCAGAAGACATAGAAGAATATGTTAAGAAGAATCAAACAGGGAAAGATGAAGGAAAACTTGAGAGGATTTATGAAAGGACTGAATCTATATCCATTGACTATGCCATAATGGAAAAGGCTTCTAATGTTGCAGTTATCCGTGCTTCTTTTGGTTGGGATGATGTTGGTTCCTGGAGTGCGCTCGAAAGGTTGAAAGAAAAAGACGAAGATGGCAACACGAAGGCAGGCAATATGGTTTTAATGGATACAAAGAATTCTATACTGGTATCGGATAGCGGAGTTATTGCAGCAGTTGGTGTTTCGAATCTTGTGATTATTCATACAAAGGACGCAACGCTGGTAATTCCAAAAGAAAGAATCCAGGAAGTGAAAGAAATAGTTCGGAGATTGAACAAGAGAAAAAACTTGAGAGAATATACTTAAAGAAAGGAGGTAGAGGATGAAAAGGTTGACATTTCTTTTAATTCTTTGCATCATAGTTGTACTTGCTTTCTCGTGTGCGAAGAAGCCACCACTGGGGGAGTTAACCGAAGAAGAACCAATCGTGATAGAGGAAGAAGGTTTCATAACTGAAGAGGTAGCTGAGACTACAGCAGTTGTTGAGGATACAACCGTAGTTGAGCCACCACCACCACCTGAGCCAACAACCGTATATAGAATTCAGATTGGAGCATTCTACGGTGTTTCGGGAGCGAACAAAAGAAAAGCAAGAGCTGTTTCTTATTTCGATAAACCTGTTTATGTTGAATACATCGCACCATACTATAAGGTTAGAATTGGGGATTTCGCCACAAAAGCGGAGGCTCTTAACTATAAGTCTTATACAACTCAGTACTTCACTGACGCATTTGTCGTGGAAACTTCTAAGACACCTTGACGCATTGACCGAACTCTTACTTGCAACGCGAAATGAGAACAAAATATCCGAGATAAAAAATTGTCTCGGAGAGTTGAGTTTAAGGATCCTTACATTCAAAGAAATGAGGGACTTTCCAGTTATCATTGAGGATGGAAAGTCCCTCTATGAAAATGCGCTGAAAAAGGCAAAGAATATCGCTACCTTTTTCAACAAACTTACCCTTGCTGATGATTCAGGATTAGAGGTTGATTTCCTTCTTGGTAAGCCAGGTGTTTTTTCCTCAAGATTTGCAGGAATTTCCGCAACTTACGAGGACAATAATAAGAAACTTCTGAAACTACTCTTAGCTGTTAGCAGAAACAGAAGGAAGGCGCAGTTTAAGTGTGTAATGGTTATTTCGTCTCCTGACCGTATTATCGGGAAGTTCGAAGGTTTGCTCAAAGGTGAAATATTGGAAAAAGGAAGGGGAGAGGGTGGTTTTGGTTATGACCCCGTATTTTATGTTGACAAGTACGGAAAGACGCTTGCCGAACTAACTTTGAGTGAGAAAAACGAAATAAGCCATCGAGGCATAGCACTGAGAAAAGTTCAGGAATTCTTGAAGGAAAATAATTCCGTTTATTGAACTATGTTTGCTTTGGATTGTATATTGAAGAGAAATAACAGCGATATTTCATGGGATTTGATATGAATTTGGTCAATTTGGAGTTAAATCTTTTTCTTGTGGTTATAGGTGTTTATTTAATTAGTTTCATATTTTATCTGGTTTATCTCGTTTTCCCTCGTTTGTTTAATGAGGGAAAGATTGCGTTCTATTTTTTGCTCATCGGTGCAGTCTTTCACACTGCACTTATAATATTAAGGACAATTGAAGCGAAACACGCACCATTTCAGACATTGTATGAAAGTCTCTCATGGTTCAGTTATTCTGCCGTGATTGCATACATCTTTGTAGAATGGAGAAGAAAGGTTAGACTTGCCGGGGTTATAGTAACCGCTATTGTGGTTGCTGCATCTATTTATGCAATTACTTCGCTTTCTCCCGAGGTAAAACCTCTCCCACCTGCTTTGCAGAGTAAATGGTTCATCTGGCATGTTGTGGTTGCCTTTGCTTCATACGCGATATTCGTTGTGTCTTTTTCCGTCGAGATAATCTTTCTGTTGCTCGGTAGAAGAGGTGCAAGATATGGTCTCGACAGGAAGAAAAAGAATCTTTTTCATAGAATGTCTTACAATTTAATCTTGTTTGGATTTCCACTCTTAACATTCGGAATCATATCAGGTGCTGCATGGGCACAGGAGGCATGGGGTGGATACTGGGGATGGGACCCAAAGGAAACCTGGTCACTGATTACCTGGATTGTGTATACCCTATATTTACATGCAAAGGTAACACCAGGCTGGAGTGGAAGAAGAACTTCGGCTCTTAATATTCTTGGTTTCATATGTATGATATTTACATTTTTGGGAGTAAATTGGCTGTCACACTTACTGCATATTCCCAGTCTTCACGCTTATTAGAATAAATATGAAAACGTTTTTGAAAATTGTCTATTGGTTTTTGTCATCCACAAAACTGACATTGACTGTATTGTTCATACTTGTTTTCCTTATGTTTTTGGGTACCCTCTTTCCTCAAGGTGGAACATATGAAGAACTTGAAAATGCTTTTGGTACCAGTCTGTATTTGAAATTTGCTCCGCTCGGTTTATTCAATATATTTCACTCCTGGTATTTTATCACAGTATCAATCGTGTTATACTTGAACCTTCTGCTTTGCACACTGAGAGGATATCTGCAGGAAAGAAAGAAGCTAACGGTTGCATTCGGTAAATCCGAGAATGAAAGGAAAATGAAAGTCGAGGGTGGGTTTTCGATGATTGAGGGTGTATTGAGAGACAGAAAATACAGGTTCAAGAAAATATGGACTAGAGATAAAGATGTATCTCTGGTTGGTGTAAAAGGTATGAGAAGAAGATTTGTTTCCATATACTATCATTTTTTTCTTGCTGTTACAATCGTAGGTTTTTTGATTTCTGCTTTTACCCGATTTGATGGTTTTATATCTATGGAGGTGGGGGACAAGCGAAAAATCCCCAGGCAGAGCGAGGAAATGGGGATTTATAAGAAATTCATGAAGCTGGATAAGGAAAAAGTGGATTCAGTGGAGGTTGAACTTTCGAATTATGAGATGGAATATGTCTGGTTCAAGAATGACTACTATCCAAAGGATTATAAGAGTACCCTCGCTGTTAGCTACAAAAATTCGAAGAAGTTAAGAACGATAGAAGTTAATAAGCCTCTCACATTCAAAGGTTTGACGCTTTATCAAATGGATTACACACAGAACTTCGATGTTTCTATTGATGATACAATGGTGCATTTGAGTTCGGGAAAGAAGTTTACTATCGACGGAATCAAAGGTTCGTTCAAGATCAATACTGTATATGTTGGAAGATTATTCACCGATGAGAATGTCAGTGAAATCGTTCCAAATTGCAAACTCTATTATCTTGGCGAAGAAGGCAAGAAGTATAAAAAGATTGGCAACCTCATTCTTGACAAATCCGTTACTGTAATGGGTAGGGGTATGATTCTAAAGAATACGAGAGAGGTAAGCGGAATCTATTACAGGAGAGACAATGGTGTTCCTGTTCTCTATATATCATTCTTATTTTTCACAGTCGGTCTTTTCCTGAGAGTATTTTTCCCGACCTATGAGATCAGGGTTCGTTATGAGAAGTCAACTCACGAGGTGTCATTAACGGGCACTGGTTCAGGTTTGGCTGCATACATAGACGAGGAGATTGACGAAATATTGAGGTCACTGAAAGGAATAACTAACTGATTATTTAATTGACAAAAATCCTGAAGTATGATAGAAAGGATAGATTTTTAATCAAGGTCAAGATGAAAGGTGAGTAAATGAAAAAGAAATCTAAAGCAAGAGAATGGATTGAATCTGTAGTCTGGGCATTTGTTATTGCAATGATCATAAGAACACTCTTCATTCAGGCATTCAAGATTCCATCGGGTTCAATGGAGGATACGCTTTTAATAGGCGATTTTTTGCTTGTCAACAAAATGGTTTTTGGAATACATGTTCCATTTTCCAGAAAAAACATCTTCAGTTACAGGGAGCCTAAAAGAGCAGAGATAATTATTTTTATATATCCTTTTACTAACAAGTATTTTGTAAAGAGATGTGTTGCTGTTGCAGGCGACACAGTTGTGCTAAGGCACAAGCAGTTATATATTAATGGAAGGAATCCTTACGAGCCGTATGTAATGCATATAGACCCAAGAGAGTTTCCACCACTGCCAAATGTTGACCAGGCAACATACCAGAGAGACTGGGAGGTGGGCGATTTTCGTCGTGTAGGAGGATACTGCCGGGACAATTTCGGACCTGTAGTAGTACCGGAGGGAAAGTTTTTTATGATGGGAGACAACAGAGATAACTCCGATGATTCGAGGTTCTGGGGTCCGCTAGGGGAAGGATACATTATTGGAAAGCCTTTAATACTCTATTGGTCATGGAAGAGAGAGGTTCCAATTTACAAGATATGGGAGAAAGTAAGATGGAGGAGAGTTCTTAACTTTGTGAATTAGATGAAAGTCACAGTAGACCTAAGTAACATAAATCTTGGGGATAGAATTGCTCAGGTAGAAGCCAGAGCACTGAGTGGAAGTTTCATAATTATTTCAGGAAAACATTATGCATCGTTTTCATACAGAAATGGAAAATTTCAGAAAGCACGCTATGATGACATCAAGGGCAAGGATGCTATGGAAAAAATAATGAATGTCAAAGAAGGACTCTTAACAATAGATATTATTGAGGTAGAAAAAGAGAAGAAGCAACTCTGGCAGATAATTGAAAGTCTTCCCAATCTTCTTTTCTGCGGAATTATTGAGGGTGGCATTTTTACTCACATTATTCTTAAGAAGGAAACACGATTTAGCGAGCGTGAGGTGAACAGTTTTCTAAATTATCTTTTCCTATTCTCTGACAGGCGAAAAGTGAAAATCAAGGAGATTATCCTGACATATGATTATTTTCTGCTCTATATTGAAAGGGTGCGGGAAGAGTTTTTTGCAGTTTTCTTATTACCTCGCGTTGATGATATAAGGCTTTTGACTGTTTCAATAAGAAATATTGTGTCAAGAATAGAAGACATAATGTATAGTAAAAAGAAGAAATAGATCCCTCTTGACAAATCAGTATTTTGTTATTATATTCAGGGGTGAAGATTGAAATTAAGGAGGAAGGTTGAGTGCCAAAGAAGATAAAATTAAAGAAGATGAAATAGAGGAGGAGAGAAAAGATAGTGCTGATGAAACCGAAACTGAAGAAACCAATAAGAGTGATAAGCTCAGGGCAGAATTAGAAGAAGCGCTTGATGAATTAGCGAACTATAAGGACAAATACCTGAGAGCTCTTGCGGAACTCGACAATCAGAGGAAGCGGTCCATCAGAGAAAAGGAAGAGATACGAAGATACGCAACCGAGAAGTTAATTTTGTCAATGCTGCCTGTGGTTGACAATTTCGAGAGAGCAATAGGTATAGATAAGAATTCTGGAAGTGTAAAGGACATTATTGATGGGGTGAAGTTGATTTTTAAGCAATTCAAAGAAGTACTTGAAAAGGAAGGACTGAAGTCTTTTGACAGCATTGGACAAAAATTTGATCCTTATAAGCATGAAGCTCTGCTCGCTATAGAAAGCAAAGAGCATGAACCTTCAACCATACTTGAAGAAGTGGAGAAGGGTTATTTGCTTGGAGAAAAGGTCTTAAGACCTGCAAAGGTTACAGTTTCAAAACAGGACGAAGAAAAGGAGAGTGATGAAAATGGCAGCAAAGGATAAAGTAATAGGGATTGATCTGGGAACGACGAATTCCTGTGTAGCTATTATGGAGGGAGGGGAACCAAGTGTAATCCCCAATCTCGATGGTGGCAGAACCACACCTTCTGTCGTAGCAGTCAAGGATGATGGCGAAAGGGTAATTGGTATAATAGCGAAAAGGCAGGAAGTTACCAATCCAGATAATACAGTATATTCAATCAAGAGATTTACAGGCAGAAGATACAGGGAAGTGAAGGAGGAACTTAAAAAGATTTCTTACAAGGTACTTGAATCAAGCGATGGAGATGTAAGAGCTGAGATGGGCGGAAAACAGTATTCGCCGCCTGAGATTTCTGCAATGATATTGAGGTATCTTAAGAAAGCAGCGGAACAGTATTTAGGGTCGGAAGTGAAGAAGGCAGTCATAACCGTTCCGGCATACTTTAACGATTCGCAGAGGAAAGCAACGAAAGATGCAGGCAAAATTGCCGGACTTGACGTGATGAGAATCATAAATGAACCTACAGCAGCGGCACTTGCTTATGGACTTGAGAAAAATAAAAATGAAAAGATTGCTGTTTTTGACCTTGGAGGAGGAACTTTTGACATTTCTGTACTGGAAATTGGTGAAGGTGTTTTTGAGGTCAAATCGACAAACGGAGATACGCATCTTGGCGGTGATGATTTTGATGAAAGAATTGTCGACTGGATTGCCAGTGAATTCAAGAAGGAAAGCGGTATTGATTTAAGAGATGACAAGAGAGCACTGCAAAGGCTTAGAGAATCGGCTGAGAAAGCAAAAATAGAGCTTTCAACGACACTTGAAGCATCTATCAATCTGCCCTTTATTACTGCAGATGCTTCTGGAGCAAAACACCTTGATATGAAACTTACCAGGGCAAAACTGGAAAGTCTCATAGGTGATCTAGTCGAAAGAACAAAGCGACCAGTTGAACAGGCACTTGAAGATGCGAAGGTAAGTGCAAAGGACATTGATGAGGTTGTTCTTGTCGGCGGAATGACAAGGATGCCCATAGTGCAGGAGACGGTGAAGAAGTATTTCAACAAAGAACCACACAAAGGTATAAATCCGGATGAAGTTGTTGCAATGGGTGCTGCAATCCAGGGGGCGGTTTTGAGCGGTGAGGTTAAGGATGTTTTGCTGTTAGATGTTACGCCTCTGACGCTTGGTATAGAAACACTGGGTGCGGTTATGACACCAATTATTGAAAGAAATACGACGATACCAGCAAGAAAAAGTCAGATTTTTACAACCGCTGCCGATAATCAGCCAGCCGTAACGATTCATGTGCTTCAGGGTGAAAGAAAAATGGCTGTTGATAGTAGGACTCTCGGAAAATTCGAGCTTGTGGGTATTCCTCCTGCACCGCGAGGCGTTCCTCAGATTGAAGTATCATTTGACATTGATGCAGATGGAATCCTTCATGTTTCCGCCAAAGACCTTGGGACAGGGAAAGAACAGAAAATTCGAATCTCAGCTTCAGGTGGGTTGAAAGATGATGAAATTGATAGAATGGTAGATGAAGGAAAAACACACGAGGAAGAAGACAAGAAACAGAGAGAGCTCGTCGAAATAAGGAACAAAGCCGATAGCCTAATTTATTCAACTGAGAAAAGCTTAAGAGAATACGGTGACAAATTGTCTGATACCGAAAAGAAGGAAATCGAGGCTGCGGCCAATGAGTTGAAAGCAGTTATGAACACGAGCAATAGGGACGAAATAGAAAGGAAAGTGGAGGAGCTTCAGAAGGCGTCATATACACTGAGTGAAAAAATGTATCAGCAGGCAACCGCTGATCAGCAGAAAACGCAAACGGAACAGACGACACAGGAACAGACAGCTACAGAGAAAGAAGAATCCAGCGAAGAACAGAAGAAATCAGGGGCTGTGGATGCGGATTATGAAGTAATCGATGACGAGGATAAGGAGAAAGACGAGGAGTGAAACGGAGAAACGGTGAAACCATTTCGGATTGCGAATTGCGGATTTCGGATTGAGCACCAGATCACTAATAACTAATGACCGATGACCAGAATCAGAGCGAGGAGTGAAACGGAGATACGGAGATACGGAGAAACGGAGATACGGAGAATCGGGGGAACGGGGAAGAAAAGAATAATCTACCCTAAGCAAACCAAACAAACTCAATAAACTAATTTATTAAATAGATACTTATGAAAACAATGGATTATTATAATACTCTTGGTATCTCAAAGAGTGCAACCGATGATGATATAAAGCGAGCATACAGGGCGCTGGCAAAAAAATATCACCCCGATGCAAATCAGGATAACAAGGAGCAGGCAACAGAGAAGTTCAAGGAAATCTCTGAGGCTTATGAAGTTCTGATGGATAAGAACAAAAGATCCACATATGACCGTTTTGGTTATGATGGATTGAAGGGGTCATTTGGAAGTGGTGGTTTCAATATGAATAGGGATTTTACCCACTTCGAGGATTTGGGTGATATTTTTGAAGGGCTCTTTGGTGGTGGTGGTTTAGGTGGTGGAAGTATATTTGACCTCTTTACGGGAGGTGGAAGGAATGGATTCAGGCAGAGAGAAGGAAGTCGAGTCATCAAGGGAGGGGACATAAGAGTAAATATGAAGCTCTCGCTGAAAGAGGTTGCAAATGGGGTAGGAAAAAAGATAAAGTTGAAGAGGTATGAAAAGTGCGATATGTGTGGTGGTTCAGGTGCAAAAAAAGGAAGTGGTGTTGTGACCTGTCCGGAGTGTCAGGGAAGAGGACAGGTTGCACGAACTTCACGGGGACTTTTGGGAGGTATGGTGCAAACAATTTCAACCTGTAATCGCTGCGGAGGGACAGGTAAGATAGTGAAGGATGCCTGCAGGAAGTGTAGCGGAACGGGAAGGATTAAGAAAACATCTATTATTAATGTTAGAATTCCAGCGGGTGTCAGCGAAGGTAATTACATACCTTTAAGGGGTGAAGGGCATGCTGGTCCAAATAACGGACCCAAAGGAGACTTGATAGTTGTAATAGAGGAAACGAAGCATGAGAAATTCGAAAGACATGGTTCGGACATAGTCCTCAGAACATTCATTTCATATACAACCGCAGTTCTTGGCGGAAAGATTGAGGTTCCTACATTAAATGGAAAGGTGTCTTTATCAATTCCGAGAGGAACGGAATCAGGTAAAGTTTTCAGGTTGAAAGGGCAGGGACTTGCTCATCTAAATTTCGGTGGGAAAGGTGATGAATATGTTGAGGTCACGATATGGACTCCGAAAAGAACAAGTGGTGAAGAAAAAAAATTGTTGAAACATCTTAACGACATTTTGTCGGATCCTCCCAGAGATGCATAGTTTTCTGTAGCAAGAAATTCGTTTTGGGATTTCATTATGGGCTATTTTTTTATAAAAAAGAAAGATATTAATGATGATATTTTGACTATCAAGGGTAGTGAGTTCAGACACCTCAAGAGTGTTCTGCGGTCAAGGAATGGCGAGAGAATTATTGTAATTACAGGAGATGGAGAAGAATACCATTCTGTCATTTCAAAAATCGGAACCGATTACATAAGAGCGCGAATAGCAAAAGTAACAAGGAAAACCAATGAGCCGTTAATCTATGTAAGCATAGCCATATCGCCGCCAAAGGGAAAAAGAATGGATTGGTTTGTCGAGAAGGCAACTGAAATCGGAGTGAGAGAAATCGTTCCTGTTGTAACAAAAAGAAGCGTCGTAATTCCGGAAGTAGCAAAAACCGCAAGATGGAAGAAAATCGCAATTTCTGCTGTTAAACAGTCTGAAAGGTCCATTCTGCCAGAGATAAGAGATACCGTACGATTCGATGATTTTCTATATATGTGTCAGGATTTTACATTGAAATTCATTGCTTATGAAAATGAACGAAATAATACTATTGAGAAATATATGGGAGAGAATGAAGCAAGGAAAATTCTTGTCTTCATAGGTCCCGAGGGAGGTTTTGAAGATTGGGAGGTCGATGCGGTCAGTAAACAAGGTTTTTTGTCTGTAACTCTTGGTACTGTAAAATTGAGAACCGAGACTGCTGGTATAGTTGCTCTTTCGAGAATTCTGTCCAGAGGATACTAATGCAGTGCTATTTTTTGTATTCCCTTACAAATTTAAGTTTTTCGTCGGGTTTAAGGTAGTCTATTATCAATACTCCATTGAGGTGGTCAATTTCATGCTGAAGAACTCTTGCTGTGAAACCATCTACTTCAAGAATCTTTTTATTTCCTTCTATATCAAGGTATTCAACAATCAGTTCTTTTGCTCTATGCACTTTCACCACTGCTTCAGGTATGCTTAAACAGCCTTCATCGTCGGTCTCTTTACCATGTGTTTCCCTGATAACGGGGTTTATCAACCTGACAAATGTCTTGTCATCCAAAAGGGCAATGGCAAGGCTTTTCGCAATTCCAATTTGATTGGCTGCAAGTCCGGCGCCATCTGCTAATTTAACAATATTTATCATATCTTCAAATGTCTTGATGATACTTTCTGTGATTTGTTCGACATCCTTTGTTTTGATCTTGAGAATGGAATTAGGGAAGGTTCTTATCGATTCAACTTTTTTCTTCATTTTTCTTCAAGATTATTCCCAATTCATCAAGTTGCTCTTTTTCAACCTCCGACGGAGTTCCTTCAAATAATCCTTTCCCCGTGAGTGTTTTAGGGAAAGCAATTACATCTCTTATGTTATCGAGACCTTCAAGTATCATGCAAAGTCTATCTATTCCGGGAGCTATTCCTCCGTGAGGTGGAGCGCCGTAATCCAGAGCATTGAGCAGGAAACCAAAGCGGTTGTCTATTTCTTCATCATTAAGACCGAGAATCCTGAAAAGCTTTCTTTGCAGCTTAGCGTTGTGGTTTCTTATACTGCCTGAAGCAATCTCGGTCCCGTTTATGACAAGGTCGTACTGTCTTCCTCTTGCTTCTCCCGGTTCTTGTGTTAATTTCTCCATATCTTCAGCAAGGGGCATTGTGAAGATGTGATGAGAAGGCTGCCAGGTCTTTTCATCTTCATTCCATTCAAAGAGTGGGAAGTTTGTCACCCAAAGAAACTTAAAGTTGTCTCCGTTAATGAATTTCCTGCCAAGCTCGTTTCTTAGTTCTCCAAGGATTGTCAGAACCGCTTCCTTATCACCGGCTACTATGAAGAGTGTTTCCCCGGAAGAGAGCTCGAATAATTGCGGTTTTTCGAAGTGTTTAACAAAAGGACCCTTGTAGTCTTCTTCTTTACTGAGCCAGAGAAGCCCGGGGGCGCCGAGTTTTCTAACAAATTCTTCCAGTTCCTTAATCTGTTTCCTTGAAAAAGATTGTTTTAGCTTGATTCCCTTTACGCAGTCACTGTCAAGGAAAACCTTGAAGTTTCCTTGTTTTGCAACTTTAGTAAAATCCGATATTTCAAGAGGGATACGCATATCTGGTTTATCTGAACCATATTTTTCCATTGATTCGCTAAAGTTTATTCTTTCAAAAGGGATTTCTATTTCAATTTCAAGTAGGTCAGAAAAGAGTTTTTTCATCATTTTTTCTGTTAATGCGAATATATCTTCCTCGTTCACAAAAGACATTTCGATATCAATCTGAGTATGCTCTGGTTGTCTATTGCCTCTCAAATCCTCGTCACGCAAGCATTTCGCAAATTGATAATACCGGTCAAATCCAGCAACCATTAGAATCTGTTTGTAAATTTGGGGTGATTGTGCAAGGGCGTAGAATTTCCCTTTTTCGAGTCTTGACGGAACAAGAAAGTCTCTTGCTCCCTCTGGGGTAGATTTTGCCAGTATTGGCGTTTCTATTTCGAGGAATTTTCTTTTACCTAAGAATTCTCTAATTGATTGAATTACAAGATGTCTTGTTATGAAGTGATTAAGCATTTTCCTGCGTCTTAAGTCGAGAAATCTATACTTTAATCTGAGTTCCTCTGAGGCTTTTACTTTTTCTTCAATTACGAAAGGTGGTGTTGAAGATGGATTGAGAATTTTTATCTCATCGGCATAAACCTCAATTTCCCCTGTATGCATGTCAGGGTTAAACATATTATTGGGTCTTTGCCTGACGGTTCCTGTTACCGACACTACATACTCAGGTTTTATATGAAAACCTGTCCCGGTCGCATCTTTTTGTTCAGGATGAATTACAATTTGGGTAATACCATACCTGTCCCTCAGGTCAAAAAAACTTAAACCCCCATGGTCCCGTTTCCTGTTAACCCAGCCAACGAGAGTTACCTTAGTATCTTTTTGATTTCCTCTGAGTTCTCCACAGGTGTGTGTTCTCATTGTTGTTGAAAGATCTACAGTGTTATGTGTTTTTCCTTTACCGTCGATTGTCAATTTCTTTCCTTATTTCTTCAACCGAGAAGGGAATTCGTTTTTGAGTTCCATCATCCATTCTCCTCAAGGTTACCTCGTTTTTTTCGATTTCATCGCTTCCTATTATGATAGCCAAAACTGCTTTGAGTTTGTTTGCATCCTTCATCTGTGCTTTAAGACTTCGGCTCATAAAATCTTTTTCGCAGCGAATACCGGCTCTTCTTAGTTTGCCAAGCATCAGGAAACCCTGCTCATCGGATTTCGCATCCATTGTTACAATGTAACATTCTGGATGTTTCTTCCGTGTTTTTGTTTTTCCCTGTTTTTGGGCAGCAAGAAGAATCCTTTCCATTCCGCAGGCGAATCCAATCGCCGGGATTCTTGAACCGCCAAAAGACTCGACCATTTTATCATACCTTCCTCCTCCACCTACTGCATCCTGTGCTCCTAACACAGGTGATATAAACTCGTAAACCGTTTTTGTATAATAGTCAAGGCCCCTTACGAGGTGGGGGTTCAGTATATAAGGTAAATCGCTCTTCCTAAGAAGATTTATAACCTGAGCAAAATGTTCGCTGCATTCTTGACATAGGTAATTAACAGGTTTGGGCGCATCCTTTGTCAGTTCCTTACAATTTTCTTTTTTGCAGTCTAAAACCCTTAGAATATTCGTTTCAAATCTTCTTTTACAGTCGTTGCACAGGAAAGGCAGTTTTGGCTTAAGAAATGATTTGAGAGCCGACTCGTAGGATGGTCTGCATTCCTCACAGCCGATGCTATTCAGGTGAAGTTCGACTTTGTTCAATCCGATGTTCTTAAGAACTTCTATTCCAAGTATAATGGTCTCCGCATCGATTTGGGGAGAACGACTTCCAATGGCTTCGATGCCGAACTGCCGAAATTCACGTAATCTACCAGACTGCGGGTTTTCCTGCCTGAACATCGGTCCGTAGTAGAAGAACTTCTGGAAGAGTTTTTTTTTGTCAAGACTATTCTCAAGATAAGCTCTTATAATCGAAGGTGTTCCTTCCGGTCTAAGGGATATATTTCTACCTCCCCTGTCGGTGAAACTGTACATTTCTTTGTTTACGATGTCAGTTGCTGCACCTGTTGTTTTGATAAAAAGTTCGCTAAGTTCGAAGATTGGAGTCCTTATTTCTCTGTATTCGTATTTGTTCATCGTTTCTCTGAGGATATTTTCTGCTGTAATGAACGCGTCGATTTCTTCGGGTAAAATATCCCTGGTTCCCTTGATTTTGTTGATTTTCATATTTCTTGTGGTTTTGGGCATTTCTATTTTCTTTCTGCACCAAAAACAGAGAACGGACCGAGCCAGCTGAAAAGAATATTGAATCTCTTATCCGGATATGTCGTTTGGAATGTTTTATCTAAAGCAAAGGTTAATGTGATTCCTTTTCCTGGATTCAATCTTATTCCCGGAGTTATTCTCTGTTCGGAATCCGAGCCTGAAAGGTTATCGGCAGAATATTCAATAAAGAACTCTGAATAGTCTGTTACAAGTGAAACTGAAAATCCCAGAGGCATTAGAAATTCTTCAGAACTGAAAAAACCGATATTGGTGTTGAACTCAAATGGGAGCTTCTTGTTCATAGCTGTTTTGAGGCTTCCAATCAAATAAGCACCGAATTTTGACTTTGACTCTTCACTTCCTGCAAGTGAGAAGGAAATATCCGGTGCAAGAGCGATACTTAGAGCCCCCTGTTGCATAGCAAGATACTTTAATTTCCATTCATTGGCATCCTGCTCTATGGTGAGTTTTTCCAGGGATGGAAGAATCATTCCCCTAAGGGCAGTCGACAGTTCGATTTTTTCTGTGAGAACGAAGGTCAGTGTTAAAGTGTTGGACAAGGTTCTTTCCGAAACCGATGATGTATCCTCAAGTTTTTCGTTTGCATATCCCTGATAGAAACTGAAATATAGAAGAGGCATTCCAATTGAAAATGGCTCGTTGTTTGCTGAAAATACTCTCAATTGTCCTTTTCCTCCGCTCAGTGTCGGGTCAGCATAGATATTAACTACTGTGGTCGCAAGCACAATTATGAGACAAAGGGTAAGTATCACCAACATTTTTGATTTCTTCATTAGCTACCTCTTGGTATAATATTTATTATACCTGACATCCTATTAAAGATCAGGGTGTCTTTACAATTGTATTTCAAAAAGAATATCATGGATTGCAAATTCAGTCAAGCGAAAAAACAAGAATGAAATTATTTCAATAGAGATTTTTCTTTTTGCACCATACAGTCCAGTTGCAGGCGAAGTAATTTATCAATGGCAGTTTCAGAATCAATTCATCCAATAATGAAAGTATTCTTTCGATATCTTTACTTATGTACCAATCTTTCTTTGAAATCTTGCTCAGAAGAATTGTAATCCACTGGACAAAACCCAGTGTAAACCAAACAGGTTTTATCTTGATTACAGAAAGACCAGCATTCTTTATCAAAGAAACTAATTCATTTCTTGAGAAAGTTCTTTCAATATTAGGTTCTCTCCAGTTTTCTGTTTTCTCTATCGGAGTTTTGAGTGTTTTGTAGCCGAAGGAAAGAAGTACGGCTTTCTTGAGGATGCTGAATAGAAACCCAAGTGGATTAAGCCATTCATAGCGATTGGGCTCCATCGCAATCACAACGGTCCCACCGGATTTCGTGCATCTTATTATCTCGCAAAACACCTTGTGTATATGCTGCAGATGATGAAGTGCAGCTGTAATGTATGTTCCGTCAAATGTTTCATCGGCAAATGGCATATTTTCTGCATCTGCTACATAGAGAAAAACATTTTCCTTGAATTTATTTTTTGACAATTCTTCTCTTGCCTGCGTTACCTGTCCAGTTGAGATATCCGTAGCTACAACCGTTAAACCCTTGCTAATGAGAAATGCAGCGTCATATCCAGTACCGCAACCCAGTTCCAAAACGATAGAGTCAGGTTTTAATTCCATTATAGGTTTGAGTGAATATTGATGATAGTGAATGTTGCGGAATGTATTCATTTTATGCAGGTTTCTGTACTGGCTGCTAACATGTGAATGGTATTCAGATTCTCTTTGCTTATATTCATCAATGGAAACCAGTAGAATGGGGATGTTATTGAGGATGGGATATAGTGTATTGCAATTGCTGCAGAAAAATCCCTTTTCTGTTCTTGAAATCTTATGTGAGCACTCTGGACATATCAAAAATGATTCAATCTTCTCTTTCTTCGTCACAATCTTCATAATAATGTCTTTCCGGTCAAAGTCAAGAGAAAAGAGACGGAGGTTACGAATTGTCCTTGCGCCGTATTTTTTGCTTGACAAGTTTCATATTATAAGATACTATTTTAATATGAAGCAAAATGTGAGTGTTTGGATTGTAATAATTGCTTTCCTATTTGTTTTAAGTGTTTTTGTGCAACCAATCCTGTCTGCCGACAGAGTTGTATCTTTGACGATAAAGGACACTTTCAGCGGTGATGTCCCTGATGGTTTCGCATCTCCAGGTGAGGAGATAGCGTTAGGCATAAAGCTTCTAATGGAGTTTATCCCTGAAGATGTGCATATAGCATCGGATACGAGTTTTGTGAGAGTTAAAAAAGGAGAAACGCAGTTTTACAGGAGTATCGACGATACAATAATCAACTCATCTTTTGAACCAACGGTTTTTATTAAGGGTGATTGTCCGACTGATACTATCTTGCCCCTTGCCTTGGTTTACAGGAAGGATTCTGTGATTGATACCCTTTCATTGCTGATACACACCGTTGCAACCATTGATTCCTGTTTTCTTGATGAATCTGTAAACCAGACAAACAGCAAGCTTCGTATCAAGGTTTCGGCAAAATGCAGTTCAGGGAATTCTTCAGGTTACAGTGCAGTAACGGCTAAGATTAAGGATGCTAAGGGTATGAATTTGGGCACAATAGAACTCTTTGATGATGGGAAACATTCCGATAAGGAAAAGGATGATGGATTATTTGCTGGCAATTGGTGGTCGCCTTCAAGTCCTGAAGATTATGAAATCGACCTTGAACTGAAAGATTCATTGACCGGTAATTCTCATACAATTGAAGGTATAGCGGGTTTTACGACCAAAAGCTTTGCTCTCTCGAATCCCTATCTTATAATAGGGGACCCATATTCAAATACTTCACAAAATGAATCATTTCAAGTAATAAGCGAGTTAATGGATTCATTGAGTCTCAACTACAGTTACTGGAATGTATGGTTCAGAGATTTTCCGGATTCCACTGAAGTTGAGCAATGGGGGAGAAAAGGTGTTATCATGATTTGGGCAACAAGGTTGGGGGGGAGACTTAAGTATTCAGCAGAGGGGCAAAAAGTGGTCAAGGATTTCCTTCTTGGAGGTGGAAGTCTGTTTCTAACAACAACCTATCTTGGCAATTATATAGAGGAATACGGAAATGAAACGGATTCTTGCTTCTACAATGATATTATTTGCTCAAAATTCATTGACAGGTTTTCTTCTGGTGATTCGGTGAGAAACATCGCTTTGCTCAATCCTTTTACAGACGACATTCTGGACACATTTAATATGAGATTATCGCTTCCTTATTCTAATGGATTTTCCTCATTTGCGGATGTAATAAAACCAATTTTCCCTGCTACTTCGGTTGCCAGCCCTGTTTTGAAGAAGGATAGCACCATTTATTCAGATACAACGGTTTGTCTGGGTTTAAAAGTAGCCAAGCGAAGTTCAAGGATGATTTATCTGAGTTTCGATGTGAGCGATATAACCCCATTTTCCACAAGGAAGGATTTCTTTGAATTTTCACTAAAGTGGTTAGGCGAGGAAAAACAAGATACATTTGCATATGAATCCTCCGCTGATAGAAATATTGAACTTGCAAAAATGAAAGACCCTTATCCAAACCCATTTATCAGCGAATCCACGATTCCTTTTACCCTTCTAATATCAAGTGATGTGAATCTTATTGTGTGCGACCTATCTGGAAGGACTGTAAGATACTTGATAAGGTCATCTTTGGGGCAGGGAAACTATTATGCTGTCTGGGATGGTAGAGATGAGAAAGGTGATGGAGTCTCGGCAGGTTATTATTTTGTCAGATTATCCACTAAGGCAATCGAAAAGAAAGGCGGAAAGGAAATTGAGGCTATTGTCTCAAAGAAACTGCTTAAATTGCGTAAATAAACTATAGGAGAAAAAATGCTTGGTCATTTTGGTTGGCAGGAAATCCTTTTGATCCTTTTGATAATTATTGTTCTTTTTGGGGCAAGGAAGATACCTGAAATTATGAAGGGAATGGGAAAAGGTATCAAAGAGTTCAAAAAAGGAATAAATTCGAAGGAAGACGATAAGGAGATAGAAGACCAAGAGAAGAAGAAAGAAAATAAGAAGAAAAAGTAGTAGAATCCAAATTAATTCCATTTATTCAATTCTCATAAAATCTTATGGTCCTCAGAACTGGTGGCCAGGTGAGACTGCTTTTGAGGTTATAATTGGTGCTATTCTGACACAGAATACGAACTGGAGGAATGTCGAATCAGCAATTCAGAATCTTAAGAGCGAAGGATACCTTGACGCATATGAGGTTTACAAAATGCCCATCAAGAAACTTAGAAGATTGATTAAATCAGCAGGATTTTTTAATGTTAAAGCAGAGCGAGTCAAGACTTTTGTTCGATACCTGTGGAAGGAATATGGAGGAGATATAGAGTTAATGAAGCAGAAAGAGACCTTTTTTTTGAGAGAAGAACTGCTTGGAATTAAAGGTATTGGTCCCGAGACCTGTGATTCCATTCTCCTGTATGGTCTTGGAAAACCGGTTTTCGTTGTGGATGCATATACAAGACGCATCTTCTCAAGGCATAAAATTATCAACGAGAAAGATAATTATGGTGATATTCAGAACATCTTTGAAAGGAGTCTAAAAGCGGATGTAAAGCTTTTTAACGAATATCACGCTCTGCTTGTTAATCTCGGCAAGGACAAATGTAAAAGGGAAAAGCCATTATGTGAATCCTGTCCGCTGAACAAAATTCTGAAGAAGGAACTTGCCAGTTCCGAAAGGGACAGGTCCTTATAGAGTACACAATATTCTAAATGGACCTGTCCCATTGTTCTAAAGGGACAGGTCCTTAGAAAGTGCACAATCTTTTTGATGGACCTGTCCCATTATTACATCGCCAGTATTTATTATTGACTATTTCCTAAGTTTGTGATACACTTAGACTATGGAAAAAAAGAAAGAAAATGAAGATAAAATTTCTTCTGAAGAGATAGATAGGTTTCTTGCTGACAGAGAGAAAATCAGAAATATTGTGGGCAATATTGGTGGCAAACCAACAAGAAATGAAAGAATATTGATTTGAATAACATTTTCTGTATCAAAGAAGAGAGGAAAGTTATTTCAGACAATACGATAAGTTACTATTCAAGGATATTTCAGATATTACCGGATAAGTACAGGATAAGTTATGTCAAAGCAAAGGTCGTAGTGCATGAACATTTGGACGTCTCCATTCATATATTCTATAAAGGCAGAGAATTAAAACAAAAAGAACTCTTTACAAGAATGATAAAAAAGAGAGAAAGGATATTGGCAATAGTGGAATACTGACATTCTTAATTTGCAAAAAACCTGACATTTTCTACTTGCAATGACAAGGCTTAAAAAAGTTCTTGACACTATATTCTTTATGTAATAAACTAATAATTGGACTATGAGACGACAAGATAAACCAGATGAAAGGAGGTGAAAATATGAAGCGGAAACTGGTAATCATTTTTTGTGTTTTTCTGCTGATTGCTATTTTCTTCGGATGTTCGAAAAAGGCAGAGGATGATACACGAAGCACTGCGGTAGAAAAGAGCGATGCTGAACTTCTTTCACTTTCGATGACAATGATGAATGGGAATATTGGTCAATACGATAGTTATGTAGGTAATGGCGGCAAGTTCAGAGGACCTCCTTTGCCGTGGCAGGGACCTGCTGAGAGAGAGACCCCGGATGGAAATACCGCCAACTGGTATTGGTGGAAGGGTGCTTGGGGAGATACAACTAAAGCAGATTCAATGCTCTATTTGCTTATGCAAACGCCTGACAGATGGGCAGACACATCGATTGCCTTTGTTACCAAGGTTGAAGTCTGGTTATGCCAGCAGATTGAGAATACAAGCTGGTTCCATTTTGCAATTGAAATGGATTCCACTGACCTCACACATATCAGTGGAATGTGGAAATGGCATTATCAGGAGACATGGTTAGACTTTACATTCCTCGATATGGGCACAGAAGACTATTCAGGAACCATCGATATCAACACATCGAACAATATTAGTCTCGGTGCTCATTTTTCATTTTACATCGATGGAGATGGAACAGGATGGGGCAAGTTTCAGGGCATAAAGTTTGTTGATTATACATTCTTTACGATGGCGAGCGAATACAGAGGATACTACACACTGGCAAGCGAAGGCTGGAATGTGAAGCACTATTTTTACCATTAAATTAAAAAGGCAGAAAAAGGCGGGGCTTAACCCCCGCTTTTTTTATTTATACGTAGTAACCTTACCAATAAAAAGTGATTAAGATTCTGAATAAGGATAAGAACATTCTTCCAGAGGAATTCCTGAAGAGAAAAAGAAATCCAGTTTTCGTAATATTGGATAATTTAAGAAGTGCATATAATGTAGGTGCAATATTTAGAACCTGTGATGCCTTCCTTGTAAAAAAAATGTATCTTTGCGGAATAACGGCACATCCACCAAACACGAAATTAAGGAAGACCGCAATGTCAAGCGAATCCTATGTTCGGTGGGAGTATGCAAGGGAGACGGTCGATGTCATACATTCTTTGCAAGATGTGGGAGTGCGTATATACTGCTGTGAGAGAACGGAGCAGAGCAAGAAAATTAGCAATATTGAATTCCATTTTCCATGTGGTATCGTGTTTGGTAACGAAGCAGAAGGTGTTTCACAGAAGGTTATCGAAGCATCAGACGAAGTCGTTGAAATACCTATGATGGGCTTCAAGAATTCCCTTAATGTTGCCACAACAGTTGGTATTGTATTGTATGAAGCTGTGAGTAAGAATACATAACAGAAGTCGTTGGTTAATGGTCATCAGTCAATAGTCAATGGTTATTGATTATTAGTAATTGAGTAACTAAGTAATTGGTAATTGACTATGGGTTACATTTTCGTATTTTCGCTACAAATTTCACCACAGAGACACAGAGTACACAGAGAAAACATTTGTTTCAAGGTTTTAACCAATTAAACTAATTAAAACAATCCAACAAATTAAACATCTTTTGCCTTTTCTTGCGCACTTGTGGCTTGTGCTCTGGTACTCTTTCCTGCTGTTCAGATTTTACTTTTAACTTGTCACTTTTCACTTGCCTTTCTCCCCGTTTCACCGATGCCCCGTCACTCCGTTTCACTGTCATCGGTTTTATGTCTCTGGTCTTAAGTCTGCTTTCCTAAGAATTTTTTGTAGAATGTTAGTGTTCTTTTTGCAATGGCTTCCCAGCTGAACATTTCAATTACATTTTTATATCCAACTCTTGCAATTTTTGTAGCGAACGCTTTGTTTTTAAGCAGTTTAATCATTGCATTAGCTAATTCCTCTATATCTGAAGGGTCAACAAGAATGCTATCTTCTCCGGATACAAAGTTTTCTTTTATGCCGCCGAGATTGGAAGCAATCACCGGTGTTTCACATGCTCTTGCCTCAAGTGCGGTCATTCCAAATGGTTCAAATTTCGAGGGAAGCACGAAAATCTCTGCCTGTCTGTAATACGGAGCCATTAGTTCATCAGGAACATATCCAATGATATGAACCCTATCTTCCATATTGCATTCTGTAACAATTCGTATCATTTTTGCCTTAACTTCCAATTCTACTTCCTTTGGTTTTGGAGAACCCCCTCCAATTATAAGATGAACATTGTGAATCTTTTTTCTAACAATATCAAAGGCAGATAACAGGTAATCATGCCCTTTGTCTGCATCTATTCTGCTTATTGTAAAAATAAATCTTTTCGGAACATCCAATTCTATTTCTTCTTCTCCTTTACCCAGGGGTTTGAAAATATGAATATTTACACCCGGCGGTATTACTTCAATGTTGTCTTTTGTAAAAGCATAGTATTTTCTTATAAGTTCTTCCTGGATTGCAGTAGTAGCACTCTGCGCCATCACGGTTTTGAATATTCTTTTTTCTTCTTCGATGCGGTGTTTGAAATGGTATAGTTTTTCCATTTCAACTGGATTTCCTCCCATTCTTTCCTTTTTCCAGGCACCAATAGAATGAGCAGTGAAGAATGAAGGTTTACTAAAATGTTTTGCAACATCGATTGCTACAATGCCACCATCCACATAATGGCCGTGGAAGATATCGTAATTCAGGTCGTTTTGCTTAACAAAGACAATCATATTCTTTTTTAGCTCAGGCAGCACATCATATATATCTTCCTTTCTTATGAATTTCCACTCACCTGAGTGAATGCGGATAACTCTTACATTCGGGCACTCCCGCAAGAGAGCTATCTGTTTTTGGGACTTATCAAACCATCTTGTGTAAATATCTACCTTGATGCCGTATGTGCTGAGTGCTTTTGCCAGTTCAAGCACGTATACTACCTGTCCTCCGGTATCTGTTCTGCCAAGCTCTGGCACAGGGTCGAAATACCCATGAGTACTGATCATACAGATTTTCTTTATTTCGCGAACCATAGATTTACTAATAGCAGAAATGGATAATAGTGTCAATAACTTTATTGTTGAGAAAGTGGACACACACAAAGGTTGGAATGCTTTGTATAGGTTTTGAAAATAATACTTGCAAATCTTGGTTGATTATGCTATATAGGAAAAGCTGTTGGTTTGAATAATGTTTGTTTAGAATTTATGCAAAGATAAAGGAGAATAGATGCCAAGAAAATGTGCAATATGTGGAAAGCAGGCGCAATACGGCGCAACCGTTAGCCATGCCCACAATGTGACCAAGAAAAAGAAACAGCCTAATCTCCATCGTATCTGGGCTAAGGTAGATGGAAAAAAGAAAAGAATTCTTGTTTGCACAAAATGTCTCAGGTCGGGGAAAGTCGAAAAAGCATAGAAGCAGGGTATGTCATTGCGAGTAGTCATTCATATTACTAAACGAAGCAATCTCCATTTCTATTTTTCAATTCTTGCGTTTGCTGTTTTTGCATTTTTTCTTTCAAGTTGTGCCGAGAATAAGGTCGTTAAGGAAAGGGCAGAAACACCCATACTCGTTTATGAGCAATTTACTCATGGGATAAGTCCTAAATCCACGACTGTAAAAGTTTACGGCGATGGTTATGCAATTATCTGTGTCAAGAATGAAGTTTCGGGCGAGGAGAACAAAGAATCAAGACATTTGAGTAACAAGGACTTTAAAGGTCTAATGAATGTTTTTATAGATAGAGATTTTCTTGATGTCAAACCACTCAATATGCCACCTGTATATGGTGGTGTTGTAATAACAATAATATTCAATTATCAGGGCAAGTTAAATACAATAAAATTTTTGGAAGGAGTGAAAATTCCCCTTTCCCTGCAGAGATGCTGGGAAAAACTGGATAAATCACTGTTTTAATTAAAAGGGGACAGGCTACTTTTCTATTTTTTGTTCAAAAGGCAATTTAGCAAGGTCTTTATGAAAATTTTCTTTCGCCTTGAATAGCTCTTCGATTTTTGTATGTCTATTATTCTCCATAGTATATTTTTTGAAATGGTCAAGTTTATCCTTTAAGCTATATTTCTTTAAGATTCTAAAATACATTTTTCTGTGTCACTTCTGTGGAATTTTGTGGTTTTTTGTGAGTAATTTTTCCTTGACTTTGTGAAAAATTTATCGTATTGTGCTCCTATGAAACTTGTTATTCTTGTTGCTTCAAAACGTAGGAAGGGCAATTCTGCAATAGTTGCAAGGTTAATCAAGCAGTATTCACAAGCACATAAGCTCGATATAAAAACGCTGTTCCTGCAGGATTTTAAGATAGATGAATGTGATGGATGTATGAGTTGCGTTTTTAAGGGTATTAGATGCCACCTTGATGATGGTTTCTATGGACTGATTGAGGAAATTAGCGCTGCAGATTTCTTTGTTCTTATAGCACCGACCTATGTACTTTCAATACCCGGTAATCTAAAGACTTTTCTTGACAGATTTTTACTGTTTCGACCATACTACAAGAAGAATTATGGCAAGAGAGCAGTGAGCATTGGCATTGCAAGTTTGAAGGAATGGCAGCATTTTCAATTACCTTTTCTTAATACCATCATTCTATCTCTTGGTTTTGATGTTGCAGATTCTTTTATGCTTTCGGGTGCAGGACCGGAAGAAGTTTTACTTGATACTCAACTTGAGAAAAAGGTTGAAAACACAATATCTAAGTTATTAAATAAGAGTGTGATAACGGATGATGTTGTGAGTAATGAATGCCCCGTTTGTCGTTCTAAAGTGTTCGAATATATAGATGGAATGTATGTATGTCCTTTCTGTAGAGTAAAGGCAAGACTTACCAATGAAGGTTTCTTATTTGATACTAATGAGGTCAAAAATCACAGGTTTACAAAAGAGAATCTCGACGAGCATTTTGATAACTGGATATTGAAAACCAAGGATATTTTTAGGGATAATTTTCGGAAAATTACAAGAAGAAGGCGCGAAATTTTTGGAGGCAGTAGTGGAACTTAAAGATGCTATTCTGAACAGAAGGAGTATAAGAAAATTTAAGGATAGAAAGATATCGAAAGAAAAAATTGAAGAATTGTTGAAGCTTGCAATGTGGGCTCCTTCCGGGATGAATAGGCAGAATTGGTATTTTATCGTTATCAAGGACGAGAAAAAGGAAAAGCTAATTGAGATTTCAAGAGAAGCATTTGATAGTTTTATTTTAAAAAGTTTGAAAATAGTTTTTAAGAACGGAGAAGGAATAATTAGGGCGTCGGAAGAATTTTTCAGCACTTTAGGTAATGCCCCCATGGTTATATGTGCTTACAGAACAAAGACGGTTGAAGGCGAGCTAACGGATATACAGTCTGTCGCAGCTGTCATAGAGAATTTGCTTTTATTGTTATATGAAGCTGGTTTGGGTGGTTGCTGGATGACGGGTCCTGTTCATCTTGAAAATGCGATTAATGAATTACTTGGTGTTGAAGATATGAAGTTGCAGGCACTCATCCCAATAGGAGTGCCTGATATTTTACCACCTTCACCAAGAAGAAAGGAAGGAAGGATAAAATGGATTGGATGGGATTAAAAGATGAACACAAACTTCTGAAACAGGATATAAAAAGGTTCGCCGCGACGGAGGTTTTGCCGCAAGTTCCCGAGTCTGACAAAAAGACAGAACCTATGATTGATACCTTGAGAAAATTGGCGGGTATGGGTGTACTTGGAATTCTTGTCTCCGAGGAATTTGGTGGAGTTGGTATGGATTTGCTGTCCTTATTGATTACTGTTGAAGAGCTGGCAAAAGTTTCTCCGTCCCTTGCATTATCTGTAATGATGCATAACCTTATCTCTGATGCAATTTTCGAAAATGGAACAGAGGAACAAAAAAAGGAGTTTCTTTCCAAGCTTGCTGCCGGTAAAATTCTCGGTGGTCTGGCAGTGGACACAATGCATAATCCTCTTGCACAAGATGAGAAGGATGAGAGAATGGTAGTCAATGGTGCATTCGCCGATGTTCTGGGACTTCACATAAATAAGAACGGTGAAGACAATATGGTTCTTCTAAAGGGAGTTAAAGATTTGAAAGCTGAACGCGAAATAAGCGGCATGAGGTCAAGTGGCATCTGTTCTTTTGCACCAGAAGAAGAGCATTTAGGGAAGCATGATTTTTTCACCTTCGAAAAGGACAAATTTTTTGCAAAGGAAAGACTTGTTTTAGGTGCTATTGCCTGTGGAATTTCACTTGCTGTGTTTGATTATGCAAGGTCTTATTCAAAAGAAAGACACCAATTTGGCAGAGCAATAGCAGAATTTGGAATGGTTCGGGAAATGCTTTCGGATATGGTTTCAAAGGCAAAGGCTTCAGAACTTCTTGTTTACGAGGCATCTCAGGGGAATAACGTTATGGATATGGAATTAGCAAGTACATTTGCAGTTGAAAGTAGTCTTTATGTAACGGATAAAGGTGTTCAAATATACGGAGGTTATGGCTATACAAAAGATTATCCAATGGAGATGTTTTTCAGAGATGCAAAGGTTCTTGATGTTCTATGTGGCTCAATTTACTCAGAGAAGGTTTCGATTGGCAGGCTTTTAACTGCTTGATTAGACAATTTTTTAGAGGAGGTCTTAAGTGAAATTAGCGGAGTTTACAGATAAACATAATGCTTTTAGAAAAGAGGTCAGGGAATTTGCTAAAAAGGAATTGCTTGCCGAATCCACAGAGATAGATAGAAGGAGTGAGTTTCCCTGGGAAATAATCAAAAAGATTGCAGAAAGAGGTTGGTTGGGTGTTCCTTATCCTAAGGAATATGGCGGAATTGGTCTTGATGCTACAAGTTATATCATCCTTGTTGAGGAAATCGCAAGGGTGTGTGGCTCAACTGCTATAATGATTGCCGCACATGTGAGCCTTGCATGTCAGCCTATCTATGTTCACGGAACAGAGAAGCAAAAGGAGAAATACCTTATTCCTCTTGCACGCGGTGAAATGATTGGTTCGTTCGGTCTAACAGAACCAAATGCCGGTAGTGATGCAGGGGGGACAGAGACAACTGCAATACATGATGGAGATAGTTGGATAATAAATGGAAACAAAAGGTTTATCACGAACGGCACGATTGCCGATATGATCGTTTTTACTGCAACGCAGGACAAGTCAAAAAGGACTCATGGTATTAGTGCTTTTATCGTGGAAAAAGGAACAAAGGGTTATGAATCTGGTAAGGAAGAAGACAAGATGGGTTTGAGGGGTTCGATAACTGCGGAACTTCATTTTGAGGATTGTAAACTTCCCAAGGAAAATCTGCTTGGTGAAGAAAATGAGGGATTCAAGGTTTTTATGGAAACCCTTGATGGTGGAAGAATAAGCATAGGGGTTCTTGCTCTCGGTATTGCGCAGGGCGCTCTCGACTACGGTATTGATTATACAAAAGAGCATAGTTTGAATGGTAAACCTCTTTACAAGTATCAATGGGTTCAGAAGATTATTGCAGATGCAGCAACCGAAATTGCAGCTGCAAGACATCTGATTTATCATGCAGCAATGCTCAAAGATAAAGGAGCTCTGAGGGTTACAGAAGAGGGAGCAATGGCAAAGTTGTATGCATCAGAGGTTGCAACAAGGGTTTGTTATAAGATTCATAGTATTTTGGGTCAGGATGGACTTACGAAAAAGTATCCATTGGAGAGATTCCTGAGGGACACAAAGTTGATGGAGATTGGAGAGGGCACTTCTGAAGTGCAGAGGATTGTCATCTCAAGACAGATACTTGGAAGATAAAAGAAAGGAGGAGTAATGAATTTTGACTTGACAGATGACCAAAAACTCATAAAAGATATGGTCCGTGATTTCGCAGAAAAAGAGTTAAAGGAAAAAGCAGTGGAGATCGATAAATCTAGAGAATTCCCCTGGGATTCACTTAAAAAAATGGCAAAACTTGGTCTTCTTGGCATGATAGTCCCCGAGGAATATGGTGGAGGAGGGATGGATTTCATCAGTCTTGCCGTAGCAGTCGAGGAGATTTCAAGAGTTTGCGCAACAACAGGTGTAATCGTTGCAGTGAATAATTCCTTGACAGCATATCCCATTGAGCATTTTGGAAATGAGGAACAGAAAAAGAAGTATCTTCCGCAACTGTGTAATGGTGATAAAATCGGAGCTTTTGGTCTTACAGAACCAAATGCCGGTAGCGATGCGGCGAGCATTGAAACAACTGCTCGACTCGAAGGCGATTATTACATTATGAACGGTTCTAAAAGATTCATCACAAATGGTGGAGAAGCCGGAATTATTGTTGTATTTGCATCAACAAATAAAGAGATGAAACATAAAGGCATTAGTGCTTTCATTGTTGAAGATGGTTATAGTGGTTTCAGTAAAGGAAAGCATGAGGACCTTATGGGTTTAAGAGCAACTGCGAACTGTGAATTGATTTTTGAAGATTGCAAGGTCCCGAAGGAAAATTTGCTTGGCGAAGAAGGTATGGGTTTCAAGATTGCTATGCATACCATCGATGTAAGTAGGATAGACATAGGAGCTCAAGCTTTGGGAATAGCTCAGGGTGCTCTGGAAGAAGCTATCAAGTATGCAAAGGAAAGGAAACAATTTGGGAAGCCTATCAGTAGTTTTGAGTTTATCCAGGGTATGATTGCAGATATGGCTACAAAAGTCGATGCGGCAAGGTTATTAATTCATAGAGCTGCCTATATTAAGGATAAGACTGATAGAAGGTTCTCCCTTGAATCCGCAATGGCAAAATGGTATGCATCGGAGGTTGCTGTCGAGGTAACAAGAAAGGCTGTTCAGGTTCACGGAGGTTATGGATACACAAAGGATTATCCAGTAGAGAGGATGTTCAGAGAATCCAAGATAATGGAGCTTTATGAAGGAACTTCTGAAATACAGAAAATTGTTATTGCGAGGAGTTTGTTAAGATAGACAAATAAGGGAAAAAAGAAAAGGGAAGAGTGAGGAGAAAAAGGAGTTGAATTGGTTCAATTTGTTTATTAGTTCAAACCTTACCTCAACCTAAACCTATGCCTGCCTTTGCCAACGCTCTAAACGATATTAACGCTGCAAACGAAATTACTCAATTACCTAATTACTCAATTACTGATAACGAATAACCATTGACAAATAACCGATGACCAATAACCAATGACTGATGACGGATGACTAATAGCAAATTATGAACGATATTCTTCTTGGATGTATTCAATGTGGAAAATGCACAGGCGGATGCCCTGTATCAGCGAGGTCTGCATTAAACATTAGAAAACTTATTTACCATTCTCTTGTAAAGATAAAAAATAATGTAAACCAACTTGGTATATGGGAATGCACAACCTGTTCAACCTGTTCCATTCGCTGTCCTAAAGGTGTAGATGTGGTGGATTACATAATCGGTTTGAGAAGTTATGAAATTGAAAGGGGAAAGGTGCAGCCACAGTTAAGAGATGCTCTGGAAAGTGTATTCAAGTTTGGCAATCCGTGGGGAAGGATAAGAGAAAAGAGAACGGATTGGATTAAAGATAATGGTGTAAGAATATTAAATGCAGGAGACAAAGTAGATTTTCTGTACTATGTTGGTTGCACACCTTCATATGAAACAAGAACTCAGGAGGTTGCGAGAGCAATGGTCAGGGTTCTTAAACTGGCATCGGCAGATTTTGCAATTCTTGGAAATCAGGAAACTTGCTGTGGTAATGAAATAAAACGGATGGGAGAATTAGGTCTTTTTGAGATGCTGCAGGAAGACAATACGAACCTTTTTAAGCAGTTCGAGATAGACACAGTTTTCACAACATCTCCACATTGCTACAATACATTCAAGAATGAATATGTTGATATGAATTTTAACATAGAACATTACACAATGGTTATCAATAGGTTTATCAAAGAAGGAAGTTTAAGGCCTGTAGGGAGTTTCGAAAAAAAGGTTGTTTTTCATGACCCTTGTTTTCTTGGTAAGCAGAATAACATATACGAGCAACCGCGTGAGATACTGAAAAGTATTCCCGGTATTGAATTGGTTGAATTTGAGAGAAATAGAGAAAGGAGTCTGTGTTGCGAAGGGGGAGGAGGAAGGATGTGGGTGGAGAGTGAGTCAGCAGAGGAAAGATTGGCAGTAACAAGGGTAAAAGATGCTGCTCGACTCGGAGTAGATGTGATTGCCACTGCCTGTCCATTCTGTCTTTTAACCCTGGAGGATGCGGTAAAAACAGCAGACCTTGAAGATAATATAAAAGTTATGGATATTATTGAGATACTGGACGAGGTAGTAAGTGAAAAAGGGGAAGAGAGAAGAGAGAACCGGAGAAACGGCGAAACGGACTGACGGAGAAACGGAATTACTAATTACTTAATTACCTAATTACGAAAGAATTATGGGGAGCAGATAACTTAAAGGAGGTAATATGAACATTGCAGTATGCATCAAGCGTGTTCCGGAAACAGCGGAAGCGGCAGTGAACATCGATTCTTCCGAGAAAAAAATCATAACAGATCAATTGGTTTATGATATCAATGAGGCAGATAACTATGCACTTGAAGAGGCGCTACTTCTAAAGGAAAAGACAGATGGGGAAGTTACATTGTTTACGGTTGGTCCAAAGGAAGCAGACGAAGTTGTTAAAATGGGATTGGCAAAAGGTGCGACGAGAGGAGTAAGAATCACACCGGATAATATCGATAGCATTGATAGTTTTGCGACTGCGAAATTGTTGAACGAACAAATCAAAGAAGGAAATTTCGATATTATCCTTACTGGTTGTATCTCAACCGATCAGGGTAATTCCGAGATAGGCGCTATACTCGCCAGGATGCTTGATATCCCTTTCGCAACCCTTGTTATACAGATGGAAGTGAATGAAAACGGTGTCAAGGTCCAAAGGGAATTAGAAGGTGGTCTTCTCGAGGAACTCGAAATGAAATTGCCTGCTGTTATTGGAATTCAGACGGGTATAAATGAGCCACGATATGCCTCAATACTGGGTATCAAGAGAGCGGGACAGAAAGAGATAAAATTAGTTGAGAGTATAACCGCGGAAGGAATGAAGACCGAGGTAATCAAAATGTATTATCCTCCGGCCGGAAAAATGGCTATGATACTTGAAGGTGGGGCAGATGAAGTATCAGGCAAACTCTGTGGAATTTTGAAAGGGAAGGGGTTGCTATGATGAAGAACATTTTTGCGATTGTTGAACATAGACAGGGAGAGCTCAGGGATATTACCTTTGAATTGCTTACCAAGGGTTACGAGCTCAGCAAGGACGGAGGTAATTTAACTGCAGTCTTGCTTGGTTATCAGAACAGTGAAATGCTCGAAAAGATAAAACCATTTACGAATTCAGTCTTAAATATCGATGATGAAAAGCTCAAGAATTTCAATGCGGCATACTATGAATTTGTTCTTTCGGAAGTCCTGAAAGATAAGAAACCAGATATTACATTAATAGGACAAACTGCATTTGGCATCGATTTTGGACCAGGTCTTGCCGTTAGATTGGATATACCGTATTCAGCGGATTGCATAGATGTGGATATCGATGGCGAGAACGTTCATACGGAGAGGCAAATTTACGGTGGAAAAGTAAATGCAAGGGTTTCTCTTTTGAAAAATTGGGGTTACCTAGTTTCTTTAAGACCAGGAACATTTGCTCCCGTAGAGCCTGAACTAAATGCCGAGATTGTTGATTTTCCTTCTCCTATAAAAGAGGACATTGATTACAGAAAGTTTGTTCAGTATGTTGAAGCAGCTAAGGGAGAAGTGGACATAACGCAAGCAGATATACTTGTGGGCATAGGAAGGGGAATAAAAGAGGATAAGAATCTTCCATTGATGGAAGATTTCGCAAAGTCAATAGGAGGAGTCCTTGCCTGTTCACGACCTGTTGTCGATGCAGGTTGGCTGCCGAAAGCAAGGCAGGTTGGTTCTTCAGGGAAGACAGTAAAGCCAAAATTATACATTGCTGTCGGTATAAGTGGCGCATTTCAGCATGTTATGGGAATGAAAGGTGCTGACACGATAGTTGCCATAAATAAGGATCCGAATGCTCCCATATTTACGGTAGCTGATTATGGAATAGTCGGAGACCTGTTCCAGGTGATTCCTAAATTAAAGGGAAAGATACTTGAAGTAAAGGGATAAATTTGAAAGGCAGACCACAGACATAAGACCGAAGACATGAGACCAAAGACCATAAAAGTCGAAAATACGAAATTAGAAATTGCGAAAATAACACCACAGCAAGGCTGTCATTCCTGCGAAAGCAGGAATCCAGTTGACTATGAAAGATTTGAATTGGTTGAATTGGTACAGAGCCTGCCCTGCACCGTTATAGTACAGGGTCTCTGTGGTGAAATTTGTACTGAAAGCAGGAAAATGGAAATTGCGAAAATGAGATTGCTTCGGGAGTCAATATTGAAGTTTACTCGCAATGACAAACTAACTAAGGATATTAACGAGCGAAACGATCCAAACGGAATTATTAGTTACTTAATTATTGAAATGCCAAAGAGCTGTAGCCAGATGGAGTAAATAAACCAAAAAAAGTATGAAAAGAATTGGTGTTTTTGCCTGTCATTGTGGTGTTAACATTTCGGCAACTGTTGACATAAAGGAAGTTGTAGAGTTTGCAAAGTCACTGCCTTATGTTGTGTCTGCCAGTGATTACACTTATATGTGTTCTGATCCCGGGCAGCAGCTGATTCAAACACGCATCAAAGAGTTTGAACTCAATCGAGTTGTGGTAGCTTCCTGTTCGCCAACAATGCACGGTATTACCTTTAGGGAAGTTGTGAAAAAGGCAGGTGTGAATCCTTATTGTTTTGAAATGGCAAATATTAGGGAGCAGTGCTCCTGGGTTCATCTTGATAGGAAAAGTGGCACTGAGAAGGCGAAGGCAATTATTGCCGCAGCGGTCGGAAAAGTGAGTTTATTTGAACCCCTTGAAGAAAAAACAGTTTCAGTTACTCCTTCTGTTCTAATTATTGGTGCTGGTATTGCAGGGATACAGGCATCGCTTGATATTGCGAATGCTGGATACAGCGTGCATCTGGTAGAGAAAGAGCCCTCTGTTGGTGGAAGAATGGCTCAGCTTGATAAAACTTTTCCAACCCTTGATTGCTCTGCCTGTATTCTAACACCAAAAATGTCCGAGGTAGGGCATCATGAGAACATAGAACTTCATACCTATTCGGAGGTTCTTGATGTGTCTGGTTATGTGGGAAATTTCACTGTCACATTGAAAAAGAAACCAAGATATATTGACGAGGTGAAATGCACCGGATGTGGGGATTGCACTACAGCCTGTCCAGTAATATATGAACCGAGACCTAAGATAGATATCGCAGTGCCGGAAATCAAAGATGAGGAGAGAAGAAGTATCGTAAGCATATTGGAAAAATATGCATACAGGAAAAAAAATCTCATACAGATATTGCAAGACATTAATTTAGAGTTCAGATTTTTACCTCAAAATATTTTGAAGTTTTTGAGTATGAAAATGAATGTTGCACTTTCGCATATATATAATGTTGTAACCTTTTACTCGGCTTTCAGTCTGACACCGCATGGTGAACATACAATCAAAGTGTGCATGGGAACTGCCTGTTATGCAAGAGGTGCTGCAAACGTTCTTGAAGAAATTGAAAGAAAACTCGAGATAAGAGATGGCGAAACGACATTTGATTTGAGATTTACTCTTGAGACCGTGAACTGTCTTGGATGTTGTGCAATAGGTCCTGTTGTAAAAGTTGATGACGAATATTTTACTGTTACACCTGATAAGGTGAATAATATTTTAAGGAAGTATGAAAAAGATAACTAGCGTTGACGATTTAGATATTCTGAGAGATGAATTTCTAAAAGAAAAGAAACAAAGAGTTATCGTTATTGCTGACGGAACTTGTGGTAGGGCAAGGGGTTCTGGAAGGGTTAGAAAAGCATTGATGGAAAAGGCTAAAGGATTTAATGGAAAGTTTAGTATTAGGGTTACCGGTTGTATAGGTTTTTGTGAAGTGGAACCGATTGTAGTAATACTTCCGGATAAAACGACGTATGTGAGAGTTAAAGAAGGCGATATTCCAGAAATTATAGAGGGAGTTTTGAACAACACAGCTGTGGAACGACTGCTTTACAAAGATCCAGTAACGGGTAGTCGTTTTGAGAAACTGGATGAAATACCTTTCTACAAGAAACAAATGCCCTTGATTTTTGGAAAAAACTTGGAAATAGACCCCAGAAATATAGATAGTTATATTGCGGAAAACGGTTATTCTGCGCTTGCGACTGTTCTTAAAGAAATGGATTCAGCAGAGGTTATTGAATTAGTTAAGAAATCAGGTTTAAGGGGAAGGGGTGGTGGAGGTTTCCCTACAGGTAAAAAATGGGAATCTTGCAAGAAAGCAAAAGGAGACAAGAAGTATGTAATTATCAACGCTGACGAAGGGGACCCCGGAGCATATATGGACAGAGCGGTTCTTGAAGGGAATCCACATTCAGTTCTTGAAGGATTAATTATCGGTGCATATGGTATCGGTGCTGATGAGGGATACATTTATGTGAGAGAAGAATATCCACTTGCTATAGAGCAATTTACAAGAGCGCTTGAACAGGCAAGAAAATATGGATTTCTTGGTGATAAAATACTTGGATGTAATTTTAACTTCAATGTGAGGGTTGCAAAGGGAGGTGGAGCATTTGTGTGCGGAGAGTCAACCGCTTTAATGGCATCCATAGAAGGAAAACCAGGAGAGCCGAGGGCAAAACATGTGCATACCGTTGAAAAAGGATTATGGGATAAACCCACCGTACTGAATAATGTTGAAACTTGGGCAAATGTGCCACTTATCATCAATAAAGGTTGGGAATGGTATTCAAACATTGGTACAGAGGGAAGCAAGGGAACAAAGATATTTTCCCTTGTTGGAAAGGTAAACAACACGGGTCTTGTTGAAGTTCCAATGGGGACTACTCTTAGAGAAATTGTGTACGACATCGGAGGTGGAATAAAGAACGGGAAAAAGTTCAAGTCAGTTCAAACAGGGGGTCCCTCAGGTGGATGTATTCCCGAAAGCCTTTTGGATATTCCAGTAGACTATGACAAACTCACAGAAGTTGGCTCTATGATGGGTTCTGGTGGTATGATAGTAATGGATGAAGATAATTGCATGGTAGATATTGCAAGATATTTTATTGGATTTCTTAAGGAAGAATCCTGTGGAAAGTGCACACCATGCAGAGAAGGGCTTTATCAGTTATACAGTATTCTTACAGAAATTTGTGAAGGTAGAGGCAAGGAAGAGGATATAGAAACAATGAAAGACCTTGCATTAACTATGGAAAGAGCTTCACTTTGTCAGCTGGGACAGACAGCAGCAAATCCTCTGCTGACAACCCTGAAGTACTTTAGAGACGAATACGATGCCCATATAAGAGACAAGAAGTGTCCGGCTGGTGTTTGCAAGGCACTTATAACTTATTCAATAGATAGTGACAAGTGTACAGGTTGCGGTTTATGTAGATTAAAATGCTCTGTTAATGCAATATCTGGAGAAAAAAATAAAGTTCATACAATAGACCCGGAAAAATGTGTGAAGTGCGGAATATGTTATGATGTTTGCACGTTTGGTGCCGTAAAGAAAGAATAGAATGGATAAACTTATTATTGATGGCACAGAAACAGAAGCAAATCCAGAAAAGACCATTCTGGAAGTAGCAAGGGAGTTGGGTATCAAGATTCCAACTTTGTGTTATCACAAATCCCTATCTCCTTATGGAGCCTGCAGAATCTGTACTGTGGAGGTCATCTGGAAAGGAAAATCAAGATTTCATACTGCGTGCACATATCCTGCGTGGCCCGGTGAGGTTAGAACCAACTCAGAGCCAGTCAGGAAGATAAGAAAAACCATTCTTGAATTGATGCTTGCCGAAGCACCTGGAGCATTGGAGATTCAAGAGTTTGCGAAGGAATATAGAGCGGATGGATCGAGATTCAAAAAGAGGCATGAAGAAAATGATAAATGTATTCTTTGTGGACTTTGTGTTAGAACCTGCAGTGATATTATGGAAATTAGTGCTATAGGGTTTATAAACCGTGGCTCCAAGAGACAGGTAGGCTCACCCTTTAAGGAGTTTAGCGAAGTTTGTAGGCTATGCGGTGCCTGTGAATCTGTTTGTCCAACTAATGCAATGGATGTCTCAAAGATAGCAGGGGAAAAACCTCGTCCGATACTTTCGGATTTTAATATGCAATTGTCCGGAAGACATTCGGTCTATATTCCATTTCCGCAGGCAGTTCCCAATGTTCCTGTTATTGACAAAAAGAGATGTATGTTTTTCCAAAATGATACTTGCAGGATTTGCGAAGATGTTTGTGAGCCCAAAGCGATAGATTTTGCACAAAAAACAGAAGAGAAGAAAATTGAAGTCGGTGCTATAATTCTTGCAACGGGTTTTGACCCGTTTGATGCAAGCATTAAAAAGGAATATGGTTACAGCGATTATAATAATGTCATAACCGGGTTGGAATTTGAAAGGCTGGTTTCATCCTATGGACCCACTGCTGGAGAAATTGTTATAGATGGAAAGGTACCGAAGAAGGTAGTATTTGTCCATTGTGTTGGAAGCAGAGATGAATCTGTTGGCAACGCATACTGCTCGAGGGTGTGTTGTATGTATCTTGCAAAACAGGCTCATCTTGTTAAGGAACACATTCCAGATGCTGAGATAACTATGCTATATATGGATATGAGAGCATTTGGAAAGGGATACGAAGAGTTTTATGATAGGGTGAGGATGGAAGGTGTTATGTACAGAAGAAGTAATCCAAGCGAAATCTACAAGAAAGGTGACAAACTTATAGTGAGAGCAGAGGACACAATTCTCGGAGCACCGGTGGAACTCGAAGCTGACCTTGTGGTGTTGGGTGTTGGTATGGTTCCCCGAAAAGAAACAGAAGATATTCGCAAGATATTGAAATTGTCAAAATCTCAGGATGGTTTCCTATTGGAAGCACATCCAAAATTAAGACCCGTTGATACTTCTATGGATGGAATTTTCCTTGCAGGGTGCTGTCAGGGTCCAAAGGATATTCCTGATACTGTTGCGCAGGCAAAGGCAGCTGCATCTTCAGCAATGACCATCTTGACAAGAGGATTTGTGACAATTGATCCAGTTGTTTCCTCCATTGATTCGGATGCCTGCACAGGTTGTGCTATATGTGAATCTGCATGCGAATATGGTGCGCTTACGCTCGATAATATGAGAAAGGTTATGATGATTAATGAAGTGCTATGCAAGGGCTGTGGAGCCTGTGCATCCAGTTGTCCGTCAAATGCAATCATCTTAAAACACTATACCCCGAAGCAATTACTTCAGCAGATAGAATCTATACTTCGTTAGATTTCTTATTCCAGTTCTGCCAATGAACCCATAGGATCCCATGGTGGAAGAATAATGGGTTTCTTTTCAAGCAGACTTGCAATTTTTGCAGGCATATATTTCTTGTTTATAACAACTTGATAGAGAAATTCATCAAACCATTTGTCGCTCATCACAAAGTATCCTTTCCTTCCTGCGGTCTCACCCCAGCTGTTTTCGACTTTCCAACGGTTTGGTTTCCCATCGATAAGGTTTACACCTGTAAGAACCATAGCATGCGTAAGTTTGCTTTCTCCGTAATCAAGTCTTTCACCTTTATTCCATTTGAAGTCCGCATTAAATACAAGATTATAGTCGAATAGGGCAGTATCCATTATGCCTTTTTCTCTATCCGAGAATTTTCCGACATCACACCCAAACCATATAGGTTCATTGTCCATTAACTGCTTAACTGCAAGTTTTTTCAATGTTTTGCCCTGGAGGTTAAGATATAGCACATCTTTACCACCCATTACATTGCCGAGATATTTAACAGTATATGTTTTGTTGTATTCCTTATCTTCCATCGGTGCATTTATAAGGCTTACATAATCTCTTAGGTCAAGATTTATGAACTTTTTGTAAAATTTCTGAGGTGTAACATCTCTATATCTATGGAATTTGTTTTTCTTATCCCTGTATTCTAATGTAAACTTAAGAGGTGGGACTCCAAAACTTATGGCAAGAAACCTGTAGATTTCCTTGAGCATGTTTTCCTTTTTTTCTCTTAAATTTGCGATAGAAATGTGTTTTCGATTCATATTTCTCAAGATGGAAGCATCTTCTCTGAGTTTTTGCGTGAGCAACTTATTTATGAGTGCAGAATTGCTGCTGTTATATGTTTCTGGATATACATTCTTGGGAACAATGCCATATTTCTCGACAAGATTTATAAACATATCCCATTGTCCACCATCGTTAACCGGTGAAGCCAAAAGCCACATAACAATCCTGCTTCTTATATCTTGGTCTATTGTGTTTATTATGTTCTCAAGAAAATAATTGGATTTTTCCAGTTTATCAAAAAAGAATGGATAACTCTGTGATAGTTCGAATTCTTGAAGGCGCAATTTCCGCATCAGATATATTCTCAAAGTATTGGTACCAGCGAATAGCCAGCATCTCCCACTTTTCTTCTGGTGTGTGATTTTTGCTGTTTTTAATTCATCAGAGAAAGCGAAGTCCATATCAATAATACTGTTTCTGTTCATTGCTACATCGTTTACTGATACCTTCGTAACAGCATCCATCATAATCTTATTATGAGAGTTCTCATCAAATTGTTTCTCAAATTGATTGAGAAGGGTTTTTGTAATCTGTTGTTTTGCATTTTTAGTCATTTTATCTCCTTTTAGGTTTTGTCATTATACATCTTAATTTAACTTACCTTATTTTCCGTGTGTTGTCAAGCATTTTTGGTGAAAAATAATGCTTGCCATAAGTTCGGTTTAGTGATATAAATGCAAAATAATATAAAGGAGATGTTATGCGAGCAAAAATGGTGGGTGTTTGTGGAATCGTTTGCACCGAATGCCCTGCATTTCAGGCAACAAAGAATGATGATAGTGAATTAAGGAAACAAACTGCTGAGAAGTGGTCATCTGATGAATATCCAATCAAGGCAGAAGATGTCATCTGTTACGGTTGTCATATAACCGACAAAAAGATGATGACATTTTGTGCCGAGTGTAAGGTTAGAAACTGTGGACTTGAAAAAGGACTGAAGAATTGTGCTTACTGCAATGAGTATCCCTGTGAGAAACTCGGTGAGCTGTGGCATCACCTTCAGCTTCCAGAAGCAAAGGAGATGCTGGACAAAATAAGAAAACAGTTGTCTTTATAGCAAAAGGGAAATTCGTTAAGAAAAGAAGGAGCGATATTTTTATATCTCTTATATTCTCTCTCAATCCCTGTAAACACTGATTTTCTTTTCCTGGATTGATATTTTTTTCTTGACAATACTACCGAAATGGTATATATTATAGTCAGGAAGGAGGTGAGTAATGTCAAGGAATAGGAAATGGTTGTTTATCATCATAGCAGTTTCGATTTTTATCTTTGTGCTTTTAAGCGCAGATGAAGAAGTTAAGAAACCGGAGTATGTTGGATATAAGAAATGTAAGCCCTGCCACAAAGAGATTTACGAATCCTGGAAGGAGACCAAGCATTACACTAATTTTCAGGCAGTGCTTGACTCTACAGGTCTGAGTGATACCACATGTTTTGCGTGTCATACTGTGGGGTATGGTGAATCAGGTGGTTTTGTGGATACTTCATCTACTCCAGGGCTTGAAGGAGTCCAGTGTGAGAATTGTCATGGTCCAGGAAGTATGTACAAGAAAATGTCGGTTATGAAAGACCATGAAAAAAGTATTGCAAATGGATTAATTATGCCAACGGAGGAAACTTGTAAGAAGTGTCACACGGATAAGCAAAGTCCGGACTTCAATTTCGAAGAGGCTGTCAAAGACCCAAAAGGTGTGCATGTAATTCCTGAAAAGGAAAAAGAAAAATAGAAAAGTATATGTAGGGGTGTATTCCAATATACCCCTACAAAAGAATTTCGTTCGGCATAAATCTGCGTACTCTGGGCTTAATCAATATAATCTGAGATTTCAGTCCTCCTGAAATCTTTTTTTTCTTGACATTGGGCATATTTTATTTTAGTAGTTGTCTATTGTGAAAAGATATGTAGTTTTTACAATTGGTCTTGTAATTTCAGTTTCCTTTATTCTCTACGGGCTAAAACTCAAAGATTTTGTTGAAGTGCTCAGAAATGCTGCACTGTTGTGTCTCTCTTGCATTGGCATTGCAAATTAGGCAATGAGAAGAATAATCGTTCAGCTCTTCAGCGCCCTTGGAATAAATAGCTATTTTCAGGCAATTGCAAGGAAGGCTATTTATCAGGGAGGCTTTAAGGGTATCCCTTTTCCTGTTTTGAATTGCTATGCCTGTCCTCTTGCGCGAACTGCCTGTCCTATTGGCTCTTTGCAGCACTATGCAGCGATAAGAGCAATTCCTTATTACCTGATAGGGATTTTTGGAATAACAGGTTTTTCTGTTGGCAGAGCACCCTGTGGCTGGCTATGCCCGTTTGGTTTCATACAGGATTTGTTGTACAAAATTAAGACATTCAAGATGAAAATTCCCAAACTGTTTTCTTACTTCAAATTCGCAGTTCTGGTCATAGTTGCGATAGTGATTCCATATTTTACTCACGAAGCCTGGTTTTCCAAACTGTGTCCAGTCGGGTCGTTAGAAGGGGGTATTCCAATAATTGCGTGGAATCCACAGACAGGTGGGCTTGCGGATTTAAGACATTTAATTGGATGGTTATATTTCCTGAAACTTGGAATAGTCGCTTTCATAATTGGATTATCTGTTGTATCAAAAAGACCATTTTGCAGAATATTCTGTCCGTTAGGAGCAATTCTCGCCCTTTTTAACAAAGTCAGTCTCCTGCAAATCAGGCTCAGAGAAAATACCTGTAACCCCTCAAGATGCAATACCTGTCAGGATGTATGCCCTATGGACATCAAGATATACGAAAATACTACCCACCTGGATTGTATTAGATGTGGAAGATGTGTTTCCGCCTGTCCTGACAATGCTCTGTATATCACCCCATCTTTCAAAAAATGTAAACTAACCGAAAAACCTATTAGAACCTCAATTTAATTCACTGTTATTTTTCTCAGCAAGCCCTTGTAGTGTCTTATGGGTAGCCGCAGGCTTAAGCCTGCGAGAAATGTTATTCTGAGTAAGCAGAACTTTTTCACTTAGGAAGAATCTCAGTTCTTCGAATATGAGTTTGTTTTGGCAAAAATTAAGGGAAAATACTCGCAATGATAGAGAAAATAGCTTGCGCGATGCTAATATGCGTCGAATCTAATATACACCATTAAGTTTGGAAAGATTTGGTTGTAAATTAGAATAAGAAATTAAGCTTCTTAGGATTCAAAAAAGGCTTTATATGCTTTGTAAGTTTCGTAGAGGTCTGGCTTGCTGGAGACCTCGAATGGTGAATGCATACCAAGCAAAGGAGGGCCGCAGTCAACCGTTTCAATACTCTGATTAGCAATATATTCTGCCACTGTTCCACCGCCACCTTCATCTACTTTCCCAAGTTCTCCGGTTTGCCAGACTACTTTATTCTTGTTGAATAGTTGTCTTATCTCACCTACGAATTCTGCTGATGCATCATTGGTACTGTATTTGCCACCTGCTCCAGTGTATTTCGTAAGCACGACGCCGTAACCGAGTTTTGCTGCGTTGTTTTTCTCAAGGACATTCTGATAGTTTGGATTTATTGCAACATTGACATCTCCTGAGAGTGCCTTTGAGTTGACGAAAATGTCTCTGACTTTGTCGAATGTTGTTTTGCCTCCGGTAAGTATCACGATTCCTCTGATGCAGTCGGTTAAGAACTGGGACTTCGCTCCTGTTGCACCAACACTGCCAATTTCCTCTTTATCCACAAAAAGGGCAAGGCAAGAGTGTAATGGGTTTTTGATATTGTTTATTGCGGAGAATGATGTGTATCCACATATTCTATCATCCTGTCCGTAACCGCCGATAAGGCTTCTGTCCCATCCAATATCGCGTGCAGGGATAGCTGGCACGACTTCTATTTCGGCACTGACAAAATCTTCTTCCTTGATTCCATACTTTTTGTTGAGAATTTCCATAACTGCGATTTTTACCTTTTCCTTTTCATTGCCATCATCTGCAAAGGGAAAACTTCCAACAAGTAAGCTTAGTTTTTCCCCTTCTATTGCATACTGTAATTTTTTCTGGGATTGTTCTTTTCTTGAAAGATGGGGGAGAAGGTCTGCAATGGTAAAGACAGGGTCCTTCAGGTTATCACCAATATTTATTGTCACTTTCCTACCATCCCCTTTTACTATGATTCCGTGAAGTGAAAGGGGGATTGATGTCCACTGATATTTCTTGATTCCTCCATAATAATGTGTTTTAAGAAGAGCAAGTTCTGCTTCTTCGTATAAGGGGTTTGGCTTGAGGTCAAGACGGGGGGCATCAATGTGGGATACAACCAATCTAATGCCTTCTGAAATAGGTCTTCTCCCTGCGATTGCAACTGCAATGCTTTTACCTCTGTTCACAAGGTAGTAGTTCTTAGCTTTCCTGTTCACAAATTTCTTGAAGCCATTCTTTTCCGATGCTCGAACTATCCATTCGCAGTTTTCGCGCTCTGTTTTCACTTCTGTCAGAAAGTTCTTGTATGATTCTGCGAATTTGAAAACATCTCTTTTGTCTTTCTCTGAATACTTATTCCAAGCAGGTTTGAGTTCACGCAGCAGCAGTTTCTTTACTTTTTTCACGTTCTTTCTCATACTACTCCTTTCTCCTGCACAATCAAAATCTGCTTAGCAGATTAACTTTGATACCCTCAAATGCTTCCTCTATTCTACACACTCCTCCTGAACACACAAGTCCACCTTTTTCCGAGCCGGCCATAATATTAAGTGTATGGTTATCGGAAAAATCCCATCTCATTTCAAGAACCTTCCATTCAGTTCCTTCACTTTCCAAAAGGACTTCTTTATCTCTGATCTCCCATCTTGCTGAAAGTGTAAGGGATTGTAAAATGCCGAAATCAATGGAGACCCCATTGTCCACAAACTTCAACGTGTCAATCTTAACCATCCGTGAATTGCCTCCTATACTGTAGGAATGTCCAAGAAGTGTGCCTGAAACACCAATATGGGGAATTAACTCAGTTTTCCTATCTATAATCGGTTCGGGTTTCCTGTATGTAATGTTCTTGGTATTAAGCACCAATGTTGGACCTGTAGCTGTTACACCTCCTCTTATTTCGCCGAACAGCTCATCGAATCCAATCGAATCTGCGGAAATAGAGGTAAGTTTTGAAGTGTTGAATCTCAGATACCAGTCATTCAAAATGGTTGATGAGATATCAAACATCCATCCTCTTTCATCTTTTGCTCTGTTTATTGAGTAAGCATCAAGATTTCCTGTAGGAGGCGCATTATACCTGTATATACTTCCTCCGTATCCCAAAGAGTCATAATTCAAGAATTCAAAGCTGGCAGATATGTTTGCAAGAAACACGTTTGCTGAGCCATAAAATCCGTTTCCCTGTGATTCAGTGAAAAGCACCTTATCCCAGCCATTCTTCTTTGCAAATTCAGCATAAAGAACAAGTGGTCCCTTTGCCATATCAATATTGGCACTGTAAATATAAGTTTGATGCGGTTCTTCGACACCCGGGTCAGGAGAAGAAAATCTTACGAAGTTTAAGGACAGGGGAATAATCGGAATAATATTGATGGTAAGTTTTCCTGCTTCGAGAACTTCAGTCGTATCGTTTATTACAGAATAGTTACCGTTTGAAAAAATAAGGTTTTGTGGTTTTCCGCTCAAAAGCAAGAGTGAGAAAGGATGGGTTTTGAAATTCAAGGATAAACCATTGATATCCCGGTCTATGTTTCCATCTTCTTCGGTAGTTTGATTGAGAACTAATCCTCTTCCAAGGGATTGGTAAAAATTACCGACTTTTATAGACCATTCTGGTTTTTTATACTCCAGAAATCTCTTTCGTATTCCTTCTTTTCCGAACACATCTTTGAGATTCGAAGGTTCGTATGTTTGCCACTCAATGAAACCGCGAAAAAAACCGTATGTAGCATTGATGTTGACTGCATCATCAAAAAAATTACGGTTGCCTTCTTTCCACTGCCAGTAGCACAGTTTGTTATTTCCAAAAATCCTGAGTGTAGTAGGAAAGACTATAGAATATGTAAAAAGTATTATGGTTAAAGCAAGGAAACTAATTAGTTTCTTCTTCGGAATTCCCCTCTTCTTCCGGATAGAGCTCCTCCAGTTTTTCCTTTATCACATTTTCATCGCCGTCTTTGAATCCCCTGTGTCTTAGGATGATATTACCTTCTCTATCTAATAGATAAACTTCAGGAATTGCCTGAATGCCAAAGAGTTGTTTTACTTCTTCATTTTCGTCGTAAAGAACTGTATACCCCCATTTATGACCTTTTACAAATCCGGGAACTTTGGAGATATTTCTGGGTCCGTCTTCATTGATTGCAAGATAGACAAGTCCCTTTTCTTTGTATTTATTGAAAATATCTTTCATATCATCTAGACCTTGAATGCAGCTCTTGCAGTAAATTGCCCAGAAATCGATGACAACATATTGACCAAGGAGGGAATCAAGATAGACAGTCTCATTTTCCATAGAATTTAATGAGAATGAAGGTGCCTTTTCAAGCTCTTCTTTTGCCCCGACAGAAAGAATGAGGGCAAGCAGGAAGATAGAAATGAGTAAGATAATCTTTTTCATCGCATTTTCCTTATGTTTATCACTTATCATACTAAAACAATATAGTAACAAACGATAGATGTCAAGCAAAATATTTGTTCTGTCCATTGTCATTCGAAGGTTTTCCAATTTTCAGGCCACGGTTTCTGCACGGTCAAAAACAATACAGGGTTACCCAACCCCACCAAATCATTTTAACCACAGATTAACACAGATTTTTCGGTTCCTGGTCTTATGTCTTTCTTAGTTCGTTATTGCGAGTATTTTTCCTTATTTCTGTCGAAGCAATCTCATTTTTGCCCTCAGTGCTGTGTTATTTTCACAATTTCTATTCTCGTAAGTTCGTGTTACAATACAATGACCTTTTTTGAAACAGTGTTCCGGTTATGTATTACGAAATAGATTCCTTTGTGCAGACTTATCTTTAGTAATCCTTTTGATTTATGTATTTGCCACTCTTTTACCGTTCTGCCCGTGACATCTATAACTGCGATTTTGTTATTCTTATTTGTATTAAAGCTGCTGAATTCTATCGTAAGGGTATTTCTATTAAGGGTTGGACAGAAAAGCTTGAGTTTGCCATTAGTTTCATCGGATTCGCAGACCGCAGACCACGCTGTGATAGAATCTTCTACGGAAAGATAACTTTCTGCTCCTGCTTTGATGACTGCGGAGACCGTATAAAAATACTTGTGCCCGTCAATAGCCGATGTATCTATGTAAAAAGTGTCTGGAAAGGGAGTAGCGTTTAATCCACTATAGGGACCTCCTGTGCTATCACTTCTATAGACAAAATAGCCTTTTATGTCAGGTTCAGGATTCTTATTCCATTGGACAAGAACGGCAGCCCTGACTGGTCCAGACAAAGATAGTCCTTGTGGTGCTTCAGGATGAAGCCATCCCGTATTCCAGAGGTCATGAAACCAGGAAAAATAAGGGGCAAGGTATCCCTTATATGGTATACCATCAAGCGTAAATAGATTGACATATGAAGTTGTCCCGGATGTTACCATCAAACATATTTCAAGGTCACCATCTCCGTCTGCATCACCAACCGTCGCACCATTTACCATAAATGTTCCCTGGACATCAAAAGGTGCGCCTGGTACCTGTGTTCCATCATAGTTAAGGACATATATTGTGCCTGGAGTAGAATTGTTTGCAACCAGTAGTTCTATATCTCCATCATTATCAAAATCGAAGGCAACTGGGGTTCCTTCAAGAAATCCTGCAAAATAGAATGGCCATCCAGTTTCTTCTGAACCAGCACTTGAGAAAAGATGCATTGGCCCATTCATATAATGGCTTGATGCATCGGATAGTTCGATGCTTGAATCATTATCTACATCTACAGGAATTGGCGTATTGTAGCTCTGGCTTCCCCATAGATATTGAGGCCATCCGGGAAATGGTGTTCCATCATACTTCCAGATTCCAAGATAATCATTTGAAGTATTCCAATCATAATAAGTAATGCAAGTTTCAAGATTTCCGTCATTGTCAAGGTCAACAAGCGTTGGTTGTGAATAACTCATTCCACCTGCTGGCGCAATATTAAGTGGCCAATTGGATTTCAGGTTTCCATTTGCATCCCATGCATAAAGCGAATAGTATGATGCTGCAACAATGTCGAAGGTTCCGTCGTTGTCTATGTCACCAACTGCGGGTGTTGCAACACACATATAATCAAGTGTATCGGACCAGAGTAATGCTCCGTTTTCTTTGAAAACCTCGATTTTGCCGTTTGGATAATCCCTTTCTCCAACAATTATCTCAAGCGTGTCATCTCCGTTTAAGTCAAACAGCACAGGTGATTTTAAACCACCTATCTCTGATGTATTCACTGGCCAACCAGGATAGTTTGAACCATCAGGTTCCCATATATAAATAGTGTTATCTCTGTTTGTCACAATAATTTCTTTTTGGCCATCAAGGTTCAGGTCACCAATAGCAGGTTTTGATTGTATCATTCCGAGGCCTGCCTTTACCCAGATACTGTCTCCATTTATATTCCAAACTTTGAAATCACCATTTGTGCTACCCGCCATAATTTCCATAATACCATCTCCATCAATGTCTGCCATAGTTGCACCACAGGAAGCATAGTTGGGATTTGACTGAATAGTCATCGGCCAGCCAGGCATTGAAGGCAGATAAGCTCTTGCAGAAGAAGTCACACTTTCTTGTTTTTTCGTCATACCCCCGGTTACAATATCAGTAGTTACTAAAGCGGAAGACTGCAATGCGAAAAGCATAGCTATAATGAAATGCATAGTACCTCCTTTGTTCTTGTTTCAATATTATAAGAAATTCTCTTGAGTGTCAATAAGAAAGTTTATGTCATTAGTTATTGGTCATTGGTCAATGGTTATTAGTTATTGGTCATCAGTTATTAGTCAATGGGTCTTCGGTCTTATGTCTCAAGTCTCATATCTTAATTCTCTAAGGGAATGATAGTCACTACTAAGCTTGCTCGCACTGTCTAATCCCGGCTTTACAGCCTTGAGCAATCTTACATATCCAGCGAAGAAAATGTGTTCCTTAAACTTTTCGAATCCTTCCGCAGTTAATATATTTTTCCAATCCCTTTCAATAAAATCGAAAGCATAAGCACATTCGATAATCTTAAAAGGAATTCTAAAAAAGACAGGACTGTTTTTGAAAGAAAACTCATTGTAGTCCAGGACGAAAAACATACCTCCACTTTTTAGCATCCGAAACGCATTTTTTATAATCTGGTCTCGTATATTTTGTGGAAACCCATGCAAGACAAAAGAAATAAAAACCTTATCAAATGTGTTTTTGTATGATAAAGGTTGGTCAATCCTTAGATTTACGATTTTAACATTAGGAAATTTCGCACATTTATATTGAAACTGTTCTATCATTTCACTAGAAATATCAAGCGCTATTATTTCACCTTTTTTGGAAAGGTAGTTTATCATAAGGCAGGCATTTTTGCCTGTTCCAGCACCTAAGTCCATGATCTTATCATCAGGTCTGATATTCATCAAATCGATAACCTTTTTTATGTGAACGCCGTATTTACCTAATGTTACGAGATTTAGTAGAGTATCATAATGTCTTGCTGTGAAACCTGATAATTCTACCTTTGATTTTGGGTAATGTTTATTCATTTGATTATATTTCACATTTGATAATTCCTCTTTTTATTTCTTGTGTTTAACATTGTATGACATATAGTATGATACCCTGATAAAACAAATAAGTCAAGATGAAAAACTGTTCCTTCTCATGATATTGTGTCAGTTATCATAGAGAGCTGAACAAGACCTCTCTATTCTCTTATATTCTCTTTTAATCCCTGTTATTTTGTTTTTTCTTGACATTTTTGTTTTTTCTTTGTATGTATATAGATAAAATTAATGAAGTATGATGAAGTATAATGAATTTTCTAACAATGCTAATTTTGACAGATAGGAGTAAAGAATGGTTGTACATCTGATTTCACCTAAATCGCCGGTAAAGAGTGGTAGCAGGAGGGAAAAGGCTGTCGTTTTTGCTCAGCTGAGTTTGACAACCGTTGCAGCTTTGTTTCCCAGGGATACGGAAATTCGAATAATCAATGATAGTTTAGATGGGATAGATTTTGATGGAAAAGTCGATCTGGTTGGTATAACAACAATAACAGCTACTGCCCCCAGAGCATACGAAATTGCTGACAGGTTTCGCAGCAAGGGAGTCCCTGTCATTCTTGGTGGTATTCACTCATCAGCACTGCCTGAAGAGGCAGCTTTGCACGCAGATGCGGTTGTTTTAGGAGAAGCAGAGGGTGTAATGAAGGATTTGATTAATGATTTTAGAGATGGAAAGTTGAAAAAGTTCTATCGTTCTTCTAACAGACCGAGTCTTGCAAATCTTCCTTTACCAAGAAAGGACCTCTTGGTTGGAAATAGATACTATAAGGAGATGGATTTGATTCAAACTACAAGAGGATGTCCTTTTAGTTGTGAGTTCTGTAGCGTCTCTAACTTTTTTGGAAAGACATACCGCATGAGACCAATTGCAGATGTAATTAAAGAAATTAAACAATCGAAGAGACGGACCTTAAGATTTTTTGTGGATGACAATATTGCTGGTTACCCCGCATATGCAAAAAAGCTCTTTAAGGCTCTAATCCCCTTGAAAATTAAATGGTTCGGACAGGCTTCCGTGATTATTTCAAGAGACGATGAATTACTCAGGCTTGCTGCTCAAAGTGGGTGTCTCTCCCTTTATATAGGTTTTGAATCCTTATCACCCGCCAGTTTAAAGCAGGTGGGAAAAGGAGTGAATTTACTACAGGATTATAAAACAGCAATTAGAAAAATGCATGACAGCGGGATTGGAATTATTGGAGCATTTATTTTTGGTTTTGATTCCGATGATATGGGTGTTTTTGAAGAAACAGTCGACTTTATAGAAAAGAATCAGATTGAACTGGCAAGTTTTGCTATTCTAACACCACTACCCGGAACAGTGCTTTATAAAAAGATGGAAGAACAGGGAAGAATAATTAATCATGATTGGTCAAAATATACGTGCGGTGAAGTTGTGTTTCGTCCTAAGTTGCTAACCGTTGAACAGCTTCAAAATGGTTATTATTGGGCAAGAAAGCAAATTTCCTCTTATCGTTCAATATTTCAAAGGACATTTCATTTAAGAAAATCCGCTCTTCTTTACCTTCCAATAAATTTTATAATGAGGAAAGCCATTCGGTCTTCCTTAAAGGATAGAGGTGGGTATCGGAAAGCTTCCCATTTTCGTTTTCAACAATTGGTTGCTCTGAAAATGAGGAAAAGACGGATTAGAGAATCATCATAATATAATTCGAATCAGGAAGAATCTCGTCTTCAGGTTTCAGATGACAGGTGATAAGTATTAGGTGCCAGGGGTTGGATATTGAATTCAAAATTTCCAACCCTTCGGTCCCGAGCTCAGGGTCGAGGGATTTCCCAATTTCGTGTTTGTGTTCTTTTAAGGTAACTAATATATCTCACTTTTTTATTATGGGCAGACCATTGTCTTTAGTAAATCCAGAAGAATTTTCTTCTTAAAAAGCTTTAAATCTTGTTCTTGTAAAATAAAGGGTTCAACATCCTTAATGACCTGAGACCAATTAGCAGAATTGATACATTCGTATATAACATTCACCCAATTTGTTTCTGTTATTTCTCCACCATCATATTTTGTTTGTTTTAGAGCATTGTTCAAATATTTGAAATTTGGCTGGCAATTTTTCCATCGACTGAGGAAAAACCAGATATCATAAAAATCTCTGCCTTTCGTAAATGGCCTTTGAAGAATTGCATGTAATTTGCCTGAAAGAAATGAATTCTCATCATGATGGATTACACCAAATGGAAAATATTCATTCACCATTGTAAATTTTGTACCAAATCCTTGTGGAGGGTTTGTATCAATTTCAATTCTAACGCTCAATTTCTCTTCAGGGTATGTGCTTAAATTTGCTTCAAAGAGAATGCCCTCAAACTTAATCATACTTGAGCGCACAGCACCGGTAATCTTGTTCTTATAAGTTACTTGATAGTTTTGATATTCAAGATGCTTTATGAGAGTTTCAACAATGGTTTCAATGTGAAGTCTGTGTTCCGGTACTCTTATATGGAAATCAATATCTTCTGAAAACCTCATAAGATTATGAAGAATTCTAAGTGCAGTTCCTCCATGAAAAACCAGTTGCTCCAGTATGTTTTGCTCAAACAGTTCTCTAAGTAAGAGATGCTGTAAATATTCACGGAGACGGTTGGTAGCATCTCTTCTGTTCGATTCCCCTCTGGCGATTGCTAACGCCTGTTCCTTCATTCCTGTTTCTCCTTTGTAAAATACAATTTAAGAAAGTTATTAACTGCATTAGTTACTTTGTGACTGTCGAATCTCTTGGTAAATAATTGCAGTCGCTCTTTTTTTATCATATCAAACCCCTGAAACCGCATTTCATAAATGCGTTCCTTTGTCCATTCTCCCTCCATCAAGTAAAAAAGATCGAGAAGTGTTTTTTCTGGTTCTGCCAGTAGAAATTGTTGTTGTTTTGGAATCTGTTTTTTAGTTTCAGGATATGTTCTGTATCCCCAGAAACGTGCTTTTTTGATTGAATAGTATTTGAATGTACCTATTGAAGTTTCCCATTTAGCAGTTTTTCTTGTGGTTATAGCTTCTTGAACTTTTACAGCTTCAGGGATTAAACCATATATTTCTAAGGCTGTCCTCAAACTTATATAGGAAGGTCTGTAAAGGAAATTAGAAATGTATCCCAGAGATGCTTCTTGACGGTGATATTCCTGGGCAAGAAGGTATCTTTTTCGTCTGAGTTGTACAATTTTACCCTCATCGACCCAACGAGAAAGGCGAGCTTGTATCTGCATTGGAGGTTCATTAAAAGCAAGTCTTACCTCAGCAGTCTCAAGAAATGGCCTATATTGAAATAATCTCACTAATTCAATAAATTTCATTTCTATATATTACCACAATTGGTAAGTTATGTCAATAAAAAAATGATTAATGAAGTTTTGTTATTGTGGAAGTAACTTACCAGTCTCAACAAATTCGTTTTTCCCCGACATCGTCATTACGAATCGAATTAAGTAAATCCCCTCTAAAAAGAGGGATGCCTAGGCGAAGGCTCCAGCAGGTTTTAGTCCACCGAATTTTGAACGAAAGTGGAGGATTTTGGGTTGTGTTATTTAAATAGTAAGTCCCCTCTAAAAAGAGGGGATTTAGGGGTGTGTTCCTGTGGAAGCAATCTCCTATTGACATCCACCCCCACTACTTTACTTTTGCAAACTACGGTCATATGGAGCCCTTCGTTTCACTTGAGGATAAACTCCAGAGAGGGATAGCAATCTCATCTCAATTCCCCTTTTCTCTATTTTTTTAAGCAATAATTTTATATTTTACTTGATTTTTTTTACCAAAAAATATATAATGAAGCAATGACTGATAAATATAAAAATGGAGTTATAAAATGTCCCAAATGTGGATTTAATAATCCAGAAGGTTCGAAATTTTGTAACCAATGCGGAAGTCCATTGCTTCCACAATCCCGGAAGGACGGCCACCTTTCTTTGGTGAGAGAACATATACCGGAAGAATTAAAGAAAAAGATTAGCTCGGTAAAACTAAGTGGTGAGAGAAAAAATGTTACCGTTCTCTTTGCCGATATTACCGGATTTACACGCCTCTCGGAAAAGCTCGACCCTGAGGAAGTAACAGAATTGATAAACAAGTGTTTTGAATCTATGATAGATGTGATTTATAAATTTGAGGGCAACATCGATAAATTTATCGGAGATTGTATAATGGCGTTATTCGGTGCACCTATAACACATGAAGATGACCCTGAAAGAGCGGTGTATGCGGCACTGAACATAATGAATGCACTTGATAGATTTAACGAGGGGCAGGGAACAAAACTTTCAATTCACATAGGTATAAACTCTGGGGTTGTAGTAGCTGGTGGTGTAGGTTCCGACCTCAGGATGGATTATACTGTAATGGGTGATACAGTAAACGTTGCTGAAAGATTAATGGAAAAGGCAAAGGATGAAATTCTCATAAGCGAATCGGTGTTTAAGAAAACCTTACACTTATTTGAAACATCAGAACTTTCTCCTGTTGAACTTAAGGGTAAGTCTAAAAAAGTAAAATCCTTCAGGGTTATTGGCATAAAAGAAACACCCTCAAGAAAACGTGGTATTCCAGAGCTCCATTCCGATATAGTAGGCAGGAGTGATGAGATTCAGAGACTTCTTTCCACCTTAGTTGAAGTAAAAAGAACGGAAGGTTCAGTTGCATTAATAGTCGGAGAAGCCGGAGTTGGTAAATCTCGTCTCATCGAGGAATTCAGGAAAAAGATAGAAAAGGATGTTACCTGGCTTTGTGGTAAATGTTATACTTACGGAGAAATCACCCCTTTTCAGGGTTTCAAGACTCAACTGTTCTCATATTTTCAGATAAATGAGTTTGACACAAAATCCAAAATAACCAAGCAGCTTAACGATAAGATAAAAATTTTATTCAGAAATAAATACGGTGAGTATCTGCCTTACCTTTATCTATTCTTGTCAATTGAAGTTCCCAAATCACTTCAGGAAAAGATAAAATATCTTGACCCAAAACATCTACTTTTGCAAGAGTTTGTCTCTGTAAAAACACTATTTAAGGAAATATCTCGTGTTAAACCACTGGTTCTATCTTTTGAAGATACACATTGGATGGACCCCGAATCTCTTGAACTTTTGAATTTCCTTATCGGAGGATTGAAAAACTCAGCTATACTTTTTCTATTTGAGGCAAGACCTGAAAAGGCAACAGAGTTTTTTAAAATTAAGGATATTATACAGAAAATATACAAAAAAAGATTCAACGAAATAAGGTTAAAGCCTCTTTCTCAAACTGATGCCTATTTACTCATTCACAATCTTTTAGAAACACCAGGGTTTCCTGAGAATGCAAAAACATTAATTCTTGAAAAATCCGAGGGGAATCCATTTTATATAGAAGAGATAATACATTCATTTATAGACGCGGGTATACTAATTAAGAAAGAGAAAATATGGTACTTCGAGGATGATATAACATCGTTCGAGGTTCCCGATTCTATAGATGCATTAGTAAGGTCAAGAATTGATGGGCTTGCAGAGAACATAAAAGATACGTTAAGTAAGGCATCAGTAATAGGAAAAATTTTTCCGTACAGAATTCTTTCCTTTCTTTGCAGGAAAAACAAACTCGATTTTGAGCTGCACTATCTTGAGGAGCATGAATTCATTGAGTTAAAGGATTATTCGGATTATAGCTCAATGTCTTTAATACCGAAGTCTCAGTCCCCCTTTGGTGTTGAGTTTCAATTCAAACATACTCTAATAAGAGATATCGCTTGCAAAGGTTTGCTAAAAAAACAAAGAAAAGGGATTCACAAAAAAACGGCAGAATTTATGGAGAAAATACTCGGTAAAAGACTAAAAGACCACTATGAGATACTTGCCTATCATTATTATAATGCAGAAAGTTTTGATAAATCCTACGAGTACTATAATAAAGCAGGGGACTTAGCAAAGCAATTCTACAGGAACGATTCAGCAATAATATGTTTTACAAAGTCAATAGAAATTCATAAAAAACTGTTTCAGGGAGATAGGGGTGAATCACTTGCAGAACTCTATGATAAAAGAGGTGATGTAGAGGAAATTAAAGCCGAATATGAAAATGCAATCAAAGACTATCAGTTTGCCCTAAAAAATTACAGAGATGTTGAGAAAAAAGCAAAGGTGAAAAGTAAAATAGGACGTATACTTAGACAAAAGGGGAAAATAGATGAGGCAATTGCTGCTTACAAAGAAGCAATGGAAATGTTAAAAGGAAAAACATACTCTGTTGTTCTATCCGAAACGCTTATCAATTACGGTTTTGTCCTTGCTGACGGGAAAAATGATTTTAAGAAGGCTCAAGAAGCAATTGAAGAAGCACTCAAGAAATTAAACAGAAAAACGGAAAAGAAAACTTATGCAAGAGGTTTAACTACTCTTGGTAATGTTTTTTCACTTAAAACAGACTTTGAGAAAGCCCTAAAAAACCACCTAAAGGCATTGGCAATATATGATAAGTTAAACGACAAAAAAGGAATAGTCGTAACCTCTAATAACATTGGTAATCTTTACCATGATAATGGTGAACTTGATACTGCGTTGAAATTTTACAAGGTTGGATTACAGACATGTAAAGAGATTGGCTATAAGTCAGGCTTTGGAGTGTTATCGGGAAATATAGGGGTGTTATACTGGAAAAAGGGGAAATTTGATATAGCACTGGATTACTGTAAAACTTATCTATCAATTTCTGAAGAGATAGGAGATAGAGTCGGAATTGGCAGAGCCTCAAGTAAGATAGGAAACATCTATTTTTCAAAAGGCGAACTTGACAAGGCATTAAGTTATTATAAAAGATATCTTGAAATTTCTGAGGAAACAGGAGATAAGTTAGGAGTTGACATTGCATCAGATAGCATCGGCTCTGTATTTCAAAACAAGGGAAAACTCAATACAGCACTGGAATACTTCAAAAAAGGTTACAAAATTGCAGAAGAAATAGGATATAAAGATGGGGTTGGTGTGTCTTCCTGCAATATCGGAACTGTGTACTTAAGCAAAGGGCTCATTAGTACAGCAAAAAAGTATCTTGAGCTATCAGAGAGACTCTTTTTGGAAATAGGCGATAAAATAAATTTATCGTTAGTTTACAGTGCTCTTTCCAGTCTATATACAAACAAGGTGGATTTAGACTCAGCCTTTATGTATTCTAAAAAAGCACTTGCGCTCGTCAAAGAGACAGGCGCAAAACAGATTGAAGTTGTTGCTTTAAGGTCTTTGGGAAAAGCGTTAGCAAAGCTCAGTGAAGAACAAGCAAAAACCCCCAAAAACCGTGGAGAAAAATTATCATCAAGAACTCTAAACAAAGCAGTGATTAATCTAAGAAAAGCAATCTCAATAGCAAGGGCAGAAAAAATGGATATTGATTTAGCAGTATCCCTGAATGAAATCGGCAAAATCTTGAATAGAGCAGGAAAAAGAAAAGAAGCTCTAAAATATGTTCAGGAAGCAAAAACCATCTTTGCAAAGATTGGGATTGTTCCCCCACCATAATGCGCAGAGGCTACACGTCCGATAAAAACCTTTAGAGATCTTCGGGGTCAGACTGGAGTTTGTAATTTAGAAATTATTGCCATTTTCAAATTCTAATTCTCATTTTTTCGCCCAATCCTCTAAATCATCTAAGATTTTCCTGTAAAATACGTTATTCATTTCTATACCTCTCCTTAATTAACAATTTATAAAGTCAAGGCAATTTATACCTAAATATGAAATAAAGTAAGCTCAATTTTCACCTCATATTACGACAAAGTCAGGGCAATATTCATAAACATTATTTCTTATTTGTTGATAAATTTCCGTATATATCATATAATTTTCCGAAGAGTCATTTTGCGTCATTTTTCACATTTCTGGCTAAGATATACATTCTCATTAGTCATTCGTTGTCATACCTGCGAAAACAGGAATCCAGTAGGTCGTGAAGGTAGACGCAGGCTTTACCCCGTGTAATAGGAAAATGTTTTCACATAATGGTATTACACAGGGTTAGCCTGCAAACGATGTCGTTCCTGATTTTCATCAGGACAGGTCTGAGTAATCCGTTCCATATTGACTGTGGAAGAATCTCGCTGTTTCCATTACCATATTCCTTCTTCTATTATTTCACAAAAAAGGTAACTAATATATCTCGTTTTTTGATTATAGACCCCAGAGTTCCAATAGCTGGAGTGCAGGGCATGCCTTTTTAGATCTGAAATATTCTAACGGGATCCCTCTTTTTTCCTATTGCGTTCTGAACGGAGGATTAGAATTGGAGCTAAATTTCAGTTTTCAGCCTGACCCCATGACTTCCACAAGCAAAAACCCCCAAAAACCGTGGAGAAAAATTATCATCAAGAACTCTAAACAAAGCAGTGATTAATCTAAGAAAAGCAATCTCAATAGCAAGGGCAGAAAAAATGGATATTGATTTAGCAGTATCCCTGAATGAAATCGGCAAAATCTTGAATAGAGCAGGAAAAAGAAAAGAAGCTCTAAAATATGTTCAGGAAGCAAAAACCATCTTTGCAAAGATTGGGATTGTTCCCCCACCATAATGCGCAGAGGCTACACGTCCGATAAAAACCTTTAGAGATCTTCGGGGTCAGACTGGAGTTTGTAATTTAGAAATTATTGCCATTTTCAAATTCTAATTCTCATTTTTTCGCCCAATCCTCTAAATCATCTAAGATTTTCCTGTAAAATACGTTATTCATTTCTATACCTCTCCTTAATTAACAATTTATAAAGTCAAGGCAATTTATACCTAAATATGAAATAAAGTAAGCTCAATTTTCACCTCATATTACGACAAAGTCAGGGCAATATTCATAAACATTATTTCTTATTTGTTGATAAATTTCCGTATATATCATATAATTTTCCGAAGAGTCATTTTGCGTCATTTTTCACATTTCTGGCTAAGATATACATTCTCATTAGTCATTCGTTGTCATACCTGCGAAAACAGGAATCCAGTAGGTCGTGAAGGTAGACGCAGGCTTTACCCCGTGTAATAGGAAAATGTTTTCACATAATGGTATTACACAGGGTTAGCCTGCAAACGATGTCGTTCCTGATTTTCATCAGGACAGGTCTGAGTAATCCGTTCCATATTGACTGTGGAAGAATCTCGCTGTTTCCATTACCATATTCCTTCTTCTATTATTTCACAAAAAAGGTAACTAATATATCTCGTTTTTTGATTATAGACCCCAGAGTTCCAATAGCTGGAGTGCAGGGCATGCCTTTTTAGATCTGAAATATTCTAACGGGATCCCTCTTTTTTCCTATTGCGTTCTGAACGGAGGATTAGAATTGAAGCTAAATTTCAGTTTTCAGCCTGACCCCATGACTTCCATTTCTTGATTTTTTTTATCAATTCTTCTGCTAGTTTTTCATCCAAACCTTTAAGGATTTCGTATTCTTCAAGGGCAGCATCTTTATCACCAAGTGAAAAGTATGTAATACCGAGGTGAAAATGCGCTTTTGCATTGTCAGGATTAATACTGATAGCTTGCTTGAAGGCATTACATGCTTCCTCGTACTTTTGTTGAAAAAAATATGCCATACCAAGATAATCTAATGCCTTGTCATTTTTTGGTTTTTGTTGAATCGCTGTATGTAATTCATTAATTGCCTCATCCCATTTTTCAAGCTGAATATATGCAACACCCATATTGTAGTACGCCTGAACAATTTCAGAATTTAGTTTAACAGCATCTTTAAAGAACTTGATAGCTTCGCCGTATTCCCGTTTTTGACAATAAATAATCCCTATGTTGAGATATGCATTCCCATCAGTTGGATTGAGTTCTATGACTTTTTTATAAGCTTCGATTGCTTCTTGTTCGTAGCCGAGGTTCTTATATATTTTTGCAATTGCTTCGTATGCTAAGTTATTCTTCGCATCAATTTTAATTACATTTTTAAGGGCATGAATTGATTCAGTGAATTTCCCAAGTTCAAAATATACCATACCTAAATTATAGTATGCCTCTTCATATCCGATATTATTCTTAATCGCTTTCTTATATGCTATAACAGCTTTCTCTAACTTACCGAGAGCTTCGTACGCTACTCCGAGATTGTAGTTCGCGAGCGAATAATCAGGGTCTATCTGTATTGCTTTTTCATAACTTTCTATGGCTCTTTTGATTTTCCCAAGTTTGTAGTAAAGCCAGCCAAGCTTGCAGTGAACCTTTGGGTCATTGGGTTTTAAGTTTTTTGCTTTTTCATACGACTCGATTGCTTCCGAATATTTGCCAAGATTGAAGTATGCAACACCGAGATTGAAGTAGGCTTCTTCAAAATCGGGTTTGATGCCTATTACTTTTTTATAAGCTTCGATTGCTTCTTCGAAGCGCTTTAATTTATTACAGGAATATCCAATACGGAAATATGCATCAGCAAAGTCTGCTTTATGTTTGACTGCTTTTTTAAAGTAGGGGAGAGCTTTCTCATATTCCTTTTTCGCATAGCACGAAATCCCTTGATTATATAACTCTTCTGCTCGTTGATCGATTTTAGGATTTTGGGGTGAAAGTCCTTCAGCAAGAAGCGGGGAGAAAGAAAGAATACAGTAAATAAAAATGAACAATATCACCGATATTTTATGAGCAATCAAAAAAATCTCCTTATAAAAGGCAACCTGCTAATGTTTTTTTATTCGCTTTCGATTTCTGTTTCATATTGTCTTAATATAGAATAATCTTTGAGAAATGTCAAGTATTTATTCCTTTCTCTATTTCCTAACTGTGTTGTTTTAGCATCTCGTTTTTTACCTGTCATTCTGAGTATGCAAAAAATATTGACCTTGGAAGAATCTCGTTGTTAGGTTGCGGTCGTAACCCACCTGTTTTGTTTTTGCTTAGTGTAAAGGGGGCAAAATGAAGTCCAAATTACCCCCCTTAGAGTTTCAGTACCCCCTTTTTGGCAGTATTGCATTCTGCAATGAAAATTAGAATTGGAGCTAAATTTGAGTTTTCAGTTTACCCCGTTAGAAATTTAATATTTTCTAATGGGGCCTGCCCCCATGACTTCTCGACCCCATGACTTCTTTTTTTTGTTGAAAAAAGTTATAAAATTGTATATATTAAAGGAAGATACTGTGAAAAACAGTATGAGAGAATATGAAAAAGACAGGGAACTCTTCTGTTCCCCCTTTGAAAAAGGGGGTCAGGGGGATTTATAGGAGGTATATATAAAAAAAGAGGTAAGATGTCTACTCAAGAGGTAAAATTCTTTTTAATATTCTGGAATGGTAATGATGGTTTAGGTAAAAGACTTCCAGGTGGTGTTTACTTTTTGAGGTTGAAAACTGATAACTTCGGTGTAACAAAGAAACTGTGCTTACTGAAAAAATGAAAAAATTGAGGACTAACTCACAAAATGATTATTCAAGAAATAAAATGTAAATCCATTCTCAATAAGTCTGGCATATCTGGCATAGACTATGCACTCAATCCATACACAGGTTGTGAGCATGGATGTATTTACTGCTATGCAGTCTTTATGAAGAGATTCAGTGGACATAAAGAGGAATGGGGTAGTTTTGTTGATGTAAAAATAAACGCTCCAGAAGTTTTGAAGAAACAACTTAGAAGAGCGAAACCTGGTTTAATATCTTTCAGTACCGTTACTGACCCCTATCAACAATTAGAATCAAAATACAGGATTACGAGAGAATGTCTGGAAGAACTGGTGGATTATGACTTTCCTGTTTCTATTTTAACGAAATCCAAACTTGTTCAAAGAGACATAGACATCCTTAAAAGATTAAAAGAGGTTGATGTAGGATTTTCTATAGCATTTATGGACGAAAGGATAAGAAAGCATTTTGAACCAAAAAGTTCAACCACCGAAGAAAGATTTAGCACACTTTCTATTCTCTCAAAAGAGGGGATTATTACCTGGCTATTTTTCAGTCCTGTTCTTCCATATTTTTCCGATACATTGGAAAATATTGAAAGACTTTTCCAAAAGTCTTTGGAGGTAGGTGTAGATTCTATTCTGGTTGATACTTTACAGTTATACCCAAAGGTTTGGGGCACAGTAAGGACTATGCTCCATAGATTTTTCCCTAATGCGCTACCTCAATATAGATACTATCTAACGCATAAGGATTTTTATAAGGAAGAACTAAAATCAAAGATAATAAAAATTGCAAAAAAATATGGTCTTACCATTGAATTTGTATTCTAATTCCTCCCAGTCATGCTGAACAGAGCCTGCCCTGTTAAAGCTTGCTTGTACGGGGTCAAGTCGAAGATGCTGAGTTAGAACGAAGTGCAGCGTCCCCAGCTCACCAATTTCGTAATTTCGCCTATTATGTTATATTGTCTCATGTCTGCGGTTCTATTTTCTTCCCGTATGTCTCAAATCGTGATGAAACATTGGCCAAGAAGTATTAGCCAGGCTACTTGTTCCATAAATTGCATAAAGCGTTCCATCTCGCGAGCCGACATAGATTGTGCCATCACTGTCAATTGCTGGAGATGACCACACTTCACTCCCTGTATTAAATTTCCATCTTAGTCTGCCATCAGGACTTATTGCATAGAGATTGCTATCATATGACCCGACGTAGATTGTGCCATCATTACCAATTGCTGGAGATGACCACACTTCACTCCCTGTATTAAAAGTCCATTTTCCGATACCATCAGGCATTATTGCATAAAGCTTGTTATCGTCAGACCCGACATAGATTGTTCCATCACTTCCAATTGCCGGGGATGAATATACACAATCCCCTGTAGTAAACACCCATTTTTGTGTGCCATCGGAATTTATTGCATAAAGATTGTTATCAAGTGACCCGACATAGACTGTCCCATCACTACCAATTGCCGGAGATGAACGTATCCAGTTTCCTGTAGGAAATTCCCATTTTTCACTGCCATCGGGCATTATTGCATAAAGACTGTTGTCATATGACCCGACATAGATTGTCCCATCACTACCAATTGCCGGAGATGAACACACATCCCATCCTGTGAAAAAAACCCATTTTTCGCTGCCATCGGGGTTTATTGCATATAGATTGTTATCGCATGAACCGACATAGATTGTGCCATCACTACCAATTGCCGGGGATGATTCCACACAATATATTGTAGCAAATGCCCATTTTAGATTGCCATCAGAATTTAATGCATAAAGTGTGTCATCACTGGACCCGACATAGATTGTGCCATCACTACCAATTGCCGGGGATGAAAGTACCCAGTTTTTCGTTGCAAATGACCATTTTAGGCTGCCATCAGAATTTATTGCATAAATGTTGTTATCAAGTGACCCAACATAGATTGTGCCATCCAAACCTATAGAAGGTGAAGAATAAACATTGTCACCTGTTTTATACCCCCATTTTAACCTATCGGGTTCTTCCTCAGGTCCTGTTGTCTGTTTTCTACTGCAGGAAATAATAAGTAGAAAACCAAAAAGGATAACAAAAATAGATTTCATCAACACAGCAGCATATCTTTTCTCCATCTATCCTCCCTTATTTATTAATTTTGTCTTTGTGTTACACGCGTTCTTCTTGTAAACTTTCTCCACTTTTTCACTTCGTCATTCTGAGTAATCCATTCCATATTGACCCCGTTAGATGTTTACTATCTAACGGGGTTGACTAAGGAAGAATCCCGTCTTCAGGTTTCAGGTGATAGGTGTTAGATATTCAATTCGAAATTTCCAATTTCGTAATTTCGCCTTTTTTGCCACTGATTTCACAGATTAACACTGATTAACAAAGTATTCCAAGGTTTTAACGAATCCAACCAATAAAACCAATTCAACAAATCAAACTCTTTTCCTCCCTGATTTTTCTGATTCCTAATTTCGTCCTTTCTGTGTTTTCGCATTTTCCAATTTCGTAATTTCGTGTTTTCTGCCGTTCATAATTTACAACCCTTCGGTCCCGAGCTCAGGGTCGAGGGATTTCCCAATTTCGTGTTTGTGTTCTTTTAAGGTAACTAATATATTTCATTTTTTGATTATAGACCCTGGTTGTTTGCACATAGTATGAAATTCCTTGATTGTATAATTCTTCTGCTTGGTGATTGATTTTAGGAGTTGGGGGTGAAAGCTCTTCAGCAAGAAGCGGGGAGAAAGAAAGAATACAGTAAATAAAAATGAACAATATCAACAATATTTTATGAACAATCAAAAAAATCTCCTTATAAAAGGCAACCTGCTAATGTTTTTTTATTCGCTTTCGATTTCTGTTTCATATTGTTTTAATATAGAATAATCTTTGTGGTATGTCAAGAATTTATTCCTTTTTCTATTCCCTAACTGTGTTGTTTTAGCATCTCGTTTTTTACCTGTCATTCTGAGTATGCAAAAAATATTGACCTTGGAAGAATCTCGTTGTTAGGTTGCGGTCGTAACCTACCTGTTTTGTTTTTGCTTAGTGTAAAGGGGGTAAGATGAAGTCCAAATTACCCCCTTTAGAGTTTCAGTACCCACTTTTTGGCAGTATTGCATTCTGCAATGAAATAAGAATTGGAGCTAAATTCCAAATTCCAGCCTGACCCCACGGTTTTTATGGACCTACTGTGTGCAATCAACGTAAATTGAGTACACATACTTTTCTGCGCTCGAGTTATTTATACCTAAATAATTATATTCTTGCTTGATTGTTTCTTCCCATTCCTTTATACTTCTCACACTTTTATTTTCTTGCACCTTTATTCTGCCGTTTATCTTTTTTCTTATTTTGTAACCATTCAGAAAATAAACATTTAGTATGCGAGCACTTATACCACACGTGAAAAGAAAATAGACGAATGCAAGCCTATTTGCCAATTGATAGTAATGCTTTAGCCAATCTGAATCAGATGTCATCTTGAAATAATACTTTGTTGCCTCAAAAGCTTCTCTAATTTGCTGTCTACTTTCTCCTTTTGCACCACATGACTGCATTATCTCTTTTATATGAGCTTTTGCCTCTATTAAAATTATTTTTCCATTATTCATGAGAATTGCATCCCAATTCTGTTTGTTTCCTCTTTGGGGCCAGAATTCTTTCCATTTCTTTTCTATTTCATCAAATTTCTTTTCATTACCTAAAAAATTAATGCCAACATACTCTCCATCAAGCGATAATCGATTTGAGTTATAAGGGAAATCAAGCCACTCGAATTTACCGTCTAAAGGTGTAGAATTTTTTATAATTTTTTCAAGTTCTTTCTTATGATGACCCAAGAAACGCATCATTTGATATTCGCTACCATAACCATATCCGATTTCAGCCATTTAAATTCTCCTTGTTAAACTTTTTTCATCTTATGTATCATCAAAATACAACATAATGGGGGAGATGTCAAACAAAATTTCGTATGGCAAAGAAAAATGAAAATGCGTGCCCTGTTAGATATGAAATATTCTAACGGGGTCCTATTCTATCCCCCAATTTCTTAACTTCCAAATTCACAGAGCCTGCCCTGTTAAAGCTTGCTTGTACGGGATCAAGTCGAAGATGCTGAGTTAGAACGAAGTGCACTGTCCCCATTCACATAATGACAAACAAGTCTTGATCAAAAGTTTAGAAGTTTATACTCTTATCCCATCACCTTAACCCCGTTTGTTTCTCAGGGTTTAACATTTGAAAGAAACCAATTCAATAGAGCGGAAAAAGTGGCAATTGAAATACTTCGAGCAAATTCTTTTACTTTCTGAGGTAGCTGCCTTTTGATCTCATTTTTCTTTTCATCCTGCAAATCTTGGATTCTATCAATAAGATTGGAAAAAATTTTCTCCACCACAATTTCTGTGTTATGAATATCACCAGAGGCAGTAACATTCTTTACAGGGGCAAAGAATTGCTGAATTACCTGAGGTTGGATCTCTTCAGATGACATTTTATCCTCCAATTGACTAAGATATGATATCCCCTTAGCTGTAATTACGGCATTAACGCCAAGATTAAATTCCTTTTCCAGTTTTTCCTTAATAATTCTATAGTTTTGCATACTTGAATATCTATATTTCTGTAGTGCAATCCTATAGTCATTCAATTCCTCTGATATATCAAAGTATTCCTTTTCAAACATGTCAACTAAAATAGTAGGTAATTCCATCCATTTGTTACTGGCGAATCTTTTATTCCAACCGGGCGCAGAACCGATTAACTTCGAAACTGCACCGCTCTCATATAGATATTTGAGAATATTAATTTCGATAAGTTCGTATTTATTTATCATCTGAATTACCTAATTGTTTTGCATTATATTTCAATCTTTGAATCTTTCTGGCACAAAGATAATAGCATTTTTGAATTCTGCTGTCAAGCGGAATAAAACATGCGTTGGTGGCAAATCTTATGAGGTATTTTTTCTTAGACGTAGCAAAATCAAGAGAATTCAATGTTGTACTCCTCTTGAATAATTTATATTGAAGGCCACCGTCCCCAATTTTCAATTTTAAGATTTCCCATTTTTATCAAAATATACATTTCTTGTAACTCAGGTTTCATCAAGCTTCCATATTGGCGTAAATTTCTCTGCATGTGAAGTGAGGAAGATTTCTCGCACTAAAGGTAATGCTTTTCTTGCTTCTGAATGCCCTAAGCCTTGCAGCGAGGCAATTTCTTCAACAAGGTCAATGGAAAACTTGCCTTTACTTACGGTCGGATCAATTCTTATGACATTTTTGTGACCTGCCAAGTTTTGTGCAGTCCCAATTGATGCAGATGATTGAGCAAGCATAAAAACATCGACAATTCTTGGCGCCCAGTATGCGATCCCAAATGGCAATCTTCTGCCTAATCCTATACTTATGGGTACTGATGTACACCCGATACTAAGAACTTTCAAGGATTCCTTGGGCCATTTCAGAACTCCAATGGCTTCAACTACAGCCAGTCCAACTGGATTGTTTGCCCATATACCACCGTCAATCAGAGGGGTTCCTGATGCAGACCTATGTGTGGGGAAATATGTTGGAGCTGCAGCTGTTGCAAGAGCAATATCTACGATCTTTTCTTTGTAATCTCTTTGAAGCCTTTCGTGATGTGCTGTTTTATAAATGTAAATTTCACCAGTTTCAAGATTCAAAGTCGGGATTACAATCCGCTTTGTAGCCTCTCCCAATCTTCTATTTCCAAATTGCTCTTCTAGTGCCTTTTTCAAAGCTCCGGAACTATATTTGGATAATCCTATGTGCCTTAGAAAACGCAACATTCGATTTCCGCAAAAGATTGACGGACCAGATTTTAAGTAGAAATTCAAGATCTCTTTTGCTGTGAATCCAATCCCCAGACCCAATATGATTATACCTCCTGTAGATGTTCCAACCATCAAATCAAAGTAATTTGAAATTTTATCTTGGATAGTATCTTCAATTGTTGCTAAAAAAGAAGCTTGGAAGACCCCCCTTATCCCGCCTCCATCGATAGTTAAGATTCTTCTCATTAAGATGCCTCCTTTGGAAAAAAATCTTTTCCCAGAAGTAATTGCCATAGAGTAATTGCTCTCTCTTTGTTGGGAGCTTGATTTGCTGCATTAGCAATTTTTGCCCATAAGCATAGGGATTTATGAAATTGGATCCAAGTTACTATATTCCATTCAGAGTTCGTAAAAACTTGTCTTTCCCCACATGGAGTTGTTACGTTTCTCTCACGCCACCATTTCAGCGCTGTGGCTGAGGATATGAAACGAAGCATGTTGGCTATGTATTCGGCAGGTTGACCAAGGAATACATTATTTGGTAAAGAATATAGCAAACACTCAATATGAAATGATACCACATTTTGGTTAAATTTTGAGCGGAGATGCTTCAGTACTTTTATTGCAGGTATAAAATTCCCATTTGTGTATTCCAGTTGATTTTTTGCAGTGAGATAACCTTGATGGTATCGTGCATATCCGTCTTCCCATTGTCTCTTATCTGGTCGATATAAACTAAAAGGTTCTATGTTTGAATCTGTATTTCCTGCTTTGAAAACAACTGGAAGTATTTCAATTTTAATTCCCAATTTGACTTTGATGCACATACTTCCTTTATTATATCTTACTTTTCCGCTATATCTTCTATCATGTTTGAGCGGTGCTGCAATTGCGTCAAATATTTGGTCTCTGGTCCATTTTACACCAAATCCATTTCCAGGATACTGCAACTTACAAAGAGTAACTATATCTACATCATGAATTGAATAAATGGCGGTTGCATGCTTATATGAACCCTGAAGGAAGCATATTGGTGAGAGTGAACTAGCTAACCCATTTTTATTTTCTATAAGTGAGGTTATGTTTGCATGCTCGTTTGATGCAATTTGAGTAAATGATGGACTCGGGTTAAGTCTCTTAAAGAAATGATTAAAATGAGCTGTTAAAAGATATTTTGTCATTTTTCCGCTACCCTTCTTTCCCTGAAGTACATCTTATTTGGTAATTGTTGAAATTCATACGATCATTTCATAATTCTCGTCTAAAAGTCCTATGCAGAATGCTGGGCATAAGTTTATCTAGTTCTTTTTCTGCCTTGGTCTGCGATTTCTTTGCTTGATTTACCTTTAATTGCAATAAATCAAGGTAAACAACAATTTGTCGTTGTTCTGCAAGAAGTGATAGAGAGATTTAGAAATTTTCCAATATTAATTTCTCTTCACAGATACTGCACCTACTTCTTTGAAGATGAAATCGCATTTCCTCAATAGAATTGCCATCAGAGAAACTACCAATCGTAATCACCTCCATCTCAAAATGGATGCATCCAGAATTACAACGTTTGTAACCTTGATCTTATAGTAAGATTCGTCCCAAATAAAACAAACGTTTCATAATTAACTTATGTTAACGATAAACCTACCGCTCCGCGCAACACATACACCGTTTTTTATAATAAAGTATTCTATCCAATGTTTACCTTCGTATTTTGTACTTTCATTATGTTGAAATCCATCTTCTAGAAATTCACCCCGTAAATCATTAGCATTCTCAGCTTCGAAACCAGTATTTACAACTTGCCAAAAAATTTTAAATGGTTTTAATATGTTTGTTTTCGCATAAAAATGCAAACTTAAACCCTTTGGCAATTTTCTTCCGTCACTATTAATGCCACTAAGTTTTGTCAGATTGTGTTGACCGTAGACGTAAGCATCAATTTGCGCCCTTCCCGTTATTCGGATTAGCCACATCGGAGGTTTGCAGTGAGAAGTAACACTAAATTTGTTGAAATAACCAAATTCGTCCGTCTCAGCAACTTTTATTAGCCAAGTAGCAAATTGATCACCAAAAACTTGTTGCCACTTTTTTGCACTTTCAACGGTATTTTTTTCATAATAGGCATCATTAATTTTTTCCGTATAGACCTTAATTTTTTCTCGGAAATTTTGGTATTTTGCTTCATCCCAATGTCTAGTAAAAGTTTCACCAGGTAAGCTTGGATTTTCGATTTGCGGCATAAGGTAGTTATTCTTGAGAAAATTATTGAGTCTATTGAATATTGTCTTCAGCGAGGTTGGTATATCCGTAAAAGAAATATTCACATCATCTTGTACAAAATATCCATTATAAACCTGCAGGCCTAGCATGGTGGTTAAAAGTATTGATTTTGCTGAGAAATTGCTTTTTATATCCCGCATATACTTCGCCAATCTAACAACTTTCACCAGATTGTTCTTTGTTGTGGTTTTGTTCTTGATCGCAAACCAATTCGTGTATCCATCTGGATTTGTTTCTTCCTCAGAATTATCAACTCGATTGGTAATATATTGTGATCTTTCTTCAAAAAATGACTCCCTAATAAAGGCGGGGACAATATCGATATGAAATTCATCGCTGTAATCAAGGGTGACGCAACGCGTTTTCCTAGCAACCTTGTTTTTGTAAATATCGTTTTTGCGGAATTCTGAGTATAAATTCTCAACATAATCCTTCGGTTCCCAATTATCAAATTCCGTAAAATACAGAAGCACATCAGCATCGAATTCGTTGCTTTTTGGCAACGGCTTAATAATTGTCTTATGAGCCCAAGAACCTTGTCGTACCATTTTCTGGATGTACTTACCAAAGATCTCATTATTTCTCAATAATTTTTCTATTGTCCCAACTCTTCTTTCGAGCTTATCAATCCGAGACTGATTAAGATTTACATGATTTTGTAAGAATTCATCAAAGTATTTTACAAGCTTCATTATGTTACCTCTCTTAAGAAGCTCATTATATCATAAAAAAAACAATAATATATCTCATTTTTAATTATAAACCCCGATGTTTTACACCACGTTGAATGGTGGGTTGGACCCGACCCCCCAGCACGTAAGCTGAAATTAAAGGTCAAAATTCCAGGAGTGGGAGAAATTCCTACCCCTGTAAATTTTATTCTATAACAAAGTCGTGCTAGGGTCCTGCCCATAGCACTCGGACCACGATGCAACAGATAAAAAAAGCGATTAATTCTATTTTTCATAGAAAAACCTCCTTTTCGGTACTGAGGCATCGGATTCGACTCGGGGGTCGAGGCCAGCCCACCGCAATATTTGATTTATATCCCTGTTTCTTTCATATCTAGATAGAAAATACAATAATTCTCAAATCGTATTAAAGGAATATTAGCAAAAATTAATGAAGATGTCAAGAGTAATACAAATTTGGTGTTTTTATCTACTCTAATACAATTAACCAATTAATCCTTCTTTCTTTCTATCGCCCAAATAGTATCAAAAAGAATCGGTTTGACATTATATTTTTTCCTAAAAAAGCTTTGCCAAGTATCATATTCCTTTTTCTTGACTTTGGATAAACTATGTCCGTAGTTTTTTTCTGAACCTCTAATTATTCGAATATTTTTAAAAAAAACGGGAAATTTCTCTTTCAAACTTGACATCATAATATGATCTAAAGGTACATGGAGAAAGGGAACTATAAGTTTCGCAATCTTTTTATCCGGCAGATTCGCCCAATAAACATATAATTTAAGAAATACGTTTATTGCTTTTTGAGCTTGACCATACGAGCATTGCTTAAGAACATTAGTTTTTATTTCATCTTTAATATCATTTACCCATTTTGAATGAAAACAATCAAAACCCTTTTTGGTTTTTATCTTTGTCAGTTTCTTAATATATTTAACCGCCATATCCTGGAAAACATTAACTCCCCCATGTTCTAATACTCGTCCTATTGATGGATTATAGCTCATGAAAGCCATAACACGAATTATCGATTCATTCTCTTGGGTTTGCAGATACTTAAGATAGTTTTTTCTCATCCTCCTTCTGAAATTTAGACCACTTTTCATTATTGTCATTTTCAAATACTGCCTCTTATAAAATAGAATGTATTCCTATTTTTATTGTCACATTTGCGACCCTTACCATATTCTTCCCCTTACTATATTATAAGAAGGTAACAAAGATATTTCATTTTTTAATTATAGAGTCCCTTTTTCCCCTCGTTTTTCTCCACATTATTTCTTTAGCGTTCAACTATCCAAAAAGTAAGCAAAAATGGTCCCCCATCTCCAGCAATTGGACTAATTTCTATATAGTTTTTTGTATTACTTTGTATATTAAATACTAATCCCGATTTTGTCTGGATGTTGACAATTGGAGGTTCTTTGAACTCAGGTAATTTCCTCGCATTAATTGGTCTTAAGTCCTTATAATACAATCGTGCAACATTTTTCTCAAAATGAAGATCCACGTCGGTAACAATATAAATATGCAACAGCGTTTTGATGAATTCATCCTTTTTTTCAATTGATGCACTAATATCTACTAATTTACTTTGTAGATTATCATTCTGAGAATTCAGTTCATTTATTTTTTCTCTCTGTTTCTTCTGTAATTGTCCTAATTTAGTGAATTTTAGCTCAAGAGAATCTCCAGCTATTGAAATTGCATCAATCTGTTGTTTTGTATCAATCAATATTTCCCCTTTTAATTCTTTAATAATTTGAGATTTTGTGTTCCACCCAATAAAAGCTAATAGAAAACCTCCCATTATTAGTATAGTAATCAGATACTGGAATTTAATATTTAAATCTAGATACTTTTCATCCGATATAACCTTATTGTCCTTACTTTTCCTCTTCAAAAGAAAAAGTGTAATAATAGTTACAAGATTTGTGACTAATATTCCAACACATACAAACACCAAAACCGTAATCAAATTAGATTGCATTAAAATCCTCCTATCAATTAGAGGTTCTTAAATTCCTTACTCTTCCCATTTTTTTCTCAAAATTTTAATTTCTATTTTGCTACTTCACTTTTGTTTTGTGTGGTAACATTACAACTCTCCTCTGAACGCCTTTTGCATGAGGGAGTTGAAGAGGTTGGATAATTGCTTTTCTGATTCCCTCTGCTTTTGTTTTAGTTTTTCGACGTTTTGGACAAAATTCATAAATTTTACACCGCCAATTTGAAAATATTATACAAGTCTAAATCCTAAACATTCCAGAATTTCAGGTGTCAGACTAAGAAATAAGATATGGCTGCTCAACATGCATGGACCAAGAATTTCATAAGCCCTGTTCACAGTTTTAACCAAATTCTATTATTATTTTAGAATACGCATCTTAATGCTGCGGATTCAGAATTAAAGTTATCAATAAAAAAATATTAACAGAAATTAATTAGTATGTCAATGGAAAAATGTGTTCTGTGTCAAGGCAAAATAAAAATGTCCTATTTTATCCCCATATTTTTTAACTTCCTAAATTCACAGACCATGCGTCCGTCTCCCATCTCAATTCCCATTTTGAAGAAGGGGCTTAGGGGGATTTAAATTCTCTGTTGTCATTCCTGCAACTCAATGTCATATTTGCGAAAGCAAGAGCGAGAATCTATGGGCGGAAATCTATTATTTTCTTATTCTGGATACCTGCTTCCGCAGGTATGACGCGTGAAGTGTGCACCTTGCTGCGCGAAACAAGCTTTGCTATTGCTCCATTTTCTTCTTCAGTCTTTCATCTCTTTTTACGAGGTCGTCTGCTCGGCAGAATTCCCAACCATACCCAAGTTTTTCTTTCAGGCGTTCTAATATTTCCACCGCCTTATTGAGTTGTTTGAATGTATGTTCGTACAGTTTTGCCAACTCTAAGTAAGGAAATGGTTCAAGCGGGGTTTCATCTAATAGTTCGAGCCATAATCTTTCTGCTTCGTTCCATCTTGATTTTCTCTTGAAAATCAAAGACAGGTCTCGTTTTATCTCGAATATGAGCGGAATGTCATCCGTAAACCTGAGTGCTCTTTTCATAAGTGTTATGGTTGTTTCAGTGTCTTTTAATTCATGGGTCAATCTTGAGATTGAATAAAGCACTTCGGGAGTTTTTATTTCTTCTATTCTCTCAAGCAGGTCGACAAAGTATGCGAGTAGCCTAAGCATTGAGAAGACATCGATTTCATTATGTTTTATAACTTTGTTTAAAAGAGAAACTTCTCCCGTTCTCAGGAAATTGAAATATATCTCAGGTATTAAATTACCGGCAATGTCCCCAATTCTCGGTGTGTCAAGAAGTTTCTCTTCGAGAGAAGATAGGGAGCGGTCCTCAAAACTCCTTTTATACACGCGCCTTGCTACATGTAGGAGGTCGAGATGCAGGTTGAAAAGCGGTTCAGTAAGCATTTGTAACCTAAATCGCGAAGTGAGAAGAGGAAGGTCGAAGGATTTTCCATTAAAGGTTGTTATTGAATCGAAATTGGCAAGAATGGATGATAATTCCGTAAGAAGAGCCTTCTCATAAGGAAGGTCGGGAAGGAAGAATTGTTTTATTCGAAATTCGCCGTTATCGAGATAGCCTATACCTATGAGAAATGCAAATGTGCCGACGCCTCCAGTGAGTCCCGAAGTCTCTACATCAAGGAAGACATTATTATCGAGTTTAAAATTCTTGAAAAGTTTTTCTTTTGTGAGCAGATGAATCTGTTCGATATTTTCCCCTAAGTAGTCACTCTTTTTTAACTGCTCTTTAACAAGGAATCTACCAAATGCGTTTTCATTCACCTCCGCACCAAAATACTCGGCAAGTTTATCTATGTCCTTAATCCGTTCCTGCTCTTTTATTTGTTCTCTCTGCAGGATTCGCAATTTGGATATTATCTTTGATTTATCCTCTGTGGATGCAAGTTTTTGGTTTTGATTTATTTCTCTTTTTAGTCTATCTAACTTCTCTTTAATATCCATTTTAGGTCTTTACACTTTTTGGCTGTGGAATTGAGCCTGTTTTTGAAAGTCCTATCTTTATCAGGATTGGGCCAATTAACTCATATACTATTGTTGTTGCAACAATAGTGCTGAAGATTGTATTTCCTATTTCCGGGAAATTTGCCTTTGCGATTAAGGCGACTCCAAGAGCAACTCCAGCCTGGGGAACGAGACCCAGACCGATATACTTTCTTATTAGCTTTGGGGTTTTGCTAATCGTGCTCCCCAGGAAAGCACCTGTGAATTTTCCAATAAGCCGCGCAAAGAAATACGATATTCCTGCGAGTCCTATAACGCGCAGAGATGCAATCTCAAGGTTTGCACCTGCAAGCACAAAGAAAAGGAGATAAAGGGGTGACTCAATATCCTGGAGAACTTCGAAAAAGTGTTTTGAGGTAACTTTAAGGTTTACAAGTGTTGCGCCCAGAGCCATCGTTGTGAGAAGGACAGAAAAGTGCAGCCACATTGCAGCACCTATCGAGAGAAAAACGAAGCTTAGTGTGTATATCTCAATTTCTGTATGTCGTTTGAAAAACCTGGAGAAGGCTGCAAGGACAAAACCGAGAAACCCTCCCAATAGCAGTGCTCCTGTAATTTCAATTAGGGATTTAATAGAGACCTTTATTATGAAGAGTTCACTCGAATGATGAAGGAACAGAGCCTTTGCAATAGCAAAGGAAAAGGCGAAAATGATCAGGCACCAGGCATCATCCATTGCAACAACTCCAAGAAGAATTTTTGTAAAGAGTCCTTTTGCTTTAAACTGTCTTATTACCATTAAGGTTGCAGCCGGAGCAGTAGCTGAGGAGATGGAACCATAGAGAAGTGATATGTAAAGCGGTTGCCGTAAAAGGAAATGGAAAACAAGAGTTACAATTATCCATGCACCGACCGCTTCAAAAATAGAAATCCATAGTACGGGTTTCGCTATCTTTTTAAATTCTTTTAAGGAGAAGTTTCTTCCAATAGCGAATGCAACGAAGCCCAGGACGATATTCGAAATAAAACCCGTTGCGGCAAGTATATGTGTGTGGACAAGTCCAAGAAGTTCTTGACCAATAATAATTCCAAGTATCAAATCGCCGGTAACCTCAGGAAGTCTTAGTTTGTCTACTAATTTATTTGCGATTATCCCTGTTAAAAAAATGATTCCAAGACTTAGTATGATATTCATTTGGGACTTAGACTATAAAAAAATTCATTGAAAGTCAAGATATATTTTCAAAACGAATTTCCCTTTTTTCTTGACTTTGATATTTTAATTGTCTATAATTTAACTGTGAAAACAGTGGGGAATACTGAGAGAGGGGATTTTAGACCCGGAATTGGACTGAAAGCCAAATTTTCTCTGTGGATGATTCTCTTTATCATCGCTGTTATGGCTGTTACTTACCTTTACTATTCTTACCAGGTAGGTCATAGGTTGACCAGAGAGATCAAAAAAAGAGGGGAAACTGTTGCAAGAAATGTGGCGGCGAATTCCCGGGACCCTCTTGGAAATGAGAACGACCTCCAATTAGCGAGTTTTGTGCATAACGCAATGAAAGATAACGAAGGTGTAGTTTACTGTTTCATTATGGGCAAAAATGACAAGATATGGGCAAGTACTTATAAGGAACAGTTGAACAAGGTTTATGTTGTTCCGGAGGGATTGGAGAGACTTGAGGGTAAGGTTATGCTTGTGCAAGCAACAAAAAGTTTGGAGAGTATTGAGGTTTATGATATTGCAGTTCCTGTAAGGATCAAGGATACAGTAATTGGAGAGGTGCATATTGGTATCTCAAGGGATGTTATTAAGGAGTCTATCAAGGCAACGAGTAAAGGAATGATAATTGTAACAGTTGCGACGATTTTTTTTGGTGTCATTGGGATTCTTGTACTTATAAGTTACATAATTGGTTCACTAGGGGTGATAACACAGGATATCGTGGCGATAGGGAATGGTGACCTCGATAGGGCAATTTTAGTCAAAAGAAGGGATGAAATTGGAAGAATAGCGCAGTCGGTCAAGGAAATGGCACATAAACTGAGAAATGCGAGAGAAGAACTGGTTGAAAAAGAGAGGATGAAAAAGGAGATGCAAATTGCAAAGGAAATTCAACATACACTCCTTCCACAAAGAATTCCTACGGTGCCGGGGTATCAGATTGAATCATATTATGAATCTGCTGTGGAGGTTGGCGGGGACTATTATGATTATATTAATGTAGACAAAAATCATTTTGGTGTTGTTGTAGCAGATGTTTCTGGAAAGGGTGTCGCAGGTTCCATAATAATGACAATGGTAAGGTCAATGCTAAGAATGGATATTCTGCAGAATCTCTCTCCGCATAATCTGCTTTCTACAACGAATTTCCTTTTAAAGAACGATATTCCAGAAGGAATGTTCATAACACTTTTTTATGTGCTTGTAGATATCGATACAGGTGAAATTTCTTATTCCTGTGCAGGCCACAATCCTGCTTTCTTGTATGATAACCTGAGGAATTCTATTGTGACTCTAAAACCAAAAGGACCTCCATTTGGTATTCCGCTATATGATGGGAAAGAGTTCTCTAAGAGATTAAAAGAGGAAAAAAGAATTCTAAGGAGTGGGGATACTCTGATACTTTACACTGATGGAATAACAGAGGCTTTGAATGAAAGGACCGAACAGTTTGGAGAAGAAAGGCTAAAAAGGGTTCTTCTGGAGAACAGTAAGAGAAATGTTACTGAGATCAAAGAAACCCTACTATCATCTGTCAGAAAATTTACGGGTAACGCTTCACAATCCGATGACATAACCTTTGTATTGGTCAAAAAACTATAGATATGGAAAGATTATTTACGGAGAGTTTTTTAGTAAATAGTGATGCGGCAATTTTGAGGCTTAAAGGATTTATAGATTCAACAAATGCTTCTAAGTTAAAGGATGCAATTGAGAATGTGATGCGGGAAAAACGCTTCAAGATTGTTTTGGATTTCAAGAAAATAGAATATGTCTCTTCAGCAGGATGGGGTGTATTGATTGGACATATCAGAGATATAAGAGAAAACAATGGTGATATGGTTCTTTCCGGTATGATTCAAAGTGTCAAGTCTATATATATACTGATGGAACTTGACCAATTATTCAAGGTTTCAGAAACCCTCATAGAAGCACTGAGATTAATTGGAAAACAAGAAAGTGACATACAAAAACCGAACAAAAGTGAACAGATAATTGTTCAGGAAGTTGCAGATATCAAGCAGGAAGCAGAGCAAAAACAGAACTCGCAGGTCGAAAAGCAAGAGAAAAAACTAATAACCAAAGTGAGAAGTTTGGAAGATGCAATAGAGTCAATAATTGCGGAAAAACCACTGATAAGTTTGAAATTGTTGAGCCAGGAGTTGAGAAAAATTGAACATGGAGCATGGAGGATAGGTTGGTTTCAACTCAAACGTGAATTGAAGAGGTTGAGTTTGAATTCTGTTAAAGACAGATTGTATTATGCTTTTCTCAAGGCAAAGGAAGGGAAATGAAAAGGTCATACGGAGTTGATACAAAGATAGACACAGATAAGGGAGAATATCTTATCGAAACATACGCCGACTCCCAGCAGTTCAAGGTAGTTAGCGAAGTGTTCTTTAAGGGTAAAATAGTTGAGGTGAAGGAGGTTGGTTACGAGGCAAGAATATCGGAAGACGGTCTTATAAGATTAATCAAAAGACTTCAGAATTCTGTTATTGCAGACCTTGAGAATCTATTCGACCTCGACGAATCAATAAGAAAAAAGGCAAATGTAGAGGGATTATATAAGATAGGAAGATTATTTTTTAAGCGAAAATTGTTAGATAGGGCGAAAAAGAGTTTTGAAGAATGTATTAAAATGGATGCTGATTTTGGTGATGCATACAGGGACCTGGGACGTATAATGCTTCTTCTGGTTGAGAAGGAGAAGGCATTGGAATATCTTAGAAGAGCGAATAAAGTTAAACCCGATAGACCTGATTACCATTTTTATTTGGGTAAGGTTCTGTTAACATCGGAGAAATATGAAGAAGCCGAAAAAGAGTTTGAAAAGGCACTGGAACTTGATAGCGATTATGCAGAGGCATATTTTTATCACGGGCTGGCCTTGTTAAGAAACTCGGTTACCGGTGCCGGTATATCATTGGATGATAGTAAATCTATTTCAATCAAGATCGATTTGAAAAACGCTTCGGTTCTGGATGCGAGATTCAGGGAGAAGAGTTTTAGTGAGGCTTTCAGTCTCCTTGAGAACAAGAATTACAGTGAGGCTCTGAAAGGATTGGTGGATTTTTCAAAGAATTTTGTTGAGATTGAGGCGCACGATTTGATTGATGAATTTTCTTTATTTGGCAAGTACAGTAAAAAGAGGATAAGTTTACTCACTGTGGACGAATATATTAACGATATGCTGGCTCTGGTTGAAGAACATTCGGAGTTTGCCGACCTTCATAATGCTCTTGGAAAGGCATATATTCTTAAAGTGAGGGCATTATTGAATGGTTCGTCGTTGCAGTTTAAAAAGGCATTAGAGATAAACCCGGATTACAAAGAGGCGGAGAAAAATCTTACGCTTGTCGAGAATGAGGGTAGGGGATTTCTGTTGCTCTTAAGAGCGATATTGAAGTAAGTTTACAATAATCTGTGTAATCGTATTCTAAAATCTGAGTAATCAGGTATAATGAATATTATACCAGGAGGATTAAAATGCATAGAAGAATCGCAATTACAGCCTTACTAATTGTATTCAGTGTCTTAACCATTTATGCAGATAGAGGACTGATACCATTTGAAGAACATGTTAAGATTTTTGAACCAAATCAAAGAGCAATGATTGCCTGGAGCGGTAACGAGGAGATTCTTTTGCTAAGTACCGATTTGAGTGCTTCTGATTCGACAATGGTACTAGAGGTTTTGCCTCTTCCATCAGAACCAGAGGTAAAAAAGGGTGACCTTGAAACATTTCGCAAGGCAGTTGATTTGATTAATAGTAAAACGGTTTTAGCCTTAAACGAAGGTAGGAGTAAATCGTATGATAAAGCCGCAGTCCCAGCAGAAGTGACTTTTCATAAGAAAATTGGTGCCCACGATATTTCGGTTACGCATTTGCTTCATACAAAAGGTTTCATTGACTGGGTGAAAGAATACCTGAAGTCTATTGGAGTTGAAAAAGAGGTAGTTTCTAATGAAATGAAAAAACTGATAGAGGAATATACTAAAGATGGATTCGCCTGGTTTGTTTTCGATGTTGTATCCCTGGGTAAAGAAACAGTCACAAATGAGCCAATTCAATATCGTTTCAAGAATAAATCGCTCTTTTTCCCTTTGAAGATAACGAAGACAGGGGAAGGTTATACTTCAATAGAATTGTTGATTTTGACTCCTCGTTTATTGAGTAATTTTCCGGGTATGCCCATTGATATGATTCAACTAAAGCATAAGCCGATTACAATCACCGATGAAGAATTAAAGGAATTGAACAAGGATATGTATGGGCTCTTAGGTAAATACAAGGAGATGAAGCTTAGGATCTGGAATATCGAAGGTGAGCTAAAATCCTTCGATAAGGACTTGGTCGCAAATTAATCATCAAGTGTTGGTAGGAAAACAAAAAAGAAAGTTGAAATAAGAGATTGCTTCAACGGAACTTATGGGAACATATTCGCAATGACCGCAAAGAGTGTCATTACTGATAGCAGGTAAAGCTCATTTGACTATTTTGAAATATATTCGGCTCTGGTCGTAGTTTTGATTCCTCCCCTTATATTGAATTCTCCAGTAACATCCATCGATTTTGGTTTTACGAGGGACGATAGGTCATCAAGGATTTTGTTAACGAGATGTTCGTAAAATATTCCCACATTTCTGTATTGAAGGAAGTATAATTTTAGGGATTTGAGTTCGATGATTTCCTTGTTAGGTACATATTTTATGGTTATTGTTCCGAAATCAGGTAATCCCGTTCTGGGACAAACAGATGTGAATTCCTTGTTCTCTATAACTATTTCAACATCCCTCTTGCCACTGTATTCATAATCAACAATCTCTATTACATTTTTAGTAATAGTATCAATGGATTTGATATCCTTTTTCAGTTTCTTTCTAATTTCCTTATCGTTTTTCATCTCTTAAATTCTCTTTCAATCCCTGTTAATTTTGCTTGCTTATTTCACGAAGTCTCGAAACCATTTCTGCATATCCGGAAGCTCATTGTTTTTGATTCGTTCCTGCCATTGTTCGTCTGTTAGTCTATTTGACATATTCTCTTTGAATTCATAGTAGGAGAATGTTGCACCTTCCATTAAATAGGGTTTATTATTTACAGGAACAACGATGAACAATTTGAGAGGATTTCCTACACCTTCTTCGAGCACCTGTTTTGTGTTGACATCTGTATGGACATCAGCAACAAGAGCCATTTGTGAATCTGTTCCACTTGTGATTTTATCCATGATGGGTGCAGAAAACTTTACAACACTCTCAAGTCTTGAAGGAACTGATTGCAAATACCTAACTGTTTCATCATCTAATTTTTCCATTTTGTTTTCTGTTTCTGCTATGCGTGTAAGTTTATCCAGTATGTCTTCGAATCGTTTGAGATTGTCTATTACCTCTTCGGGAACAGCGTTTTTATCGTCCAGTAACTGATAGAGGGCATTAATAAACCTGCTGTTTTCTGAGAAAAAGGAAGGATAGGCTTCGACATAAGCGGGCTGCAGCATTATCTGAAGGTGTGGACGCACCGATGTTACCATTATTGTATAACTTTGTTTTGCATAAAGAATCGTATCATGCCTTAGCTCTGCCCAGGCTCCAAGAAGCGTATTCAGCACTTTGACCGTCCACATCTTTTTGTTTATGTAAGGGTTTTTGAATTCATAAATGTTTTTAATCATCAGTTTGAACTGATATATAACACGATAATATAGGTTTTTTCTCCATTCGGATTCTTCAAGGGTTGCAAATTCCTTCTTGAGCATTGATAGTTGCTCCTCGTAGTTTTTATAAGATGCATCACCTTCGTTTGTAAGAATTTCGAGTGCCGCATCGGAACCAAGAACTGCCATCACATCAAGTCCTCTTGGAAAACCGCGCACTATGCCTACTTGAGAGGTGATTGCGGTAAAAGGCATACCTTTTCCCGTAAAGTTCGTGACATTATCATAAACGAGATTCTGAAACATATAAGAATCAGGTATGAATCTTTGTCCCATAAATTTGAAAGACCTCGGTAGTTCTTGTGTTTCTTTGTCGGTCAGAAGGCTAGAGTTAATTAGTGGAGGTTTTTCCTGTTTTGCTCTTTCTATAAATCTGGACAAAGAGTTATTATCCGATAGATTAGTCAGAGCAACATTCTTACCATACACATCGTTCATCAATCTTATGTAATCAACAATTCCCAGGTCGTCGCTTTCGCCAACATAAAACGAAGTTATTTCATAAACTGTATCGTAGCTTTCCAGAAGCAGAGGATTGTTGTCAAGTATATATGTTATATACAGTGCACTGAGCGTTAAGCTCTTACCCAGTTTCTCTAAATCGGAAGAAGACACATTGGATTCCGGTGGTTTCACGAAGAATGGCATTCTTCCAAACCACATCATAGCCTTGAAGTATTTTTTGAATGTCTCGTTTCGTGTATAATGTCCTCTTGGTTTGTACTGGCTATAATCTTCCTTGATTTCGAAAAGAGGAGATTCGGTGAAGCCTTGAGCATTATTTATTAGTGTTAATTCCTTTTTGACCTTTTTCTCAACTTCATTCGGAGCTTGATATTCTTTTTCAAACAGAGCGCATGCAACTGCGAAGAAACCAATGTCCCGCTCCAGTGCGTTTTTTTGGAAAGATGAAAGATGTTCAGTCTTTAAACGCTTTAACATTTCGTTAAGCATATCGGAAGAAAGTTCTGATATTACAGGATAGAGTTTTTCAATTTCTACTATTCTCAAAGTATAGTCAAATAATAGATGGTCTGTATGGAGAATTAAATCTGTTGTGATGAAAGTGGGTCGGTTATTCTTCTTAAGTTGGGCATAAACTCCGTAGATATCTTTTTCATCTGTTCTGGTGAAGATAAAGCCATTTTGCTTGAGTCCATCCAGGGCGTCTGGGCTTAGTTCAACTTCGCTCAGGTTTCCTATCGTTTTTACATCAAGGGCGCCTTGAGATGTATTGGAACTACAAGATATGAGAAGTATGGGCAGAAAAAGTCCTATAAATAAACGGTTCATAATGGTCTCCTCCCAGATATAATGTTGATTACACGGGTTTTAGTATGTGATTTCACAGCTAAGATATCCACCTATCTATGAATATGCTATTCCAGTTCCATCAAAGGGGCAAAACCTTCTACCTGGTCACCTTCTTTGACATATATTTTTTTGACTTTCATATCGCCTGATGCGCGCAATTCATTCTCCATTTTCATTGCTTCGACTATAACAAGAATATCTCCTTCTTTTACATCATCATTTTCTTTGACATTTACTTTAACTACCGAGCCTGGCATTGGTGACCTTATGATATTCTCAATAACCTTTGTCTTTTCTTCTGGTTGAAATGCTGTGTCCTTCTCCTGTGCCTCTTCAAAAATAAATTGTTCACCGCCTAAAAGAACGATTTTACTTGAATCATCTTCTATGACTCTTGCAAGGATTGATTTTTCATTATGTATAAGCGATAGGGTGTGGTTGTTTATAAAGACAACATCGAATATCTCTTCTTTCTTTCCGTTATTTACCTTAAATTTGCCATCCCTGACATCGACAGTAATTTTTTTCTCTTCTTCTTTATAATATACGCTAAATTTCATAGCGACTCCATACAACTTTATTCACCTAATCTCCATGCTCCTATACTCTCCCAGACAGGTTCGATTCCTTTTCCTTTTTCTACATAGGATGATTTTCGTTTTGAGAATGAAAAGATTCCATACGCTGCAAGTGCTTCGTAAAGGTAACGCTTTTTTTCAATCTTCAAATCATCTTTGTGTTCGCTGATAAAAGAGGTATTAAGATTGCCTTTTATAAAATGGGGAGACTTGAAAATCCTTAAAAGAAACGGTATAGTCGTTTTAATACCTATTATTGAGTAATCTGTAAGTGCATTTACCATTTTATTTATGGCGGCATCTCTTGTTTCCGCATAAACTATGAGTTTTGAAAGAATCGGGTCATAAAATGGTGAGACATTAAAGCCTTCGTAAATACCTGAATCAACCCTGATTCCCGGACCTTTTGGTTCTTCATAGTAAATGACTTTTCCGGGTGATGGGAGAAAGTTGTTTTGCGTGTCTTCTGCATAGATTCGTGCTTCGATGGCGTGTCCCCTTTGATAAATGTCGGTCTGTCCTATTTGCAGTTTTTCACCCGATGCTATCCTTATTTGCTGCTCTACGAGATCAATTCCTGTTATGAGTTCAGTGACAGGGTGTTCAACCTGAAGCCGTGCATTAACCTCAAGAAAGTAGAAGTTCTTGTTCTTATCAAGGAGAAATTCTACTGTGCCTGCATTCGAATAACCAACAGCGCGTGCAATTTTCACAGCTGCGTCACTCATTTTTTTCCTTAAAGATTCATCAAGCGCTGGAGAAGGCGATTCTTCAACGATTTTTTGATACCTTCTCTGGATTGAGCATTCTCTTTCGAAAAGATGAATCAGGTTACCTGAGTTATCCCCGATTATTTGAAATTCTATATGTCTTGGTTTGTTAATATACTTTTCCAAGTAAACAGTATCATCGCCAAATGCAGATTTGGCTTCCCTTCTCCCAGCATCCAGTGCTTCAAGCAAAGACTTGTCATTGTCCACCACTCTCATTCCCTTGCCTCCACCTCCCATCGATGCCTTAACAAGCACAGGATAGCCTATCTCTTTAGCCCTTTTCTTGAAGAAGTTCTTATCTCTTGATGAAACAGTCATTCCAGGAATGATAGGACCACCTGCTTTCTTAACCGTATTTCTGGCAGCAATTTTATCACCTACGAGTTTCAATGCTTTTGGAGAGGGACCTATGAAGATGAAGCCCTCATCGCAGCAGCGTTTTGCGAATGCATAGTTCTCGGCAAGGAAACCGTATCCGGGATGGACTGCATCCGAGTTTGTTTTTTTTGCAATTCTTATGATTTTGTCAATATTCAGATATGACTCGAGGGGAGAGGGAGGACCTATTTCTATTGCTTCATCGGCAAACTGAGTATGCAGAGCAAATCTGTCAGAAGTCGAGAATAGGGCAACTGTTCTAATGCCTAATTCTCTGCATGCCCTGATTATTCGAACAGCTATTTCTCCTCTGTTTGCTATTAGTATTTTTTTAATCATTTTCTGGTTTATTTAGTTTGTTTTGTTTGTTGTCATTGCGATTATTCTTGCATATTCACTGTTGAAGCAATTTTATATTCCTTGTCTTTTTAAAGAGGCAAATTGCCATGTTTTTTTCTCGGTAATTTTGCCTGTTTGTTTGCAAGCATTCTCAGAGCCTGTATCAACCTTGGTCTTGTTTTACTGGGTTCTATGACATCATCCACATATCCTAATGATGCTGAAATGAAAGGATTCGAGAATTTCTCTTCGTATTCTTTAATAAGTTTTTTTCTAAGTTTATCAGGTTCATTCGATGTTGCCAGTTGTTTTCTAAATATGATGTTAACTGCACCCTCGGAACCCATCACTGCTATTTCTGCGGTGGGCCATGCGTAGTTTATATCTCCTCTTATCTGTTTGGACGATAGTACACAATATGCACCACCATAAGACTTTCTTGTTATAATCGTAATTCTTGGAACGGTCGCTTCACAGAAGGCATAAAGTAGTTTTGCTCCGTGTTTGATTATGCCACCATGTTCTTGAGAAACACCCGGCAGAAAACCTGGAACATCTTCAAATGTAATAATAGGTATGTTAAATGCATCGCAAAATCGCACAAATCTTGCTCCCTTGATAGATGAATTGATATCAAGACAACCCGCAAGCACCATAGGTTGCTGTGCAACAATCCCAATCACATAGCCATCCAATCTCGCAAAACCTATAATTATATTCGGAGCGAACTTCTCGTGAACTTCAAGAAAACTCTCTTTATCCATAACTGACTTTATGACCGTTTTCATATCATAGGGCTGGTTAGGATTATCAGGGATAATCTCATTTAAGGATTCATCCATTCTATCCGGTGGGTCATCTATTTGTTTTCTTGGTGAGTCTTCAAGATTATTGAGTGGGAGATAAGAGAAAAGTTTTCTAATCAGAAGAAGACAGGATTCGTCATTTTTCGATGTGAAGTGCGCAACGCCGGACTTTGCCGAATGTATCTGTGAGCCCCCGAGTTCTTCAAAGGTTACATCCTCATGTGTAACCGTTTTGACAACATCAGGTCCTGTGATAAACATATAACTTGTTTTATCAACCATAAAAACAAAGTCGGTCAGTGCAGGTGAATAAACAGCACCTCCTGCAGCAGGACCCATTATTGCTGAAATTTGAGGAATGACACCTGAAACAATAGTATTCCTCCAGAAAATTTCCGCATATCCTGCCAGGCTTACAACACCTTCCTGGATTCTTGCACCGCCAGAGTCATTCAGTCCCACAACAGGGACACCTGTTTTTAATGCAAGGTCCATAATCTTGCACATCTTTTCTGCATGTGCATAGGAAAGCGTTCCACCAAATACTGTGAAATCCTGGGAGAAAACAAAAAGGGGTCTGCCATTAATCTCTCCGTATCCTGAAACAAGGCTGTCACCCAGAATTTTTTTCTTTTCCATATCAAAGTCTGTGCATCTATGCGTGACGAAGCGGTCAAATTCCACAAAACTGTTCTCATCCAGCAGAATGTCCAGCCTCTCTCTTGCTGAGAGTTTTCCTTTACTATGCTGTTTCTTGATTCTTTCTTTACCACCACCCTGTTTTGCTGCCTCAGCCCATTTTTTTAGTTCTTCGATTTTTTCTTTGGTACTCATTGTTTCTTTCCTTTGTAAATGTACTTACCACTTATTCGGCAATGTTAAACCGTTCTCTTGTCCAGTCTATGATTTCTGTCGTTGATGTTCCTGGCCCAAAAAGCCTTGGAATTCCCATATTCTTAAGTTTTTCCATATCTTCAACAGGAATAATACCACCACCAAAAATTACGATGTCATCCCTTTCTTTTTCCTTCAGGAGTTTTAAAACCCTTGGAAAGATTGTCATATGTGCTCCGGAGAGCACGCTAATGCCTATAAGGTTCACATCTTCCTGGACGGCTGATTCAACAATCATTTCAGGTGTCTGATGAAGACCTGTATAGATTACCTCAAAACCTGCATCGCGTAAAGCTCTCGCTACAACCTTGATTCCCCTGTCGTGGCCGTCAAGTCCGACTTTTGCCATTAGAATTCTAATTCTTTTCATAGTTCCTCCATACAAGATATGCAGAAATTAGGAAATTCGAAATTGTGAAATTGGCAAGCGTCATTGTGCTAAATTTCCATTTTCTTAATTTCGAGGTTTATTTGTTTCACATTTTCTTTAGAATATCGGTGCTTCTTCATATTCACCAAATACATCTTTCATAGCTTGTGTGATTTCCCCAAGTGTTGCATAAGCATGCGCTGCTTGAATCAGTGGGGGCATAATGTTTTCGTTGTTTCTACAAGATTGCCTTATTTTTTCAAGTAATTCTTTCACTTTGTCATTATTTCTCTCTTTTCTTAGATTCAGAAGTCCGTTTCTTTGTTCTTCTTCCACGTTCTTGTCTATCGAAAGTATCGGAATATCAAGCTCTTCATCTTCTTTTTTGAATTCATTGAGTCCGACCAAAATACGTTCTTTTTTCTCTACTGCTTTCTGGAATCTAAAAGCTGCTTCTGTTATCTCCCGCTGAGGGAAATTCGCTTCGATTGCTTTGACCATACCACCCAGCTTGTTTATTTTATCAAAGTATTCATATGTTCCGGCTTCGAGTTTGTTTGTTAGTGATTCAACGAAGTACGACCCACCCAATGGGTCAATAACATTTGCAGTGCCGGATTCATGTGCTATAATTTGCTGGGTTCTCAGAGCTATTAGAACTGCTTTTTCTGTAGGAAGTGCCCATGTTTCATCCATCGAGTTCGTATGTAAACTCTGTGTTCCACCAAGTACAGCGGCAAGTGCTTGAAGTGCTACCCTGACAATATTATTTTCTGGTTGTTGTGCTGTAAGAGAAACTCCGGCTGTCTGTGTGTGAAACCTCATAAGCCAGGACCTTTTGTCCTTTGCGCCGTATGTTTCTTTCATTTCACGAGCCCATATTCTCCTTGCTGCTCTGAATTTGGCAATCTCTTCAAAAAAATCGGAGTGTGAATCAAAGAAAAGGGATAGTCGTGGAGCAAAAGAGTCCACATCCAGTCCTCTCTTTATACCTTCTTCAACATATGTTAATCCATCCTTCAGAGTAAATGCAAGCTCTTGTAATGCCGTAGAACCTGCTTCCCTAATGTGATAACCAGAGATTGAAATAGTATTCCAATTGGGGACTTCTTTTGAACCAAATTCGAAAGTGTCAACTATTAAACGCATAGAAGGTTCCGGAGGAAATAACCAGGATTTTTGTGCAATATATTCCTTCAAAATATCATTTTGTATGGTGCCTCTGAGTTTGTCTCTTGAAATTCCCTGCTTTTCTGCAGCTGCAATATAGAATGCCCACAGCATTGCAGCAGGACCATTGATAGTCATAGATGTGGAAACCTTGTCAAGAGGAATACCCGAAAAAAGTGTTTCCATATCCTTAACTGATGAAATCGCGACACCGCATTTGCCCACTTCACCCTCACTGAAAGGGTCATCGGAATCCCTACCATAGAGTGTAGGAAAATCGAATGCAACGGAAAGACCTGTTTCGCCATGAGAAAGCAAGAACTTATATCTTTTGTTTGTATCTTTTGCAGTTCCGAATCCTGCAAATTGTCTCATAGTCCACAGCCTTCCCCTGTATAGGTTGTGTCTTACACTTCTTGTAAAGGGAAATTCTCCAGGGAAGCCTAAGTCTTTGAGATAATCGAGGTTATCAATATCGCAAGGAGTATATAGCATTTCAAGGGGTATACCGGAGATTGTTTCGAATTTGATATCCTGCCTTGTATTCGCATTAGCCTTTTGTGTTTCTTCCCATTTGGCTTTTGCTTTCCGTATTTTTTCTATTTCGTTTTCTTTTTTGTTACTATCCGGCATTTTTTACCTCCTCCATATAAGAACTTATAGCAAAGCAGGAGAGTATTGTCAAGAGAAAAGCGTTTTAAGGGACAGGTCCCACTGGAAAAATATTCATTACATAGGGACCTGTCCCTTAAAAGGGGGACCTGTCCCTATGTTAAAAAAAAGGCTCGCATTTAGCGAGCCTTTTTTTACGGGTAAGAACATTCTATTGAATGTCCCTACATTTTTACTTTATGACAACCATCTTCCTTGAAATGGTTCTATTCTCAGCTGATAATCTGTAGAAGTATACACCAGCGGCAACAGCATTATGATTGTTGTCAAGTCCATTCCATGTCACTGTTTTCTGTCCCGGATTCTCATTCCTGTCAACGAGTGTTCTAACAAGTCTTCCGGCACTGTTGTAAACCTTCAAGGATACATAACCCTTCTGAGTGGTTGTGTAAGCGATTATCGAACCATTTCTGATAGGATTAGGAGATACCTTGCCGAGTCCGAAAGTGAGTGCGGTCTTGGTTGGTTTCTCTTCTTCGACTCCTGGTACGTTCCATTGGAGTTTCCATGTCTGTGCTGTTGGAGTCCAACCACCTGAATTATCTCCACCGTTTACATAAATCTCTGCTTCTGTTGCTGTCCTTCTATAGGTGAGGATATCATTTCTCGCAATGGTCATAGGATAATTAGGCAGTGCATTCCAGGTAGCATTGTTGACATCGTATTCCCAGGCATGGTTTGTAAGGGTAGTGGCATTCTCGAATCCACCAACTTCGAAGATGAATGTGCCAGATGGACGATACATCGCTGTACCACCACCATTGAAATTCGGGGCCGGGAGTGCAGGACCGGTATTCCAGGTAATGTTTTCGCAGTTTGCTGGATCGGGAATACCATAGTACATATTGGGATTACAGCTTGCGCCGTTGTAGCTCATAACAAGCCAGAGCGTATCGCCTGTAGTAGCAACAGCCTGCATATACGAAGTGGTCGGAGCATTTGTACCCGTTGTCCATGCATTGGTGTATGTGTTGTATATATAGACGGTATTTGAACCAGCACTTCCGGTGTAACCACAAATCAAATAGATGAGTGAATCGTTGTAGACACATTGTCCAGAAGCAATTCTTCCGGCAGGTACAGGGGCTCCGCTTGACCATGAATCACCATTTATGTCGTATATGTAGTTAAATGTATTGAAGCCACCATTGTATCCACCGAAGATGTAGATGCTGCGGTTCCACTCGGTTACGGATGCATCTATCCAGTTAATTGCAGTTGGTATTGGTGTAAGTGCTGCCCATGCATCGGTTACAGGGTCGTACTGATATGTAAAGTTGACATAGACGGTACCATCACCACCACCAAAAGTATAGACCTTGTCGCCTACCGGATCATATGTTGTTGCCTGGCAAAGTTGAGGAGTTGGTCTGTCCGCACACTGAATCCAGTCACTAACCGTTGTCGTTGTCGTTACCTGGGTTAGAGTGTCGTTTGAAGGAACCATATCACCTGTCATAACGGTGTAAGCCGTTACATCATAAGTAATTCCTTCTGAAAGACCAGGTGTCCATGTTGCCGGAAACACCCAGGTCGAACTTGCAGCTGCGTCGAGGTAAAGATTTCCAACAGTTCCTGTATAAACATTTACACCACTTGAATCTATTTCAAAATGGACGTCGAATGTAGCCGGAGTTGCTCCATAGTTATGGTATGTTGCAGATGGATTTCCAGTGAGTCCGACAACAACGCTTGTTGGCGGCCAGACGATAGCCTGTGTTCCCACATCGACTGCCGGCGGCATATAATTCATCCACATAAGAACTCTCTTCATCATACTATCTCTATCCGCTTCAGCGGTTATGTTTTCCCAGCCGAATGCGTTGAAATAGAGAAAATATGGAAGTCCAACCGTCGTATCCATTGCAACTGTATTTGTATCGTTGGTTTGTTTTATCATTGAACTCCAGGATGTGCCGTCGGGTGTTACTATGTCAGCAAAATCGGTAAAGGCTCCACTGCCTGTCGGGAATGATAAAGGACTCATTACGATATCGATACCTGTTGCATTAGTGCAGCCCACATCATCACTCCATCCCGAGATATGCATCCAGGATGCCGAACCATAATCATAAAGAACATCCTGACTCGAAAGCCATAATTTTCCACCGGCATTGAGCCAGTTGCCAATCTCTGTTACTTCGGCACCTGTTAATGTATTGAGGAAGTCTCCACCGGTTGACCATACAACGATTGTATAAGCACTCATTGCAGCTTGATCAGGCGAAACACCTGCACTGTCAAATACTACCCACTTATCATATGGATAAGGGAAGTTATTAAAAGATGTTTCCCAGAATGTTTCTGTTACACCACCTTCATCATCATCAACATAAAGAATGTTTTCTGGTGGTGCTGGGTTTGGATTGTCTGCATCAAGCATATATAGTGTATTTGTAGCTGCGTTTGTTGCTACCCATATAACTGGGGTTGGATGAACGGAAGATTGCCAGTCATATGCTATACTCGCAAGACTTGCGACACCAACCTGTCTGCCTGTCGGTGCCCCTGTGTCGTCTATTTCCCAGAGGATATTATCGTTCCATCCACCGACAAAGAAAACATTATTAGCAGGGTCATAGCTCAAGCCACGCTGCGATATAGATGTCCAGGTTGCATTTCCGATTGAGTCTATGCAGGTTCCAGCGGGGACTGTGAACTTATATGCCTTGTTTGAGCCACCAACAGCAAGAATCCATATTTCGCCAGCTGCCCACCATTCGGTGATATCACCCATCCAGGATGCACCACCCTTAACGCAGGGAAAGGTAGCACCTGTTGCTGAACCACCAAAGGTGTATTCATGAGCGAGGCCTGCATTGTATTCGGTCATCCAGAGGTTTATCTCGTGACCAAAACCCCAGGACATACCTGAAGCTGCATTCCAACTTGTAACAACAAGTTGTGTCGTTGGATCGATGACATAAACCTTGTTATCATACATACTGATAAGATAAAGAAATGTTCCATCCCAGGTTAAGCCGGCATTATCGTATCCGTCGCCAGGCATCCCTGCCGTTGCAAGGTCTATGGTCAAAAGAATATCACCAAATGCACGACTGTCATCGACTTTTGGTGGACTAATTGTGGGATTCAGATTGACCCTTGCATCAGGATCGTTTGTAATTTCAGGAAGTGTTGCATCTGTTGCAGAAAAGTTTGCAGGACCAGCTAAAACGTACGCGGAGAAAGCAATACTAATAACTAATGAAAGAAATAAATATTTCTTCATTTTAACTCCTTCTTATAAAAGGTTAAATTTATTCTTTTCACCTCCTTTCTTTCTTAGATTGTAAAATTTGTTTTTCCAAATTCCATAGTTGAATTAGTATCATAAGCGATTAAGAATGTCAAGTATTTTTTTTTATAGAAAATGTGAAAAAAAAGATTGGATGCGCTCAAAAATCTATTATGCTGAACCTTGTGCTGAACTTGTTTCAGTATTGTTTCAGGGTCTAAGAAACCAGATGCTGAAATTAATTCAGCATGACAAGGTCGGATGTTAAAAAAAAGGCTCGCATTTAGCGAGCCTTTTTTTACGGGTAAGAACATTCTATTGAATGTCCCTACATTTTTACTTTATGACAACCATCTTCCTTGAAATGGTTCTATTCTCAGCTGATAATCTGTAGAAGTATACACCAGCGGCAACAGCATTATGATTGTTGTCAAGTCCATTCCATGTCACTGTTTTCTGTCCCGGATTCTCATTCCTGTCAACGAGTGTTCTAACAAGTCTTCCGGCACTGTTGTAAACCTTCAAGGATACATAACCCTTCTGAGTGGTTGTGTAAGCGATTATCGAACCATTTCTGATAGGATTAGGAGATACCTTGCCGAGTCCGAAAGTGAGTGCGGTCTTGGTTGGTTTCTCTTCTTCGACTCCTGGTACGTTCCATTGGAGTTTCCATGTCTGTGCTGTTGGAGTCCAACCACCTGAATTATCTCCACCGTTTACATAAATCTCTGCTTCTGTTGCTGTCCTTCTATAGGTGAGGATATCATTTCTCGCAATGGTCATAGGATAATTAGGCAGTGCATTCCAGGTAGCATTGTTGACATCGTATTCCCAGGCATGGTTTGTAAGGGTAGTGGCATTCTCGAATCCACCAACTTCGAAGATGAATGTGCCAGATGGACGATACATCGCTGTACCACCACCATTGAAATTCGGGGCCGGGAGTGCAGGACCGGTATTCCAGGTAATGTTTTCGCAGTTTGCTGGATCGGGAATACCATAGTACATATTGGGATTACAGCTTGCGCCGTTGTAGCTCATAACAAGCCAGAGCGTATCGCCTGTAGTAGCAACAGCCTGCATATACGAAGTGGTCGGAGCATTTGTACCCGTTGTCCATGCATTGGTGTATGTGTTGTATATATAGACGGTATTTGAACCAGCACTTCCGGTGTAACCACAAATCAAATAGATGAGTGAATCGTTGTAGACACATTGTCCAGAAGCAATTCTTCCGGCAGGTACAGGGGCTCCGCTTGACCATGAATCACCATTTATGTCGTATATGTAGTTAAATGTATTGAAGCCACCATTGTATCCACCGAAGATGTAGATGCTGCGGTTCCACTCGGTTACGGATGCATCTATCCAGTTAATTGCAGTTGGTATTGGTGTAAGTGCTGCCCATGCATCGGTTACAGGGTCGTACTGATATGTAAAGTTGACATAGACGGTACCATCACCACCACCAAAAGTATAGACCTTGTCGCCTACCGGATCATATGTTGTTGCCTGGCAAAGTTGAGGAGTTGGTCTGTCCGCACACTGAATCCAGTCACTAACCGTTGTCGTTGTCGTTACCTGGGTTAGAGTGTCGTTTGAAGGAACCATATCACCTGTCATAACGGTGTAAGCCGTTACATCATAAGTAATTCCTTCTGAAAGACCAGGTGTCCATGTTGCCGGAAACACCCAGGTCGAACTTGCAGCTGCGTCGAGGTAAAGATTTCCAACAGTTCCTGTATAAACATTTACACCACTTGAATCTATTTCAAAATGGACGTCGAATGTAGCCGGAGTTGCTCCATAGTTATGGTATGTTGCAGATGGATTTCCAGTGAGTCCGACAACAACGCTTGTTGGCGGCCAGACGATAGCCTGTGTTCCCACATCGACTGCCGGCGGCATATAATTCATCCACATAAGAACTCTCTTCATCATACTATCTCTATCCGCTTCAGCGGTTATGTTTTCCCAGCCGAATGCGTTGAAATAGAGAAAATATGGAAGTCCAACCGTCGTATCCATTGCAACTGTATTTGTATCGTTGGTTTGTTTTATCATTGAACTCCAGGATGTGCCGTCGGGTGTTACTATGTCAGCAAAATCGGTAAAGGCTCCACTGCCTGTCGGGAATGATAAAGGACTCATTACGATATCGATACCTGTTGCATTAGTGCAGCCCACATCATCACTCCATCCCGAGATATGCATCCAGGATGCCGAACCATAATCATAAAGAACATCCTGACTCGAAAGCCATAATTTTCCACCGGCATTGAGCCAGTTGCCAATCTCTGTTACTTCGGCACCTGTTAATGTATTGAGGAAGTCTCCACCGGTTGACCATACAACGATTGTATAAGCACTCATTGCAGCTTGATCAGGCGAAACACCTGCACTGTCAAATACTACCCACTTATCATATGGATAAGGGAAGTTATTAAAAGATGTTTCCCAGAATGTTTCTGTTACACCACCTTCATCATCATCAACATAAAGAATAGCTTCTGGTGGTGCTGGCGGTGGGTCACCGATGTCTATTTTAAATACCCAGGTACCGTAGAATCCTACGGTCCAGAGATACTGTCCATCATATGTAATACCCTCAGGACCATTTCCAGCGTCGGGATGCGCAAATTCACTGACAAGAACCGCTGCTGCACCTGAAAGGTCAAGTTCATTTATGTCGTTTGCGGTACTGTTATCGTTGACAAAGAAGGTTCCCCTTTGATTGTCATATGAAGCACCCATAGGCCACTGTATTACATTACCGATGGTGCAGGTGTGAATTGTACTTCCCGTTGTTGAAACCTGATAAGCTGTTCCACTGTTTGTTGAACCACCTGTTCCGAATATCCAGAGGTCGGTTCCGTCATTGGTTAGACCTCTTGAACCGGTTCCAGCAGGTGATGTAAAGGAACTTATGGTACTTCCTGTGTTAGGGTCAACCTCGTAGGTGGTTCCCGAGGTGGACCATTCCTGAATCCAGAGGCTTCCATTCAGGAATGTGCAGCCAAGTATATATGAGCCGATTGAGGTTGTAATCTGACTAATAAGTGTTCCTGATATTGTATCAAACTGGAATGCGTTTATTGGAACATTGTTGGTGACATGCCATAGGTATGTTCCATCCCAGCCAAGTCCCATATGGCTTGAACCACCCGGAGCCGGGACAGAGTCTACCACTGTTTGTCTACTTCCGAGCGTTAAACCATTTCTTTCGTTTTCTGTGAGACCGTGATGACCTGATGAGCCATCTGCTGAGGAATTGTTGGGTGAGTTCAAATCTGCTGTTCCTGCAAGCAAAGAGATGGAAAAGGCAAGAACAAAAATAAATGAAAGAAATAAAAATTTCTTCATTTTAACTCCTTCTTATAAAAGGTTAAATTTATTCTTTTCACCTCCTTTCTTTCTTAGATTGTAAAATTTGTTTTTCCAAATTTCATAGTTGAATTAGTATCATAAGCGATTAAAAATGTCAAGTATTTTTTTTACAAAAATGTGGAAGGAAAGGTAAAGACCACAGACCGGAGATCATGAAAGGTGAAATTACGAAAATGAGATTGCTTCACAAGAAATACGAAAGGAATATTCGCAATGACATACAGCAATATGAACGTTCTAAACGATCTAACGATGGTGTGATTGGTTTAATTGGTTTGAACCTTGAAACAAATGTTTTCTCTGCGTACTCTGTGGTTCCTCTGTGAAATACAATTAAGTTCTGCCCATTCTCCTATTTCACAGGGGAAATCTGTGTTTAGGTTTTTCCCGGAAACTTTGTGGACATTGAGAGGGTATATGATTTGCTTTGTTTAATCTTTGTGTAGTTTCCAAATATATCTAAAAGATTTCTTTTGATGAATGCTTTAAGACCGGAAATTGTAACGATGTAAATTCTGCCACCAACTGCTAGATGTTTGTTTGCATCGGATAGAAGGATATAGAGAAGTTCTTTTCCCACTTTTGCAGGGATGTTTGAGGCAATGATATCGAAGTTTTTTTTCTTGACTTCCGTGAATCCATTGCTGAGGAATACATTGCAGTTTTTTATGCCGTTTATTTTCGCATTTTTCTCGGCAAACCTCACAGCGATGTAATCCTTATCCACGAAATGGGTTTCTCCGTCTGGAGCCAACTTCGCCATAACAAGCCCGATTGGACCGTATCCACACCCAAGGTCTAAGCAATCATTATCACTATCAATTTCTAAGTGATTGATGAGTAGTTTTGTGCCTTCGTCGATTTTTCGAGGTGAGAAAAGTCCCCAGGTTGAATGAAATGTGAATTCGTAATCACGCAGGTTGTCGGTGAATAGAATATCCTTTTTTAGTTGTTTTACATTCATTGTATTTATTTAAGGTATAATTTGTCCATTTGTCAAGTTAAATTTGAATGACATAGGACAAAGAATAAAAAAGTCTTGACAACAGTGTTGCAGCAAGTTTATAATGTAAAAGAAATTATTAAGTGAAAGGAGTTGGTCAGAAATGCTGAAAAGGAGTTTTTTATTGATTAATTTATTTTTGCTCGTTGTTTGCATCGTTTCAGTTTCTGCGAAAGACAAAAGGGATTTCATCGTCCGCATTGAAATCGGCAACCATAGTGAAGTGTATAATCTTTCAAGAAGATACACAGTAATTGATGCAAGACAAAGCTATGTTGACCTTCTTACTACGAAGGAAGAAATTTCGGAGCTAAAAAACAAGGGTTACAAAGTTAAAGTCCTGGGAACGGTTTCAGAACAGTTCGAGAAAATCAACAAACTTCCTGGTCGAGGGCAATATCATACGTATGACGAGATGGTCACGATTCTAAATAATCTTGCAAGCACATATCCAAATATCACAAAGCTTGATACGATAGGAACAAGCGTTCAGGGAAGGTTAATACTCGTTCTCGAAGTAACTGATAATCCTGGAACGGCTGAGGCTGAACCCGAGTTCAGGGTTGTTGGCTGCCATCATGGTAACGAATGGCCGTCATCCGAGATTCCCATAAACCTTGCACAGTATCTTTGCCAGAATTACGGTTCGATCGATTCGGTTACGAATCTTGTTAACAATAGAGAAATCTGGATTATGCCTATGTTTAATCCTGATGGTCATGAAGCACAGTCGAGATACAATGCAAATGGAATCGATTTAAACAGAAACTACGGATATATGTGGATAGGTGAGGGGGGAGATGTAGTTCAGTATGGCCAGCCTGAAACACAGGCAATGTTTGGATTTAATCAGTTACATAATTTCGTTCTTGGTTTAAGTTATCATACATATGGAGAGGTTGTAAATTATATCTGGAACTGGACTCCAACAAGGTCACAGGATGATGGAATTACCGTAATACTATCAAACGAATATGCTTCATATAATGGTTACTGGGTTACCGAAGGTTATGACTGGTATAGAACCAATGGTGATTTGAATGATTACAGTTACGGAATCGATGGAACCATCGACTGGACAATAGAGCTTGCAACATCCTTTGTTCCGCCTGCATCGGCGCTTGATTCTATATGGGATGAGAATAGACCTGCAATTCTTTCTCTTGTAAGGAAATGTATCCAGGGTATTTCGGGTGTGGTAAGGGATGCAAGCACCGGAGATACTTTGACACAGGCAGTAGTCAATGTAGAACAGATTGACTGGCCAGTTTTCTGTGACCCTGTATCAGGGCATTTTCATAGAATACTTGAACCCGGGACATACACTATCCGAGCCTGGGCAAACGGTTATTATCCAAAAACCATAAACAATGTTACAGTGAATGCCGATACCGTTACGAATATCGTAATAGACCTCGATTCAGGTGGTGGAAACTATGCATACAAATATGCTGTGGCAAATATTCCTGATAACACTTCAAATCCTATACATAATATAACACTTACTCCCTGGGCACTTGGCCCACCTGACGGAAAATTTGCATCCATCGGAAAAGCAGGGGAAGTAATCCTGGATATGGGTTCTCTAACACCGATATTAAACGGTGCAGGAGATGATTTTACAGTTTATGAGGGTGACGATGGAATTCCCAATGAAGGTTACGCAAGCTATGTTTCCAATAGTTATAAAGGAGCGTGGACTTTTCTTGCAAATGGGACCGGGACACAATCATTTGATATAGCAAGTTTCGGAAGCAGTGCAAGGTATGTGAGAATAGTGGACGATGGTGATGGCAATCTAACAGACCCGACAGCAGGTTTTGACCTTGAATCGATCGAGGGACAGTCTGTTCAGGGTGTTTTTCTTGTGCTTGAAGGTTATTATGTCGATGATTCATTAATTGGCAACAATAATGGGGTCTTTGACCCTGGTGAATCGGTTTATCTGATTACGACACTTCATAATAGTGGCTCGTTGGATGCCATAAATGTAATTGGGAATTTAAGCGAATCAGACCCGTATGTGAGCGTAGATTCCTCGACAAGCAATTTTGGAAATATTAATGCAGGAAGCAGTAAGGATAATACGTCAAATCCATTCGTTATCTCGTCTCTTTCGTCAACGCCTTCCGGGCATATAGCAACGTTTACCTTAGCAGTTAGTGAAGATAGTGGTTATGTTGATACATTCTATATTAACATAAAGATTGGAGCAGGGGGGGATTTTCTTATTTGGGACCCCGACCCCAATCATTCAAGTGCATCCGAAATTGAAACTGCGCTTGAGGCGGTAGGATACAATGGTGTTTACACAACAGATCTTTCTGTATATTATGGTGAATTGCAATACTATCAAGCAGTTTTTGTTTGTGTCGGTATCTATTCCACTAACTATACAATTCCGGACGGAAGTGCAGATGCCACTGCGCTTGTTAATTATGTGAATGGTGGAGGCAGGATGTATTTAGAGGGTGGAGATGTGTGGTATTTCGACCCTCAGTATAACAGTGGATATGATTTTGGTCCGCTCTTTGGGATCAATCCGACGAGTGATGGTAGTAGTGATCTTGCGACGGTACAGGGGCAGAGTAGCACATTCACGACAGGGATGAATTTTTCATATTCAGGGGAGAACAACTGGATAGACCACATAAGTCCTACAGGCACTGGATTTCTCATATTTGAGAATTCATCACCTGCATATGATTGTGGAGTAGCGAATGATGCAGGTAGTTACAGGACGGTGGGAGTATCGTGGGAGTTTGGAGGGCTTGTAGATGGCAGTCCACCGAGCACGAAAGAGGCTTTAGCGGATTCGATAATGCATTTCTTTGGTATACTTGTGGGGCAGGAAGAGAAACCCGCAAATATTTCCAATATGCCTCGTATTTATGGATTAAGCCAGAGTTATCCTAATCCGAGTAAACAGTCAACAGTTATCAGTTATCAGTTACCAGTGAAGGGGAAAGTGAATCTCAGAGTATATGACGTGAGTGGGAGGTTAGTGGAAGTAATGATAGACAGAGTAGAAGAAGTGGGATATCACAACGAGAGATTAGATACGAAAGGCTATGCGAGTGGAGTATACTTCTACAGACTCTCGGCAGGAGGCAAGACATTTACGCGGAAAATGCTGGTGGTGAGGTAGAACAGAATAGTGAAACGGAGAAACGGAGAAACGGAGAAACAGCAGACATGAGACCAGAGACCAAAGACAATGAAAGGCAGATGAAAGAAGAGGGAAGGTAGGCGCAGGCTTAAGCCTGCGAAGAGTATCGGTGTGTCGGGGAAACGGTCAAAGACAGACCATAGACATAAGACATGAGACATCAGACATGAGACCAGAGACCAAAGACAATGAAAGGCAGATGAAAGAAGAGGGAAGGTAGGCGCAGGCTTAAGCCTGCGAAGAGTATCGGTGTGTCGGGGAAACGGTCAAAAGAAGACCAAAGACCAGAGACCAAGAGACCATAAAAGGCGAAAAACAAGATGTTTAATTAGTTTAATTGGTTTGAACCTTGAAACAAATGTTTTTTCTGTGCACTCTGCGGTTCCCCTGTGAAATACAATTAAGTTCTGCCCATTCTCCTATTTCACGGGGTAAATCTGTGGTGGAATGTATATGGAAATTGCGAAACAAATCGTGAAAGTTCATAAAAATGTTGACTTTTTCTATTTTCAGGTTTATATTGGTAATGTTATGAAAAAGATAGTGTTAGTTTTTTCGTTACTGTTGCTTTTTTCTTCTAATGCACGAGCCAACAAAGTATTTGTTGCAAAGTTTCATGGTATTATCGGACCTATATCATCAAGATACATAGTCAAGGCAATCAGGAGAGCAGAAAAAGAAAAGGCAGAATGTCTTATTATTGAGCTTGATACACCAGGAGGGCTTGATACTGCTATGAGAGATATTGTCAAAGAAGAACTTAATGCGAGCATTCCTATCGTTGTTTTCGTTTATCCTAAGGGTGCAAGAGCAGCATCAGCAGGCGTTTTCATAACCCTTGCTGCACACATTGCTGCGATGTCTCCGGGAACTAATATAGGAGCAGCACACCCCGTATCTGTAGGAAAGAAGATGGACAGGGAGATGACGGAAAAGGTTACCAATGATGCTGTTGCCTATATTGAATCTATTGCTCGGGATAGAGGAAGGAACGCTGAGTGGGCAAAGAGAGCGGTTAGAAAGAGCGTTTCAGTTTCTTCTAATGAAGCTATGGAACTTGGAATCATTGATTTCATCGCCGAAAATTTAGATGAATTGCTTGAAAATATCGATGGTGTAAACCTTGAAATAGAAAGAGAAACGAAAACCTTGCACACAAAAGATGCGCAGGTGGAAGAAATCAGTCTTACTTTTAGAGAAGATTTCCTTAACAAGATTACAAATCCTAATATTGCTTATATTCTTTTCACTCTGGGAATTTATGGTTTAATATATGAGTTTACACATCCCGGGGCGATTTTCCCTGGTATTGCTGGAGGAGTTTGTATGATACTTGCTTTTCTTTCATTCCAGACACTTCCGGTAAATTATGCAGGTATCGCTCTGATTGTTATGGGGATAATTATGCTCTTCCTTGAATTGAAAACACCAACAAATGGACCTTTATCCATAGGAGGTATTGCTTCAATGTTACTTGGTTCTGCGATACTTTTCGAAACAGATGCACCGTTTTTGCGGGTTTCCTGGAGTGTCATACTCCCGGTTGTGGTTTTCTCAGCTGCTTTCTTTTTGTTTGTGGTTAGCATGACAATAAGGGCTATGAGAAAAAAACCAACGACCGGAAAGACGGGATTGATAGGGGAGACTGCAGTTGCAAAAACACATTTCGTTCCAGGAAAGATAGGGAGTGTTTATGTTCATGGTGAATTCTGGGATGCAGTTTCTGGCGATGTGATCAAGAATGGTGAAGAAGTAGAAATTGTATCCGTTGATGGACTGAGACTCAAGGTGAAGAAAAAACAACAGTCACCATAACAATTACTTTAAATTCCCAAACTTGGTCTGCCACAAAAGTTGCGGCTGTGAGCCTCGCTTTCGCAATTTCCCTACTTCTCGACGCTGATTTACACAGATTAACTCTGATGTTTTGACTATTCTCTATTTCGTTTTCTTGTGCTCTGGTGCGCTTTCCTGCCGTTTAGATTTAACTTTTCACTTTTAACTTTTTACTTGTCCTTCTTCCCGTTTCTCCGGTTCTCTCATTTCTCTTCTGCGTATGTATGTATCGCCTAAAGAGAGTTTATCTGTTTTTAAAAAAGTAATATCCCAAAAACCAGCCAAAGACCATTAACGGTAATGCAGCACCACGGAATACTACACCTATGGAGAGTCCTATGGCTGCTCCAATAAAACCTCTTCTTATTCTTGAGAGGAAAATACCAACTTTTTGCTCTGCCTTGCTTAAGTGTTTTTCATATATTTCCTGAAACCATCGAGACAGGTCTTCCCATTCCTTTTCATATGAATCTTCTCTTGAATGTGAGTGAGAGAAGTTTCTATATAGGTCATACTTTTTTCTTTTTGGCGGGTCGCTGAGTATTTCGTATGCTGTGGATATTTGAGCAAACTTTTTTGTTGACTCTTCGGTTGAATGTTTTTTTGCATCAGGATGCCATTCCTTTGCAAGGTTTCTAAAAGCCTTTTTGATATCCTCATCTGAAGCATCTTTCCCTAAACCAAGGATAGTGTAATAATTCATGAACGTGTTCATAACGAAAATATACTCATATTATTTTTTTTGTCAACTACTTTTTACCAAATGATACAAATACAAGCGGACTGATACAATCATTTTAAGAATGTAAAATTCTTAAGTAAATTTGCAATATTTTTCAAATTAATGAAAAATACTCTTGACAAAAGTAATATTTCTTGTTATATTATCAATGTTGTAGTTTAAAGCTGTTCTTTGAAATTTGAATTAAATATGGAGTCTGTAAGGAGCATCCTTAGGTTAAAGTCTAAGTTACTAAGAGCGTATGGTGGATGCCTTGGCACATACAGGCGATGAAGGACGTGGTTGGCTGCGATAAGCCTCGGTTAGCCGTCAAGCTGGCATAGATCCGAGGATTTCCGAATCCGTGAACGGATTCCGAGTCATGTCGGAATACTCTGTGCTTTATGTGCAGAGAGTGAACCCGGGGAATTGAACCATCTTAGTACCCGGAGGAAGAGAAAACGAAGTGATTTCCTGAGTAGCGGCGAGCGAAATGGAAACAGCCTAAACCAAATAGTGTGTTAAAGTCTGTGCACGTTGCACTATTGGGGTAGTGGGGCATTATCTGGCTTTAGTACAGATAGAGCCGGAAAGTTACAAAATCTTATTTCAGTCGAATGATCCTGGAAAGGTTGACCATAGAAGGTGACAGTCCTGTAGACGAAGGAGTAAGATCTTTCTCGATAATGTTCCCGAGTACCTCGGGACACGTGAAATCTTGAGGGAATTTGTCCCGACCACGGGATAAGGCTAAATACTCGTATGTGACCGATAGTGAACTAGTACCGTAAGGGAAAGGTGAAAAGAACCCCTGGCGGGGAGTGAAATAGAACCTGAAACCGTATGCTTACAAGCGGTAGGAGTCCCAGAATTTTTACCTTCGGGTTTAGATTCGGGATGACTGCGTGCCTTTTGCATAATGAGCCGGCGAGTTATTGTATATTGCCAGGTTAATCTCAGCAAGAGAGTAGCCGTAGCGAAAGCGAGTCTTAATAGGGCGATTCCTCAATTCGTTGAGGAAGGTTGTATGTAGTAGACCCGAAGCCGAGTGAGCTACTCATGGTCAGGCTGAAGTTTCGATAATCTCGAAATGAAGGGCCGAACCAGTTAGCGTTGAAAAGCTATTGGATGAACTGTGGGTAGGGGTGAAAGGCCAATCAAACTCGGCGATAGCTGGTTCTCCTCGAAATAGTTTTAGGACTAGCCTTGAATAGTTAGTAATGGTGGTAGAGCACTGGATGGGTTAGGAACTTCGGTTCTGAATTCAACCAAACTCCGAATGCCATTACTCAAAGTTCAGGAGTCAAGCAGTGGGGGATAAGCCTCATTGCTGAGAGGGAAACAACCCAGACCACCAGCTAAGGTCCCAAAATATAGGTTAAGTGTCAAAGGATGTTAAATTGCTCAGACAGCCAGGAGGTTGGCTTAGAAGCAGCCATCCTTTAAAGAAAGCGTAACAGCTCACTGGTCGAGTGATTTTGCACCGAAAATGTAGCGGGGCTCAAACCTATTACCGAAGCTGTGGCCCTATACCTTTTTGGTATAGAGCGTAGAGGAGCGTTCCATTTTGAGTGAAGTCTTAGACGCGAGTCAGGATGGACAGAATGGAAGTGAATATGCCGGCATAAGTAACGATAATTCCGATAAGAAATCGGAACACCGAAAACCTGAGGTTTCCTGGGGAAGGTTAATCCGCCCAGGGTTAGTCGGTCCCTAAGGCGTAGCCGAAGGGCGAAGCTGATGGGAAATTCGTTAATATTCGAATACCACTTAGAAGGTGTTTTACCGAAGGGGGGACGCAGAAGGGTAGACCAGTCTCGTGACGGAATACGAGATTCAAGCTTGTAGGGGGTTTCAGCAGGTAAATCCACTGAAACATTACCCTGAGAAGTTATGAGGAAGCAGAAATGCTACAAACTGGTTGATCCCACACTGACTGGAAAATCCTCGTAGGGAATCTTCTGGGTGACCGTACCGTAAACCGACACAGGTAGGTAGGGTGAGAATCCTAAGGTGCTCGAGATAACCCTCGTTAAGGAACTCGGCAAATTGACCCCGTAACTTCGGGAGAAGGGGTGCCAGGTCTGGTGATATTTCTTGCAAATGGAGCTTGACTTGGCCACAGTGAAATGGCTTAAGCGACTGTTTAACAAAAACACAGGTCTCTGCCAAATCGAAAGATGAAGTATAGGGACTGACACCTGCCCGGTGCCGGAAGGTTAAGGGAAGGGGTTACCCTGTACCATTTGGTACAGGGGAAGCTCTGAACCGAAGCCCTGGTAAACGGCGGCCGTAACTATAACGGTCCTAAGGTAGCGAAATTCCTTGTCGGGTAAGTTCCGACCTGCACGAATGGTGTAACGACTTAAGCACTGTCTCAACGAGGGACTCGGTGAAATTGGAGTGGCGGTGAAGATACCGTCTTCCTGCGACTGGACAAAAAGACCCCGTGAACCTTTACTGTAGCTTGACACTGGATTCTGTCACTGCATGTGTAGTATAGGTGGGAGGCTTTGAAGTCCCGACGCCAGTCGGGATGGAGCCATCAGTGAAATACCACCCTTGTTTTGTTGGGATTCTAACTTTGCGAAAGCGAAGGAAAATGTCTGGTGGGCAGTTTGACTGGGGCGGTCGCCTCCCAAAATGTAACGGAGGCGCCCAAAGGTTCCCTCAGCACGGACGGTAACCGTGTGTTGAGTGTAAAGGCATAAGGGAGCCTGACTGTTAGGCCGACAGGCCGAACAGAGCGGAAACGCGGGCTTAGTGATCCGGTGGTTCTGTGTGGAAGGGCCATCGCTCAACGGATAAAAGGTACTCCGGGGATAACAGGCTGATCGGTTCCGAGAGTTCATATCGACGAACCGGTTTGGCACCTCGATGTCGGCTCATCGCATCCTGGGGCTGAAAGTGGTCCCAAGGGTTGGTCTGTTCGCCCATTAAAGCGGTACGTGAGCTGGGTTCAGAACGTCGTGAGACAGTTCGGTCTCTATCCATCGCAGGCGTAGGAGACTTGAAGAGAGCTGTCCCCAGTACGAGAGGACCGGGATGGACAAACCTCTAGTGTACCAGTTGTTCTGCCAAGGGCATCGCTGGGTAGCTATGTTTGGAAAGGATAACCGCTGAAAGCATCTAAGTGGGAAGCCAACTTTAAGATAAGGTCTCCCTCCTGTACCTTCGGGTACAGGACTAAAGGTCACTTCGAGATTAGGAGATTGATAGGCTGCAGGTGTAAGTTCTGTAAAGAATTCAGCCGAGCAGTACTAATAGACCGTGAGACTTAGATTCTAAGGATTCCTGACAGGCTCCTTATTTTAATAAATATTAGACCAGAGACTACAGACCTGAGATAATAGACCAAAATCAAGAATGAGAGAAATCAAACAGGTCTTATGTCTTAAGTCTCATGTCTTAGGTCTTGATTGTAATTTCCGGTGGCCATAACGGAGGGGTCACACCTGTTACCATTCCGAACACAGAAGTTAAGCCCTCCAGTGCCGATGATACTACTTGGGTAACCTTGCGGGAAAGTAGGTCGCTACCGGATTTTTTTATTTTAAATATGCACCGTGTTATATGAAGTTCGGCAACATTCTTGTCTTTTTCTGTATTTTTTCCCGTTATCGTATCACTACTACCTTCTCTGTCCTACTGAATTTATCAGATTCTAGCCTCACAAAGTAATGACCAGACCGAACCTTCTCTCCATCCTGATTTGTCCCATCCCATCTAATAGTCCAATTGCCAGGCTCTATATTTCTATTCAGGAGTTCTTTGACCAATTTCCCAGCGATGTCGTATATTCTTAAGGAGACCATCCCTTCTCTTTTAATGTTATAGTTACAGACAACCAAAGATGAAAGGGTTATGGTCGGTTTAACCGAGAGACTAAAGAGTTGAGGAATAGAAGATTGCGTCTCCTCAATACCCAGAAATGAAGAAACTTTGTAAATCTGCCAGTAGCCTGTCATATCCTCCTTCTGATACACAATCCAGTTTCCATCCGGCGACCACTGGGGATACTCATGGTCACAACTATCGCTGGTCAGTGCTGTCTCTGTTCCTCCAGAGGATGAAACCTTGTAAACCTGCCAGTTGCCTGTCGCATCGTACTTGTGATACACAATCCAGCTCCCATCAGGCGACCACTGGGGATGCCCATGGTAACAACTATCGCTGGTCAGTGCTGTCTCTGTTCCACCTGCTGATGAAACCATGTAAATCTGCTGGTAGCTTGTCGCATCGTACTTCTCATACACAATCCAGTTCCCATCCAGAGACCACTGGGGCTCCCAATGGTCATAACTATCGCTGGTCAGGGCTGTCTCTGTTCCACCTGTTGATGAAACCTTGTAAATCTGATTGTAGCCTGCCACATCCCACTTTTCGTACACAATCCAGTTTCCATCCTGAGACCACTGGGGCCCCCAATGGACATAATTATCGCTGGTCAGGAGGGTCTCTATCCCACCTGCTGATGGAACCTTGTAAATCTGCCAGTTGGTCGCATTTATCCTGCAATACACAATCCAGTTCCCATCCGGCGACCACTGGGGCTTGTAATGGTCATAACTATTACTGGTCAGGGCTGTCTCTGTTCCACCTGCTGATGAAACCTTGTAAATCTGCTGGTAGCTTGCCGCATCCTCCTTCTCATACACAATCCAGTTTCCATCCTGCGACCACTGGGGATACTCATGCTCATAACTATCGCTCGTCAGGGCTGTCTCTGTCCCTCCTGCTGATGGAACCTTGTAAATCTGTCTGTGGCCTGTCGCATCGTACTTCTCATACACAATCCAGTTTCCATCCTGCGACCACTGGGCATACTCATGCGCATAACTATCGCTGGTCAGGGCTATTTCCTGTGCCCACAGGGGCAGGGCAAGCAGAATTATACCAGCGAAAAGAGAACAAAAAATTCTCCTTTGTTTAATCATACTACACCTCCTTCTCAAGATAAATTTTGAACATTTCACCATTCCTCCTTTCTCTCTTTCTAACTCATTCCAAAGAGAGTAGCTTCCTCCAAAATCCTAAAAACTTCCATAATATCACCTCCTGTTTTTGTTACTGAATTTCATATAACGGTTAAGGCTGTGTGCCGTTTTAATGGCATATAGCCTGAGTGAATGGAGTGAATGGTGTCAGGCTAAGAAATAAGATTTACGTCACCATCCTACTTTCTTTAGCAATCTATTGAATTCATCCGGAGCTAGATTCCTTTCTACCCGAGCTAAAGAACCTGGCTCCCGTTTTAGAAATCGAGCAATCTCTCTACGCCTTTCTCGGACATATAAATCGCACAACCGGACGAATAAGCCGCGCGCTTTACCAATCTTCTTTCCACGCTTATGACTCTGCAAATCACTTAAGCTTACCCGCATCACCCTACCTACCGCTTTCGCCACACTATCCAAGGTCTTGCTCTTCACGATGGTATCTTCGCTCCGTAGCTCCTCGGCAATCCTACTCTTAACCTTTATCACAAAATCATCCTCTCCCAAAATCCGCTGATCTACTACCTGATAGAAAACAGCAAGATTCCCTACATCCTTCCACTCCAGGACAAAATCCCGATAAAGTTTAACAGCCCGCTCCCTGTTCTTAGCAAATTGACTTAATACGAAATCCGTATTAACCAAATCACTATCATCTAACCCAAGATATGCACGGTGGCTACTCCATTTGTAATTTAATGGATTCGATACTATTCCTGCCCTCACACAGTTGAGATGAAGGTATCGCACAAGTGCCAATAAATACGCATCCCTATCACAGAGTATTGCCTTATATCGCGCCTGGAAAAGATGACCAACTACCCGGTATTTTCTATTGTACCACAGCGTATAAGACTGCAATAATACTTGCATGATCCGTGAAAGTGCTATCTCCCCTGTCTCAAGAAGCAGATGAAAATGATTATGCATTAAGGTATAGGCGTAAAGTGAAAACCTATATCGCTCCTTATATTCTCCAAGTTTCTGAAGGAACCGCTTCCTGTCTCCATCATCCTTGAATATGGATAACCTTCGATTCCCACGCGCATAGGCATGGTAAAATGCCCCAGGATACTCTATTCTTGGTTTCCTACCCATATCACCTTTCTACCATAATTGCTTACAACTGTCAAATCTTATTTCTTAGCCTGACACCAATTCCCAAGATTGGCACGGCTTTTCCCTGTCCCTCTCCAGCGCAAGGTTAGGAGGTCCTTTTTCTTCCATTTCCTTTTACTTTTATCATATCGTCATCAGGCTCTGGAGGAAGGATTGATGCCAATTCTTTTTCAACAGCTAAATCATATGCACATGCCAACCTAGCTACGTGAATTCCAAATAGTGCTCTTAATTCACCAAGCCCATTTATGAAATCTGGTCCCAGCCAGTGTCTCCTACCTCGTGGCTTTTGAATACTATCAAGGAACCTGCGGCAGGCTGAACGCATCGCTGTTAAACTTTCCCCTAATATTGAGGATTTGCTAACCTCCTCAAGGTCTTCTGTAAGGCGTTCACGAATTTCAAGTATGGATTCAACAACATAGTCACCAACTTCCATATCATAGGGGTGATAAAGAGCGCGTCGATCTTCGAGAAAAACCAGTAATCGTTTGGCTTTGTCTTTTTCATCAATAGGCGGTTTCCAAGAGATTCCTCCTATCGGAGTAGAAATACCTGTTAAACGGGTGGCTATCGCTTTACCTTTCAGTTTGACTTGTTTTTTAGGCAAATTGAATCCCTCCTAACGGCTAGCGGCTCTGCTGCCAGGCTCGCCTGGTCAGTAGCAGCCGCTTGTTATGATTCTTGTTCCTTATATTTCTCAAACTCGCTTAAGAACAAACGTTCTGACTGGTCAAGGAACTCTTCGCTCCTAGCATCTAAATCCTTAAGTTTAGCTAGAATGCTCTTATACACTACTTGGTGTGCTTGATTTCCGAGTAACTCTTCGTCATAGTCATCAAACTCAACATCTTTACTGAGAGTAATATCTACTAATTTTAGGAGGTCATCTTTATTTATTTCATCTATCTTTTTATAGTTATCACCATCAGTAGAATAGAAACCCTGCGATTCCTCAATCTTCAATAGCTTCATAACCTCTCCTCCTTTCCTTATAGGTTTCTGATCCAGCCTCAAGTGCATTGAGCGTAACATCAAAATTTCTTAATGTTTTACCGTCAGTTGAAACCAACTCCTTATCTGTTGGGTAACCAGAGTATAACCTATAGGAAACAGCACCGTTCTCCATTTCTTTACTAGCGTAAAGGATATAATCAGGCCTTATTGAGGCTCCAACAGTAGCATTATGAGTTACGACAATAACAGGCATCACCTTGGATATATCCTTAATCATCTCGTTAACTTCTCCCTTAAGAAAAATATTATCAAAAGATGATTCTGGTTCATCAATTAACAGGATATCGTGGTTTTGGGAATCATTTATTTCCTGCAGAAGCCGAAACTCTGACCTTTCTCCACCAGAAACCGCAAATCCATCCCTATTTAAAATTTCATATGTAAATTTCGCAAAGTACTTGAAGTATTCTGAAGGAGATAGAGCATCATTCTTTCTAAGCTCCAATAAGTAGGGATAGGGAGACTGATAATAAGAATATGCCTTACTAAAGGCGGTTCTTAATCCACTTACCGTCTTTATTTCCCCGGGACCATTGAATGGCCCCTTCCGGGCAACAATCCTGAAGACCTGAATATGTTCTTCAGAAATTACAGATTCTTTCTGCAGTTCCTTTGCGACACTTTCGAATTTAGCAACTTTACGATCATCCAAGGAACAACTATAAAGATCAACCTCCTCAACCTGAGTTGCTGATGTTCGAATTCTCAACCCTTGCTTTACATCTCTAATCATTTCATTTACGAAACCCCTTTTCTTTTTCAGTAGAGCTTTCCCCCACAACGACTCTATCAACTCACATGCTAGATTCCTAAGAGATGATAAATCCAAATGCTTTTCAATTACATCCCTATATTCAATATTCTCAATTAGTTGCCTGACAGATTCAATAAGTTTAACCAGAACCTCATCTTGACTTATTTCGAATTTTGTTTCCGAAAAAAGCACTGTATTTGAATACGCATCTCTTCTCTCAACCTCCGCTGCAGACTTAAGCAAAGACCTAACATATTTCTCCACCTTTGCGTGATTCTCTGTGATATCAACATTACTAATATCATTCAACACAGCCTTGAACTCAGCAAGGTAACTATCAATAAAAACACTTTTTCTTCGTGTGAGATCATCATTGAATCTACGCTCATAATCACCCTCATCTTGCTGTACTAAAGAGAATTGGCGAATATATTTACACCCGTCAATTTCTTTAGATATACGATTCAGTGTGTGAGTTTTTCCTGACGACCGTTCACCAAGAAGAACATTTAATCCGGTTGATATTCTTTGACCATCATCAAAGATACTAAAGAGTTTGTTCCCCTCATCTGGTGACAATGCAACCTTTGCCTTATCCCTGAAGCATTCCTTTAATCTGGTTACGGAAAGATCACCACAGTCAACATAAGTATGCCTCGAAGGAAATCTATCCATAACATCGGATATTTTGGCATCACTAAACAAAACTGGAGTCAATTTTCCATCATCTTTAATGCAGCGAATAAATTTCTTGGCGCTATCGACTTCACCCGCCTCAACAAAATCTGCGATAGCATCAAATCCAGCAGCATTCACTGGTGGCCCCTTTTCATAATGCGGTATAATTAAGTAATTATTCAGATCTCCAAAAATATCAATTAGCTCAACATTCGTCAAATAATCACCGATCTCTTGAATCTTATCAGAGACCTTGTCTGTTTTTCTAGTGAACGCATCTATGTCCTCCCCTTCATCTATGAGAAGGAGGTGCCCTCCAAAATAATTTATTTCGATACCCGGAAAAACTTTAATTCCCAATGCGTTTCTTATCTCTCTGAATTGATGGCGATCAAAGATGTTATGATTTGTAACCGCCACAGCATCCAACCCAGATCGACTTACATAAGTGGAAAAATTATCTATGCTAAAATCGAAATGATTATCACTAATTGTGGCAATCGTATGTATATGCAAGTCAATTTTTTTCATTAGTCACCTCTCATTTTTCATGAGTACAGGATCATAACGTTTCCGCTCACCCGGCGCGTTTACGCGATCGGGTGCAGCGGTTTGTTAGGCTTTTTTGACATTGCCTTTTCCCTCACGCTCAATTGAAGAAATTCTCCGGCCAAAGAAATTCCGGCAAGTATTGTCGGATTAATTCTGCTTGGGCGTGGTAACCTCTCGCTTCAAGTTCCCTAAGAAATACGGGCCAAGGAGGGATATTACTTCTGTAGACACTAGATGAAGACGTTGACATGCCACCGCCTTCAAGAGTGGATAATCCGCCATACTGCAGGGTGGATAAACCACCATACTGTAAAGTAGACAGACCACCATATTGCAGGGAAGACAAGCCTCCGTACTGTAATGTTGACAAACCGCCATATTGCAGAGTGGACATTCCTCCGTACTGTAGAGTTGACATGCCTCCATACTGCAAAGTAGACATCCCACCGTACTGCAAAGTGGACATTCCACCACCCTGTAAAGTGGATAAGCCGCCACCCTGAGAAGTGCTCAGATTGCGGGGCCAAGTCCTCAGGTTCGGAATATTTGGTCGAGACATTGGTTTTCCTCCTATTATTGTGTAGAGCCTAACATAAGATTAGGTGTACTAATGGAAAAAGCAATTGTTGCTTTCCGTGACTACCTAATCTCAGTTGGTTATTATTAGTTAATTGTTTACTATTACTTAAGTTATACATTCTTTCTCCTTCTTTTATTTATTTGTATATGTTGCTTTTTAAGCAACATATACAAATAATCAGCAGGGCTTCTTACGCCTTTGCAAGCCTGGTTAATCACATGTGTATAGATCATAGTTGTTTCCACATTTTTATGACCTAATAATTCTTGTATTGTCCTGATATCATATCCTGATTCAAGGAGATGAGTTGCGAAACTATGCCTGAGACTATGGATTCCCACTTGTTTCCTGATATCTGCTTTACCGCAGGCATTTTCAAATATCCTTTGAGCAGTTCTTATCGTGATATGACTTTCTTTTCTCTGTCTTAAAGATGGGTCTATCCAGACATCTTCATCTTTAAAGATATCAAGGAGATTCTTTACTACATCATCAGAATGAGGAAACACCCAACATTTTTGCTCTGGATTCCAACTATGACTTGTTACATATTTGAGTTTTTTAATATAAATTGGATTATAAGTGACAGTAACTTTTATCTTTCCACTCTGTCCTTTGTTTGTTTTGATTCTATAATTTTCCATTTTATTGGTCAATAAGAAAAGAATGAGTAAACGCCGTCATTGTATATAAAAAATAATATAAAGTAAAATGACAGTTTTGTCAAGCCCAAAAACAGCTGAGAAAAATTTAAACAAGTTTCCACCAAAAGCAGTTAAAGAAGCGAATATCCAGTCCTGCCTTTTACATAATGTAAGTAATCAGTAAAGACCTTCATGAGCATTGGTAACAGTTTAAGTAACGAAGCCCGTTGTAACCGTAAAACGCTAAATGAGATTGTGATGCTGATGGGAGAAGGTTGCGATATGGGGTTACTGAATATTTACGGATTGGTTTTATTGGTTGAAAAAATTAGAGAAGAATCAGTGTTTATCCGTGGCTAATATGTTTCCTCTGTGTTCTCTGTGGTTTGTTTTGGGGAGGGTGGGGTTATTCGAGGACGACAAGTTTGTCTTCTGAGGCTACCTTTGCACCTTCTTTGACAAGTATTTCTTTCACTACGCCATCTCTGGGGCTCTTTATTTCGTTTTGCATCTTCATTGCCTCAAGTATCAGAATAGGAGTTCCTTTTGAAACTTCATCTCCTTCTTTTACCTCGAGTTTCGCAATAAGACCTGGCATAGGGGCATGGATAACAGAGGATTCTTCTTCTTGAGACTCTGTGAGAAGTGCTTCTCCTGACTTGACTTCGTAAGTGTTCTGACCAATCCAGAGAACAAAATGGTCCTCGCCTTTTTGCTGGCAAAAAACTTCGATTGTTTTGTTGTCGATTAGAATAGAGTGAAACCCATTGAAAGTTGTGTCAGAGATGTTGATATTATGAGTTTTGTTGTTGAAGGTTACTTCAATGTCTTTTTTGCCATAGTTCACTTCAAGTTCATACAGTTTGTTGTCAATTAGGAGTTTTTTCTTCACTGTAGCGATCTCTGTCTTCCAACTATTTTCCAGAGTGATTCTTTCCTGTTTATTGCGGTGTTTTTCCCATATGTTTTCTTTGCAAGTTTTTCACAAATTGAAGCGATAATTGCAACTTGTTCTTCGTTGGCTGCTAAATCTTCAGGCATAACGAAGTTTTCTAGGAAATGTGTATTGATGTTTCCTTTGACAAATCTATCATCCTTCATAATAGCAGAAAGCAATTTGATGATTGTTTTAACACCAACTATTTTGTATTCGGAAAGAGCCCTTTCCATTCTGCTGATAGCAGTATTTCGGTTTTCTGCCCAAACAACGAGTTTTGAGATTAATGGGTCATAAAAGACAGGAATTTCAAATCCTTCGTAGATTCCACTGTCAAGTCTGATACCTGGTCCGGAGGGCTCTACAAGATGCAGGATTTTGCCAGGCGAAGGAACAAAATTATTATCAGGGTCTTCTGCATAAATTCTTGCTTCGATTGCATGTCCTCTTTGTTGGAGATTTTCTTGTCTGTATGAAAGTTTATTGCCCTCTGCAATCTTAATCTGTTCACGCACAATATCAACACCTGTCACAAGTTCCGTTACAGGATGCTCAACTTGTATTCTTGCATTTACTTCGAGGAAGTAAAAATTCTTATTCTTGTCAAGCAGGAATTCTACAGTGCCCGCATTTGTATAATTGCATGCATTTACAATCTTGATTGCTTCATCACCCATCTTTTTTCTCAAATCATCATCCAGAGCAGGGGATGGTGATTCTTCTATGATTTTTTGATATCTTCTCTGTATCGAACATTCTCTCTCAAAAAGATGCACCGCGTTTCCAAAATTATCTGCAAGAACCTGCATTTCAACATGTCTTGGTTCCTCTATATATTTTTCTATGTAAATGGTATCGTCACCAAATGCAGAGAGGGCTTCTCTTCTTCCAAGTTCAATTGCACTTGCGAGTTCTCCTTTATTTTTTACAATACGCATTCCCTTACCACCACCTCCCATAGAAGCCTTGGCTATCACGGGGAAACCAATATCTTTTATAACTTTGTCAAAATCACTCGGATTGCTTGTTTTTCCTAGCATTCCCGGAATTATTAGTGCTCCAATATCTTTCACAGTATTTCTTGCAGCTATCTTGTCACCAACAAGTTCAAGTGCATCAGGATTTGGTCCAATGAATATCAATCCTTCATCCCGACAAATTCTTGCAAATTTGACATTTTCCGCAAGGAAACCGTATCCGGGATGAACTGCCTGACAATCAGTGTTTTTTGCAATAGCGATAAGTTTATCCATATTTAAGTAACTTTCCTGTGGATTTGATTTGCCTATATGGTATGCCTCATCGGCACTTCTTGTATGCAAAGCATCCCTGTCAACATCGGAATAGACAGCGACGCTTTTTATTTGCATCTCCCTGCAGGTTCTAATTATTCTTAAAGCGATTTCTCCACGGTTCGCTATCAATATCTTCTTAAACATAATCTGGTTTTTTTAGTCTATTTAGTCTATTTAGTCTATTTAGTCTATTTAGTCTATTTAGTTTACACAACATGACAGCCTTCTTTTTGTCATAAAGTAGTCCATTTAGTTAATCTTCTTTTTCTGCATTATGGTTACCATTCGGGTTTTCTTTTTTCAAGGAATGCCTCCATTCCTTCTTGAGCTTCTTTGCTTTTTCTTAAATTAGCAAGTGTTTCAGCTGTAAATTCTCTTACTTTATCGAAAGGCTGGAGTGGGACCTTTTCAAGTAAATCTTTGCAGACACGCAGTGCATTGGGACTTCCCTTTAAGAGTTCGTTCACAATCCTCTGAGTTTCTGTGTCGAGTTGCTCTTCTTCTACAACCTTGTTTACAAGTCCTATCCTCAATGCGTCTTCAGCATTCAATCTTCTACCTGTCAGGAAATACTCCCTTATACTTCCCTCACCGCATTTCCTGAGCATAAACGGAGAAATATCAGAAGGCACAAGCCCAATTCTAACTTCACTAAAACTGAATTTCGCTTTTGTTGATGCAACTGCAATATCACAAACAGATACGAATCCAGTGCCTCCTCCAATAGCAGGTCCGTTTATCCTTCCAACAACAGGTTTTGGAAGTGAATATATAAGATAAAAAAGTTCAGCCAATCGCAGGGATTCCTTATAGTTAAATTCAAAACTTTTTGTCATAACATCCTTCATCCAGTTCAGGTCAGCACCTGCACAAAAGCAAGTTCCCTCACCGGTAAGAACTACAACCCTTATATCTCCGCTCTTGTTCATTTCTTTAAACACAGCGAAAAGTTCCTCAACCATCTTCCAGTTGAATGCGTTTCTTATTTCGGGTCTATTAAATGTAATTGTGGCAACCCTGTCTTGCGCTTCATATTTTATTGTTTCAAACATTGGTTCTCCCTATTTTATATTTTCAATAGGATTAGCATTTTGGTCCGAAAGGTTGTCATTGCGAGTTTTCTTGCAAATTTACAATGGAAGCAATCTCATACTTATCCTCTTTACTCATCCCTCTTTTCGTTTTTCTGTCAATTATTTAACACCTGTCACCTGTTGCTTTCTACATCCTGAATATACCAAATTTATAGTCCGGGATAGGGACGTTCAGAGATGTCTCAAGAGAGAGTCCTAAGACCTTTCTGGTATCAATCGGGTCTATAATGCCATCATCCCATAATCTTGCTGTTGAATAGTAAGCGCTTGATTCTTCTTCGTATCTTTTTAGAATAGGCTCTTTTATTTTTGCTATCTCCGTAAGAGATAATTCCTTTCCCTGTTTCTGAAGCTGCCTTACCTTAACCGTAGCAAGGACACCTGCTGCTTGCTCTCCTCCCATAACACAGATTTTGGAACTGGGCCACATCCATAAAAATCTCGGATTGTATCCTCTCCCGCACATTGCATAGTTTCCAGCACCATAGGAGCCACCCACGATTACTGTGAGTTTTGGAACATCTGCATTGGCAACAGCGTGCACCATTTTCGCACCGTCTTTTGCTATGCCTTTATGTTCGTACTGTTTGCCAACGATGAAGCCTGTTATGTTCTGCAGGAAGAGCAGAGGAACTTTTCGCAGGGCACATAGAGATACAAAATGAGCACCTTTCAAGGATGATTCACTGAAAAGGACACCATTATTTGCAATTATTCCAATCGGGTATCCATAGAGTTTTGCAAAACCACAGACAAGTGTCTGTCCGTATAGCTCCTTGAATTCATGAAATCTGCTTCCATCTACGAGTCTTGCAATTACTTCTCTCATATCAAAAGATTTTTTCAAATCCCGAGGGATTATACCATAGAGCTCTTCGGGGTTATAGTAAGGTTCTTCCGGTTCAACTCTATCGAGTGGATATTTTTTCCTTTTCGGTATATTCGCCACGATATCTCTTGCGAGTTTCAATGCGTGTTCATCGTTTACTGCATAGTAATCGGTTACACCTGATATTCTTGAGTGGACATCTGCACCTCCAAGTTCCTCAGCAGTAACCTGCTCGCCTGTGGCTGCTTTGACGAGTGGAGGACCGCCAATGAATATTGTCCCTTCATTTTTCACAATGATGGTTTCATCACTCATCGCAGGAACATATGCTCCACCTGCTGTACTTGAACCCATTACAACTGCAATCTGCAATATGTCCATTGCAGACATTCTTGCCTGGTTGTAGAAGATTCGTCCAAAATGTTCCTTATCGGGAAAAGTCTCTGACTGATAAGGTAAGAATATCCCGCCCGAGTCAACTAAGTAAACACAGGGGAGATGATTCTCGATTGCAATTTGCTGTGCCCTTATGTGTTTTTTTATCGTTACGGGAAAATAGGTTCCCCCTTTTACCGTTGCGTCATTGGCAACAATCATCACCTCTCTTCCATTAACCCTTCCGATGCCCGTGATTATACCGGCACTGGGTGCTTGATTATCATACATATCGATTGCTGCAAGAGAATTGAGTTCCAAAAATGGGGTATTCTTATCGAGCAGTAGCTCAATTCTGTCCCGAACAAGCATTTTTCCTCTGTCTAAATGTTTTTTTATTGCTCTTTGGGGACCACCTTTGCTTATTTTTTTGTATTTTTTCTTGAACTCATCAAGTAGTTCGAGTTGAGATTGTTTTCTCTGTTTAAATTCTTTGCTATTTGTATCTATTCTTGTTTCAATTCTCTTCATTTTGCTCCTTTTCTCATTCTAAAGTTTCACTCATTTCTGTATAACTTAAAAAAAAATCAAAGTCAAGGGAAAAAGGAAATGTGCCCAAGAATTTTATCGACTTCACAATCAGTTTGTGATAGCGTCTTTCTTAACTAATAGGAGTGTGGCAAAACAAAAGAATTATGAAAGCAAGAACGAAATGATAACTTGCATTGACAAATAGAAATTACCTCCCGGTGTATTTTTACTTGACAATAGCTACTAAAAGAATTATATTTAGGCAATGAAAAAGTTTATGGAACCTTAAACTTTTAAACTTTAGAAAGGAGACTGAAATGGTAGGTCTCATCATAATAGTATTCTTTGTTCTCATAATTCTTGCGAGTGCAGTTAAGATACTTCAGGAATATGAGAGAGGTGTTGTTTTCAGACTTGGTAGACTTGTCGGTGTGAAAGGTCCTGGGCTTGTTATCATTGTACCGTTTGTAGATAGGCTGCTCCATGTAAGTTTGAGGGTCATAACACTTGATGTCCCGGCACAGGATGTCATCACAAAAGACAATGTGTCCATAAAAGTGAATGCTGTAGTATATTTTAGGGTTATGGATGCAGCAAAGGCAATTATTGAAGTTCAGGATTATATGTACGCCACTTCTCAGATTGCTCAAACCACGCTGAGGAGTGTTCTTGGTGAGATTGAACTGGATGACCTTCTCGGAAAAAGAGAAATGATCAATCAAAGACTGCAAAAAATCATTGATAAGGCAACAGACCCCTGGGGAGTCAAGGTTTCTACAGTAGAAGTTAAACATATTGATATAGCGGTTGAAATGCAGAGGGCTATAGCAAGGCAGGCTGAAGCAGAAAGAGAAAGAAGAGCAAAGATCATTCTCGCAGAGGCAGAGCTTCAGGCATCTGAAAAACTGAGTGAGGCAGCACATATTATGCAAAAGGAACCAGTATCTATACAGTTGAGATACCTGCAGACACTTTCAGAAATAGCAACTGAAAATAACTCAACCACATTGTTTCCAATTCCAATGGACCTGTTCGGTCCTATTATAGATGCATTTAAAAAGAAAAATGCTGGCTCATAACAATTAAGAATTATTATTTAGGATTCATATAGAGTTTATCAGAATTCCGCACAGAGGTTTTTGATGATTAAATCTGGATGGAGGGGAATATGGATATAATCTATTATGGTCATGCGGCGTTTCTTCTTGTTGGAAGCAAGAAGGTGTTCATTGACCCGTATTTGACAGATAATCCTTTGGCACCAATCTCGTTGGATGATGTAGATGAGTGTGATATTGTCCTTGTAACACACGATCACGGAGACCATCTGGGAGATTCGTTTGATATTTGCAAAAAGACGGGTGCAACTTTTGTTTCTCAGCATGAACTCGCCATAATGGCTCAGGAAAGAGGACTCAAGGTTGAAGGAATGAATATTGGTGGAACAATTGAAATTAATGGTGTAAAAATTCATATGACGCTTGCTCTCCATACTACTGCAACAGGACACGCTACAGGTGTTATTGTAACAATGGATAACCATTCGGTCTATCATGCAGGAGATACCGGTGTTTTTTCTGATATGAAACTGATAGGCGAGATGTATGCACCAGAAGTTGCGCTTCTTCCGATAGGGGATAGGTACACAATGGGCATAAGAGAAGCAGTAAAGGCATTAGAGTTTGTAAAACCTTCTTATGTTATTCCAATGCATTACGGAACCTGGCCTCCAATTGAAGCAGACCCTGAAAAATTTAAAGAGGCAGTAGGAGCAATTTCCAAGGTTGTTATTTTGAAACCGGGGAATAAATTTGAATTGTAAATCCGATTCCTCGGTTTACCTGATTTTCTGCATAGTTGTTTTTTTGTCCTTTTTCACTGTTCTTTTTTCACAAGAGAACATCCAATTTAATAGTGACTTCTACACTTTTTCCGAGAAGCCAGGTGAAATTGAAATACTGATAATCGTTTATGTTCCATACGACCAAATGAATTTCACAGTTTCTGATTCGTTTTACACGGCAGAACTTGATGTTTCAGCAATTCTTTACAGTAGTGGGAAACAGAAAGGTGGAGAGATATGGAGGAGGGAGGTTTTGCTCTCAGAATATGAAAAAACCAAATCTTTGGAGGATGGGGTAAAATGGTCTTTTTCAATTCCTGCACAACCTGGCAAATTTGATTTACATATTAGAGTGGAGGATACAAACTCGAACAGGTCAGGTGAAAGAGTAGATAAGTTAGAGGTGAAAAAGGCAAAAAAAGGTAATCTCTGGGTTAGTCAACTCGTATTCTTCAAGATGAAACTAGATGAGCAAAAAGAATGGCTAATTTCGAACGCTGTAAATGTCGAATCAGATTCTATCTTCACACTGGTTTCAATAGTATCTGGCATTGCAAAGGATGAGGACTATCTTTTGAGAGTAAAGGTAATCGACGGGAAAGGAAAAGAGGTGTTGAAGGTAAATAGCTATATTGAAATTGATTCCTTGCTCAGCCAAAAGACAATTGTTTTACCCATTAAAAAACTCAAGGAAGGTGACTACGATTTTCGAGTCGAAGTTTTAAAAAATGGCAAGATTCTCGGTGCAAGCAGTAAATTTGCTCATATTGTTTTTCCATTTTTTCTCTCAAAGAGATATGAAGATAGGGTCGAGCAGATGGTTTACATTGCAGATAGCAAAGAGATGAAGAAGTTAAAAGAGTCGACAAAAGAAGAAAGGGAAAAAGCATGGAATGAATTCTGGAGCACGAAAGACCCTATACCAGAAACCCCTGTGAACGAAACAAGCGAAGAGTACTTCAAAAGGGTCGATTATGCAGATAAGCATTTCAGGAGCTTTCAGTCGGGATGGAGAACGGATAGAGGGAGAATATACATAATCTATGGTAAACCAGATGAAATAGAATATCACCCTTTTGAATTAGAATCGGCACCGTATCAAGTCTGGTATTATTACAATATTGGAAGAAGGTTCCTTTTTATTGATTTCAGTATGACAGGGGATTATGCTCTATCAAAGGAGATAAGATGAAGATGTTTCTAAAAATTCAGATATTTCTATTGTTTATTGCCTGTAGTCTATCAGGTCAGAACACTTTTTCGTACGATATAACAAGGTTTTTCTACAACGGAAACATAAGCAGAGTTGAGGTTCACTACTCGATACCATACAATATGCTATCCTATACTTCAGAAGATGGAAAAATGTTGGCACCTATCAGGGTTGATGTTCGATTTGAAAATATGCTAAGTGGAGAAGCACTTTCTGACACAATGTCTTTAGTTAGTGAGATTGAAAGTGATGAGGCTGCAAGAAAGAGACATCTTCAAGCGGTTGAGCAATTCGATGCGTATTTCAAGCCCGGGAACTACAAAATGGAAATAAGTGTTATTGACAGGAATACGGGAAAAAAAACAGTAAGGGAAGAAATTTTTGCTGTAGACAAACTGAAAGAGGGACTTTCTATAAGTGACATCGAACTGGCAACTTCAATCGAACAGGATACTACAAGTGGGCTATTTACAAAGAATGGTCTTCGAATTATTCCGAATCCATCTGCTGTTTATGGAAATGGCAGAGAGATGTTATATTTCTATGTTGAAGTTTATAATCTGAATATGGATACAATTCCTTACCACGTAAGCTATTCGATTGTAGATAAAGGCGGAAACGCAATGAACAAGATAGACCCCCAGGAAAGGCGGAAAGAAAAAGAGAGTAATGTGGGTATTGAGGTGGGAGGCTTGAACATTGTCACGCTAAAACCGGGATACTATACATTGCTGATTAGTGTTAAAGATGGAGAGAATACAATAACTGGTGAGAGAAATTTTCAGGTTCACCGAATAGATTTCGAGGAAAACGAGCAGAAGAACTATTTTACGGATGAAGAAATGAAATATTATGATAGAATAGAGTATATAGCAAGTGAAAGGGAATTGAAGGAATACAAAGCTCTTTCAGATACGGGAAAGGCTGAATTTCTCAAACGATTCTGGTTGCGAAGGGATCCAAATAAGGCAATACCCGAGAATGAAGCTATCCAGCAATTCATAAAGAGAATAAATTATGTTGAGGACAAATTCAGAACCCCTTTCAAAACTGGATACCAAACTGACAGAGGAAGGATTTACATAAAATATGGTCCACCAGATGCAGTGCAGAGAAATTACTTTGAGATCAACTATGATCCGTATGAAATTTGGGAGTATTTTTCTTATGGGGGATATAAGTTTATTTTTTCTGACATTAGTGGGGATGGGGAGTTTGCTCTTATTTTCTCAAGCACAAGTAAAGAACCTTCATTCTCAAACTGGCGAAAGTATGTTCCAGAAAATGAAGGTGCGATGCAAGGTGAATAACTGCAGGATGAAGTAAAGTCTTTTTTTCTTGACAACTTAAGAATATTTTGCTATCCTATTTAGTTAATTAAAGTAGTAAAGGACGTGCGAATGAAGGATAATGCTTTTAAAAAAAGTGGCAATACAGATGCAAGACGCTTGCTTGTTTTTGTCCTGGAATCCAAGAATTTCGGGATTGAGCTGAGCAAAATAAAGGAAATCACTGACATTTTGCCAATTACGAGGTTACCAGGTGCGCGAGATTTTGTAAAAGGATTGAGCAACCTGAGAGGAGAAGTCATTCCAATCATAAGTCTCAGGGAAAGACTCAAAATGAGTGGAAATGAGATAGGTAAACAGTTAGTAATAGTAATAGGGAAGAAAATTAATTATGGTTTGCTTATCGATAGAATTGATGGAATCTATGAAACGAAAGGTGAGGTTTCAAAGGCTATAAGTTCCATATTGGCAGGTGATGTAGAGACTTCGTTCCTAAGAGGGGTGGTAAGAGTTGATGGTAGGGATGCAATAATTCTTGATTGTGAAAAGTTAGTTGAGAAAAATGAATAAGAGGAGGTTTTTCGATGGCTGTGAGTATATTAATTGTTGATGACGCAATATTTATGAGAAAGATGATAGGGGATATTCTCAAGAAAGAGGGCTATGAGATTTCAGGAGAAGCTGAAAATGGGATTGAGGCAATCAAAAAATACAAAGAATTGCATCCAGACCTTGTTACAATGGATATTATTATGCCGGATATGAGTGGTATAGATGCTGTTCAAGAAATCGTTACATACGATGCTGAAGCAAAAATATTGATGGTTAGTGCTATGGGTCAGCAATCCCTTGTGGTTGAGGCAATACAAAAAGGTGCAAAAGACTATGTGATAAAACCTTTTCAACCTTCAAGGGTTTTGGAAGCAGTTGAAAGAGTCTTAAAGACAAAATAATGAAAAAAACCGATCTCTTGAAATATACAGAGATTTTTAAGAGCGAAACAAGGGAATACCTGTCTCAACTGAATCAATTCATAGTTAATCTTGAAAAATCTCCAGAAGATAGGGGAAACATAGATGCTATATTCCGCAACTTTCACACTATCAAAGGAATGGCTGGAACAATGGGATACAAACTTGTTGAAACACTGTCTCACTCTCTTGAAGATTTGCTGTCACTTGTGAGGAGTGGAGATTTATCTGTCACTTCTGATATTATCGATACTTTGTTAACTGGAACTGACAAAATTGAAGAATTGGTGGAAACCAATAATAATGAGGACGAAGATGCCGAGGAATTAATAAGAGGCATTTCAGATATAGGCAAAGGGAAAGTATCTGTGCGCAAAAAGAAAATTCTTGGGGGGAGCCTTGACAATATCAATCTTGAAATATCACTGGATGAGAACACCCCACTTAAAGGGGCACGGGCAACAGTTTTGATTTCCGATATAATGAAAATGGCAGAAATAGTTGATTTTTCTCCGTCAAAGAATTCTATCGAAAATGGAGAATTCAAGAAGAATTTTTCGCTGACACTTATACCACGGATTTCACCTGACAAAATTAAGGAGTCGATTCTCGCCTACAGTGATGTTAAATCTGTAAGTTTCGCGAATGAAGAGAGTAAAACCAATATTGCTAAAGACATTTTAAAGAAGAGTGACATCAGAGTTGGTATTGAGAAACTTAATAAACTTCAGAATTTGCTATCAGAATTAGTCATTTCTAAAGAGAGCCTCAAAGCTTTTGTACGAACCGAAGAAACAGAAAGGATTGTGAACGAAACTGAAAGGATTGCAAATATTATATCATCTTTGCAGGATGAAGTAGTCAAGATAAGAATGGTTCCCATATGGCAGGTTTTTGAAAGATTTCCCAGGGTTATTAGAGATACTGCGAAGGCTTTGGGAAAGAAGATAAATTTCGAGATTAAAGGTAAGAATATTGAATTGGATAGGTCAATGTTAGAAAACCTTGCCGAACCTCTTCTCCATCTGCTTAGAAATGCAATATACCATGGAATAGAAACACGAGAAGAGAGAAAAAGATTGGGAAAAACTGAAGAAGGCCATCTTGTTCTTGAAGCAGAAAGACAGAGGGGAAGAGTGCTTATCAAGGTTTGGGACGATGGAAAGGGAATGGACATAGAGAAAATCGGAAAGAAAGCACTTGCTATGGGTCTCATAAGTCACGATAAATTGGCTTCATTAGGTGAAAGAGAGATTTTGGATTTCGTCTTTGTTAGTGGATTTACGACCTCTCTTGTTGTTGATGAGGTTTCAGGAAGAGGGGTTGGTTTGGATGTTGTCAAGACAAGGATGAGAACGCTCGGGGGAACATTTGAGTTTAAGACCACAAAAAACAAAGGTACTCTATTCATTCTCAAGGTTCCTTTGACGATGGCGATAATAAAAGCTTTTCTGGTTAGAATTGAGGACGAGACATTTGCAATTCCTCTCACTTTTGTTGAAGAGACAATCGAGGTCGAGCATAAATCAATCAAGACTGTCCATTCGAAGGAACTCTTCATATTGAGAGATGAAGTTATTCCTATCAAAAGGCTTCATAAGATTTTCAACATCAAGAATGGCAAGAAGAAGGATTTTTATCCTGCTGTTATTGTGAATTCTGAATCAAGAAAGGTTGCTCTCGTTGCCAGTGAATTTCTTGAGCATACTGACATAGTAGTGAAGACACTTCCAAGAACCTTGACCAACATTAAGGAATTTGCTGGTGTTACTCTACTAAGCGATGGTAAACCTGCGCTGATATTAGATGTGCCGAATATAGTTTAGGAACAGGAGGACAAAGTTAAATGGATTTAAAGAAATTAAATGAAAGACAGTTGGATAGCATTAAAGAAATCGCTAATGTGGGAAGTGGGCATGCAGCGACAGCACTTTCCCAGCTAACAAAACGCAAGGTTATGGTAAATGTGCCTGAGGTTAAGGTAATCAACGTTGAAGAATTGCCAACGCTCTTTCCAGAAGCAGAAGAGGTTGTTGTTGGTATTTTGATAAATTTTCTCGGAGATATTACAGGAAGAGTTCTTCTTATTTTCCCGAAGAATGAAACTTCGCTTCTGACAGATGCATTACTGTCGCATGAGATCAGTAATCCAAGTGTTTTTAGTGAATATGAAAAATCATACTTTAAGGAAATTGCGAACATCGTAATTGGTGCTTATGTTACTGCACTTGCCAACTTTCTTGGTTTTCTTATTCTGCCTTCAGTCCCGGCTCTTGTGGTTGATAATGCATTAGCTGTTCTATCATCAGCTCATCTTGATTTCAGCCGGGATAAGGACCTGATATTCTGTGTGGAAACCCTGTTTTATTTTGATGGCAAGACAGCTCCTCTTCATGGATATCTGTTACTTTTGCCGGATCCCGCTTCGCTTGAAGTTATTCTCAAAGCATTTAAACTTTTTTAAAATGGTACAGCAAAAAAGATTATCCGAACAGGAAAAAAATATACTGCTTAATTTTGCTAAAAAGATTGACCCCAAAGATGCGGGAGCACATAATAATCTTGGGGTAGTATATTATAATAAAGGTTTATTCGCTGCATCGATAGAAGAGTTGAAGAAGGCTCTTGCAATCGACCCTAAGTTTATTCTTGCCAAGAATAATATCGAAGTTATCGAGAAAACAACTGGAGTTTTTGATGAGACTGTTGAAAAATGCAAGAAAATTCTTGAGGGAAACCAGGAGGATTTGGAAACAAGATTCAAACTTGCTGTGGCGTACAAGAACACCGGAAGATTTCTTGATTCGATACCGGAGTTTAAGAAGATCATTAAACAGGACAGAGATAATATTGAAGCACGTCTTGAACTAGGTATCGTATTCAAGAGTCTTGGGTTATACGATGAAGCTCTTGAGGAACTAAGGACAGTTTCAAGTTTGCAGGGTCCAAAATCATCTCCTGTCGTTCACCTGAACCTGGGAGAAGTGTTCTATAACAAGGGATTATTGGATAAGGCAATCAGCGAGTTTAAGACGGCGATCAGATTGGATGATAATCTTGCTGAAGGGCATTTCTTGCTTGGTTTTGTATACGGAGAAAAGGGTTTGTTTGCTCAGGCAGTTAGTGAGACAAAAAAGGCAATCAAGTTAAATCCGAAATTTGCCAGAACACATCCGAATCTTGGGGTATCCCCACCAGAGAAAGCAGATATTATTAGAGTTAGAAAAGAATCACGAGAGACCCTTGGTATTCAACCAGATAGTTTCCTGACACATTTTAATCTTGGAATGGCTTACAGGAACAAGGGTTTTTTTGACGATGCACTCAAAGAGTTTATGAAGGCAGATGAGATTCAGCAAAATCAGTCGCTGATTCATCAGCAAATTGCCGAGATTTATCTTCTGGAAGGAGAGAATGAGAAGGCAATAGGGGAATACACGAAAGTTCTTGATATCGAGCCAAATTCTCCAAAAGCCATTAATGACCTCGGTGTAGCATATCACAAATTGGGAAAGCTTGAAGACGCAATCAAGTATTATCAAAAGGCTATTGATATTGACAATGGTTATGTCATGGCTTACAATAATATAGCGGTTGCTTATTTTCATATTGGTCAAAAGGATAAAGGGATTGAAAGTCTTCAAAGCGCAATCGGTCTCGATAACGAATATCCCGACGCTTTCTTGAATCTTGGAATGATATATTTTCAAGAGGGAAGAAATGAGGACGCAATGAGGGTTTTCCAGAAGATTTTTACAATAAAAGAGGATTATCCTGTTGCTTACAACAATGTGGGAGTTGTATATTTAAGCCAAAAGAAGTATGAAGATGCCATCAAGGTGTTCAGAAAAGCAGTCCAACTGGACCCAAAATACGCAGAAGCACATTATAATCTGAGTTTTACGCTTTCTCAGATCGGGAAATATGATGAAGCACTTGAGGAAACAAAAAAGGCTTTAGAGATTGAACCATACTACACAAGCAACAAATTCAAGCTTGGTGTTGACCTGTATGCTGATAATCTGGATGTGTTGGTTACTCAAGACCTTTCGAAGGAAATGACCTCGTCTGAAGAGAATCTTTTTCTGATTGATATGGAAAAGGACATAGAATTACCAAACATTTTTGATGTCGAAGAAGAAACGGAATTTGAAGTTCCGAAAAAAAATCTCCTAAATTTGGCAAAAAAGAGTATAGAGAAAGGAGATCGCAAAGAAGCAGAAGATTATCTAAGGGAACATCTGAGAAAGAATAGCAGGGATGTCGAGGCTTTAAGTTTAATCGGTAATTTATACTATAGTGAAGGATTATGGGGTGAAGCACTTACGGCATTCGAGAGAACAAATGAAATTTCTCCGAATCATAGAAAAACAGTATTTGGTATTGCAAAATGTTTTCTAGAGATGTCACGATTTGACGATGCAGAAGAGCTTGTTAACAATCTCCTCGCGAGAGAGCCCGAGGATCTGGAACTTCTTCTCTTTCTTGGTGAACTTTATGTCAAAGAAGGGAAGTTCGGAGATGCTGAGAGAATATTGAAGGAATATTATGCGAAGAAGCCAGAAGAAATCAGGGTGATTACAGACCTTGGCAAGCTTTATGAGCAGCAAGACAAACTGAGCGAAGCGATTTCATACCTCGAGCGTGCTCTAAGATTGAACCCTGATTCTGTTTCGGTTCATTTTGATTTGGGCAGAGTTTATGTGAAAGACAAGAAATATGAGGAGGCTCTGAGTGAGTTTAATAAGGTTCTCAAAAAAGATGAGAGCAATACCTACATATACCATTTTCTTGGAATTTGCTATAAAGCTCTTTCGAAGCCAGATCTTGCTCTCTCTTCTTTCAGGATGGCTACTGATGCCAATCCACTTGATGGTGAAGCATTTACAGAAATTGCAGAGATATATACAAATGAAAGTCAATACGATAAGGCGTTGATTGCGCTTGACAAGGCGCTAAAAATTAAGAGTGATAATTTAAAAGCAATGTATCTTTTGGGTATCATCTTTGCCAGGAACGGAAATGTGATGGAAGCGATTGGTAAGTGGGAGGAAGTTGTTGCCATTGACGGCAACAGTGAAGAGGCAAGAGAAGCAAGAAAGGACATTGCAGTTGCTCAGAACTGGGCAAAAATCCTTGGTAAGGCTAAGAATTAGGAGGTAAATAAAGTTGCCATTTGGTGGTCCAATACAAGAATTAAGTCTTTTTGACCTATTTCAGCTTCTATCCCTAAGCCAGAAAACTGGAACTCTTGCCGTCTTAGCAAATGGTGATGAAATAAATATTTTCTTTAAGGGGGGGAAGATAATTTCTCTTAAGAAAGGTGATATTGTTAGAGGAAAGAAGGAAGCTCGGGAAGTAATTTTCGATATTCTTAATGCAACCGAGGGAAATTTCTCATTCAGTGATGGAGAAATGCCAGCGGAAATATCAGAGGATTTTAGTCTGAAGATTGATAATCTGATACTGGAAGCATCCAGACGCATTGATGAACTTGCAAAGATCAAACAGAAACTACCTTCTGCTGATACCATATTGATGTTGTCTCCTAAAGCATCGGATGGAAACAGTCTGGACTTGACCACCACAGATTGGGAAATTATTTCCTATGTAGATGGGATGAGGAATGTCGGAGATATAATTCAGATTGTAGGAAATGAGTATGATACAAAAAAACATATTTACGGATTGATGAAGACGGGATTGCTAACTGTAATTGAAGAGGTTTCGGAAGAAGAAAGCAAGGAGATGCCGAAAGGACCTAGACAAATCTTACTGGATATGGCAAACGAATTTTTCCTGAATGGTAATTTTGAAGCGTCAAAGTCAATATATGGAAAATATGTTACACTTTATCCCGAAGACAGAGAAGCTTTGTATAATCTTGTTTTAACAATGATAAGAACAGGAGACATTGCTGAGGCAAAGAAGATTACCGGGAAACTCCTACTTTCACATAGCGGTTTCTCTTATGGTAACATCGAAGAATTGGATGGTATTTTAACTTCTCTTTTGAGGCTTGTCAAATGATAAAAAAAGAAGATAATCTAAAGACAGCACCTAATTCCTTGATTTTTGTTTCCCTTGCTTCAATGTATCTTGACAACGGCATGGTTGATGAGGCTATCGACCTTTGTAAGTCAGGACTGAAAATTGAACCTGAAAACGAAGAAGCATATTTGATTTTAGCCCAGGCAGAAATAGAAAAAGGAAACATAGATGATGCCCAAAAAAGATTGGTCGAATTGTTGGAGAGAAATCCAGAGAATGCAGCAGCAAAAGGACTGTTGGGCCAAATAGAGAAACACAAGAAAGAGGAGGAGGAGGAAAAGGTAGAAGAGGGAGGAGAGAAGAGAGAAGAGGAAAATGCAGAAGAAGCAGGAGAGAAGAGGGAAGAGGAAAATGCAGAAGAAGCAGGAGAGAAGAGGGAAGAGAAAAAGGTAGAAGAGGGAGGAGAGAAGAGGGAAGAGGAAAAGGTAGAAGAGGGAGGAGAGAAGAGGGAAGAGGAAAAGGTAGAAGAGGGAGGAGAGAAGAGAGAAGAGGAAAGGGCAGAAGAAAGAGAAGGGAAGAGGGAAGAACCTGTCGAAGAGGAGATAACTGAGGAAGATAAACGGTTGGAGGAGTTATTAACCAGCAATATTGATGATATCATTAGAATCGAGGGAATAATAAATTGCTTCTTCAGACTTAAAAGTGGAAGGATAATAAAATCGGCAAACTTTGTGGGGAAAATCGATGAAGTACTGCCAATGCTTGACTCATTATTAGATGCCGCTAAGTCATCCTCTCAGGAACTAAATATGGGAAAAGTAACTTTGGTTCTTATTGAGATAGAGAAAGGTATTTTTTATATTTTTGCAAGCTCTGACTATGATTGTTTCCTAATCTCCAAGAATGCAGAGAATTTCGGTTTAGTAAAAGCAATTCTTCCAAGGATTTTAGGTTGAATACTTTAAGGGTAATTGAAATTGATAATTGACAAAGGAGTTGAAAAAATATTAGATGAGATTCTCAAAATCAGTAAAGTCCTTGCTGTTACTATTTCAAGCTATGAAGGTTTAGTCATTTTCGAGAAAGGTGTTGAAGCGATTGACAAGAGAAAGCTGAGCGTCGAGATTGCAAAAATTGCCAAAAGCGTAAAAAAACACCTACCTTCTCAAATTAAGGAAGGTATCAGCCTCTATGTTTATTACGAGAAATATGAGCTCATAATGGTTTTTTTGGAGAATTCTATTTTCTCTTCACTGTGCGAAAAGAATGTAAATATGGGTTTTCTGAAGATCAAAATGAAAAAGGTTATCCCTCAAATAAAAATTTCTTTTTAACTCTGGAGTGATTTATGCCGTTGGGGGAAAGGATAATTCTCTCGGAAGAAATATCGAATACCCTGAGTGTTTGTCTTGGGAGATTTATTAATTTGTCAAAAGTAAAGGCTGCTTTTTTGATCACAAAAGGAGGACAACTCCTAAGTCAGAAAGGTATGTCACCAAAAAGCGGGAAACTGTTCCCCATCGTTTCTCTTGCATCAGGAATTTTTAGTTCTACTCAGAGACTTTCCACTCTTCTTGGTGAAGAAGGTTTCAGAAATTTCTTTCAGCAAGGGAAGAGGTTTTCAATCTATTATTCCCTGCTTATCGAACCTTTTGTATTTGTAACTATTTTTGATGATGTCGCCATTTTAGGAGATGTTCAGTTAAGAGCCGAAGAATTGAAGGAGGAGATTAAGAAAATGCTTCTGTCAACTTTCAGACGCAATACAGATAGCCCGGTTCTAACTGTAATTTCCCGCACTCCTGAAGAGGCTTTAACAGACCTTTTTGATTTCAATATGTAGTTTAGGATATAATACATAGGACAGAAGACCTAAGACAGAAGACCTAAAACCTGAAACCTAAAATCTGAAACCTAAGACCTAAAACATACGAATGATGAAAAGAACAAAGAGATTTAACCCTAAATACATACTATGGATTTCTATCATCCTTGCACTGCTTATGGTAACTTCTTCCTTACTCATTATCAGAAGGATTGAGTCAAGTTTTCTTGAAATTTTGGAAAAAGAGGGATATGCGCTCCTTGAGAGTTTGATAATAAGTAGTGGAAACAGCATTAAAGCAACGAATGTTGCCCAGCAAATACTTGAGGATAGACTGCTTGACAATGCTAAGGCGATAGATCAAATGGGGAAGCTGAGCAGAGCAAGGCTTTTGACATTCACAAGTGAAACACATCTGGAAAGGGTTGATGTTTTCAGTAAGGATGGTAAGCTTCAACTGTCGAGTGCTATTTATATTCCTGGTGATGAAAAACCTCCTTCAGCACTTCAGTTTATTTTCTCTGAAAAAACGAGGATAATGAGTTTCAAAACCGAAGAAGGTGATTTCGCAGTTGCAATACGAAGACTGAGTTCAAAAGACATCATAGTTTGTTATTCCCTTGCTAAATATATCAACGAATTTAAAAAGTCGATAGGAATTGGTAATCTTATACAGAAAATCAGCAAGGAGTCAGGAATCGAGTATGTATTACTGCAAAATGAAGATGGTATTGTTTTTGCTACGAAGAACATTGAAAAGATGAAGAAAATCTCGAAGGATGAATTCTTAAGAAGTGCGCTTCTCTCCAATAGCAAGAGTAGCAGAGAATTCGTCTTTGAAGGCAGAAAGGTGCTTGAAGTGGTGGGACCATTTTCTATAGACAATAGCCCGTATGGAATTTTTAGGCTCGGACTTTCACTTGAAGATTATAATTCGGTCTTGCATGATACAAAAAGGCATATCGTGATTGTTTCATTATTCATTTTCTTGATAGGCTTTATTGTTATAAGCTTCATTATTACAAACCAGAATTACAAATTGCTTAATGAGTCGTTTGGGAAGATGGAATCCTTCACCAGAAAGGTTATGGATGGAATCAATAGTGCAATTTTGTCAGTTGATGAGGACCTTATTATAACATTCAGCAACAAAATGGCTGGTGAAATTTTCTCCTTTGGAGAGAGAAACCTGATTGGGAAAAACTACAAACTCCTTTTTCCTTCCGATGAACTGATGGTTGAGAGAAGTTTGTCTGCAAATGCAAATATTGATGAAATCGAGAAACAGTACACCCTGCCATCGGGCAAATTACTTCATCTTGGTATTGTAACATCACTTATTACCGATGAAAATGGAAGAGCAAAAGGAGTAACAGCTCTCATAAGAGATCTTACGCTTTTGAGAAAGTTAAAAGATGAAGTCCAGGAGAAAGAAAGGTTAAAGGCTCTCGGTGACCTTGCCTCTGGTGTTGCACACGAAATTCGGAATCCTTTGAATGCATTACGACTTTCCTTTGAGAGATTAAAACAGGAACAGGGAAAAGGGAATGACAAATTGCTTGACATTATTACCGAAGAGATTGCCAGGATAGAAAAAACAGTCGAGGATTTCTTGATTTTCACAAAGCCTTTCATTTCACGACCTAAACCGGTAAATATAAACCATATTCTTGGAGAAACACTTTCATTATTGGAAGGGAAAGCCATCAAAAATGGTGTTCTTATTAAGAAGGTTTTTCATGTTATTCCGGATGTTGATGGAGATGAGGATGCCTTGAGAAAGGTGTTTATGAATGTCTTAAGAAATGGCATTGATGCAATGGAAAACGGTGGAGAGATTTTTGTCAAAACTTTTGAGAGCAAAATGGGTGTGGAGATTAGAATAATGGATACAGGCGTTGGAATTCCTAAAGATGAAGCAACGAGAATTTTCGACCCGTATTTCTCGAAGAAAAAGGGCGGTACTGGACTTGGGTTGAGCATCGCTAAAAGAATAGTAGAGGTTCACAAGGGCCAAATAAGTGTTAATAGTGAACTTGAAAAAGGAACGGAAATTATTATTTTGTTTCCCATAGCAGGGAAAGAGTGAAAGAGAGATGATTAGGATTCTTATAGTTGATGATGAGAAAAATCAGAGAGAATTACTATCTTCATCTTTAAGTGATGATTACGAAACAATCACAGCTGCATCGGGAAGAGAAGCATTGGATGTTTTTAAGGTCGAAAAGGACATAGGAATTGTTATTTCTGATTTTAAGATGCCTGAGATGGACGGTTTGGAACTTCTGAAGAAAACAAGGCAAATATCCCCGGACATTATTTTCATTCTTGTAACTGCTTATGCTTCGGTTTCGTCTGCCATAGCGGCGCTTAAGCAAGGGGCATACGATTATATTGCGAAACCCATTGTTATCGAAAAATTGAAGAGTATTCTTAAGAGAGCCGCAGATAACTATTATCTTGTTGCTGAGAACAGGGAACTCAGGGAGAGGCTCAAACTGCATTATTCTTTTGAGAGTATCATAGTAAAAAGTCATAAGATGAAAGAAATACTGAGCATTGTTTCAAGGATATCTGAATCAAAAACAACTGTTCTCATAACTGGCGAAAGTGGAACAGGGAAAGAATTGATTGCAAGGGTTATACACAATGCAAGCAACAGAAGAAACGAAAACTTTGTGCCAATCAATTGCTCCGCTATCCCGGAAACACTTTTCGAGTCCGAGCTTTTCGGATTTGAAAAAGGTGCTTTTACAGGTGCGGTCAAAACCAAAAAGGGAAAGCTCGAACTTGCAGACAAGGGAACTGCTTTTTTTGATGAGGTTGGAGATGTTCCCCCTGGTTTTCAGGTAAAACTTCTTAGGTTTCTTCAGTTTGGTGAAATTGTCCGTCTTGGAAAAGAGTCATCTGTAAGTATTGATGCGAGAATAATATGTGCAACCAATCAAAACCTGAAAGAGAAGATAGAGGGGGGTAGTTTCAGGGAGGATCTTTTCTATCGTCTCAATGTTATTGAAATACACATCCCTCCTCTAAGAGAAAGGAAGGAAGACATAACACCACTGGTAAACCACTTTGTTGATAAGTACAAAAAAATTTCTGGAAAGGACATTGATGGAGTATCAAAAGAAGCGATGAGATATATTTTTGATCACAACTGGCCTGGTAATGTGAGAGAACTGGAAAGTGTAGTTGAGAGAGCAATAGTAATGTCAAGGGACAGTACTATAGATGTTGATGACCTTCCCATTGCAGTCACGACTGCTCTGGAGGATTCAGCCAGTCTTACTTTAGAATCATTTGAGAAGAAACATATAGAGAAGATACTAAATTCACAGGGAGGAAATATTTCAAAAGCGGCTTTAGTTCTTGGTATTCATCGAAACACCTTGATGGCGAAAATAAAGGAATATGGAATAAAGAAGCAATAGTTAGGTTCTGAGGATTTTTGTAGGCGCAGGCTTTAGCCTGTGTAATAGGAAAATGTTTTCACATAATGGTATTACACAGGGTTAGCCTGCGAATTTAACTACATATTACGCAACCTAAAGGTTGCGGTTACCGTATGAAAATTCATAATTTGACGCAGTGGATACAAAGCAATTCCTATGGGTAATGACACTGCACTGAGTATCCCACTTGCCATTGATGCAGGATTGGGTGAACTTGGTAGAAATGGACTTTTAATTACACCTGAATATGGACCTTGTGTAAGGATTTGCAAGGTTTTTACAGATTTACCCCTTGAAGCGGACAAATCCAGGAAATTTGGTGTAGCTGATTTTTGCAAACAATGTAATCTGTGTGCCGAGGCCTGCGAAGTAGAAGCAATACAAAAAGAACCGGAACCTTCCTACAGGGTTCTGTGCCCGTCGAACAATCCGGGTGTTCTCAAGTGGGCTGTGGATGTTGATAAGTGTTTTTCGTTCTGGATTGAAAATGGAATGGATTGTTCAACCTGTATTGCAGTTTGCCCCTTAATAAATGCCAATGACGAAAGTGAAAAGGAATTCGAAACTTAGAAAAACCATAAGAATTTCGAATATCGAGGGGCTTTTTACACAGTCATACAATTCTATTGCCTCGCCGGGAAGTATCTTTATTACGAAATTTGCAGTAATGCTGGGAGCTACGCCAATGCAATTCGGGATTCTCTCTGCTATTGGTCAACTTTCTCAAATATTTCAACCACTTGGAGTCGTTTTTACAAGGAAGCTCACATCTCGAAAAGGCGTAGTTCTTAAACTCTATGCGTCTGCCAGACTACTGACTGTGCTTTTTGGATTTTTGCCTTTAATTTTCCCGCAATTTGCCGTTATATGGATTTTTCTCGTTATTTTCTTCTTTAGCAGTGCAATGCAAGCGGCTGGAATGAATGTATGGATTGCCTGGATTTCAGATATGGTGCCGATGCGGTTCAGAGGTCGTTTTTTCTCAATGCGCTCGCAGTTCCTTGTTATTTCCGGGCTTGTTACAGGATACATTGTTGGCATTTTTATAGATTTGTTTGACCCCGAACCTGGCTTTATTGCCAGGTGGTTTTCTTCTATTCCGGGAAGAATTTCATTTTTCAGGCTTCCCAATTTACCATATGCTTTTATTGTGGTTTTTGTTTTAGCCACGGTTGTAGGGCTTTATGGATTAAGAATTCTGGCAAAACAGCCTGAAAAAAACAAGGAAATCGAAGAAGATAGTCTTGTAAGGATTGTATCTCAACCTCTAAAGGATAGAAACTTCAGAAAGTTGTTATTTTATGGTTTCTGGTGGATGCTCGCAATTGGGATTGGAGCACCATTCTGGCAGCCTTTTATGATCAAGAAATTGGGAATGTCTCTTGTAGGAATTCAAGTTTATGGGACTATCAGCACTATTTTTTCTATTGCTTCGCTGCGGCTGTGGGGTTTTTTGATTGACCGTTTTGGGAATAAGTCGACAATGCGAATTGCGATTTTATTGGGTGGAATAAATCCAATAGTCTGGGTGTTTGCCACAAAAGCACATTATTATTTTGTATACATTGAAGCGGCTTCTTCAGGAATTATGTGGGCAGGAGCAGGTATTATTGCAATGAATTTTGTGCTTGCAATTGCTCCGGAGGGCAAGCGTCAGATTTATTCTGGTCTCTTTGGTGCCTTTTCAGGAATTGCCATGATGATTACAATGCTTGCATCGGGGGCATTCTTGCCTAAGGCGATGCAAATTTTGGGATTGTATCTGGAGCCGGAGCAGGTTCTCTTTGCCATATCGGGATTTGCTCGTTTAAGCGCCCAGATACCTCTTTCCTGGATTGAAGAACCGAAAGCAAAACCTTTCTGGATCATGGTATATTACTTCAGGCAGTTTGCAAAGGTGCGCATTGTTCAGTTTGCAACCTGGATGTTCAGAAGAAGATAAAACCTCAGAGGGCGTAATGGGGTCAGGCTGAAAAATAGAAATTATACTTGAGAAAAACTCATAAAAGCTATATAAGATATTGTTATGGCAAGGAAAGTAAGAATAGAATATCCGGGAGCGTTCTATCATGTAATGGCACGAGGTAACCGCAAGGCAGCCATATTTAAGGATGATAAGGATAAATCGAGGTTTTTGCAGAAACTTCTTGATTACAAGGAAAGGTATGGATTTATTCTTTATGCTTACATTCTTATGAAGAATCATATTCACCTGCTTATTGAGACGAAAGATGTGGCATTATCCAAGATAATGCAGGGACTTTTGCAATCATACACACAATGGTATAATGGGAAGTACAGGGTAGTAGGACATTTATTTCAGGGCAGATACAAGGCGATACTATGTGACAAGGGGAGATATTTATTGAATCTCATACGGTATATTCACTTAAATTGTGTAAGAGCAGGATTAGTTAAAGATCCCTCAGGATATAGATGGAGCAGTCATAGGATATATCTTGGACTTGAGGGAAGTGATTTAGTAGATACGAATTTTGTATTGAGTCAATTTGGGAAGGTTCGTAAGAAGGCGAGAGCATTGTATGATGAGTTTGTGAGGGAATGGCTCGGAGGGGGTAGGAAGGAAGAATTTTACAGGTTAATAGACCAGCGCTTTTTAGGTGAAGAGGATTTTGTGGAAGATGTAAAGGTTATAATAGGAGAGAGGTATCGTAGAAGTGAGAATATATTAAGGGATAAAACATTGAAAGAGATATCAGAAGCTGTCAAGCAAGTAACAAGAGTGGATTTGGATGGACTACGTAGTAAACAAAGGTCACAGGTTATAGTGAGAGCACGTGCTATATTCGTGCGTTTAGCACTTATCTATAGTGAATATAAACGGAAAGAGATTGCTGAGTATATACACAAGGTGCCAAGGAACATATCATATCTTGAGCAAAGAGTTGGAGACAAAGAGTTTGCGTCCGTTGTGAAAATATTACAATGGTAACTATTTCTATTTTTCAGCCTGACCCCGCTGGCCTTTACTACTGATGGCAATTTTGGCTCAGGTGTAGCAAAGGTTGATTTTTATGTTGATGGAGATTCAATTGGGACAGACCTTCATAATGCGAATCCTTCAGGTTCGTATACTTATAAATGGGATTCAAGAACAGTTACAGATGGGGCACATACACTTCGAGTAAAGGGTTACGACCAGGCTGGGAACGATAAAGAAGCTCAACTTACTTTCTTCGTCAATAATTCAATACCAATAATTGTATCTACCAACCCAGCAAATGCTGCAAGTGATATAGATGTCTTTGCTCATATCACCATTGCTTTCAATAAAGAAATGAACCCTGGAACTGTCAACAGTGGGACTATTCTCTTTAATCCTGCACTTCATGGTGGTTTTACAACAGAATGGAGTGGCGATGGAAAAACAGTAACACTGACATTAACGAATCCAGATGAAGATTTTGAGTTTTATAAAAATTATGCCATCACGGTTACTGATGGAGTTAAAGACAAGGATGGTACTCAATTAGACGGAGATAAAAATGGTGAGCCTGGGGGGAATTATCCTTTTTCGTTTACGACAAGATTACCGGTTGTCACATTAGATCCCAAGGCTTATTCCGCTTTACTTGCGGAAGGAAGTGGCGGCAATTTTAGTATTGGTATTAAGAATGTTGAGCAAAGAAGTGTTAGTATAAATTTGGATGATGATGTCCGAAATTCTGGCGGCTGGACAAGTGCGCCAGTAGGTGGTAGTTATACTCTTGTTGCTAACGCAACAATGCCATCGAACTATTTTGTCTATAACAATAATGCGGAGGGTAATCTATATCACAGGTTTAATCTTACAGGTAATGGTGTGAGTTTAGACAATGGTGAGCATTGTTATTCTCCTTATGAGGAGAAAGAAGAGGACCATCCTGATGAGGGTCCAGTTGTAAATCCTCATTATCCAACACCGTGGTATCTTGATACGGAGTCGGATGTAGGCATACTATTAAACGGCTATTCAGATGGGGCTGGACATTTGTTAGGGAAATATAAAATAAATACCTGTGCAGTAAAGAAGGAAAATTTGAAGGTTTTAGGTGAGTTGCACCGTTCACTGAGTGATTTATCCGTGCTTATTATACCAACAGGTGGATTAATGGGATTGGAGAATGTAGCGAGTTTCAAGCAAGGGTTAAAAGATTTTATAGAACAGGGTGGAAATGTTGTTTGTCTAACGCAACAATACGGTTATGATTGGCAAGCTCTTCCAGACGCTCCATCTGGCTATGGCTGGCGAGAAGACCAATCCTGCTGGCAGGGTGCAGGATATTTCAGCGATTGGGATGCGATTTTGTCGGGGCAGGATGAAATTGTTTAATTTTTTGCAATAATTTTCTTGACAAAAATGTATGAATATAATAGAGTGTATTCTGATAGACAAACAAACAGGAGGAGAAACGAGGAGTATAATCATTGGTAAATATTTTTTTTAACACAGAGGAGGAGAGATGCTTAAAAGGTTATTAGTTGTTCTGATGGTATTTGGTCTTTTTGCTATACAATTGCAGGCTTGGCCGTGGAGTTCCCTAGAGGAGAAGGCGGAAAAGTATTTAGCAGAACTTAGAGAGATATCTGAGAAGGCTGAGGACCTCGACCAAATAGGATGGAATCCACGGGTTCATGTTTTGGGAATAAAATTGCAAGAATTAGGGAGTCCTGCTGTCCAACCTATGATAAATGAAATGCTTGATAAAAAGAATGATTGGAAATTTAGATATGTTGTGGGAGGCATTTTAACATATGAAAAGAGAAATCCTAATGATGTTAGACTAATAATAAATGCTGCAAAAATAATAGCAATGGATTCTCAAGACAATATAATAATAAGAAAAAATGCAATTAAATTTATAAGTTTCTTAGCTGGGAGCTGGTCCATACTTGAAAAGGATGAACGGCGGAAAATTTTGAGAGAACTGATAAAGATGATGGAAGATAAAAATAGTAATGTATCTCTTAGATGGGAAATTATTCGGGATTTATCAAGATTTGCACACAGATTTGGAGAAGGACTTTTTTTATCCTTAGTTGATGCCCTAAATGATGAAAACCCCCAAATAAGGGCTATAACTGTATGTACATTAGGGGTGGTAGCAAGGACAGTCAAGAGAAATCAAATAGGTAAAATCCTTATAGAACATTTGAAATGTGAAAAAAATGATTTAGTAAAAGACCAAATAATTAATGAGATTAAAATTGAGAAATTGTTCCAGGCGATCCCCCTTTTTCTTGAATCTCTGACAAATGCTAAGTATTGTTCGAAAGCAAAGGCGGCTGAAATACTAGGAGATTGGAAGGTGGAAGAGGCAATTCCAGATTTAATAGAAGTTTTAGGGACTGGGAAGGGATTTGAGAAGTATATGGCAGCTGACGCCTTGGGAAAATTGCGTGCCGAAGCAGCAGTTGGACCACTTATTAAATTATTAGGAGAAGATCCTGGCTTAACAGAAAAGGCAGCAGAGGCACTTGGGAAGATAGGAAATCCTATAGCCATAAAGCCATTAATGAAAATTTTTAAGGATGGGGAGAAATATCAAGTAGAGGATTCTAAAGAAATAACATGGGCTCTTAGGTCATTAGGAGTTTCTGAACAAAAACTGGAGGAGTTGAAACAAAGAAAGGATATGGAGTATATAAAGGAGAGAAAATGAGAAAATATTTATCGCCTTTAATAGTTGTGAGTTTTCTGATTTTCCCAATTGTAGTAAGCGGTGAGGAAAGTGTCTCTCCTGGTTCTGAAGTAGGTGATGCAATGTTTAGACCAATATACTGGACTAATAAACTCCCCTTACATACGGGGTTATATAGGAACAGTGAGAGTTTGAATGAATGGGATCCACTGGTTTCAGATATCGTTGATTCCGACATGAAACATTCAGTTATCCAGGCAAGAAGAAAACATGAGCTGCTGGGATTAGATACATATAATGATTTTTTTGCTGGTCAACCACATTCATCACAGATTGGAAAGGGTTATACCTCACCTGGTATTAACCCTTATAAAAGGAAACTGCTAATTGCAACTGCAAAGAGTCAGTATGGGGCCTCTTATCCGAGTTATCCTTTTCCTAATGATTGGAGATGGCCGTATATAAAATTTTCTAAAGAACAGGCACAGATTCAAGGCGATACTCTGTATCCTAATGGTTCAATGCGCTGCGATGGACTGGATGAGTATTGCTATGAGCAAATATATTACAGGGGAAATGAACCTCCTTCTGACCCCGATGACTGGGGATTTTTTAGTCAGCTGCAGGAGTACTTTTGCATACTAATATTTAATCCAAGAACCCTTATGCGCAGAATGGTTGCTGAGAGTCCACAACTACCTACATTAGAAGTTTTTTCACCTCAAAATGGGGATACAATTGAAGCACAGGTATTGATACATTTTACCACGGATGATGGACCAAATGGCTCAGGCTTAGATAGGGCAGATATTTTTATAGATAGTGGATTGAAGTATCGAGATGATGAGGATAGTGATGGAGCAAAGGAGGTTAACTATGTGTGGAATACATTTGGCGTGAATGCTGGACTTCATAGGATAGTGGTTAAAACTTACGATAGAGCGGGAAACGAGAGGGAGAAGGAGATACTGGTTTATAAGGGGAAGGCACCCTGGGTGATATGGACAACGCCTGCGGATGATGCAAGCGATGTAGCAGTATATAAGGATAAGGTGGATGTTTTTATAGTATTCTCCAAACCAATGGATAGACCATCAACAGAGGGGGCAATAAGTATAATGCCATCGGTTTCGCATCATTTTATCTGGAATGCAGACAGCAAAGGGGTTACGATGGAGTTTGATAACGACCTTGATTTTTATACAGGGTATACAGTGACAGTAACGGATGCGGCAAAGGACAAAGATGGCACCAAGTTAGATGGGGATAGGGATGGTGAACCTGGAGGGAATTATCCCTTTAGTTTTACGACAAGGTTGCCAGTTGTCACATTAGATCCCAAGGCTTATTCCGCTTCAATTGCAGAAGGAAGTGGGAGAAATTTTAGTATAAGTATTAAGAATTGCGAGCAGAGGAGTGTAAGTATAGACCTGGAGGACGATGTTGCAAATTCTGGTGGCTGGTCAAGTGCGCCAGCAGGTGGTAATTACACTCTTGTTGCTGGGGGAACAATGCCATTAACCTATTATGTCTATAACAATGGAGCGGAGGATAATCTGTATCACAGGTTTAATCTCACAAATAACGGAGTGAGTTTAGACAATGCCGAGCATTGTTATTCGCCTTATGAGGAAAAAGAAGAGGATCATCCCGATGAAGGACCAATTGTAAATCCTCATTATCCAACACCGTGGTATCTTGATACAGAATCTGATATAGGCATATTACTCAATGGCTATTCTGATGGAGTTGGTCATTTGTTAGGGAAATACAGAATTAATACCTGTGCAGTAAAAAAGGAAAATTTGAAGGTTTTAGGAGACCTAAATCGCTCTTTAAACGATTTGTTCGCTCTTATCATACCTACTGGCGGGTTAATGGGATTGGAGAATGTAGCGAGTTTCAAGGAAGGGTTAAAGAATTTTGTAGAACAGGGTGGAAATGTTGTATGTTTAACACAGCAGTATGGTTATGATTTTTATGCTCTTCCCAACCCTCCATCTGGTTATGGATGGCGAGAAGATCAATCCTGCTGGAGGGAAGCAGGATATTTCAGTGATTGGGATGTGATTCTGTCAGGACAGGATACAGTAGTCGTTAATGCTCATGCTGATGGGTTTTTTACAGATATTC
>Ga0210003_1000027_pt1 | contig 159977 bp, 136 predicted proteins | sample LantaG_FD_182804 | JGI IMG/M metagenome (GOLD analysis project Ga0210003, IMG submission 182804) | Deep subsurface microbial communities from Baltic Sea to uncover new lineages of life (NeLLi) - Landsort_02402 metaG (SPAdes) (version 2) | ecosystem: Environmental > Aquatic > Marine > Oceanic >... | reverse complement strand
TCAGGATAAGCTTATAATGATACAAATCCCTTCTGATATAAAAATCAAGTTTGACGCCGTTTTAGTTAAGAAAGCAATTCCGGGAAGATTCCGTTCTGATTATAGCAAGTGGTTGCAATATTATCTGGATTTTTGTCACAAGTATCGGTTTGACCAATTAAACAAGAAAAGCCTTACTTATTTTGTAAAAAAATTGCAGGACAAAAATCAAACCGCTCAGCAACAAAAACAGGCAGTTCATGCCGTATCAATATATTATGAGGTGTTACAATCAGATTCGCAAAAGAAGATAATGGCGGGCACAAACATAGAAGTATCATCAACCAATAACGGAGATTTAAAATTAACCAATGCCAGTTGGAAATCGGCCTACAATGATTTAAATTCTGAAATTAAAATAAGACACTACTCTCCCAAGACATTGAAAGCGTATACGGGATGGGCCAGACAATTCCAGGGCTTTACCAAGAGCAAAGATCCGCAACTGTTAGCTGCTTCTGACGTAAAAGATTTTTTAACCTTTTTAGCAGTTAAACGAAAAGTATCGGCTTCAAGCCAGAATCAGGCGTTTAATGCCCTTCTGTTCTTTTTCAGACATGTCATTAAAAATGAATTCGGTGAGTTGAAAGACGTCGTAAGGGCTAAAAGAAAGCCATATATCCCTGTTGTATTATCACGGGAAGAGATTGAAGCGATTATTGCTAATCTTTCATATCCTTATGACTTGATAGTCAAGCTTTTGTATGGCTGCGGACTTCGTATTTCTGAGTGCATGAATCTTCGTATTCATAATTTTAATTTCGATACCGGAGTTTTAACTGTCCATGACGGAAAAGGAAAGACAGACAGAACAGTTCCTCTGCCGGAGACAATTATACCGGAATTAAAAACTCACCTTGAAGTTGTTATAAATCTGCACGGCAGCGATCTTGATTCAGGGTATGCCGGCGCTTTTCTTGTTGGATTATTGGAGAAAAAATATAAAAATGCCGCAAAGGAACTAACCTGGCAGTGGTTTTTCCCCGCAAAGACATTGACTCTTGTTCCGGAAACAAGAGAATATAAACGGTACCATCTTCATGAAACTCATGTCCAAAAAGCAATCAGGCGAGCAGTGAAGAAAGCAAAAATCCTCAAACGAGCTTCCGCCCATACCTTGCGTCACAGTTTTGCAAGTCATTTATTACAGGCAAATTATGATATTCGCACTATTCAGGAATTGCTGGGGCACAGTGATGTTAGAACAACGATGATTTATACTCATACGATTAAAAGCTTGACAATTAAAGAGGCAAAAAGCCCTCTCGATTTTTAATCTGTAAACAATGCCGCATCTCTTGCCAATTACTGTTTCAAGACTATCACGTACCGGCTTGTCACCCCAAGTATCCTTTTCTTTTGCATTGCGGAAACGACTACGGCGCTGAAGCGTTGCGCAGGGATGCGCCCGGGCCTGTGACCAGACCATCGGTTCTGTCCAGTTGTGCTTTTCTGCTACATGAGAAACGGTGAAGCCCGTGGATAAATCGGTATTTAGCTGATTTGCCAATACTGGCATTTTGGCTAAATGATTCGATATTGTCTTTTGTGGAAGGCCCAATCTCTTTGCAGCGCCATGATTGCAAGATCATATGTAACTACTCAGGTGGATAGACTGAAGGTAGAAGACTGAAGGTGAAACCATTTCCATCTTGCAACGCTCGAATCAAGCCATTCAAGTATAATACTCTCCAAATACGACTTTTGCCGCCCAAGGGATATCGGTATCCTTCAGCCTAATATCCTTTAGCCTTCAACCTAAATACCTGAGTAGTTACGATCATACTATCACTCCAATCCGATAATCTTCACATCCCTTGGATAATCTACCCTGAATTTCACCTTGAGGCTCTTCTTTTCGCCCTTGGCGAGTTTCAAATCCCATGTAATTATTCCGTCTTCGCCGATTTTCGCCTCTTCCTTTTTTGGCGCCTCAAGTTCCACTTTTATCTTTTCGTTTCGCGATACGGGCACGCTGTCGCTCACGGTAACGGCGATTTCTCTCTCTTTGCCGTTGACCACGTCAATCGCAAATTCATAATTCACCCTTGTCTCCTTGGTAAATGCACCTGCGTACTCGGTGAATTTCTTGACAAGTTTTTTCTCTGCCTTTATTCCCTCGTCAACCCCCAGGGACAGGCTGATACTCTCGTCAGGAACGACTAACTTTCTGACGGCAGAGGCGCTCACAAATCTGCCGTCAAGAAAGACGTTCATGTTGCCCGGCAAAAAGGGGAAAGGAAACGGATTCGGGAAGCTTGCCTTGAGAAAGGTGTATGGTGAGAGTTTCGGCGCCGTATAATATTCGAGCAGCGCCTCATTGCTCGATGATGCGATTAAAATCCTATGCAGTTGATTGTCTGAGCGGATATCAGCCTTGCGGGGAAGCACAAAGCTGAAAGATGTTGCTTCCGCTACAATCCGCGGTTTTACAAAGGCCTTCTCCTCATCTTCTCCTGCTGCTCCAAGGGTGAGTGGCATGGACTGTGAGCGCATAGACTTTGAAATGTCTAACATATCATACCTGTCATAAATATCCACATACCACGGTGAAAGCTCAGGGAAGGAGCCATATATAAACGGTTTTGCCGTTGAAATTTCGACATCCACATCTTTCCAGTCTTCGCCCGTTGACTGCCTTATGGCCGCAAAGCAATTCACACTTGCCTTTGAAGCGTTGGAGTCTACCCGCACATCGTACTGTGGAACCCAGCCTGCGTTGGTAACAATATAAGAAAAGGCGAGGGTTGCCTCTTTGTTGTCATTGGAAGAAGACGCATGGATTACAATACCTTTTGTCTTATCACGGGTTAAGTTCAGGCCTCCGAGCTCGTTTTCCACCGCCTGTTTTTCATCTTGCAGTTTGTTGAGTCCGATTTCGAGTTTTGCAATCCCTTCGTAACGTTCTGACAATGACTTCTTGAGGAATTTAGCATGGGCTTCAACCTCAGCCGGCGTAATCTTCTGATCTTGCGGGAACGGGACGACTTTTTCTATGAAATCAATGGCGCTTTTTATGGCGGAGATTTCATTGGCGGTCTTTTTGATCTGTTCATTTAAGGAGTCAAGCTTGTCCTGAAGCGCCTTTGCCTCTTCCTGTTTAATCTTTTGAAGATAGGTCTCTTCAACCTTCACATCCGTTATCGCAATGCCAGTATCACCCTTAATGTTTACCTGAACCGACTGGTCGATGAGATTTGGGGTAATCCTTAAAAACCTGATTATGTTTTCACCCTTCTTAACCGAGACGTTCGCCTCTTTTTTTACCATCGCCCTATCAGGATAAAGGGTAATGCTCCGTATTCTTGACGATGGTTCAACTGCCACTGCAGACGACCACGCATGAAAAGGTAAGGCAAGGATCAGGAAAGAAAAAATACAGAAAATGGTGACGATATCTCTACGCATCGTATCCTCCTTCTCTTGTTATTTTCCCCGTGACCAGGCACGGGGTACTGAGACCGCTGTTGCCCCCGGTCATATTCATATATTCGCGCCCCTTGTCGCCCGTGGCAACAGAACCTTTATTTTCCCCGTTAGCGGCAAACATTTTGCAACACAATCTTCTGCGCATTTCTGACCTGTTTCTGCATACGCAGTCGTACCAGCTGAAAGCAAAAAGATAATGCCAAGCATAAAGTAAAGTACGTTTTTATTCATATTCTCCTCCGTGTTCTTTTTTTAACGCATTATATATTTGGCACTGGCCAAACCCGCAAAATGGCCGTTACTCCGGCAGAAAATGCCCATAGCGGCTCTTGCTGCTGAGGATCCTGGCCTTATATCCATTGGATTCCTTTTTAATCTCAAGATAAATGTCTTCCACGATGAATTGTGAATTTGATACCCCACCAGGTGCTATGTGAAAATCGTTCGGACGACATTTGACATTCAGTTCACTTTTATCCACCCGCCATATACCCTCAATATTGCTTCGTTCCCGCTTGTATTCGAGCTTGTAAATCATCTCTTGAACCTGCTTGGCATCAGAAGAGGAAGGTGCAAGCCGAAGATAGGTCTTCAAATTATTGATCGCGCCCTCATAGTCGCCAGTCTTTTCGAATATCATCCCGAGGTTGTAATAAACATCGGGCCAATCAGGGGCGAGGGCTTTGGCCTTTTCAAATTCCCTGACAGCATCTTCATAATCAGCGGTCGATTTGCCATTCCGCATATGCCATTGCGCTAAAACAAAGGAGCGTTAAACCAGTCAGCAAAAAAAACTCTTAATTTTCTCATTTTTCCCACCACCTTTTTATCTTTTTCAAATCAATCTTCTCTGGCTTGGAGATGACGCCGTCTTTTGTCGCCCGCACACTGTATCCGGCATCAACTGGTATGGATTCGCCCCCCTTTATTGCCTTCACATCGACAATGCCCTCAAGCACGATTATATCGGTGCCTTTTGTCTCGTCTTCAGTAACCAGGAATTTTGTGCCTCGAACGGCACAAACCGCAGCTGGCGTGCGGACTAAAGGAGCCGGTAACAGTGGCCACAAAGAAAGTGGGGACTGGGGATGGTAACCGCCTTTCCGTGCTTTTTCCATGCGGCCCTGCAATTTTTCATACTCATCCACCATTTTGCTAATCGCCTCGTCCTTCACCAGGGTAGTGTCGGATTTGTACTGGCGAATCTTTTCCTCCATCATCTTTCGATGATCATCGAGCTTATCAACAGCGATGTGGATCTTCCCCTTAAGCATGTTTATGACCTGTTGCCCCTTGTCCTCTTCCTCCATGGTGATCTTTGAATACTCGCCGAGCTTAAGGGCGCCCCTGCCATCGAGGAACTTGAGCTCGGCGCTGCTGTTGCCAAGCGTCCATATCTCATCGCCGGGCTCAAGGAAACCCGCCCGGTCATCTCCCAGCGGGATGGTCTGATTCAGTCTCTTGGAAAGGATAAATGCGTTGCCAGAGGAGCTTGTTACCACTGACTTTACTTGAGAATTTGTCGATGTTTGACTTGCCATGAGGTTGTAGACATGCGCATAAGCGGTATCCGCCTTCTTTTTCCTTGATTCTGCCCTGTCTTTCAGCTCCCGGTTCTTTTTCCTGGCATCTTCTGCATCTAATAACGCCTCCCGCGCGACCTTTTCTGCCTCCAGGTTGCCCTTTTGTTGCGCCAGGCTCATGATCTGTTCAGCCTTCATGATAATTGTGTTGCATCTTTGTATTTCGCTCTCATACCTTCTGATGTCCGCTGCCGCCTCATCCCTCATCCCCTGCAGCTTGAACATCACCCCAAGAAGGTCAACGCCCTGCGCCTCGGACATGCCCGGGCAGACAAAAAACAGGCCTGTTAAGACCAGGATAATGGTTGCCACCTTTCTCATTGTTATCATCCCTCCTTATTTCCCTTATCGCCTTCTTGAATTCCGCGGTGGCATCATTGCAGTCCTCTTGCCGCTGCAGCCTGTTTCAGGCCGGCAAGGATCGCCTTGAATATCGCAATGCGCTGGCGGCACAGCACAGACAGTTCCCTGTCCCTCTCCGGGTTTCCTTCGCCCTTCACCACCATCTCCTGCACCCGGTTATCGGCTGTCTGCGCCTTTCCGCTCAGGATCAGGAACTCCTTTTCAATCCGTGTCACCAGTTCACCCAGATGTTCAGGGCTTGCTTCCCGCATCAGCCTAGGCAGGGTGCTGTTTTTGACCTCTATAAGAACCCCGTTATTCCAGCGTATGTAATCGAAGGAACATTTCTGAGGCAATTCAATAAAATTCTCAAGGGGCGGATCTGTAACCTCCCTTAAGACAACCTTCAAAGGCCTTCCATCCTCAAGAAGCACGCAAGCTGTTGTCAGCTGCTTTATGCTGCGCAGGTAATTGGTTGCTTGCTGCCATTTGCTATCCTTCAGCCGCGCTACGATCACTTGCTCAACAGGTTTGGCGCCCCAGGTCGGATATTCGCGATAAAGTGAGAGGATGGCCACGTCACGCTGACCTTTGTGATCTGCATCAGAATAACTGAACCCCAGAAATGACCAGAAGGCCTGGCCGTTTATGTCAACCTGCCGGATCCTTGCCTTGCGGCTCTCAAAGGCTGCCTTTAATCTGGCAGGGTCTGCCTGCCTGATGCTTTGGGCAACTGCCTCTGTTAAAGAGTCCATGGTCAGCTCTTTTGAACGCGCACTATACCTTTTATTAAGGCTCAAAAACCCGCCATAGGAGGTAACCCTTAAATCCGAAAACCCAGGGACAGGCAATATGCCCAAGGGGGTATAAAAGGTTCTCCACCAACTGAATTTTTGAGTAAAGGAATCGGTTTCATCGACCACACATCCGCTTTTTTCATCAAACACCCTGGTGCGTGCCTTGCACTCAACGTCGATCCATGCTGGAAACAACGGGATGGTTCCATATGTAAGTAGCTGGAGCCATTCACCCCACTCGTAGTTGGAGCATTTACAGTCGACATCAACAAAAACAGGGATATCGGCAAAATCATTGTCAAACAGACGCGGATAGACACCTTCGGCATGTTTCTGCAGACCCTGTGTTGTTATTCCTGTAACAGGTGCAATGTCTAGTGACATGAACATAAGTTTATTAGAAGTTTTTTTTCTGTCCTGGGTCGCATTAAATTGGACGATGGAAAATTTTACACCATCCGCAATCTGCTGCTCCTGCATCTCAGGATCCGGTTTGAGTGTGGTGACAAAACGCATTGAGCCACAACCTGTAAGGATAAAGGCTGTCGCAAAAACCGCCAGACTATTTATAATCACTTTCTTTTTCTTCATGTATCCCTCCCTATGTAATCTTTGTTGCAACTATTCAGGTTGTTCAGGCTGCATATTTTTTTTCAGGTCCTCCAGTTTGGTTATTATCTCTTCTTTTTCACCAAGATACGTTTGTTTGTCGTTGGTCACTTCTTGTTTCTTCTGCTGGGCCTCTTGTCTGACTTGCCGGGCCTGGGCAAGCAGGTCAGAGCACTCCTGTTTCTCCTCTGGCGTTTGAGCGGAAGCGGCGCGGTTATGGATCTCGGTGATCACCTGTTCTGCCTGCTGTTCCTCTTCTTGAGCCTGCTCGATCTTCTCGTCTGCTTCCCCGAGTTTCACCTCAATATCCTGAAGCCTTTTGGCATCCTCCTGAACCGATTTTATCATGCTTTCGTAGAATGCCATCTGCTCCTGGGTTTCCTGAGGCTGGGGCTGCGACGGCTGCGGCACCTCCGGCAGATCAGAAAATTGGCATTCTTCATCCGTTATCTGGCCCAACATGGCCTTTTGGGCCTGCTCATTCAGATACCTTGCGTTTACATGATCTCCCCTCTCGGCTGCCACAGAGGCGCTTTTTGAAAAATAGGCGGCGCAGCGTAGCCTGTCCATTAGAGAGAGCGCTGATGTGTCATAGTTGGCCGTTCCCCGAGGCCGCAGTTCGTTTTCAGGGATTTTCGGAATGGACAAATCGAAGCCTCCCAGAACGCCCCCTGCTGTTGACTCCATACCGGTGGAACCGTTCGGGCCTGTAATATCCAGCATGGACGTCAATTGATCATCCTCATTATTCCTCTGTTGGGCGGATTGCTCCCGCATCTGTTGCAATCTTGCAAGCCTCTCCTGGCGCTCCTGTTCCTTCTTCTTCGCGAGCGCTTCCTGCTGCGCCTGATAGGCGGCAGCGGCATTGGCGGCATTGTCTTGCTGAGGATTGATCGCGTTTTCTATTGCTTTGCTCAGGAAGGTGGTCATAATATCCATCGCCACACCCTTAGCGAATTGTTCTGAACTTACATGCCCTCCAAGCCCACCAAGCGGCATGCTTCCGCCGCCGCCTCCCTTCGGAGAGTCACATCCAACACAGATGGCCTCATTTCCGTAAACATTGAAACCTTGAACAGAGATGGCATTAAGCGTCTTTTGACACTCCGGTTTGGTACAGTAATGCCCGTAATATTTAGGCTGAGAATATCCCTGCTTCCTCATCTCCTGAATAAGCCGATCCGAATATTCTATCCTCCACTCGGCAACAGCTTCAGCAGCCGGCATCAGCATGGCGATGAACCACAGGATCAACACGAGAATGGCTTCCATCATCACCCGCTTTAATTTCATTATCTTTCTCCTTCCTTTTTTAATATTATATATCAGTTGTTCGGCAGTTGATAGTGCAGACTTAACCGGATAAGAAGGGGGCAGGTCTAAACCTACTTCTGTCATAACTCGGTGTCATGAGTTGCGTCGTGGGTTTGTCGCAAAGGTGTCGCAAGCTTACACCTGCAATTTGTATATAAGCTGGTTGGTGGCTCCTTCTGATATAACAAGCCCCTTATCTATCAATCCCTTTAAATCGCGCTGGAGGGTGCGGCGGTTATGCGGTTGGTGATGGTGAATTCAGGCGTGAATCCATTCATATGTTCACCTCCTCTTTCAGGTTCGCCCCTGGCGCGATTTTGACTCTTCTCCAGCAGTGGAAACTCATTTCAGATTGCCTTTATCCATTTTTTATGGTCATCCCAATCGAACCACTGTTGCCTCACCGACGTTGTTATACCTCTCCGGCACACAAGTGAGGATGATGATTTGGCATTCTTTCCCAGCCCTGGCGAGAACTGCTCCCATCAGTTTAAGCCGCTTAGGGTCTGTATATCCCAAGGCATCATCTAAAATGAGGGAAGCCCCACTGTCCTTTGAGACGGTCATCGCACATGCCAAACGGGATATCAGAGAGATCTGTTCTTTGGTGCCTCCGCTCAAGGACTCAAACGGGACATTGGAACCATCCATCGCCCGACCGGCAACCGAGAGGTCCTCGGTTACCTCAACCTCAAAGGAGTTGTTGAATACCAAGTGTCCTAGCCTCTCGATTTTTTCTTTGAGGGGTGCGACATAGGCGCGACGCGCCTTGTCACGTTCCTCTTTCATGGTTACATACAGCAGCCTGGCCGCTTGAGCCCTCCGGATCATCGCTGCGTTTTCTTGCCTTATGTGATCGAGATGACTTTGGGCTGCATGTAGCTTCTCATGCAAACCCTCTTCGCCGAAAACCTTGAGGCGAGCCCGTACTTCTGTATTTTCTTTCTGCGCTGCTTCACGCTTTTTCTCTACCGTTCCCAAAGAACCCTTCGCCGTTTCCGCCAGGGCCTTTACCCGATCAGGTTCCTTGTCGTGGAGATCTGTCTCGGCAGACTTTACGTTCGCATCTTCTGTATGGACAATCCTGGCGGATTTCGAATGCTCTGATTCGAGATCGTCATCGGAGATGATCTTCCGTGATCGCTCAAGCTCGTCCTCGGCACGGTTTAGTTCTTCAGCCTTGAGGTCAAGTTCCACCCTCACTTTCTGGTGTCGTTCCCTCAGTCCGTCGCGCACCTTGCGGACCGCATCCAGTTCCGTTCTGGCTTCCTCCCATGCCTTGTTGGCCTTTTCAATCCCTGCCTCTGCGCTTCGCAGTTCCTTATTCGCAGCTTCCAGATTTTCAGGGAGCCTGGGTTTTGGTATCCGGGCTGCTGGATAAGCGGGAACACCTTTTCCCAGCCCTATGACTTTTCTTTCCAACTCCTCATATGTCAGGTCGCGAAGATTTTCTTTCTCGATTTCCTTCTGTCTTGCTATAGACTGCTGCGCTTCCCGGCGCGCATCATAGGATTGCCTCGCCTCATCCGCATTGCTCACCCCGGCATTATTGCATGCGGCATCGAGCATCTGTTTTGCCTCTTCGACCTTTTTTGAAAGATCAGATGAACTGGACCCGGCTGTCACCTCCATTTGCAAAGACCCGGGAATCGTCACACGGACACGATCAGAAACGGATAAGCTGAGCTCCTCGTCTTTTGAGATAGTGGTTTGCTTGCCATCAATCTGTAAGTCGAGATTGGCAAGCCCTCTCAGCAGAACATTCGGCGCGCCTGTCTCCAACTTTGCCTGAGCTGTAATGAGCGAGCGTTCAGCCTTCTGAATTGTTTTCAAAGTATCTTCGTCTATGCTGTTCTTCGCCAACAACTCATCAGCCAGGGCTGCCTCTTCCCGGGCACGATATATGCGGTCTTTACGTTCTCTCAGTTGCTCCAGGTGCAGCTTGTTGTTGAAGTAGTCAAAATCCGTACGGCACAGATTAAGAAGTGATTCGGCATCTTTGCGCCGATCTTCAGCTTTGGTCGCGTATGATTGGGCCTTCTCCAGATCGTTCTCCGCCTTCTTGACCGATGCGGTTGATGATGTATTGGATTCTTCGAGTTTTGCGTGTGCTTTACCGGCTCTGGAGACCGCTTCGATGAGGTCTTGGCGCACTTCCTTGTCGCGCTTCGCGGCTGCTTGTGACTTTTGTGCCGACTCCAACTTAAGGCGGGCAGTTTCCAGAACAGTTTCCAACCCCTTGATTTCGTCGAGAGACCTTGTGTATTCTGAGACATCCCCCAGGAGATCCTGCTCTTGTTTCTTCAAACGCGTAATGTCCAGGCCAAGATCCGCGGCGCGAGCGATATCCTTTTCCAGGCCCTGGATCTGCGTTTCCAGTGAAACAACTTCTGTCTCTGATTTCTCCCGGGCTTTTTGGGCCTCCTGCAATTCCTTTTTTTCGCTGCCCCGCTCTGTGAAATAGCGCCCGTACTCCTCCCGAACCTTATCGAAAAGGCTTTCCTCTCGGGGATCTGCCCGGTGACCGCCAGCAGCAATATCGAGCGCAGCCGACAATGATGTCTGCCTTGATAAATTGGCCTGCTGGATTGCTTCACCTTGCTGAATGCAGAGTGCTTTCCACAGGTTAATGTCAATGGTTTCCTGGAGAATCTCTGTGGCACGTTCATGGGCTTCACGCCCGGTGTGGTTTTCCGGTTTGGGCATTGTGATCGTAAGGATCGTCTCCGGTTTCTTGTGAAACCTCTTAAAGTATGTAAAGACGTAGGGACCGCTTTGGGCCTCCAGTTCAATCTCCGGACCTACGTCTCGCGTTACAGGCTTAATGGCTTTGATCTCACTGTGCTTGCTCGAGTCGAGATAATCGAAAAGAAGCATAATTGCTTCGGAAAGGCAGGTTTTACCGGCTTCATTCGGCCCTTCCACGATGGTTATTCCTTTGGGGCCGAATCGCACCTCGGACTCATCAATTCCCCGGTAATTGGCCAACCTAAGGCGGAGGAGTCTCATAGTCCCCTCCCTGCAAGCCTGACGAGGAGAGCAAGTGCGTCGCGTGAAGTGATCGAATCAGGTCCTGTTCCCTCAACCTTGGACCGCAAACGTTCAACGGTACAACTGGCAAAGCCTGAAAAACCAAGATCCATGAAATCAGCGTCTTCCGGAATGACAACGAGATTGTCCATACGCGTTTCAACCGCGCCTACAATCTCCTGAACATGGGAAAGAAGTTCTTCAAGCTCGCCATGGAGGAAAAGCGAGAGTGCGCCGACAAGGCGCAATTTGACAACGGTTCGTTCTTTGTCTTCAAGATTCTCAAGCCAGCAGCGAAGCGCCTCGATGTCTTCTTTTGTATTGAGGTCTACCTGTTCACGCTCGATGAACTTCCATGTTCCGACATTCACCTCTTTCGTGGTTACACCCTCTTCGTCGATTGTGGTGACCAGGGCAAATCCGGGCTTAATTTCGTTGTAGTCCGTTGGTTCGGGGGTGCCCGCGTACCATATACGTCCGCTGTCACCGACCTTGGTGAGAGAGTGCCGATCTCCGAGAGCCAGGTAATGAATCTTGCCCTGTGATATCGCGCTCTCAGCTGCATGAAGGGAAATAACCGCCGGATCATCGGGATTTGGGGAGAGGCTGTCCACCATCCCATGGGCAACACAAACACGCAGCATATCGACAATGGGTTCAAGTTTTCCAATCGTCAAAGCGACCAGATCTTTAAGGGGACGTCTCGATGTCCAGGGTATCCCTACAATCTCAATACCCTCGTCAACACGAATGGGAGTCGTGTCCTCAATCACATGGACGTGGGCCGGCCTCCGCTCCAGGAAGGTCGTGCTGCGGTAAACGGATGCCGCGTTGAGCGGGTCATGGTTGCCGGGGAGCAGGTATACAGGAACCGGCACATCCTTCAAGGCCTCGAGGGCACGCGCGACGGTCTTTCTCTCAACCAGGTTTGACTCGAATACATCCCCGCAGACCACCATAAATTGGCAATCTTCTTCTTCGGCAATGCGCCCAAGTTCACGTATGGCATCAAATCGGGATTGGGCAAATCTCTCCTGAACCCCTTCTGAGAAAAAGTGCCGGGTCATCCCCAACTGCCAGTCACCGGTGTGGAGAAAACGCGTCACGTGTTCATTCCTTTCCATGGCTGCCGGCCCCCTGTGCCTGTGATGTATGGGTACACCTGGCCGCCAGGCCGGCCAAACTCATTTGTACGCACCAGCCCGTCAAGGGGGATTTCTTTGAGTGCCTGCAGAGCGCTTAAGATATTGCCCTCGGTAAACGGCAGCTCCTTGGCCTTGAATCTGACACGGTTGCGTTCTCGTAGCCAAGGGGCGAGAACACCCTCCAAGAGCACGCCCCCCAGTTTACCGCCCCGAAGGTCGAGAGCCTTATTCGGTGTTAGGTATTGACATCCCAGATTTTGAAGCAGGTGCAAGGCGAGGAGTTGGGAGATAGCGTTTTCGGTATATGTGGGTGCTGTTCTATTATGTGAGTCGTTCATGATTTAGTCTCACCATTTAACAAATCTCGTCCGGCTTTAGTAAGTTGATATTTCTGAAAACGGTTTTTTGGCTTTTCGGGAATGGTCATCTCAATCATCCTCGCAGCGAGGGCCGGATTTAAGTAGCTTTTGCTGAAATGCATCCTGTCTTTCAGACCAAGTGCGGCCATCAGTTCCTTACGGGACATCTCTCCGCTACACGCTGCAAGCAATTGCCTGACTTGCGGGGTAACTTGCGGGGTAACTTGCGGGGTAACTTGCGTGACTGGCTCCTGTTTCAGAGCTTCCGCAAAAACCGGATGGATAGATAATTCCACCAGGAAATAAGTCCGATCGTCGTCCGTATGGAATACAGGCGCAGGAGAACCATTTGCCTGAATGGCCCGTAATATTTTCGGAATGCCGGTTCCCCTGCCCTCGGTCATTTCAAGTTCCTTTAGAAATTCACCAACCCGCCGGTTACGGTATCGGCGGGACAGGAAACGGAATTCCCGCATGTCCTTTTTACGGATAGAACGGTCAGGCCCTGGAAAGCTGGAAATGGTTACACGGTCTGGCAGGATGCGAACCTCTATCGGCTCCCGAATTTCATAGGATCGGTGGTATACGGCGTTACAAAGCGTCTCTTCGATGGCGGCAAATGGATAGTTGAAAAAACGATCAGCTTGTGGCCGGTCAGGGTGTTTGACTACCTTTTCCTCAATTACCGTCGAGCGGATATGAGCAAGGGCATCCTGTAATATAACGTGGAGAGGCCCGGTAAAGATTCTCTCGGTGAAGGAGTCCCCACCGGGGCCTTCTGGAAAATGCACCACATCAATTTGTGTCTGTGGAAAGAATCCAGCGGGGTTCTCGTTAAAGAACATGAGGCCGACATTGCGCGGGCAAACCGCTTCATCCGGGCCATCCACAATGTTCATTCGGCGACATAGCCGGACAAAATCCATTTTGGCCGCTTCGGAAAAGAGATCGCTCTTAACCTGTTTCAGGTAGGCGCGTATCAGGCCCAGGTCTAGATCATCCAAAGTGGCGCCTTGGTTCATGCGGTCGTCAAAAGGAACAGTGGCTGCCAGGCTCATTAACTCCACCTCATCCTGATGGTTGGCCCGAACCGTAACCGAGCCCTTGCGAATATAATAGGCGAACTCCCTCTCACCTTTTGTCAGAGACGCCGGGGACTTGTAGGGTCTGGTCTGCCCTCCCATGGCCCAGAGTACCAGAATATGTTTTTTGTCAATTTCACATGGCGCCATGATCGGGTGATAATAGGGCACCATCCTATAGCCAAGCTCCACGATTTCCTTCTGGATGGCGTCAAGCTTTCCGGGCGGTATCCCCCGAGGCGGCAGGACAGGCCTGCCGTTTTTTTCACCTACGCCGATAATGATGTACCCACCGCCGAGATTATGAAAGTCATTGGCAAAGGCGCACATGGTGTGCAGCACCTTTTCCGGGTTCCAGCCCGCCTTGAACTCCAGCCGCTCCCACTCCACGGTGCGGGCGGTGAGCAGGTCGTTGATGTTGATTGGAAGATTCATTTCATGTCATCCATGGTTTATCTCCCTGTTGGGGCGACCAGCGGGTTGCCCGGACGCGAAGGCGGATTGAAGAATCGTGCTATTTCCTCGTTTGTCATCTAACTCTCACTCCTCCTTGGATTAGCTCTCGGTCCATTCCTTACAAAGCACTTCCGCCTGTTCTAAAACAGTCTGTGTCGCCTTTTCCTGTTTGTCGGGCGGATAGCCATATTTTCGCAGAATGCGCTTTACGATGACGCGAATATTAGCACGGGCATTTTCACGAACGGTCCAGTCGATGGAAACATTTCGGCGAACGGCAGATACCAGTTCATGGGCGATGTTTTTGAGCGTCTCATCGCCCAGTACTTTAACAGCGCTGTCATTTACTTCCAGCGCATCGTAGAAGGCAATTTCGTCATCACTAAGGCCAAGTTCTTCGCCGCGTTTTTGCGCCGTACGCATCTCTCTGGCAAGGGTTATTAATTCCTCGATAACCTGCGCCGCTTCTATGGCCCTGTTCTGATACTTAATAATCGCTTCCTCAAGCATCTTAGAAAATGAACGGGCCTGAACAACGTTCTTTCTTGAACGGGCTTTGATTTCGTCATTGAGAAGTTTCCTCAACACTTCCACGGCCAGATTTTTATGAGGCAATTGTCTGACTTCTTCAAGAAATTCATCAGACAGAATAGAAATGTCAGGCTTTTTCAGTCCCACAGATGCAAAGATATCCACGACTTCATCGGAAATGACAGCCCGTGACACCAGCTGTTGGATTGCCGTATCCATTTCTTCTTGCGTTTTACCTTCACCCTCGACGGTTGCTTTTGCCAGAGCGCTTCGCACTTCCTGAAAAAATCCAATCTCATCCCTGATTTTAAGGGCCTCTTCATGAGGCACAGCAAGGGCAAAGGCCTTCGATAATGCAGTCACCGATTCGAGATAGCGCGTCTTGCCTTCTTCGATTTGGAAGATATGTTCCATGGCCGCAGCAATGCCGGCAAGCCGTTCCGCCAATGTTGCATTAATGAGAGATATATAGTCAAAGCCATGGTACATCGTGACCACAATATCATATTTCTCAAGCATCACAGCGACAGCCTCTTCCTGATCGAATGTGGCTTTTCCACGACCACCCGCTTCAGTATAATCGGCCAATGCACGCTTCAGTTGATAGGCAAGTCCGATATAGTCGACCACCAACCCGCCCGGCTTATCTTTAAAAACACGATTGACCCGCGCGATTGCCTGCATCAATCCATGCCCCCGCATCGGCTTATCCGCATACATGGTGTGCATGGACGGACAATCGAATCCCGTAAGCCACATGTCACGAACGATGACCACCGAAAGCGGGTCTTCAGGATCTTTGAACCTCTTGGCCAATGTTTCACGCCGGGCCTTATTGCGAATATGAGGCTGCCATCCGAGCTTATCCGATGCCGCGCCTGACATGACAATCTTGACAATTCCCTTATCGTCGTCACCACCGTGCCATTCAGGTTGTAACTTTACAATCGCGTTATACATATCTACACAGATGCGGCGGCTCATGCATACGACGAGCACCTTTCCCTTCATGACACTCTGCCGCTCCCCGGCATGGCTCACGAGGTCTTCCGCCACAAGGGCAATTCGTTTTTCCGTTCCCACCATTGCCTCGAGGGCGGCCCACTTGGTGCGCAGGCGCTGTTTTGCCGTTTCTTCTTCTCCCTCGGTAATCTCCTCGAATTCCGGATCGATTGCAGGCCACTCATCCTTATCGAGTTCTATTTTTGCAAGCCTTCCTTCGTAATAGATGGGTACAGTTGCCTTGTCTTCAATGGACCGAAGCATATCGTAGGTATCTATGTAATCACCGAAAACCGCAGGCGTGCTACGGTCATCCCGTTCAATCGGTGTGGCGGTAAAGCCGATGAATGATGCCTTAGGCAGCGCGTCGTGCATGTGGCGGGCATAGCCGTCGATAAAGTCATACTGGCTGCGATGGGCTTCATCGGCAATGACCACAATATTCTCTCGATCGGATAACTTCGGATACCGATCCCCTTTCTCTTCGGGCATGAACTTTTGAATCGTGGTGAACACAACACCTCCGGCGGGAACGTTCAAAAGCGTCCGAAGATGGGGTCTGGAATCGGCCTGTACCGGTGTTTGACGCATGAGATCCCTGCACCTGGAAAAGGTCCCGAAGAGCTGATCGTCCAGGTCGTTGCGGTCGGTGATGACGACGATGGTCGGGTTTTTCATTGCCGGATGACGGATGACTTTGCCGGCAAGAAAGGCCATGGAAAGACTTTTCCCGCTTCCCTGGGTATGCCATATAACACCGATGCGGCGGCCACCGAAGTGAGTTGATGTCTTCCCGTACGGCGCTGCAGGTTCCTCTTTTACCTCAAAAGGATTCAACTCATCGAGGGCCGGGAATTTGGCGTATAACTGGCTGGGTTCGGCATCAATCCCGCACGCCGACAAAGTGCATTCGACGGCCTTATTGACCGCATGATACTGATGATAGGCGGCAACTTTTTTTACTACATCCGCTCCATCATCTTCGAAAACGACAAAATTGAGGATCAAATCAAGGAGACGACGCTTGTCAAAGATTCCCTTGATAAGCACTTCCAGTTCGACTGATCCTTTCGGGGCTACATCATCACCATCAATTGTACGCCAGGGCATGAAGCGGTCCCAGCCACTGGTAATGGAGCCACACCGCGCCTCCAGACCGTCGGAGACGATCAGAAGTTCATTGTACGTAAAAAGAGAGGGGACATCCTGCTTATACGTCTGGAATTGGTTAAAGGCCTGCCGGATTGTTGCCTTTTCGTCGGCGGGATTTTTCAGCTCCAACACCGCCAGGGCAAGCCCATTAACAAAGACCACTACATCGGGCCTGCGGTTTATTCGATTCTCAACCACGGTAAACTGGTTGACCACAAGCCAGTCGTTGTTTTCAAGATTTTCCAGATCGAGAAACCATACTTTATCGAAGACCTCCCGGCCATTGTCCATATAGGAAACGTCTATACCGTCGGTCAGGAATCGGTGAAACCGCCGGTTGTTTTCAATCAGGCTGAGGCTTTCCGTGCGTGTGATTTTCCGCACTGCGTCTTCAATCACATCCGCAGGAATATTCGGATTGATGTTTTCAAGCGCGGTTTGTAGCCTTCCAGGCAAGACGACCTGGTCGTAATCCTCGCGTTCACAGGCCGGGCCGTCCGGGCTGATGTCCGGGCCGAAAGCGGTTTGCCATCCTAGGGATTCAAACCAGCCGAGCGTGGTTTGTTCGAGGGTCATTTCATTCATATTCGCCATTGTTCATCCATTTCTGTAGGGGCGCACCTGTGTGTGCGCCCTTTGTTACATTGCCCATCCGGATTTTCCCGATCCAATTCCCATTGCAATGGATTATTCATGATGTATTTCCTGATGCGGTTCAATTCGTCGTCATTGCGGACAATATGTTCGTAATAATTTCGTTGCCATAATTTGCCCGGAAATGTGGACCAGCCGTTTTGTTTGACACCACGGATATATTCATTGGTCGTCATCGTTTTAAACCATTGGATCGCGGTTTGTAGGGGCGAACCTATGTGTTCGCCCTCTAATGTTTGTTCGCCTGTATCTGTATCAGGGCAGACACGCAGGTCTGTATCAGGGCAGACACGCAGGTCTGTATTAGGGCAGACACACAGGTCTGCCCCTACGCCGCCGGTTTGGATGACGAAATGAATATGGTTTGGCATGATTGCGCATTGATCGCATACAATGTCGGCAAATTTGTTTTCCATTTCCCTGTACCATTTTCCCACCATCCATCCCGGATCGTTCAATATCATTTTCTTGTCCAAAATTTTACCAAATAAACATTCTCTGTTTTGTGTGCAAATGGTCACGAAATACACCCCTGTCCGCGAATAATCATATCCCTTCAGACGGATGGAACGGCGGTGGTGAATATCGAGGTTGTAATATTTGGTCTTGTAGGTCTTGCCATCAGCGGCAGTTGTTTCCAAAATGGAAATAACTGAATCCGTCACCAATTCACCGGATTCAAAGATGTTTTTCAGGTGTTTGCTGACCGCAGGAGTCTTGACATTAAGCAACCCGGCCAGAGCCTTCTGCGTCAACCAAAAATTCTCATCCTGAAATAATACCCCAACCTTTTTGTCACCATCCGGCGTACTGTAAAATATAATTTCGTTGTTCATACGTCAGTCTCCTCAACATGATGCACACCACCATATTCACCTTCAGAAACAACTTCAACATCCACACCATCGGTGAACATCCGATGAAAACGCCGGTTGCTCTCGATCAAGCTGGGCGACTCGGTGCGCGTAGTCTTCCGGGTAGCCTCGCTAATGGCGTCTGGCGGGATGTTCGGGTTGATGTTTTCAAGCCCTGCCTGAAGCCTTCCGAGCAGTACGATCTGATCATAGTCCTTCCGCTCACAGGAAAGACCGTTGGGGCTTATGTCCGGACTGAAAGCGGTCTGCCAGCCCAGGGATTCAAACCAGTCGAGGGTGGTTTGCTCGAGCTGAGTTTCGGTTATTCCAATCATGAGGCAGACCTTTTATCCGAAGAAATTATTTTTTCAACTGAAAAGGCTTCCAGGTACATCTGTTGCAATTCATTTGGGACACTATTGATGGCACTATTAACAACCTCTAAAACTTTATCGGGCCGGCCCTGAATACCAATCTTTTCCCCTTCTATGCTTATAAAACCAGGAACAAAAACCTTCAGACTTTCAATCAACGATTTCAACTCTGCTTTTGATAAGTTCTCGGTAATTTTTTCATTTAGCTTCATTCTAACGGTAGCGACCTCTGGTGGTTCTGTATCAGAGCCCTGTAGTTCGTAGATCGTTTCAAGCAATTTTTTTACTGGCCCGACTTTTACTGGTTCGTTTTGGATTTTGTTAATCCATTCTGCAACGTCAGCTGGTGCATGGCAAGTATGAAATAAATCTCTCAATCTTTTCAGACCAATTTGTTTTGGGGCAGAAAGTAGTAACAGTCGCATTAAATCAGCAGTTTTTATTAAAGTGACTTTCTGTTGCTTAGCTTCTTTTGATATTGCGCTCTCCAAATCGTTTGTGCCTTCGTAATCGATAGCAATAACAACCGAGTAGTCCGCACTGAAATCAGTTTGGTGTCTTTTAATTCCTGAAAGTTTAGCAGTATTCGCTTTAATTTTATTCTTTGTGGTACTCTTTGCATCATAGGTTAGAGAGTAGTTCTCGCTCTTTTCACTTTCGCTATATCCCAGTATGGCATCTGCCTTCCCATCCGGTTTGCCGTTACCTCCAATCTTTTTGGACTCAAAACCAAGAGCAAGAAAAGCTCTATGGACTGCATCTTCAAGTCCCGTTGAGTCAGAAATAGAATCTTTTAGCATTTGAGCAATCGCCGGTGCCCCCTCACGATCAGACAAAGACAATTCCCTCAATGTATTATCTCGTCGCCTCATAACATTGTTAACAATTGATTCATCTAATCCCAGCTCATAAAGATGAGCTTCTGTCAAAACTTCTGTAATCGCCACGAATTGTAAAGGTAGGGTGCTTTTGTAGGCGTCATTGTAGTTTGCGATATATGGATGAAGAAGGTTAATTTTGAGCTTTCCATTTATCAGATCAAGTTTAGCAATAGGAGCACCGGTGTCCAGAATACTCCAATCGATACTCTTAATAATTGTATCTTCTCCAGACATGTCTTTCTTCAATTCTGCGAGCAAATCATCTTTTTTGTCTATGGATGGTTTATCAATGAGAATGGGATTTACAATTTCACTGTTGAAAAATTTTTTAGCGAAAACATACAATGGCCGTTTAGAAAGAGTTAAAGATGTTTGAGATAACCTATATGATACACTTTGTTCTCTATCCTTCCGGTTTTCCACTTCAAAGTGATATTTTCTTACTTCGTTATTGAATTTTCTCTTTAGATATGTTTTTAGTTGTTGTAAAGGTAAAGATTCTTTAATTGACTCACGAGTGGAGGTTAGATTCGCATCTAATTCATCAGCATGAACAATCATTCGTGTTCTATTGAATGCACCATGTGAGAATGCTTCCATTCCAAGCAAAGGATCATCCAAGTTCACTAAACGGCCACGAACCATTAGAAATATTCCATGACTTCTTCCCAAATTTGATGACTTGCTACTATCAACAAGTGAGTCTTCATAAAGATCTATTTGCCCGTGCACCCCTTTTAGATTGTCGAAATCTATAAAGCTATTGTCCACTTCCTCTATAGGAGAAGCAAAATCAAGTGATTCGGCAGTAGAGTCATCTTTCCCTAATATCCATGTTCTTCTAATTGGCTTTGATATTTTTGAGGATTCTATTTCAGCGCCATTGTAGTAGAGTTTAAATCCTGGGTTGAGTGGTAATGCTGTTTGCAACACCCACTTTAAACGTCCCTCTTTTATTTCTGTCACTTTGGGTTTTAGTCCTGTGAGAATAGAAAATGTCCAGGAAGGTTCTGCTTTATCACCGAAAAGATCAAATGGAACAATTTTTTTTCCTGCTACAGTCAGGTATGCGCCTAATGTTTCTGTGGCTTCTTTTTCTTCGAGTTCTCTTTCATCCAGCGTCAACACTTCATTTTTGTCTGATATTTTTTTATAATCCATGGTTGTTGCTAAATACCTGCCGTCCTTCTTACAAATATATGTCAACTGATTAGCTAATACATAAGTTGCCAACTTGCCAATTCCAAACTGACCAATTTGAAGTCGTTTTACATCGCGCTCTGAATCTTTACGTTTTAGACAGACGCCAATGTTCCATAAATCTTTAAGGCCATTTTGATCCATACTCTCACCGTTGTCGCAGACCCAAATATACGTCCCATCTACAGTTAAATCGGATGGAACATAAACGGACACTTTATCAGCAAATGCATCATATGAGTTACATACAAGCTCTTCAAAAGCCTTGTTCGAACTTGAGTAAAGATTAGCGGAAAATAGTTCAATGATACGGTAACTTATCCTTACATTTAAGGTATCAATCTTTCGTCCACAGGTTTCGATAGTCATCATTTTCTCCCTATCAAAATAAATTCTTCCGCATAGACTTTTCGGCCAGTTCCGTCTTTAGTAAAACGGCCTCGCATGTCCCTGTACGGAGTTAAAATTTTCCTACTGATCTTCCGCTTAGTAATCTGTACCTTAGAGAACCCGCTATTCAACAGCGATTCGGCAAGATGTCGGGCGTTATCAATCTTGACTCCTTTGTATTCGGTATTTCCTATTACAAAAAGTGCCATTCCGCTATCGGAAAGCATAGAGAAGCAGGTTTTTGCAGCATGTTGCATATCCAGAAAGTATTTCGCCACTGAACGGGCTTTCGGTTTATGTTGGTCCAACAACCTAAATACAATACTGCTGCCAGTGTTGTTCAGACGCTTCAGTTCTCTTTCAAAGTTATAAACATGGTGAAGACTGCCAATGGAACCGTTCCTAAGCTCTCTATAGTCCTCAGCAAAACCGAGCCACAACGATGACAACTGGTGAAGATCTGCATATTCATAGGAAGTAACATAGGGTGGACTGGTGATAATCATGTCTACTTTCGGCCTATTGACCGAAGAATCGAGGAGGTTTCCCGTAATGATGTCAATGGTTGATTCTCCGGTGACGTCACTTTCCTCGTTCGCCGCCATCATGAATTTGCACTGCTCCTTAAAAGCCACCATCACATCGGCTGGTTTTTTGTATGGATCGATCTGTGGTTTTATGGACTTTGTCAGCCAACGAGAGGTTGCTTTGAGGATATTAGAAAATGCGCAAGTAAAGAATAAGCGGTAGTCGCTACTTAGAGATGTAGATTCTTCGATTGCGCTTTTCAGACGGAAGAGGTCCTCGTAATGCTCCCAGTCATACCAATATTTAAGTCGCTCATTTGCCGAGTCATAAACGATGTCAAAGTTTGATCGCAGAAATGCTTCAATGATAGTTTCGTAGTACTTTTGCAACCGCCAGGGCTGATACTTCCGGCTTTTTGCCTTGGCAATCATTGTTGCCACCGGGTTTATGTCACAACCCCAGAAATGGATATTATTACGTTTTGCTTCAAACGCTACTGTCCCACAACCGCAAAAAACATCTGCCACGCGTGATATTTCCACCCCGTTTTGTTGGGCAAAAACAAGAGCCTTTGTAGTAATGAAGGCCGGAAATTTGGCAGGGTAAGCATGAATCCGATGCATTTTTAGCTCTTTGGCCTCTTCTGTGTTCCAAAAAGAATCAACAGGCACCGAATCAAAAACTGCTTGTTTTATGTTATCAACACGTATCATACCGCGCCCTCCACAAGTTTCTCCGCATCCGGAACGCGCAGCTCGCCGGAAAGAAGTTTGGGGAGGAGGGTGTCGCGGAGAGAGGCGAGGGTGTTTGATTCCTGGAGGTTCAGGACTACTTGTTGGTGCAGTGGCTCGATCTGCTGGATATAGGCTTCAAGAACGCGTTCATGAGGAACAATTACCTGGATCGGTCTGAAATTGCGTTTGCTGATTTCGGCAAATGTAGTTCCACTGGCGTTGCTTTTTATGGTATCCATGTTTGCTTCGATCCAATACAGGACGTGGTAATTGGGCAGCGCTTTGTCACAGATCATCGCGATGATGCCCTGATTTACCGAAACAGGTACTTCCGTAATGGCGAGATAGCCGATGGGTGCCCTCGAAGAGAGAAGGACTGTTCCGGCAGACAGACTACCCGAACTTATCTTGTCAACACCGGCGTCAGTAATGTGGCGAGTCGTGTCCAGTATTACAGGACTCATAAGTGATGACATATCTTTGGGCGTCACAAAACGATTTGTTCCACCATCCCAATAAGAAGGGTTTTTTGTGCTCGGAGTTGCTCCTCCAACACACCGAACGGCCTCTCCAATTGATTTTACTGCCCACCCCTTCGGAATCTGCCCCAGTTCGGATTCTTCGAAGCTGTCGGGGAAAAGTACAGCAATCTCATCGGGAAGACCGGGGTCGCGGCCTGCCGCCTTCGCTGAAGCTACGGCGGACAGGTCGGCTTTGTATCGCGCGGCGGTTTCGGCAAAGCGTGCCGGCACCGGTCTCCCTGCCTTGACCGCATTCCATACGACCGGGTCGAAATCCACGAACCAGCTCTTGAAGATGGCGCGGGCCATGGCCTCCAGCGTTTCGTTCATCTTGCGGTTCAGTTCGATCTTATCGTCCAGAGAACCGAGGATGTGGGCGATGGCCCGTTGTTCGGGAAGGGGAGGCACATGTATCGGTAACGGGTGAATGTGATTGCGGTTCAGTGTCGGAACACCGCTTCCAACGTTGAATTGGGTGAAGTCTATTGACTTGATTAAATAGTAGCAAAAAAGAGGCAGGTTCCCCTTGAAGTCTTTTACCCATAGAGTAGTATTCAACGGCCAGAAATCTTCTCGTATATACTGCCCCCCACCAAGACTTCCAGATCGCCCGATTACGACACCAGGCCCCGAAACCATGGCATGATTGTGTGTACCTACCGGTCCAGTCGAAGCTATTACAAGGTAATGTCCCTCAATACGATCTTTCTTTGGTAGATCGAAGCCACGTTGAAGGGTGAGGAAATCGCCAAGTGTGATGTCCTGCCACTCACTCCCCATCGCCCGCCTCCTTTCCTCCCAACTCCGCTTCAATCTCTTCGATCGTCGGCAGGGTGCGGGTCAGTTCGTATTCGGATTTTTGCATATACCAAAGGCGACTTGACAGGTCTTTGACCTTTCCAATTAAGAGAAAATTTTGTCCCCATTGTATTCCGTTGAGTTTATGTCCTATATGTCCCATAAATGTCCCATACCAGGTACGCATAATCTCTCGGGCATCAGGTGCCATGTCCGATTTATGTCCAGTTCCAAGTTCTGTGCTGCTGGCCTCTGGTCGGAGTGCCATGAGCCAGGCAAGCGACTGAGCTTGCGCCTTTTGCCTCCATTCCCGCCGCAGGGTGTTCATGTTCCATAAGTCCCATGTATGTTCCGTTTCCTTACGAGTTGTCATAAGTCCTTTGAACCCTTTATGAGTCCCTTGCATGTCATGAGTCCATTCATTGAAGCTTGCACAATCAAACGTGTCCATCAATGCACTGAATCAGTGCATGACTTTTCTGTGTGCACTAATGATGGCCATATTAGTGCGTTCTTCTTTGGCGGAAGCAATGGAAGATCGTTGTTGGCTTTTTTGGGTCAAATTTCATAACCAAGACCGTTCAAGTTTTTTGCAATTACTGCTTCCAGCCGGGATGACTCAGCGAATTGACCCTTCAATGATTCCGTCAGTCTGGCCATCTTTTCCTCGAAGGGAATGCCATCGTCTTCTACTTCTTTGGCGCCGACATATCGGCCAGGAGTAAGGACATAGCCGTGGTCTTTGATGTCTTTTGTTTCGACCGACTTGCAGAACCCGGGGATGTCTTCATAAGGGCAAGGGCGAACACTTAGGTTCGCCCCTACATCCGCCCCTACATCCGCCCGTACATCCGCCCGTACATCCGCTCGTACGTTCGCCTCTACATCTCCGCCTGCCTGTGCGTCACCGCACGCAGACAGGCGCCAGGCATGGTAAGTTCCGGCGATCCGGCTGATCTCTTCATCGGAAAGCTCACGGTGGACGCGGTCGATCAATGTTCCCATCTTGCGGGCATCGATAAAGAGGGTCTGGCCGCATCGGTTGCGGAATCTGCCGTTTTTCTTGTTTCGGGAGATAAACCAGAGACAGACGGGGATCTGGGTCGTATAAAAAAGCTGTCCCGGAAGGGCGATCATGCAATCCACAAGGTCTCCCTCTATGATGCTTTTTCGGATTTCGCCTTCGCTTGCCGTGTTGGTGGACATGGAACCGTTGGCCATGACAAACCCGGAAATCCCCGTTGGCGACAGGTGGTGGATGAAATGTTGGATCCAGGCGTAGTTTGCGTTGTTTACCGGCGGCACGCCGAATTTCCAGCGGACATCGTCTTTGAGCCGCTCGCCGCCCCAGTCGCTCATATTGAAGGGGGGATTGGCAAGGAGAAAGTCGGCCCTGAGGTCCTTGTGCAGGTCGTTGCTGAAACTGTCCGCCTGTTGTGAGCCAAGGTTGGGATCGATGCCGCGGATGGCGAGATTCATTTTGGCAAGCTTCCAGGTCGTTGCGTTCGACTCCTGTCCGTAGATGGAGATATCGCCGCGCCTGCCGCCGTGCTCTTTGACAAATCGTTCGCTCTGTACGAACATGCCTCCCGAACCGCAGCAGGGGTCATAAATACGGCCTTTGTAGGGTTCAATCATTTGAACAAGAAGTTTCACGACGCATTGGGGCGTATAAAATTCACCGCCCCCTTTACCTTCGGCGGCGGCAAATTTTCCGAGAAAGTATTCGTAAACACGGCCCAGGATGTCTTGTGAGCGGGACGCGTCATCGCCGAGGCCTATTGTGCTTACTATGTCGATAAGCTCGCCCAGGCGATATTTGTCCAGCGCGGGGCGTGCATAGTCCTTGGGCAAAACGTTCTTGAGGAAGGGATTTTCCTTTTCGATGGCAACCATGGCGTCATCGATGAGCTTGCCGATGGCAGGCTGCTTCGCCCCCGCCCTAAGGACTTCCCATCGGGCTTCCTTTGGCACCCAGAAGACATTGGCGGCGGCATATTCATCACGGTCTTCCGGATCGGTGTATTCTGTCTCTATGGTCGCCTCCAGTTTCTTATATTTGGCCTGGAAGGTGTCGGAGATATACTTCAGAAAGATCAATCCGAGGACAACACGTTTGTATTCCGAGGCATCCATATATCCCCGGAGCTTATCCGCCGCCGCCCATAACTGGTTTTCAAATCCGAGATTTCCGCCGTTGTTGGTCTTGCTCATTTGTCGCCTCCCGCCTGCGCCGATGCTTCGGCAGGCCGGCCGGACAGCTTCAGTTTCCCCTGCCTGGTCATCCTGGCGCAGAAATTGTCGAATTGCGCCTTGGCCAGCTTCGAGGGATGGGTCTTTCCGTTTTCCCAACGGTTTACAGTGGCAAAGCTGATACCAAGTTTGCGGGCCAGGTCTTCCTGGCTCAAGGTCAATTGCTTTCGAACCTCCTTTACTAATTCGGGAAGGTTCTGATTGTCTGTTGCCATCAATCTTTCCTTTGCAAGCAGTCGGAGTTCACCGCCTTTAATTACGAATGAGATATTATAACACATGCGATAGCACGTGTAAGCAAAAAATCAAGGGTTTTTTGCGGATAGGTGAGGGGCCTTCGAAGGAATCCTGGTGTGATTACGCAAACTATTTGGCCAACTTTCTCAGTTCTATGTCAATCGCTCCAACGGGGCACCACTCTCTATTGTTTGCGTCTTTTCTTTTTTCTCTTTTTATTCTTTCTCTTTTTGGTGTGACTGGTTCTTGGAATATCAGAGGGACAGCCTGATTGCTCCTCTTTAGCCTTAATCGGGTCCCTTGAATTAGAATCCCGATCCATATGCATATCGATTTGTAAGGGCTGATCTACAACAACTGCATCCGAGCTGTCCTCATGAAGGGCCTGTTTTATTACCCTGTCGGTGACTTCCTGTAAATATGTTTTCAGTTCAGCATTGATCTTTTGAAATTCAGGCCAGAGGGTTTCGCCAACAAATGTTTTAGGCACCTGAACCATCACAGTTGTATAGCGCTGAGAGTGATAGCGATAGGGTTTTAAATCATAGCGGCGCAACAAAGAGACAAAGACCTTCCGTGACCACATGTCCGGGAATGTAAATTTATATTCAACAGGAGGGTCATTGGGAAGCATTTCCTGAAGTCGCAATAAAATGCGTTGCCGAGCCCGATCTGCAGAAATTCGCTCCCCTTCAGTTGTAGTGCCTGCAAAAAAGGCTTCAATTTTAATCAGTTTTTCAATTAAAGCAATTTCGTCCATGCTGGCCAATTCAGACTTTCACCTCCAAAGAAATATTTTTTTGTCGGGCTTGCTGATGCTTTCCAGGATGTACGTGTAATATATTGGCTTCTCCTGCGCTAAAGCTATGGAGGGCACCATCCTTCGCTTGCTCATTCCAACAGTGGACATGGAAATGAGCTGGATGGTGGAGGCGGGGGGAATCGAACCCCCGTCCGAAGGCCTTCCACTCAAGGCTCCTACATGCTTAGTCTGTGTTTTATATCTCAGGCAAAAGTTTGCCCACAAACAGGCATCTAATGCCCCAGCCCCTTAAAATATCCTTGCTGCCAAAGGGCCTGGCAACAAAGAGTACCTATCTAAATTTGACATCCCAACATAGCCCGATAGGTAAAGCTATTAGGGACGTGGCTGCTAATTAAGCAGCCAGTGCGTAATTGTAATCGTCGGCACTTATAGTGTCTCTGCCTTTTTAACGAGGTGACAGACCCCGGCATGCTCCTTGAATTTCAACTACCTCCGTCGAACCCATTACGCCCCCGACGATATGTTTTTTATAGTATTCCTCGGATCAAATGTCAAACCATATTACCCTCCCCTGATCTTTCCTGCTATTTTCCTTACCTTTTTCATAATCTCCTCTGCATCTATAGTGAGAAGGTGGCGGTCCTTCATAACGATCCTGCCGTCTACTATGGTGGTTGATACATCTGAGCCTGATGCGGCATAGACGATATGGGAATAGCTGTTGTAAAGAGGAGTCAGGTGGGGTTTTTTCATGTCGAGGATAATGATATCCGCGCATTTGCCCGCCTCTATGGATCCTATCCGGTCTTCAAGGCCAAGGGCACTGGCTCCGTCGATTGTTGCCATCTTAAGGACTGTCCTGGCATTCATCACGGTGGGGTCCATGGTTGTAACCTTGTGGAGCTTGGCGGCTGTATCCATTTCCTTAAACATATCAAGATCATTGTTGCTGGCACACCCGTCTGTGCCGAGCCCCACGGTGATCCCCCTTTCCTGCATCTTAGGGACAGGTGCGACCCCTGATGCCAGCTTCATGGAGCTTTCAGGATTATGTGACACCTTTGTCTTGCAATCGGCAAGGATGCTGATCTCTTCATCGTCGATAAAGTTACAGTGAACAGCGACTGTCTTATCATCAAGGACACCGAGATGGTGGAGGTGGCGTACCGGTGTTGTTCCGTATCTTTCCTGAATTGTTTTTAGTTCATCCCTTGTTTCAGCCAGATGAGTGTATAGAAATACATCTGCCTTCCTGGCGGTTTCCTTGATGCCAATGTATGTATCAGGACAGCAGGTGTATGGTGCATGGCAAAACAGGGCAGGGGTGATCAGGGAGGAAACCCCTGCCCATTCTTTAATAAATGATTTTGCAATATCGGTATTTTTAGATGGGTCCGGATTATCAGGGGTTGGAAAATCAACAAAACCCTGGCAGACCACGGCGCGCATCCCTGCCTCGATAGCGGCTTGCGCCACGCTGTCTTCAAAAAAATATCCATCGCTCACGGTTGTCGTGCCGGAGAGAAACATCTCTGCAATGGCAAGCATGGCTCCATCATACACCATGTCGGCGTTGACATGTCTTGCCTCTGCCGGGAAGATGTAATTGTTTAACCAGTCCATAAGGGGAAGATCGTCGGCAAGCCCACGAAAACAAACCATGGGCAGGTGGGCGTGGGTGTTGACTAATCCCGGCATGATAACAGAGCCTTGTGCATCAATGATTTCTTTTGCCCTGTATTGAATGGATCCCTCTTTTTTCCCCTTCGCGAAAAGGATCTTTCCATTCTTGATGCCGATGATGGGGGTTTTAATGACCTCCATCTCTTTCGACATGGTAAGCAAGGTGCCACCGGTGATTAAGATATCGAGGGAGGTGTTGTTATTTTTCTGATTCAGCATTTCTTTTACCAAAACTTTGTTTGATTGCCCTTGCGATGTCTCCTGTCCTTTCCATGATATCATTTTCATTGATCGTTAAAAGCCTTTGATCTTTCATCACGACCTTTCCATTGATTACAACCGTATCGACATCAGAACCGCCTGCGGCATAGACGAGATGGGAATATGCGTTGTACATAGGGGTGAGATGCGGTTTATTCAGGTCGATAGTAATAATATCCGCCCTCATCCCGACCTTTAACACCCCCACTTTCTTCCCCATGCCGATGGCCTTTGCCCCTTCGCAGGTCGCCATCCGGGTAACGGTTTGAGCATCCATGACCGTGGGGTCAAGCCTGTGAACCTTATGGAGCTTGGCGGCCATATCCATCTCCTGGAACATATCCAGGTTGTTGTTGCTTGCGCAACCGTCGGTCCCGAGGCCGACTGTAATGCCTTTTTCCAGCATATCAGGTATTGGGGCCACGCCGGAGGCCAATTTCATATTGCTTTCGGGATTATGGACGACCTTACAGCCGTTATCGGCAAAGAGGGCAATATCTTCTTTAGTAAGCCAGACGCCGTGGAAGGCGATGAAGTCTTCATCAAGAAAACCGACCTCCTTTAATACCATATCCGGGGATTTCCCGTAAATGCCTGTAATCTGCTCACGCTCGGTAGCTGTCTCTAAAAAATGGGTGCCAATGGGGGCATTGTATTCTCTGGCCAGGGCCTTTGCCTTTTTCAGCAGGTCATAAGAACAGGTATACAGAGAATGGGGTTCTACCACAATGTTTACCAAAGAATCGCCAGCCCATTTTTCAAGCAGCATGCGTGTATATGAAAACCCTTCATCAGGTGTCTTCACGTTAGGGGAGGGGAAATCAAAGAGCACCTCGCCCACAAGGCAACGAAGCCCGGCCTCTTTTGCGGCCCTGGCGACCTCGTCCTCAAAGATATACATATCACAGAATGTCGTGGTTCCGGACCGGATCATCTCTGCACACGCAAGCATGCTGCCAAGGTAAGCAAACTCTTTATCGACAAATTTTGCTTCCGCGGGAAATATGTAGTTGTTCAGCCAGTCCGTGAGCTCCAGGTCATCTGCCAGCCCCCTGAAATAGGTCATAGCGGCATGAGTATGGCCATTTATAAGCCCCGGCATGATCAGATGATTTCGAGCATCAATGACTTCTGAGGAGATATACTGGTCATCTACCACCTCTTTTTGCCCGATGGCAACGATGTCTTGCCCCGAAATGACAATTGCGCCACCTTCAATAACAGATCCCTTCTCATCCATCGGGAGTATAATCCCACCAGATATGATAATATCAGCCTCTTTCATGGTAATACATTTCCCCCTTTCTAACTAACATCAATCAGGATGGGCTTTAATTATCATGATGCCAAGAGCATGGTAAAGTGCAATAATCCTATTGCTCAATTTTTTGGTGACTGTTTAGAGGTTGTTACTGCCTTTTCTGAAGAAAGAGTGCAGCCCGATCTTATTTTTCCTTGCCCACATGAAATGCCCTGGCAATGACCTCTCCAAGGCGTTGATATTGTTCAACAGCAGGTGAGTAGATAAGAGGATCAACCTTTTTGGGATCTATTTCCCCATCTTTTAGGCAATTTTCACTGATGTGAGTCTCCATAATTTCACCAATAACCAGTATATGACTACCAAGGTCCAGAGAATGAATCACTTTGCATTCAAGATTTATCGGGCATTTCTGTATAAGAGGTGCTGTTTCAAGTGTTCCGTAAAAGGTTTCAAAGATTTGTGATTTGTCTTTATCTTTCCCGGAATAAAGACCGCAGAAGTCTACCTTTTTAACCAAATCACAACTTGGGACATTAATGGAAAATGCCCCTTGCTCTTTGATACCCTTTAATGTGTAGCGTGCTTTACGTACAGCAACTGATAGGCAAGGAGGTTTGTATGATGCAATCCCGCACCAGGCAGCAGTCATAAAATTAGGTTTTCCATCCACCATTGCACCAACCAAAACAGCCGGCATGGGGTAAATTAAGGTTTTAGGTCCAAGCTTGATCTTATCCATCTTATTCCTCCTTGCTTAAGTATCTATTTATATAAACCCTCATGTCCGCACAGCGGGCACAACCAAGTATGAAAATATTTTCGGGATGGGAGAATATCCATCCCCGAAAACTGACCCCTGTTTCCATATAAACACCATAATCTTTTTGGTTAGAACCAACTTTGCTACCTCCATTATCTGCCATCTGCCCAATTTTCCTGTCTCGGGTCAGCACCCGCGATAAGCCTTGCGCCCCCAGGATCTTTTACAATGGCACACACAGCACCCATCCCATAAAACCAGTCATCAACCATCTCAACTTTATACCCGATTTCTTCCAAGGTAGTCCCTACCTTATCATACAGGCTCTTTTCCAGAATGACCACTCCTGGCTTGTACTCATGAGGAGAAAAGGAATTCGGGAAGTTTTTAGAGCTAAATCTCGGCGCGTCAATGGCGTCTTGGATGTCCATACCAAACACAATAAGATTGAGAAATACCTGGACAAGGGCCTGGGGCTGCTGGTCTCCCTCTGGTGTCCCAAAGGTCATAAAAAGCTTATTATCTTTTGTGACCATACTCGCATTAGGGGTGATTCTTGGTCTCTTTCCCGGCATTAGTGCGTCCGGGTGTTTTTCATCAAGCCTGAATTGTGTCATCCTTACCCCAAGACAAAGGCCTGTCCCCGGGATCATGGGCGATTGGGGGAAATCACTTGGGGTCAGGGATATTGAATTGCCCCATCTATCGGTTACAGCAAGGTAGCTTGTATCGATATTCTTAATAAACCCATGGGGATGCCCTTTATCTTCTAAGGCAAGGGCTGTCTTCTCATAGCCATCCTGTTTATCTTTGTCACCCCTTTTGAATCCGGCAACATCACCCGAGGCCGGCATTTCTTTAAAGGCCTGGCCAGGTGTCATGGCCGCTCGCCTGGAAGCGGCATAGTCTTTATCGAGAAGGATTTTGACAGGCACATCTACAAAGGCAGGATCACCAAAATACGCCTCTCTGTCTGCCATTGCCAGATCTATTGCCTGAATAAGGGTATTGATATATTCTGGTGAGTTGTGTCCCATGGATTTCAGATCAATACCATCCAGGATTTGCAACGTCATAGGCACCACAGCCCCCTGGCACCATGTGCGATTGGCATAGATCGTATATTCCTTGAATGCACCGCTAAGAGGGTTTTCCCAGTATCCTGTGTAGTCTTTTAGATCTTCTTTTGTAATCAGCCCACCTTCCTCTTTGTGCAGGTTTACAATGGCATCTGCAATCGGGCCTTTATAGAAGTAATCGCGCACTGCCTTTAATCCTTCAGATCTTGACCCGCCTGCCTTAATTACCTCTTCTTCTGCCCTGGCCATGGCCTGAAGTGTTTTAGCAAGGTCAGGCTGTGTAAATCGGTCTTTATGGTAAAGCGGCCTCCACCACCTGCCTTTGAGATAGACCTCGACATTATAGGGCATCATTAATCTGAACCCGATTCGCTCAATAAGGGATAAATCCAGATGATTGAGCATCATCGAGTGGATTGGAAAGCCCTTGGAGGCGAGCTGTATTGCCTCTTGGCTAATCTCTCCAAAACTCATGGTTCCGTATTTCTCAAGGATGGCGATAATAGCGTCCGGAGAGGATGGGACAAGCTGCGCGAGGATACTCACCGTAGGCATGGTCGTATATCCCTCAGATTTGAACAATTCTATTGTTGCCTTTTTCGGGGCTGTGCCAACCCCACAATAGCTCCATATCTCGCGATTTTTTGCATCATAGATCAGAGTTGGGGCAACCGATGGGAAGCTCGCTGCCTCCGGGTATGTGACATTCAAGGTCAATAAGGCAGCCATGCCCGCATCAAAGGCATTTCCTCCCTTTTTCAGGGTGTCAAGGGCTGCCTTTGTTGCCCAGGGTGTGCCGGTGGCGGCCATATATTCCTTTGCTATTACAGAGTTTCTTTGAACACGATATGGATCATTAAACTTCATAAGATCCCTCGGGCCCTTAGGAAGGACTAAATATGTCCCCACACAAACCAATATCAGGATCACAATTATGTAAAGGACTATCTTAAGTATCTTCATTTATACCTCCATCAATTCATATTTATATTGCAAATGCCTTTTTATCCGCCTTGTTATTTAAACACAAAAATGAAGATCAGACCCTGTATGCCCCTTCATGAATATTGCCTCAAATAGCCTTCAATATATCTTTTAACCCTGTCTTTTGAACGAAAGATCCCAAAGTGTCCTTCACAGAGGATATCAGCCTCCAGGGCAAGGAGTTTTTTCATAGATTCTTTCCATTCTCCGATATCAGATTTGAAGCTAGGGCTGAATGGCCCGTGAATATCCTGGCCAAAGAGTATCCTTTTTTTTGCCCTGTCAAGATATAAAGATATAGAGCCAGGTGTATGTCCGGGCGTATGAATACAGTGAAGTTCTTCATCCCCAAAGGTCATGACCTTATGGCCACCCTTAAGCCTTGTGTCCACAGGGGTCGGAGGGAAGGTCGTCCCGTACAGTGAGGCTGCAGTGAGCCTTGAATCACCTTGTTCAATGGCATCTGCATCCAGGTCATGGGCTATAAGCGTGCAGCCGAATTTTTTTCTAAAGTATGGTGCAGAGCCTATGTGATCGATATGGCAGTGAGTCAGTATCAGGGTTGATATTGCTTGAGGATCAAGGCCTGCTTCCTCGATATTCTTCACCAGTATATCAAAGCTGCCACCGGCACCAGAGTCTATCATGATAAGCTCCCCGCCGAAATCCACAATAAATACTGCGGCATCCTCGGGGTATGAGATGTTTGCCCCGCCAATAAGATATATACCATCTGCTATTACTTCTGCCATTTTCATAGCAAAGCCCCTTATTCAGGAATATATACTAACCTTTAACACTTTATATGGTCGTCACCTGCCTATGCAGATGACAGTCTTTATAATATAACCTCCAGCACCTAACCTCAAGCAGGAATTTCTATACCAATGAAACATACATAGCACCCCCTGAAAGGGGATAGTCAACCATAACGAATACATCCTATGTCTGAGAACTTAGCCAGTGCCTCCGGTTTTTTGAGGGACTATCTCTTTGGGCCTGATCTTCTTCCAGCGGCTCCCCACAGGGCAGGCACGCATGCACTCGATACAGTTGTCGACATCAGTTATATAGGTCTGGCCAGCCTCGACAAGGATGTCGCGGCGGCGGTTATGATCGAGGACCATCTTCAAAAACCCTGGCCACTCTAGGGGACTTTTAGGAGGTAACAGCTTGAATCCATAGGACCAGTAGTTGAAGCAACGATCAACATCGTAGGTGCCGTCTCTTAAGGCCCCTACCGGGCATGCCTGCTCACACTTTAGGCATCCTTCAGTACACAGGGTGATCTCTTTGCGCGGGTCTGGTTCCAAAGGTGCCTCTGTCACGATCCCTCCAAGACGCTGATGAGGCCCGAACTCCGGGGTGAGTAAGAGGTTTGATCTCCCGATCTGGCCCATCCCACAGCTTATGGCTGCATGTTTAAGGGAAAGGTGAGAGACCACCTTTGTCTGGTGGAATTTTTTACCTGTATCTGGGTTGATCTTGTGTATCTCGACCGGTTTATCAGCGGAGACAGGTAGCGTCAGATAACCCTTTGCCTCTAACAGCCTCCCGATCTTTTCTGCCACCTGATCGAGGATGCGCGAGGTCTGCATCTTGTTGCGGGTCCAGAGCATGATATCTGGTGCGAACACAGAACCCAGGCTGTGGCAAACGGCCATGACGATCACGCTTTTTGCCGTTGGCATAAGGGCTGTTGCAGGGCGGGGAGGGTAGGCCAGTGTCAGATCGTTCGCATCAGCAATACCTACCAAATCAATACCCTCATTAAGGATCACCTTCTTTATCGCAGCGGAATTAATATCCATAACATACCTCCTATTAATGGCTCACTAAAGAGTCGGCATCTTTGCTAAGGCCATGATTTTAAGGGTAATGGAATAGTTTATCAATTATCTCGCCCTTCCAGCCTCTTCTTGAGGTAAACCCATCCAGGCAAGATATTTTCATCCAGGTGGATTGGGAGCACGGTCTTGATCGGCTGACCCAGGTTGAATACCTGTCCTGTCTTAAAGAGGTTTTCATCAACATCAAACAGGACATGCCCGGGGATACCAATTGCCATTTCATCCTCTGTTGTGAGAGAAAATGCCCTGTCTCCTCCACCGGGAAGCACAATCTCTGGCCTGCCTGTCAGGAATGGCATCAAAGCCCCCTTTATGCATGATTCTCCATACCCGTTAAACGGTGATTGTATAAGGTGTTTACCTTCATAACTTAGGGCGTGAATGACATGCATCAGTTGCCCCGGATTTCCATAAAAAAGGATTGAATCAGGGATAAACTGTGTCTTTGTCAATGGGGAGACAATAAACCCGATATGATCTTTTCTCTTTTCTATATTTTCTTGCGTCATCAGATCGGAATACAAGGATTGAACCCTTATTTCCGCATCCATATCTTTTCGCCACATATTCAGTCTTTGAGATTCAATAAGTTCTTCAACGCTGAGTTCAATCCATTGAAAGGCATATGAACTCGGTATGCAGAAATTATCTTCAGCCGTCATGGCGACATCCATTCCATGCCGCCTGGCATAGGTAAAGGCCTGGCACAGGCTCCATTTCTGGCTGTTTGCGGATGGTCTTGTAAATCCCTCCGGGATTTCTGCGGTATCTTTAATATATTTTATTGCCACAGGAAAGGTGTTAAGCCGCAACTTGTTGTATAATTCCTCACCAACACGCCTATAGTCCTGTATTTTCTTCATGATACATGCCTCCTTTAAATCCCGCCAGGCCCTTTGCTTGGCCGGGCCGCCATGATTTTTGCATTCTAAGTCTTGGTTTTCTTGCATACAAATTATCATGCCTTAGTGGCAGGCGCAACCGAGGATGAAAATATTTTCGGGATGTGGGGTTCTCTCGCTTGCCTGCATCGCTCTTTGATACATCCTTTAGGCTTGCTTACGGGCGCTCCCTAACTCGCCCTTCGGGCTCAAACATAAGGGAGCGATTCCCCTTTAAGCTCCGCCTAAGGATGTATTAGCAAATCGCGATGGAAGGTCCGCTCAAGAATTCCACTATCCCTCCTTACGTGCTGAGAAAGCATCCATCCCCGAACGGGCCGATGAGGGCAAAAGGCCCCTACAAAGCTTTGTGCCTGTTTTCATATAAACGCGCATGAGCGCTTCGCGCTCACAACCAAGCGTGAAAACATACTCGGGCCGAGAAAAATAGCCATCCCCGAAAACTGGCCCCTGATCCCCGACCCCTATTCTCATATAAATTACCTTACATCCTTTCCGGAATTTTGTTACATAGGGTATAGAAATCTTTGCAACAGTTCCGAGATACGCATAGCACATATGGGAGAAGGCGATGTTTGACTTTCAGAAAGGACGGATCAAATTAATACGCGGGGGTGGGTATCCACATTGTCACACGGTCTTTATCGATGACGAGATCAGGGTCTTTATAGATGCTGCAAGCCGTGAGGACACACTAAAGGCAATCCACAAAGAAAGACCGGTAAACATCATCATAACCAGTCATGGACACGAAGATCACATAATGTACAACTATCTTTTCCCTCAGGCAAGCCTGTGGGTCCCTGAGGCTGACGCGCCTATCTTTAGGGGTATCAAGGATTTTATTGGCTCCTTTATTGATTTGTATGGGCTGAGTGAGGAGGATTATATTCTGTGGGAGGAATTCTTAAGCAAAGAATGCCATTATACCCCCAGAGAGCCTGATCGGCTATTAAGGGATGGAGACATCCTGAAATTTGGCGAGACCACCACAGAGGTTATTCATACCCCTGGCCATACTCCGGGCCACTGTGCCTTTCACTTTTTAGAAGAAAGGGTCTTATACCTTGCTGATCTGGACCTGGTAAAGGCAGGGCCCTATTATGGTGATCCATCATCAGACTTAGATGAGACCATCCGATCGCTAAACCGTGTTGCTTCCATTGATGTGGACACCTACCTTACTGCTCACGGAAAGGGGATCTATGAGGGAGACCCCATCCATATCCACAGGTATCTGGACACCATCCGGGACAGAGAAGAAAAGCTTTTAGGGCTTCTGCAAAAAGGGCCGAAGACCTTGGATGAGATAACTAAGGAGGGGATTATATATGGCAACCATAAGGCCATAGCACAATGGGACCTCTCCCTCTCAGAAAAGGGTATGATGAAAAAGCACCTGGAACGGATCGAGAGGCAGGCCAGAGTCACAAAGGAGGGAGATTATTACCACATAGTGAGATAAGACCCTGATAGAAATACGAGTCTTTATCGTTGTTTCCCGGTAATGACCTGAATTATCCTTTCCCCTGTTTTTTTCAAATCAGAATCCTGTTTTGCACGAGGGGTTGCCGGCTTCTGTATCCATCCGGTTATCTGAATCTTTACCCACCTGCCCTCTTCCTGAAGGACTTCCATCTCGGTAGATTTACAGATCAAGGCTATCTTCTTCCCATCAGGAGCATCCAGCAAGTTTACCTTTTCCGTATTTATATACAATCTGTTATCTTCAGGTTTAAGGCCCATGCAAAAGATGGAAATAGCAGCGATAAAGATCACTGCGAACAAATTTATTTGCTTATTTATCAACACATCACCTCCTTGATGACAACTCTTTCTTAAGAAAATATTACTGCCCAGATATCCGGGTTTGAGTCAAGGGATAAACACCAAGAGTTCTGTCAAAGGTTGATGCTGCAGGCATAAAAAAGGGGAATTTTCCCGGATGTCTTATTGAATCCATTCTCCTAGTCTGTTAAAGAACACGCAACAAGCCCTTTCCCTTTAATGATGGGGGTGAGGATTTACTATACAAATTATCAAAAACAAAGGTGCAATAAAGATATTATATGTCAGTCTTACAAAGTATACCGGCCATTTTAAGGGTTTTATTTGTATTTATCCTTGTCCTCATTGCTCTTAGAAAGAGGATGTCTCTAGGCCATGCATTCTTGCTTGGGGCTGTATCTCTGGGGCTGATATTTGGGCTAAATTCAGCAGCTATACTCCACTCAATGCTTTCATCCGTCATACACCCAAAGACCGTATCCCTGGCCTTGATTGTCTCCCTTATTCTTGTGCTAAGCCACAGCATGGAGCTATCTGGCCAGATGCAGAGACTTCTTGCAGGCTTTCAAGGGCTTATCATAAGTCCCAGATTAAATATTATTATCTTTCCACCCCTAATAGGTCTTTTGCCCATGCCTGGAGGGGCTATTTTTTCCGCTCCTATGGTAAAGACTTTGGGAGAGCGCCTGAAACTTTCAGGAGATCAACTCAGCTTTATAAATTACTGGTTTCGTCATATCTGGGAATACTGGTGGCCTTTCTATCCAGGGGTGCTGCTCACCGTAACCCTGGCGAGCCTGAATCTCTGGGGCTATATTCCCTTCCTTTTTCCGCTTACTCTTGTGGCTATAGGCTCTGGTTACTGGCTATTAAAGGGGTTTGGCATTAAGACTTACGATAGGAAAAATAATTCAGGCAAGCATAACAGGCCTCCAATAGGGCCATTTATAGAGGAACTCGAACCCATCTTAATCGTTATCCTTCTGGGATTTGGTATAGGTTTCCTTTTTTCTCTTATCTTCCCGCCAAATGGTCTATTTATGGCTGTTTCTAAAGAGGCCGGCTTGATCGTAGCTCTTCTCATAGCCATAGGAAGGGTCTGGCATAAGAATGGATTATCCAGGGACAAAATATGGAAGGTTCTGAGCAACAGGCAACTTTTAAGCATGGTGTACATGGTCATTTCCATTTTGATTTTTAAAGGTATCTTAGAACACAGCCATGCAGTAAAGGCCATGAGCAATGAACTGATCCACTGGCATATCCCATTGATGCTTATTATTATGGTGCTCCCTTTTTTCGTGGGATGGGTTGTAGGAATCACCATAGCCTTTGTAGGGGCTACCTTTCCCATACTGATTGCACTGGTACAATCTTTTGGTGAGGGTGATTTCATGCTGGCCTACATAATGCTGGGGTTTGCCAGTGGGTATGTAGGTGTTCTGCTCTCTCCGATGCACCTCTGCCTCCTTTTGTCCAATGAATATTTTGGGGCCAAGATAGGGCGGGTCTACCGTTATTTATGGCTTCCCTGCGCCTTTATTCTTGGGTTTAGCATGGTTTATTTCTGGCTATTGCATTGGGTTTGGCTGGCTTAGTTTATATGAAAGTAGTGAATAGTGTTATTATGAAAATAAATCATGAGTAATCTTGAACCAATCGAGAGGCAAAGAAAATTAGCTTCCTTTCCCTGATTCTCATAGATTGATACTAGTCCTCTATACCATTTCTTGCCAGGATCCCTTTTTCGTAGTAGTGTTTAATTCCTTTCATTTCTGTTACAAGATCTGCTGCACCAATCAGGCGTTTAGTAGCCCCTCTTCCTGTAAGTACAAGTTCCATCCCGTAAGGCCTCTTTGCCATCACAGACAGCAACTGATTTTCTTCTATTAATTTAAAGCTTACAGCAGTGATGGCCTCATCCCCCACTAGAATATCTATCCCCCCTGACTCCATTAATTCTGCCATACGATCAAGCGCACGCCTTGCATCCTTTATATCTTCAGGAGAAGGTGAATTGGTAAATTTACAAAAATGACTGCTACCGTATTGTTCTATCACCACAAGACCGTCTAGCATAGTACATGCTTTTTTCTCCCCAGAGGGCATGCCCTTCATAAACTGCACAATGCAGGTCTTTAGGCCCCTACCTGAAGCGCGCAGGGCCAACCCTAAGGCTGCCGTGGTCTTGCCCTTGCCATCTCCCGTGTATATATGGATGTAGCCCCTATCTTTTATATCTGCCTCCGTATATGGCTTTTTACTGCATTTTACAACAAATGCTGTTTATTACAAACTATATTATTTAAAAGGCAAGTTTTACGAAAACTGCCAGAAGAGATATAATTGTTTTGCTAACACAAAATAAGCTAATATATTTGACATACAAGCCATCACATATTAATCTATTTAATCTATGTAGATTAACCTATTATAAGGGAGGTAAAAAATTGTGGCTAATCCATACAAGTTTTACAAGGTAGAAAAGAAAGAACATATCGCCTGGGTCTACCTCAACAGGCCTGAAAAGAAAAATGCAATGGGTCCTGATGCATGGAGAGAAATTATACCCATATTTGCTGACATAGATACCGATGATGACATATTAGTTGCCATAATAGCAGGGGAGGGCAAGGACTTTTGCGCAGGGATAGATCTCATAGGTATGGCACCAGAGGTCCCTACAATGAAAGACTGGGACATGAGCGCAGGCGCCAAGCAGAAACTATTCAAGTCTGTTTTCCCCCTTCAGGATTCCATTTCTTGCGTTGAGAAGTGCAGCAAGCCTGTAATCTGTGCCTTCCATGGCTACTGTATAGGTGCAGCTCTCGACCTTGGGTCTGCCTGCGATATTCGCCTTGCTTGTGTTGACGCAAAGATATCACTTCGCGAGGCCGCTGTCTCATTTGTTGCTGATGTAGGAAGCCTGCAGCGCGTGCCACATATTGTAGGTCAGGGAATTGCCAGGGAATTGGCATTTACGGCAAAGTTCATAGATGCTCACCGTGCAAAAGAGGTAAACCTGGTAAATGAGGTGTTTCCTGACAAGGAATCTCTACTAAAGGGGGCATATGAGATGGCTTTAGAGATAGCAAAGAATTCTCCTCTGGCAGTGCAGGGAGCAAAGGGAGTGCTCAACTATTGCAGGGGAAAGAGCATAGCTGACGGATTAGAGTACGTGGCTGCTCGAAGCGCAATGATCCTGCCGTCAGATGACATGGCAGAAACTCTAAAGGCCTTCTTAGAAAAGAGGCCTCCTAAATTCACAGGAAATTAGAAGCTCTGGTGAACAGTTTTCAAACGTTATAGATGTGTTGTTACTGAACTCTAGATTTCCTGCCCGTAAAATAAGAATTTGCAGGGTATTTGCCTAAAGGATTAGGGCAATAGCCTGTAGATTCTTAATAGAATAAGCAAATGTGAGAGAGATCTTTTGCGCACTACTTAAGGGACTAAAGTTTTGCATTACAACATTCCGATGATACTATACATGGAAAAGAGAGAGTCCAAAAGGGAGCGTATCTTAAACTGGAAAGACCTTTATGCCACGGCAAGAATAGGCTCTCAGTTTGTAAGGTTACCTGTACTGAACATATCTATAGGGGGTTTGGGGGTCTTAGTTACAGATGGATTTTCACTGCTTCAAAAAGGGAAAGAGATCTTTATAGAAACACTAGAGAAACAAGGGAAGGTAATTGCTACATCCATAAAGGGGAGGATAGCATATCTAGGCCCCGGTGTTCCATCCAGAGCAGGTATAGATTTTTCTCCTGCGGATACACCTATAGAGGCATATTCCGAATTGCAGGCTGATGATACCGGCAGGATAATTATGGATAGGGAGGAAGTCTTACATATATTCAATGAGATAAAGAGATGGTCAAGAGGGTATGGCGATATGCTTATGATACACAAGCAAAAGGCTATACCTGCCGAATTTTTCTATCTAAGGCCGCAGAAAAATAACATGGTCTTAAGGATAGTAAGGATCTCGGAGGTACAATTGCCCTTCCAACCACAACCGGGAGTTATTTATCCGATCTATCTCTTCAAGGGGATAGATGTCCTGTTATTTTATGCAGAGATCCTTGATGTAGTAAAGAATATAGTAGAGGTAAGCTGGCCTGCTGAGATCAAGTATGTAAGCCGACGTAGTGTTTTAAGATACTTTGTAACCGGCCAAGAACCTATATTAGCACATCTTATTCACCCCATAAATTCCCAGAAGGTCAGGCTATTTGTGTGGGATATAAGTATAGAGGGCGTAGGAACCGAGGTCCTAAACGAAGAAATCCCATTTATACATGGCATGCATATACCCAGTATTGAGTTAGAATTACCATCAGGGGTGATAAAACTAAAAGGGACTGTAAGGGCTGTACGAAAGGATAGTGTTCTACAAAAGACACAATTAGGCATAGAATTTGATGGAGGTGAGTCTAACTATCAGGATAAGATAATCAGCTTTATCCTGGAAAGAGATCTGCCTTCAGAGATGGTTTTAAAAGACGCTGGTCAAGTTTTATAATAAGACTTATACCACTTAACAAAAGATACGATTCCTGTCTCTAATGGGATCTCAGGGCGAAATCCAACTGCTAACTCTAAATCATCTGCATCAGCACAGGTAGTAATAACATCACCTGCCTGCAGGGGGAGCATATTTTTTTCTGCCTTCCTACCCAATGCTTTTTCCAGAATATCTATGAAATACATCAGATCAACCGGGTGAGAGCCACCTATGTTGTATATCCTATATGGGGCATAACTTATGGAAGGATCAGGATGGTTTCCATCCCAGGAAGGATTGGGCTTGGGTGGGAGATTCATTATCCTGACAACCCCTTCTATTATATCATCTACGTAGGTGAAATCACGTGTCATCTCACCATAATTGTACAGATCTATAGGTAGATTCTCAAGTATTGCCTTTGTAAACTTAAAAAGGGCCATATCAGGTCTTCCCCATGGTCCGTATACTGTAAAAAACCTCAGTCCTGTACATGGCAGAGAATAAAGGCTGGAATAGGTATGAGCCATTAACTCATCTGCCTTTTTTGTGGCCCCGTATAGAGAGATGGGATGGTCCACATTGTCATGCACAGAAAAGGGCATTTTTTTATTTGCACCATATACAGAAGAAGATGATGCAAATGTCAGATGGCCTACACCCGTCTGCCTGCACCCTTCAAGTATATTTATGAAACCGACTATATTGGAATCTATATAGGCATACGGGTTTTCTATACTATACCTTACACCTGCCTGAGCAGCCAGGTGTACTACTGCATAATATGTATTACCCTTGAATATTTTTAAGATAGCATCCCTATCTACTATATCTGTCTTATAAAAGTTAAATCCTGAAAATTCCTTTAATATAGACAGCCTATCATGCTTTAATTTGGGATCATAATAGGCATTGAGATTATCTATGCCTACGACATCTATACCATCTTTTAATAATCTTCGGCCAAGATGGAACCCGATAAACCCGGCAACACCTGTGATCAAAACCTTCATATAAACCTCCATGCCTGCACAGCAGGCATAACCATGCATGAAAATATATCTAGCCATGAGTGGTCTTTTAGTTTTGTACATATACTTGTCAGTAGTTCGTTGTCCGTTGTAAAACCTCCAGATAGGATTATCACCTTCCAATATACCACAAACAAATAAACCACGGACCACGGACAACTATTTTCATATAAACCCGCATCTCCTCCAGCTTCGCCTTGGATGTATTAGCAAATCGCAATGGAAGGATAAGCTCAAGATCCCCACCATCCCTCCTTACGCAAGTGATTAAAACCATTTTTTATTTCTCTTTAGGCTGAAAGCTGATCGCTGAGAGCTGATAACTATTTCCATATAACTAGTCGATAACATCAGCTATGCCATATATATCCGGTATACATAAGGCTCCATCTAAATGCCCGTCACCACCCACAACAATCCCCTTCATCCCCACTGCAATGGCTGTGTCAATATTCGGCACCCTATCGTCTACTATTATAAAATCACTGGGTTTCATATCATAAAGCTCTAGTATCTTGTAATAGGGATACGGTTTTGGTTTGGGGATAAAATCCATATATTCTATAGTAAAAAGATCGTCAAAGACATCTGATATATCCAGGCAATGAAGAACTCTATTGACATAATCTTTAGAAGCATTGGAAAAAATTGTCAGTCTATAAGGGATCTCACTAAGGATTTTTTTTAACCTTGCGTCTGGATTTAGCATCTCCTCAACCGGCACATCATGTACATCTCTGAGAAACTTTTCAGGATCTACACCGTGATGACGCATCAATCCCCCAAGTGTAGAACCATATTGGATTATATATTCTTTTCTGAGGCTCCTGGCATCTTCAATGTTTAATTCACACTCATTCACCACATATTCTTCTATCTTTTTACTCACCTCTTTAAAAGGTCCTGTGCCCTTTGGATACAGGGTATCATCAACATCTAAAAGGATTGTCTTCACTTTATCATACTCCCTTTGATCACACTCGTTCTCTTATCAGATGGAAATAAACAGCCCTATAGCCACTAGTATAGGGGTTGTAATATTTATAATAACATTCAAACCCATATATGGGATTAATTTCTCTATATCCCTGGCATATCGGATCACGCCAATAATTGCAGGAATGGCGAGTACAACTGATGCCAGGCCCAAAAAGCTGGCCTTTGGCAGATATCCGAATGCGCACCCAATAATAATAGGAATATAAGCACATATAAGAAAGATGCCATAGATTACAGCGCTGGACGGTTTTCCAACTGCAATCGGCAGGTGCCTTCTGCCTACACTTTGATCTGCATCCGCATCAGGAAATTGGTTTAAGAGCAACAAATCGCTCACCAAAAAGAACGGGACTATAGATGCAAGAAATGCAATCCATGAATAGCTGCCGGCAAGGCAAAAGTCCGTACCCATTACCATGAGCGGCCCGAAGCCTAATCCCGGGGTAATCAGACACAAAACAGGGTTGCGGGTAATCCACTTTGTATAGGCAAATATAATGATAATGCCCAAGACGCCTAAGGGCAAAAGCTTTAGACCTCTCGCATATAAAAAATATATCCCGATAAGGCTGGTTATAGCCAGTGTCAGAAGACCTGTGAATAGTGCAGACCTTGCCGCCTCAGGGCTTTTTGGCAATGTCCCGCTGCCGCCACTGAAAGGGGTTTTTCTTGTCTTGAAATCAAGGCCACTTTTAAAATCATAATATTCATTGAGCGCATTCACACTTATATGTGCTGAAATAGCACCGATAAAAACCAGCACAAGATAGGTAATGTTTATGTTCCCAACCCTCCATGCTGCAGTGCCTACACCTAACAGCACGCACGCAGGCGTTAATATCAAAAATGGGGGCCGCATCGGACCCAATAAATTCTTTATCATATTTATAACAACTCCTTAAAAGTATCAGTTTACAGGGATCAGGGACCAGTAGTCAGGCATCCTTTTTTTGAAGACACTGTTCCCTGTTAACTGACTCCTGTAAACTGTTAGTGCAAAAATAAGAAATACTTCTCTATTCATGATATCCAAAGAGGGGTGTGATCAGTCCTCTTCAAAGATCTCCATCTGTGCCCCGGAAGGCTTCATGCCCATAAATTTATACCCCTTTGCAGTCACCTGCCTTCCCCTCGGGGTGCGATTTATATACCCGTTTTGAAGGAGATACGGTTCATACACATCCTCTATGGTATCCTTTTCCTCCCCCATCGATGCTGCCCAGCGCATCGATCCCTACAGGCCCCCTCTGAAGTGTTTTATCATTGTCTCTATAATCCTTCTATCCATACGGTCCAACCCTGAGCGATCAATATCAAGCCTGGTCAGGGCCATATCCGCAACACCTGTGACTACTTCTCCGTCCCCCATGACCTCGGCAAAATCCCGAACCCGCCTTAGAAGCCTATTTGCAACCCGTGGGGTGCCCCTGGCCCGTCTGGCAATCTCATAAAGGCCTTCTTCATCCGCCTTTATCCCGAGTATCTTTGAAGAACGCTTAAGGATGATGGCGAGTTCCTCTGTGCTGTAAAATTCCAGATGTCCTGTAATACCAAATCGGTCTCTTAAAGGCGACGTTATGAGCCCAGCCCTAGTAGTAGCAGCTACCAGTGTAAATGGATTAAGGTCTATTCTGATACTTCTAGCAGATGGCCCCTGCCCAATTATTATATCCAATTTAAATTCTTCCATTGCGGGATAGAGGATCTCCTCTACTGCAGAGCCCAACCTGTGAATCTCATCTATAAACAATACATCCCCTGATTCAAGATTTGTGAGTATAGCTGCCAGATCCCCTGTCTTTTCTATGGCCGGGCCAGATGTAACCTTGATGCCTACATCCAGTTCGTTTGCAATCACATAGGCAAGCGTTGTCTTGCCTAGACCGGGCGGCCCATAAAAAAGGCAGTGGTCCAGGGCCTCACCCCTTTTTCGCGCAGCCTTTATAAAGACCTCCAGGTTGCTCTTTAAGTCATCCTGGCCTACATACTCACTCAGGCACCTTGGCCTTATATGGGCCTCAATCTGTTCCTCTCCCTTATCCACCTTATACCCAATCAATTCTTCTTTCATTTCATAAGGACCTTCAATGCCTGTTTTATTATGTCTTCTACCCTGGCATTTGTCTTAGACGGACTTGGGCGGATACCCGAAACTGCCTGCCTTGCCTGAGTCTCAGAATAACCTAATGTAACCAGGGCTGCAACCGCATCCTTTAAAAGATCAGGTTTTCGTCCCCTATCCTCAGGATGATATTGTTTTGATATCTTCTCTTTAAGCTCAAATATTATACGCTGGGCACTCTTTTTACCAATGCCGGGAAGCGAACTCAGATAGATTATATCCTCAGAAACCACTGCATCAAGAAATCTAAGGGAATCCACCTGGGATATTATACCCATAGCTGTCTTAGGACCAACACCAGAGACCTTTAGCAAAAGAGAAAATATCTCCCGCTGCTTGGGATCAAAAAATCCATAAAGATCCAGAGAATCCTCTCGAGATATAAGGGTTGTATATAATGACACCTCCTGGCCGCACTTCAGGGGGATGTGTGTTGGATCAGGGATGTGTACCAGATATCCTACACCGCCTACCATAACGGTAACATCCTTTCCTGCAATATGGACAGCCTCCCCCTTTAACATGCTTATCATCTTATAATACCCTTAACCCACCTTGAGGATGCATGACACAAGCCTATTGCCAGGGCGTCAGTAGCATCCCTAGATGGGATGCTATCCTTGGGAAGGTCCAATATGGCCTTTACCATTGCACCTACCTGTGCCTTTCCTGCACGACCATACGCACATGTTGCCTTCTTCACTTCTGTAGGGGAATACTCAAATACCGGTATATCCAGCAATGTAGCAGCCAAGATAATAACCCCTCTTGCCTGGCCAAGCTTTAGCGCACTTTGAGCATTGACTGCATAAAAAGAGGTCTCTATGGCCATCTCTTGAGGGTGGTGCTTTCTAAAGACTTCAGTGATCTCAGAAAAAATTGTCTTTAGTCTCTCAGATATGACCTTTGCCTTTGGCACAATAGTGCCATGAGATACATAAGAGCTCTTGGAACCCTCTACATCCAAAATGCCATACCCCGTAGCCCTTGTTCCAGGGTCAACCCCGCAGATAATCATTCTTCCTGTAGCTTTGCCATTTCTTCGTCGTCGATCTCAAGGTTGGAATGTACTGATTGCACATCCTCAAGATCATCGAGGGCATCCAGTAATTTCAGTGTTTGCAGGGCAACCTTGCCGGCAATATTTATGGTTGATTGAGGTATCATTGACACCGTTAGCTCGGTGTAGGCGATATTGTTTTCTTCCAGCGCTACCCTAAGGGCCTCAATTTCCTCCGGCAAAGTCAAGACTTCAAATATATCACCCTGATCGACGATATCCTCAGCTCCTGCCCCTATGGCAATATCATAGAGTGTATCTTCATCGATCGCATCCTTGTCAATGGATGCATAACCCTTCTTCTCAAACATCCAGCCTACGCATCCTGTCTCGCCGAGGTTTCCGTTATACTTTGTAAAGACGTGTCGTATGTCAGCCACAGCCCTGTTTTTGTTGTCGGTAAGCACATCGATGAGCACTGCAACCCCACCTGGCCCATAGCCCTCGTATGAAGACTCTTCTAATGAGAAACCTTCAAGTTCCCCTGCCCCTTTCTTTATTGCCCTGTCAATATTTTCCTTGGGCATGTTGGCAGCCTTTGCTGTTGCCACTGCAGTTCGCAACCGGGCATTGCCATCTATATCCCCGCCCCCAATGCGGGCTGCAACTGTAATCTCTTTTATGAGCTTACTGAATATCTTACCCCGCTTGGCATCCAGCGCACCTTTCTTATGTTTAATAGAACTCCATTTACTATGACCTGACATGGATATTCCCCCTTGTTTCTTTTAAAGCAACTTTATCACAAAGAACAGATCTTAGCAATCAGCTCTCAGCGCCTGGCGTATCAGCCTTATAGGGGGTGATGCCTGCTGTGCAGACATGCGGATTTTGCATGAAAATAAAATTTATATACATATAGGTATGGACTTTAGGCAATATATAACTATTATTACAGATGAGGATAACGCAATGATTGCAAGTGTACCTTCAGCTGCCTTATGGGGAACAGATGCCTTAAAGGTCATGGTGGAAGCAGATATTCATTATGGTCTGCCCTCTTTTTCTATCGTGGGCCTGCCGGATAACTCTGTAAGAGAAAGCAAGGAACGTGTCAGAGCTGCTATTATAAATTCCGGCCTTGATTTTCCACCCGTCAGGATAACCCTGAATCTAGCCCCTGCTGATATAAAAAAGGAGGGAGGGATATTTGATCTGCCAATTGCTATAGCCATCCTTGCAGCCCTTGATGTGGCACCGAGGGAGGTGGTCAAAGACTATCTATTCGTAGGGGAATTAGGCCTGAATGGCTCTATAAGACCGGTGAAAGGTGTGGTATCATCCGCATTTCTTGCAAAAAGGCTAGGGCTCAAAGGGGTTATATGCCCTGTGGCAAACGCAAGAGAGGCGAGTCTTGCAGGGGAGAGCGTCTGGCCTATAAAAAACTTGAAAGAAGTTGTAGGCTTCTTACTTAATCCTTTGGATGTAGAGCCTTTGTCCGGGAAAGAAGGTTTTCTAAAGCAAGGAGAGCGTAGTGAATTCTATCCCCTGGACTTAAGTGACATAACAGGGCAGGCCATGCCCAAAAGGGCATTGGAGATAGCTGCAGCAGGGGGGCATAACATGCTTATGATAGGGCCTCCCGGGGCAGGCAAGTCCATGCTTGCAAAGAGGCTCCCATCCATACTACCGCCTCTTGTGAAAGAAGAGATTTTGGAATGTACAATGATATATTCTTCGGCAGGTAAGCTGGGCAAAGATTCTATAGTCGCAACCAGACCATTTAGGGCGCCTCATCACACAATATCTGATGCAGGATTGATTGGAGGTGGCACCATACCAACACCAGGAGAGGTTACATTGGCTCACAATGGCGTCTTATTTTTAGATGAACTCCCTGAATTCAAAAGGAGCGCCTTAGAGGCCATGAGACAGCCCATAGAGGATGGAGAGGTAACTGTCTCCAGGGTAAGTACGGCTATTACATTTCCAGCCGAATTTCAGTTGATTGCTGCCATGAACCCGTGTCCATGCGGCTACCTGGGTCACCCCGGACGGGAATGCAGGTGCACTCCCACTCAGATTGCCAGATACAGGTCCCGGATATCAGGGCCCTTGATCGATCGGATAGATATCCATGTCTGGGTGGACCCTGTTGATGCGGAAAGTGTCTTAAACCCAGTCGAAAAAGGGCGGAGGACCTCATCTTCTCACATAAGAGAAAGGGGAGCGCTCACAAGGGAGCTCCAACTGAAGAGGGGTTTCTTGAATTCGAGGATACCTGATAAGGATTTGGATACAATATGTCCTCTGGATACCTCTGGCAAATCACTACTCATCACTGCAATGAAACGCTACAATCTAAGCATGCGTGGGTATAAGCGGGTGATAAAGGTGGCAAGGACGATAGCAGATTTGGAGAATGCATCCAGCATAAAGGATTACCACATAGCAGAGGCTCTCCAGTACAGGCCGGAGATAAGTTAAAGATAGTAGGGAGTGAGAGAAGGTAGTAAGAAGTATGGAAAGCGAAGCAAGAAGTTACAGAGACTACAGAGATTTTAATTTGCTATACCGGATTGATAATAATAATAAAAGAAAGCTGGCATAGCAATTGCTGAAGTTACTATGGTGAAGGAGGTGTTAATTTATAGATTGTCAGCAAAAGAGTATAATTAACAACCACATAGGATAACTTTTTGCTGAAGCGCAATTGGGAATGTTTTTCTAAAAAGAGAAAATGTTTTCCATTTACTTACTAAACAGATTTTGTTTGGGGTGGTATAAGATGATAGATAGAAATAAACACCTTCTGGTCTGTGCTATAAATGATTCAATATGATCAACAGCGATCCATAAAATCTTTGAGGGGGTTGGTTATGAAAGGTTGCCAATATAAGAAAGCAATATTGAGGCTGATGTCAATAATGGGTCTTCTCCTTGTCTTAGGTGGTTGTTATATACAGGGAGGGCTTGAATCGGACATACCTACCAAGGGTTACAGTATCGGAGATTTCGCTATTGAGTGGTATAATGATAGTAATAGCAGGGCTTATCTTGCCATCACCCATAACGAAGACAGATCAAAGATACTGTGGTCCAGTATTCCTGGCAAGGCCTTTATTGCTGCGATGAGTTCTGATGTCAGTGTGGAGGAACAAAGGGGTTCTTTTACTGTAAAGGAGGCTGTAAGGCTTATTATCAAACATCAAAGTGTGAATGAGATCTCGGTTGGCAGCGGCGAGCTTACACTTTCCGGCCTGCTGAAGGATTGGAGCGGCAATAATATTGCAACCTACAGCCTCACATTTAAGGAGGTTATAGCTGGGCATCTTCAGTTTGATCTTACCATATCTGATAAAAATTGCGAGAAGCCTATAAACGGATCCATGCTTATCTATTCATCTTCTTCAGGGGAACACTTCTTCGGTTTTGGTGAGCAGTTCACCCATGTGGATCTCAAGGGACATAAGGTACCCATACTTATACAGGAACAGGGCATAGGCAGGGGGCTTGAGCCCCTCACATCGCTGGTGAACATATTCTTCCCGGGATCCGGGGGAAGTGAATTTAGCACCTATATAGCAGTACCTTTCTACATCACATCCCATATGAGGTCCCTGTTTTTTGAGAACTCAGGGTATGCCACATTTGACATGAGATTGTCTGACAGGGTTATGGTAAAGGCCTTTGACACGCATCTAAGGGGAAGGATACTGTATGGAAAAACACCCTTAGATTTAATAGAGAGATACACCGGGTATACAGGAAGGATGAAGACCCTTCCTGGCTGGCTTAATAAAGGTGCTGTTGTAGGTATGCAGGGTGGAACAGATGATGTGTATGAGAAGTGGGGGATGCTCAAGCAAAAGGATACTCCCATTGCAGCGTTTTGGCTTCAGGACTGGGTTGGGAAGAGAAAGACCTCATTCGGTTCCCAGCTCTGGTGGAACTGGGAGTTGGACAGGCAGATATATCATGACTGGGAGCAACTCCTAGAGGATTTTAATGCAGAGGATATACGGGTTATGGGATATATAAATCCGTTCCTTGTGGATGTCTCTGAAAAGCCCTATTATCAGAGGAATCTTTACAAAGAGGCCTGTGATAACGGCTATCTTATAATGAACCCGGATGGAGAACCTTATGCCATTACAAATACAGACTTTGATGCAGGGATGGTTGATCTAACAAATCCCGATGCAAGTGAGTGGATCAAGGGTATAATCAAAGAAGAGCTTATAGGTAACGGCTTTTCAGGCTGGATGGCAGACTATTGCGAGGCTCTTCCCTTTGATGCAGCCCTGTTTTCAGAAGAGGGTGCATCCAAGCTGCACAACCGTTACCCAGAGGTATGGGCTCGCCTCAACAGGGAGGCCGTGCAGGAGGTAGGCTTGGAAGGTGATGCGGTATTCTTTATGAGGTCAGGTTTCACAAAGAGTCCTGGCTTGTCTGCCCTTTTCTGGGAAGGGGACCAGCTCGTTACATGGGATGAGCACGATGGACTAAAAAGTGCCATAAAAGGGCTCTTGTCCGGAGGGATGTCGGGTTTCAGCCTTAATCACAGTGATATTGGAGGATTTACCACTATTACAGTGGGTCCTGTTAAGATTCACCGATCAAAGGAACTCCTTATGCGATGGATGGAGGCCAATGCATTTACAGCAGTATACAGGACCCATGAGGGGAATCAGCCAGAGAACAATGCACAGTTCTACAGCGATGAGGAATGCCTTGAGCATTTTTCCAAGTTTGCAAAGGTATACAAGGCCCTGGCATTCTACAGGGGAAAGCTCATGGAAGAGGCCCAGGAAAAGGGATACCCGATGGTCAGACATCCATTCCTCCATTATCCGAATGATCCCAATACATATGACCTCAAGTATCAGTTTATGCTGGGCAGAGATTTCATGATAGCACCTGTTGTGGATGAAGGCGCAACAATGGTCAAGGTCTATCTCCCAGAAGGGCAATGGGTGCACTTGTGGACATCAAAAGCATACGAAAGCCCCTCTAGTGGAGAAAGGGTAGAAGTGGGTGCACCAATGGGAATGCCTGCAGTATTCTACCTTTCGGGCTCTCAGGATGCGCTTACTTTTGTAGGGAATCTGAAGGATGAGGGGATCTTGCAGTGAATGCCCTTATTCCTTGGGATCGATAGAGGCAGGATTGATAAATTACTTCACCCGGAAGTCTTATATCTAAACCAGGTTTGGATATAAACACAGCAGGTGAAGTAGCTGACCTTCAAGATGGGGGTTAATACTTATTTAAGGAGATGTTTTATGACCAATATCTGGCGGCTTATGCTAGGAGTTATTCTATCAGCCTTTTTAGTTAGTGGTTGTTGGATCTCTACTGAAAAGAATTTTGAACTTCTTACAGCCGAGTTTACTACCAAGGACAATGAAGAGGCTGAACTCATGGCACTTTGCCTATCAGGTGATCTTATTGCCCCGGATGCCCTGTATAATCAAGTGCTAAGCGATTTGACAGCTATTCGTTCTTCATTTGGTGACGATATTGAACCAATCAAGCATATCACCTTTACCCCACCATGGCGTTCAGGGTGCCTCATTATTGGTTTTGACGATGCCACGGCTCAAGAGGTTGCTTATGGTGAATTCCATGCCTGGGATGATCTTAACAAAGGGTATCAGGTAACACAGATATATACAAATTATACTGATTCTATTGGTTTTGCAATACTATACTTTAAACACAGGCTTCATCCTCGCCCCCTGGGACAACTTTACGATGGACTCCCTGGTGTAGTGTATACGGAGCCAGATCATCTGGCAGGTGATTTTCCTAATATCTACCCAAGGAAACAAGGAGATGGGATTACATACCTGTTCCGTGAAGCCTGGGAAGATTGTCCGAGTGGCTGTATTTATAGCCAGTACTGGTATTTCACCTTTGAAGAAGATCGGCCCGTATTTGTTGGCGAATGGAATCCTGGTGAGGTTTCTGAAAAGCCCGACTGGTGGGGTGAGGCCAAACAAAATATTGAGCAATTTCATGAGTGGTAGTTTACCTTGTTTAGCTCCTTTGGCTAGTAGTGATATAGGCTGCCCATAACAGGAGCTAATGGTAGCGCATTCCTTTATTTTTTATGCCCTCTCTTGAGTATGGGGAACCATATATGGTAGCAAGTGTTTTTTTAAGGCTTGTCCAAGCGTTAGCAATACCTCGAAATCCCGAATACATTCTTATAGGCTCTTGCCAAAGGTGATTTTTTATAGATAAGATGGATATAATAATTCAGATAGGAGGTATGGGCTATGAGATACAGAGTCTTGATTGAACAAGATGAAGATGGGATGTTTGCTGTTGAATGCCCTTGTTTGCCAGGGTGTATTTCTCAGGGGAGAACACGAGAGGAGGCCCTTGAAAATATTCAGGATGCTATTAAGGGTTATTTAGAAAGTTTAGAGAGACACTGGCGAGCCTATCCCGTTCATATATAATGGATTATAATATGGCACTATGTTACATATTTAAGAGGAGGATGGTATGGCTAAAAGGATTATCTTAATACTATCAGTAGTCTTGATATTCCCCGGGATTTGTCTGGGCTCAGGCTATGTGCTTGCCACATATGCCCCGGGTGGGAATGAGATTGATGGGGCCAGTTTAGGGATAGAGTTGGGGGGTATTTTTCTCTCGGATCTTCACCCTACAGGTGGCGCCTTTTCTCTTGGTCTAGGGATAAGCATAGGCGATAGCGATGAAGGTCCGCCCTCTGTGCCAAAGTTGCTACCAGGCGGGTCAGTTACAGGCCTTATAGATTACAATGATGGCAATGAGCAGGAGGTATATCTCTCCTTTGGTGCAGAGATAACACCTGCACTGTTTGGCGTAGTTGGCATTGGGTATGCTAGCCAGAAGGTAGTAACTATTGGCGCTGATGGCGGAGGGACATGGTATGAAGTGGATGATGAGACAGATAATAATATCTCTGGTATGCTCCAGGTACGCTATGCGTGGGAAGGGGTTACGCTTGGGATTGGATATCACTCAAGGCGTGGGGTAATAGCAAGCCTTGGCATTGCATTCTAATCTAATATAATTTAAAAAAGGAGATAATATTACATGAGAAAAAATACATATATCCCAGGCGTATGGCTTATGGCATTTTTCTTTTTATCTTCCATTCCTGCCTATGCAGCAAAACCTACTATAGCAGTACCAAGATTTACTATATGGAAGATAGAGCATAAGGGGAAAGAGACCCAGCATTCATATGTTACTGCTTCACCCTCTGGTGTAAGCGAATACAGGCTTACAGAAATCGAGAATAGAGAGGATGTATTAAAAGAGATTGAGCTACCTGCACTCACCGATATATTTGTCCGCCATCTGGTGGAAAGTGGAAAGTTTAGTGTAGTAGAGAGGGCAAAGGTGGACAAGATCCTTGGTGAGATAGAAATGGGTGAAAAGGGTCTTATCGACAAACAAAAGATTATCAATAAAGGCAAATTATTAGGTGCAGACTATCTTGCTATCGCCTCCCTGATCTATGCTGATGCCGGGGTGGGTTATAAACCTGTACCATATACTGAGCGTTTCTTCAGGATAGAAAAAGGAATCATTAAGGTAGATATAAGGGTCATGAAGACATCTACAGGTGAGATTATAACTGCCCAGCTGGGTGAGGGGATTATAGAAAATAAGGTAATGGTTCCTTCCCGGAGATTTCTTCCCCTTTCTACATCGTTTTACCATGATTTACAGGAAGCCCTGGCTCAAGACTTAGCGACAAAGGTAGTAGATGCCTTTTATCCGTTTAGTGTAGTACTGGTTAAAGAAAAGACCATTACTGCAAATAGAGGAAAAAACTTTAACATAACGACAGGGGATGTCTATGACATAATACGAAGGGGAGAGTCAATAAAAGATCCTGATACAGGTGAGATCCTTGGCTATGATGAGGAGAAGGTAGGGGCGGCCAAGATTATAGATGTTCGGCAGAAGCTGTGTTCAGCTGAAGTAATTGAAGGCTCTGGCATAGTAGTAGGAGATATATTACGGCCTGTAAAAGATTGAGGTACTTGTAAAAAGTCAAAATTAGATGGCAAATGAAAAAGCTTCAAATTCAAGGCGCGCAAATCTTGAGGAATGAGGCGTACTTATCGTACGCCGCAATGATTTACCCTGTTAAATCGGCTCCGCCATCTCGCGTAGCGAGAATTTAACAGGGCGGGGATGATCGATGGCGCAGAAGTTGGACTTTTTACGAAGCCATAAAAGATTGAGGTAGCTAGGTAATGAAATTACACCTTCTGATTATAAATATACTTGCTATCTCTTTTATTGTTATAACCACAGGATGCGCTTCTCTGCAGAACTATACCAAAAAGGCAGTGCCTGTTAGAAGCTATATTGTAGCAGGAAGTTATGAAAATGCTATTACATTATTTCCAGAAGAGCCTAAGGGGTCGAACAAGGTCCTTATACATATGGAAAGGGGTACTATCCTTCAGGGCATGGGCCAATTTGAGGCCAGCGCAAAAGAATTTGAATCGGCAGTAGCAGAGATAGCTGATTTTGAGGCCAGGGCTGTAATCTCTGCATCAAAAAGTGCAACGCAAGTAGGTTCTTTGCTCATAAACGAGCAGGTCCAGCCTTATGAAGGCAAAGATTTTGAAAAGATACTTGTTCACTCCCTTGATGCAATAAATTATCTTATGATGGATGACCTGGAAGGGGCCAGGGTAGAGATTAGGAATGCATACAGGAGGCAAAAAGACCTCTATGAAAAACACCATAAGGCTATCCGGAAGGCAGAAAAAAAAGGCAAGGGGGCAGGTTGGAAAAACTCATTTATAAAAGCAGACAAGACGCGTTTTAAGCGCTTAGAGGCCAAGGCAGCATCAATCCACAGCGTGTACCAAAATGCCTTTGCCTATTATATATCATCCCTTGTCTATGAACTAAACAATGAACAAGATGATGCCTACATTGACCTAAAGCATGCAATAAAGGCAGCCCCGGATTCTATCCCTATTCAAAAAGACCTTATTCGTCTGAGCAAAGAGCTTCATTACTATGACGATCTTGAATCCTGGGAGAAAAGATTCGGCACGTCAGGGGTAGACCCTAAGGATGGTATAGATGTATTTGTAGTCATTGGGGTGGGACTGGCACCAGTCAAAGAGGAGGTAAAATTCCCTATACCAACCACCAGGGGAGGGGTTGTGTTTGTAGCGCTGCCTGTTTATAGATTTGAGCCCACAACTACACTAGCTGGTATGGTAGGTTATAGTAATACCTGTATCAAAACCTCAAGGGTATTAGATGTAGATGCAACAGCAGCAAGAAATCTCCTGGACGACTTTCCTATACTTTTTGCGAAACAGATAGCACGCACATCCCTAAAGGCAGCAGCTACAAATAGGATGGGAAAAGAGTTTGGTGCCCTTGGATCTCTGGCTGGAAGCGTATACTCAGCAGTAACAGAACAGGCTGATTTGAGGACATGGTCTACCTTGCCAAAAGAAATTCAGGTGGCAAGGCTTTCCATACCCAAACAAACAAGGGAACTAACAATCAGGACAATACCTACTGGATTTACTCAAAGGGTAGAGATCCCGGATAATGCCAAACATGTAATAGTCTTAGGCAGGGCTACAGATTCTAGCCTTGTCATTCACACAAAAATATTTTAATAGGAGGGATAGATTATGTTTAAGATAAGATATTTTTTGGTATCAGCCATTGCATTCTCGGTTGTAATGGTAGGTTGTGCAACAACTGCGCCAAATATACTCACGGTTCAGGCAGGCCCGGGTGGGCTAAGTTCCAAGAAGGTAGAGGTAAACAGCTCCAGTTTAGCCAGGAAGCTTGCGTTTGGTGAAGTGAGCATTAGGGCCATTGGCCCGGATGCTGGAATGGAGGCTCAGGTTATAGTACAAAACAAGAGCAAGAGGGATGTAAGCTTTGAATACAGATTTATTTGGTATGATGCAACTGGATTTGAGGTGTCTGCATCTGCAGCATGGCTTCCTGCAATCCTTGGAGCCAAAGAGGCCAGGGGTTTTAAATCCAGCGCACCCAATCCAAATGCTGTAAGTTTTAAACTCATGATAAGGAAACCGCACCCGTTGACTGATATGGGTACATAATAAAATCTTCAAGGAGGATATGTTTATGAAAAGGATCTTTATATTTATAGCCGTCGGCCTAGGATTAATGTTCTTAAGTGGATGTGCAACAACCCCAAGTGTGAGTTATGGGAGCGCGGAACAGGTAGAGACCATAACCACTGAATTCGGGTCTACTGATCTTCAGATAATAGCAGAAAAAATGGTGAATTCACTTTTAGCAACTCCGCTCTTACAGTCTGGCAAGCGTCCTGTTGTCTATGTCCATAGGGTAAAAAACAAGACAGATGAACACATAGACACCAAATCCATTACAGACAAGGTAAAGGTAACATTACTCAAATCCGGGAGGGTAAGATTCTCTGCAGTCAGCGAAGTCAATGATGAGATGATAAAACAATTAGAGTATCAGACAAGCTCCGGCATAGTAGATCCTAATACAGCAAAGACATTTGGCCATCAGGTAGGGTCAGATTACTTCCTGTATGGGGAGATTACCTCTATCAAGAAGAGGTCTGGCAGGGTACAGGACGTGTATTTCAAAATGACCATGAACCTGGTAAATGTCGAGTCAGGGCTCATTGAATGGGCCGATGAAAAAGAGATAAGAAAACAGGCCAAAAAACCGCTTCTTGGCCCGTAAGGATAGAAGTGATCAGGCCTTGATATCTTTCTTTAGTTATCTGATTTAACTGTGCGCCATGCTTTAAAATGTTAAGGCCTGGTCCCGTTAAAGGAGGTTTATATGAGCGATACACTTGGTGATTTAGGGAATAGATCTCTATTTAAACTTATAGGGGATTTCTTTAGGCATGTGATAAGGTTTATAGCCCTAGAGCGAGATTTCGTAAAGCAAGAGACCACTAAACAGATCAAATCGAGTATACCATGGGGAATCATTGCGATAGTGGGATTAATCTTGCTCTCCTTAGGTGGGCTCTGCTTATTGGCAACCATTGTCCTTTTGCTGAATACCTGGTTTACGCCATGGGCATCTGCATTGATTGTAACTGTTGTATTGTTGGTGCTGGGAGGTGTGGCAGGCCTCGTCGGGTTGGTGCGTACAAAAAGAGGCATTGAACAGACAAAGGCAACGTTTAATAGTGTGGGAGAGGATATAAAATGGCTGAGAGAGAAATAAGAAAAGAGATTGATATCCTAAAGGAAGAGATAGGCGCTATAAGGAACGAAATTAGGGCAAGGCTCGGCATATCAAAAGGGGACATCGTAACAGGGCTCAAGGTTATTGCAGTTGGGATGGTGGCAATGATTGGTCTTAAGTTGGTCTGGGGACCTGCCGGTGCGCTTACGGGTTTTTTATGGAGACATAAGATAGTGTGCCTTGTGCCACCTGTAGGTGGTTATATCTTTATTAAATTGCAAAAATGATCTTATGTTAGGATAGGGGTCGGGGATCAGGGGCCAGTTGTTTGTGGTATATTGGAAGGTGAGCATCCTATTTGGAGGTTTTACAACGGACAACGAGCAACGGACTACTGACAAGTATATGTACAAAACTAAAAGACCACTCATGGCTAGATATATTTTCATCCTTAGTTGTGAGCGTGGATCGCTCATGAGGGTTTATATAAAATAGGTTATGACTAAAATAAAAAGGATATATCTGGATCACGCGGCTACCATTCCTACTCACCCTGATGTCTTGGAGGCTATGCTTCCTTACTACAAGGAGTCTACACCTTAGGGCGTAAGGCAAGGAAGGCGGACAATTGATAATTAGTCTTCAGCCTTCGGTCTTCAACTTAAATAGTTGAGTAGTTACAGTATAATATCATTATTCAAAAACATTTGGAGATACTATGAAAAGTTCCGGCATCAGTCACAATATAAAAAATATAGGGATAATAAGCACCAGGATTGCAGGTACAGATGGAGTATCCCTGGAGATAGGGAAATGGGCCCATTGCCTGGAAAGGAATGGTTTCAGCTGTTTTTACATGGCAGGAGAGATAGACAGGCCAGATAACAGGTCATTTTTAGCAGAAGAATTTCACTTTAATCACCCCGAGATAAAACAGATTCAAGATGAGGTGTTTGGAAGGATTATAAGATCGTCTCATATAGCAGAGAAGATCCACCGGCTTAGACGTTACATGAAGGCCAAGATTAGAGAGTTCGTAAGGGTCTACGATATAGACCTTATCATACCAGAAAATGTGCTTGCTATACCCATGAACATACCCCTTGGCATGGCCATAACAGAATTTATCGCAGAGACAGGTATACCTTCGATAGCACATCACCATGACTTCTCGTGGGAAAGGAAACGGTTTCTAGTTAGTTCTGTTCAGGATTACTTGCTCATGGCGTTCCCCCCCGACCTGCCATCTATAAGGCATGTGGTGATAAACTCCCAGGGCTCTGTACAGCTGAGCCATAGGAGAGGGATTAGCAATACCATTATCCCAAATGTATATGACTTTGCAAACCCGCCTGGCAGCCCTGATGAATACGCAAAAAAGCTGAGGGATGATGCGTACCTTGAAGAAGATGATATCTTTATATTGCAACCGACGCGGATTGTAGCAAGAAAGGGCCTTGAAAAGGCTATAGAGATAGTAGCCGGACTTGATCTGAGAAATCACGCCCTGGTCTTATCTCATGGTTCAGGGGATGAAGGGGATGAATACAGATCAAAGATAGTCCAGTACGCTCAAAAGAATAACGTTAAACTGGTAGATATTGAGCCTGTAGTAGCTCAAGGCAGAGGAGTGAATAAGGCAGGGCAAAAATTATATACTATGAAAGATGTGTATCAATGTGCAAACCTTATTACATACCCGTCATCTTTTGAAGGTTTTGGCAATGCATTTTTGGAGGCCATTTATTATAAGAAGCCTATAGTTGTAAACAGATACTCTATATATGTAACCGATATAGAACCAAAGGGGTTTAATGTCATTGCTATGGATGATATTGTTACAGAAGAGATTACAGATAAAATAAATGTTGTCTTACAAGATAAAGGGAAAAGAGCGAAAATGACTCGATTTAACTATAAGCTAGGGAAGGAATATTTTTCTTATGAAGTAGCAGAAAAGGGACTCCTTAATCTCATAGATACATTTAGGGGGTGATTTTTCAAGAAGGAGCATATGAATATCGCTATATGTCACTATTCTTGTCCGCCTGTTGTTGGGGGGGTAGAGATTATTGTTGGGCAGCAGGCCGATCTCTTTAAAAAATATCATCATAATGTAAAGGTGTTGGCAGGCAGCGGTGGACAGTTTTCTCCGTATATCGATATAGAGATAAACCCAATGCTGAGTTCGACCAGTCCCCGTATAAGCGAGTTGCATGAGGCTTTGAAAGAGACACGCAGCCTAAAGATTATAGAACCAGATATCCGAAAGATAGTGGAGTTTTTGGAGGTTTCACTAAGGTCATTCGATATACTCATAGCCCACAATATTCTTACCATGCCTTATAATCTGCCTCTTACATATGCCATACACCGAATCGCAGCCAGAGGTGGTATAAAGGTCATAAGCTGGAATCACGATTCCCCATATTTTTATGAAGGTTATCCAGGGTACATAAACGAGGGGCCATGGCTCATCCTTAAGAAAAGGAGCCCGGATATCTGTTATGTGTGCATATCAGAATCCAGAAGATCATACTTTGGAAGGTTGTATGGATCAGATGATGGTCTCCATGTTATTCCCAATGGTATATTCCCTTCGGATTTTCTTCAACTTGGCCCCATGGCAGTGAGGTTAATAAAGGATAAAAGATTATTAGATGCAGGTTTGATCATGATCCAACCTTCCAGGCTGCATCCGAGAAAAAACATAGAACTCTCTATAGGGGTTATAAAGGCCATAAAGAAAAAGGGGATTAATGTAATCCTTCTTCTTAGTGCGGCGCATGATCCACATGAGGCATCTTTTGTCGAGTATTATCGCAGATTGAAGGATCTCTCAATTCAGGAAGGGGTGGCTGATAATATAATCTTCCTGACCGAGTATATATCAGAAGATCATCACCACTTAGCATTGGATAGAAATATAATTAAAGACCTTTACCTTATATCAGATATCCTGTTTATGCCTAGCACTCAAGAAGGGTTTGGCATTCCTATCTTGGAGGCAGGTATATTGCGGCTCCCCATTGTATGTTCTAATATAGCGCCATTTAAAGAGATTTGTAATCATGATGCCTGTATGTTTGGCCTAAAGGATACACCTGAAGAAATTGCTGATAAGATCATAGAATTTGGCAAGTCTAATGTATTAGGCATGTATAGAAAGGTTTTAAGGGAATATAACTGGGATTTAATATACAACAGGAGATTGCTACCTTTGCTGGAAAGGCTGGCCATATCAGATTGAAAACGCTTGGGTTAGTTTAATCCACCTTCGCGTCCGCTTCCGACTTCGCTTCCAGCTACGACGGACAAGCTGGCGGACAAGAAGACCTGGGTTTGATTCCCCGATTTCTTGCTTAAGGATAAGAGGCAAAAGCTTGCTTAAGGGGTTCATACCATTGATCATTTCAAACAGGATCCCACTATTCCAATCAGGGCATGTTTTTTGCCTAGCCCTAATTGATGGAATCGCAAAAAGTCGTCACTCCGGTGGATCCCGGATCGAGTCCGGGAGGAGTCCAGATGATCTGCAACTACTTGAAAAGACTGGATTCCGGCTTTCGCCGGAATGACGGTTACGGGGTATAATGGACTTTTTGCGAAACCGTCCTAATTGACATGATAAATATTTTACGGTAAAACAAAACCATGGCCAGAGGGCATGATATAACGGTGGATTTAATACTCGATATTGCAAAGGATCTATTTGCACGCGATGGCGTAAAGGGCACCACCATGGATAATATTGCTAAAAAGGCACGGTTGGGCAAGTCAGTGCTGTATCAATATTTTAGCTCCAAGGATGATCTTATTGCCGGGGTGATAGACCGAGAGATAGAGCATCTAAAAAGGTCCCTTAAAATAGACCTTGATGATGAAGATGACCCTATTATCAGGTTAGCAAGGATGTGGTCCAATGCCATAGATTTCTATAAGCGGGACGACTTCTTGATGCATCTATTGCGCGGTAATGAACTGGATTTATCGCCATACATGTACGAAGGCTATATCATGAAGATCGAGACCTTTGTGGTAGGCCTCTTGGAGAGCATAATTCAGAGTGCTATAGACAAGAACATGTTCGTGGAGTGCGATAGCAGGATTGCAGCATATATGGGGTACAAGATATACCAGGTAGGAACCTATGGCAAGACAGAGACACTAAAGGAGTACACTCCCAAGCAGATAATGAAAAAGACTATACAGATTATGGGCTGGGGGTTACTGAATCAAAAGCCAGATCAGGATATACCTTAACTTACTTCAACATTTACCCTGGTAATGCGCTAAGGGCAGTCTCTTCATCATTTCTTGTTATTATCCTTGGTGATTAGTAAAACCAAATCGTCTGTGTTCCAGATTTTGATTATTACTTTGTTCCTTTCTTAATAAGCTTATATGAAAATAGTTGGCAGGGATCAGGGGTCAGTTTTCAGGGATGGATATTTTTCTCAGCACGGGCATGTTTTCACTCTTAGTTGTGTTCGCCTGTGGACATGGGTGTTCTGTATGAAAATAGGCACAAAGTTTTGTAGGGGTCGATGCCCTCATCGGCCCGTTCAGGGGAAATATGCCCTACAACGTATTGGTAAGACTAATCGGCCCGCTTAAGGGAAATATGCACTACAGGGATAGGATTTGTATGAAAATGCCATATTTTCATTCTTCGTTGTGAGTGTGGATCGCTCATGTGGGTTTATTAAAAGATGGGAAATTAATTTCCAAATAAGCGAAAATTATTTCACATAAACAGTAACAGTTTTTCGACACGATTTTCTTATGGAGAGTTTAACATATAAAATCAAGAAGTTACCTAAGTATAACAATAATCATATTTGGGCATACTTTTTGCACAAGAGAAGTCACACCAAAGAATGAGGAGGCTATGATATGGGGTTTGTTAAGAAAATGAAGGGTGGATCAAAACAGCTTGCGATAAATCTCACTACAGATCGCGTTATAAAGTATGTGCAGAGGTCACCAGAAAAAAACTTTGGAAAGGTGATCAGAGCCCTTGCTGTTTTGGGCACCAGTTTCGGCAATCCCAAACCCTTTAAGGATTTTATCGGGTGGGTTGAAGGCACCCCCGGCGCAAAGCAGTGGTTTATCAACTTAATGAAGAGAGACAGGAGACAGGTGGCAAATGTGGTAAAGCTCCTGTTTGGAAATTGCTCTTTAAGGTGGATAGAAAAGAGCAAAAGATTAGAGAAAGGATATGGCTTCACAGCGCCTTACTCTATACTGATCAGTCCTACCATGAAATGCAATCTGAGATGCAAGGGCTGTTATGCAGAAGACTACAGGCAGGATGCTGATCTCCCCATGGAAATTTTTGATAGCATTATTTCTCAGGGTAAAGAGCTGGGTGTTTACCTTTATACAATCTTAGGCGGTGAACCCTTTGTCAAGTTTGATGATCTATACGCCATTGCATCAAAACACTCTGATTGCCTGTTTCAGGTATTTACCAATGGCACGCTTATCACGGAAAAGGTAGCTGAAAGGATCGCCGAACTGAAAAATGTAATCGTGGTGTTCAGCGTGAATGGGGATAAGGAAGAGGTGGATTACATGAGAGGCCCTGGCATATATGACAGGGTTATTAAATCCATGAATTTGATGAATCAGCGCAACCTGATGTTCGGTATGTCGCTGGTACTTACGTCCAGAAATTATCCCCTTATGACAAGCGAAGAATTTTATAAGAGCTGGGAGGCAAGGGGGGTTATGTACGCATGGAACTTCCTCTTCATGCCTGTGTCCAAAAATCCCGACCTAACCTTGATGCCCACGCCTGTGCAGAGGGTTACTTATGGAGAATATATAAAGGAATACAGGGAAAAGCACCCTCTTTTCATTATGGACTTCTGGGCGGATGCCCCAGCCGTACATGGCTGTATTGCAGGTGGGAGGAGATATCTTCATATCAATCACAAGGGCGATATAGAGCCATGCATTTTTGCACATTTTGCCACCCATAATATCAGGGAACACTCACTACTTGAGGCGCTTAAGTCACCTTTCTTCACAGCGATACGGCAGCACCAGCCCCATACGGATAACCTTTTAAGGCCCTGCATGATTATCGATAACCCTGAAGTTTTGAGGGGAATATGTAAAAGACATAATGCAAGGCCAACGGCAGGAGGGGCGGAGAATCTGATCGAAGATCCAGAGATAGTCGCCTTTTTGGACGACTACTCTAAGGAAGTTGCAAGGGTGGTTGACCCGGTATGGAGGGAGAAATACCACAAGCACATGTCGGGCATGCTCGAGCGTAAACGATCTTATCCCGAAGGGGGAGACCGTCTATCCTACAGACTGGATAGGCAAACCTTCATGGAGGAGGCCACTCGTTATGTAAAAAATGATCCAGAGTATGGAGAAATGTTTATTGATGAGGCAAAAGAAGCTTATGATCAGTACGAAAAAGATCAGGACATCCATATGAAGTTAGAAGAAGATAGAGAAGAGATGCCTCGGCAATTATATGAAGGTCAAGATAGTGTCGCAGCATTTTAAATGGAATAGAGGAGAGAAGGATATGGCGCAATACAACACTGCCTTAGTGCTAGGAGGTGGCGGTGTGCGCTGCATGGCCCATGTAGGTGTGTTCAAGGCGCTTCATGAGCATGGGATTGAGCCTGATCTGATTGTGGGGAGCAGCATCGGATCTGTCCTGGGAGCAGTGTATGCATACATGAAAGACCCCGTTTATGTGGAAGGTTTTGCCAACAAATTCTCATCCAACAAGATAATGCAAAGGATGGAAAGGACTATAAACCGTCATGGTGAAACTGTATTTTCCAGGATCGTCTCTTTCCTGGCCTTCTCTTCTGGGATTATCCATGCCTTCTGGCGCCAGGGCATAGTATCTGAGGAGCTTGTGAAAAAGGCCTATTCGAACATCCTGGGTGATGGGGTACTCTTATCCCGCAAGTTTTTAATCGAAGACACAGCTATACCATTTGCTGCCCTTACAACGGATTATAATACTGCAGAAGCAGTTGCTGTGACAAAGGGGGAACTGCCCACCATCCTGTATGCATCAAGTGCATACCCCGGCCTATGCAAGCCTGTGCTATACGGGGGCAGGGTCCTCATGGACGGTGGGGTCATCAGTGTGGTCCCTGTGCTGGCAGCGCACCTGCTCGGGGCAAAGAAGATAATTGCTGTTGATACCGAGCCCAAGGCAACCAAGAAAGCTTGTAAGAATGGTGTAGAGGTAATAAATCATGCCGCTGATATCCGTGGACACAGATTAAACATTTTTGAGAAGAACCTTGCCGATATTGTCATTTCACCAGACATCAATGGGTATAAGTTTTATGAGTTCAGCAAGATGAACGAGTGCAAGGATGCAGGCTACAGGGAAACCGTCAAGACAATTGACAGGATTAAGGGCTTGGTCTCAAGTCCTGATTACGATAGCGAAATATACCATAAGCGTCAGACCATGGAAGCCTACTATCCGTTTGCCGTGATCTAGCAAGTTTATGCTCCGCGTATATGGGTGGTTTATAAATCTATATGGATATCACCGCTTAAAAGATTGTGAATACGGCCCGATGCCTCTACAAGGAGGTGCCCTTCCTTGTCTAATCCTATGATCTTACATTGTCTGCCTTCTTGTGTACGGGCCGCAGCACCTATTATGTGGCTGTGCTCTAGAAATGCCGCTCTGATTGGGTCAAAGCCATCCCCCCAGTATATAGAAAGCCATTTGTTAAGGCTAATGAGAATTTTGCGTAATACATGGCGCACCTCAAGTGGATGCCCCAAGGCCTCTTTTAAGGATACGGCCTTTTCAGAGATATCATCAGGCCAGCTGTCCTGATTTACATTTACACCTATCCCCAATGCTGTGATTTCTCTCTTTGACTCGCATAAAATTCCACAGACCTTCTTGCCTTGTATAAGTATATCGTTTGGCCACTTGATGATAATATCTTTATTGGATCGACATAGCATGTCTGTAATTACCCCATGGACAGCCACGCCTATTACAATGGAATATTTTGGATCAGGTCTGGAGGTGGTCAAGGTCATGTAAAGATTTGTCCCCTTTGGAGAGTACCATGACCTGCCCCTGCGGCCTTTGCCTGATGTCTGCCCTTTAGATACTACCAGCAGGCCAGGTCTGCCAGTGTCAAGGGCATACCTGTTTGTGGAATCTACTTCTTCAAGCTCAATAGATTCCTTAACTATACCTACATCAGGAAGGTCCATTTCCTTCTAATACGGCCTTTGCCTGTAGGAGTTTGGACAACCCGAACTCAAGCTCATCCCTGATGGATTTTTGCCTCTCCACCACATCCTTTTTTGCCTTGTCTAAGAAGTTTTTATTAGAGAGCTTCTTTTTCTTGGCCTCCAGTTCGGTCTTCACCTTATTGATTTGCTTGTCCAGCCGTTCGAGCTCTCTAGAGATATCGATTACCCCTTCCAGGGGGACATATATTTCTATATCCTTTGCCACGGCAAGGGCGCTCTTTTCTGGCCTGGGTGCGTCTTTTGGGATAAATCCTATCTCATCTACCCTTGCAAGATCCCTTATGTATGAACTATTCTCTTCCAATAAGGCCGTGTCCTTGGCAGACAATGCCCTTATAATAACCTTCAGCCATACAGATGGCGGTATATTTGTCTCGCCCCTTACATTCCTTACATTTGAGATCACATCTATAATGGTATCCATCTCTTCCACCTCTTTTGAGAATGACATCTCAGGGTCTTTTTGGGGGAAGGAAGCGATGGTTATGGATTCCGGTTTTGAGCCTGGCAGGCCTTGCCATATCTCTTCTGTAACGAAGGGGATGATCGGATGGAGGAGCTCCAAAATGGTTTTCAATACAAAGTATAACACCCACTTTGTCGATAGAGCCGTACTTCCTGTGAGCATGGATTTTGATATCTCTATATACCAGTCACAAAACCTGTGCCAGGTAAAGTGATACAATATTTGAGATGCATCATTGAACCTGTAGCCATCCAGCGCATCCCTTGTATCGCCTATAACATCATTGAGTTCTGAGAGTATCCATTTGTCTGCAAGGCAAAAATTCAGTGTGTCAATGGTGGTATCATCCGGGTCTAGCCCCTCTATATTGCCAAAGACAAACCTGGATGCATTCCAAATCTTATTGATGAAGAACCTGTATCCCTGGATACGTTTGTCACTGAGCGTTATATCTCTCCCCATAGCAGCAAAGGATGTAAGTGCAAATCGAAATGCATCTGCTCCATACTTATCCATCTCTACAAGGGGATCTACGATATTACCCTTGGATTTACTCATCTTATGACCTTTTTCATCACGTACCAGGGCGTGGAGATACACGTCTTTAAACGGGACATCATCCATGAATTTCAGCCCCATCATCATCATCCTGGCTACCCAGAAGAATAGGATGTCAAACCCGGTGATGAGCACATTTGTCGGATAGAATTTTCTTACGATTGGAGTATCGTCAGGCCAGCCCATGGTGGAAAAAGGCCATAGTGCAGAGGAGAACCAGGTGTCCAGCACGTCTGGGTCCTGATAAATGTCGCTTGAACCGCAGGAACCACATGTTGCAGGTGTTTCTTCGCTGACAGTCACCTCCCCGCACTGATTACAGAACCATGCCGGTATCCTGTGGCCCCACCATATCTGGCGGGATATGCACCAATCTCTTATATTATACATCCACTCGAAATATACCTTTTTCCACTGTGTGGGGAATATCTTTGTGTGACCGTCTTCAACTGCCTCTATGGCCTTTTTTGCGAGTGGTTCTGTCTTCACAAACCACTGCTTGGACAGATATGGTTCTATCACGGTCTTGCACCGATAGCATTTTCCCACAGGCACCTTGTAGGGGACTTTTTTAATCAGATATCCCTTTTCTTCAAGGTCTTCCTCTAATCTTTTCCTGCATTCAAACCTGTCAAGGCCTTCATACACTCCAGCGTTGTCATTCATTGAACCGGAATCACCAATGACTGTGATTACATCGAGGGTGTGCCTGAGGCCCAGTTCAAAGTCGTTGAGATCATGCGCAGGCGTAATCTTCACAGCCCCTGTCCCAAACTCAGGAGACACCATCGGGTCTGCAATCACAGGGATTTTTCTGTCCATGATGGGGAGTATAACCTCTTTGCCTACTACAGAGGCATATCTCTTATCAGATGGGTGCACAGCCACTGCGGTATCCCCCAGCATGGTCTCCGGCCTTGTCGTTGCGACCACAATCTCGCCGGCCCCATCTGCAAAGGGATATCTTATATACCAGAGAAAACCGTCTTCTTCTTCGTGTTCCACCTCCAAGTCTGATAGGGCGCTGTGACACCTGGGGCACCAGTTCACTATATAATTACTTCGATATATGAGCCCGTCATTATAGAGATTCACAAAGACCTTTTTCACTGCCCTTGACAGACCATCATCCATGGTAAATCTTAGTCTATCCCAGTCGCACGATGCCCCCAGGCGCTTCAACTGGCCTATAATCAGTCCTCCATGCCTTTGGCGCCATTTCCACACCTCATCTATAAAGGTGTCTCTTCCAAGGTCATCTCTTGTTATGCCCTTTTCTGCCAGATATCTTTCAACCACGTTTTGCGTGGCAATCCCGGCGTGATCAGTACCCGGCATCCAAAGCGTATTAAATCCATCCATACGTTTATAACGTATCATGATGTCCTGGAGGGTGTTATTCAAGGCGTGTCCCATATGTAAGGCGCCGGTAATGTTGGGCGGCGGGATGACTATACTATAGCATTCTTTTTCGTTATTCCCTTCCTGTGCATGGAAAAATCCCTTTTCCAGCCAGAAATCATACCATTTTCCTTCTATTTCCTTTGGATCGTATCCCTTCTCTAACATCTGCTTCCTCTATAAATGAGCCTTGTCGTTATTATTACTCCGGCAACAATATATGTCAAAGCCGTCATTCCCGCGAAAACGGGAATCCAGAATTGGCCTGGATGCCGGATCAAGTCCGGCATGACATTTGATATGTTTAATTGCCGTAGTAATATTAACACGGAGACTTACTATCATCAAATGATGTTCCGGTAAAGTAATGAATGGGACATTCTATATAGAGAAGTGGTTATAGCAAAATAAAAATATACCAAGACCAAACAAATGCCAGTAAATATCTTCATACAAACGTGCATGGCCTTTTCGGACACAACAAAAGATAAAAATATCCTAGTGGGGAACACCCCCCAAACCCCCCTCGAGGGGGGAATTAAAGGGTGCTACCCCCTCGAAGGGGGAATAAATAAGGGAGCAGGAGAAATTCCCCCTTTGAAGGGGTACGAGGAAATTCCCCCTTTGAAGGGGGCCAGGGGGATGTTAATGAAGGGACAACCCCACATCGAGGGGGATAAGATCATGGCAAAAGACCCCTACAATGCTTGTCAGTAGTTCGTTGTCCGGTGTGAAATTTCCAGATAGGATGATCCTCTCCCCTGATCCCTGACAACTATTTTTCATACAACCCCCGGCTCATCTCTCGTGATTAATCACTGTCCCTGCGGCCTGTCATGGTCTTTGATGAGGTGGCGATCCCCATTATCCTGCAGAAAAGGTCCATCACCGGGATGGGAAGAATCCCCTTTACAATGGGGACTGCATACACAGAAAAAGGCACCCCTATCATGGACTTGCCCTTTTTTACACCATCTATAATTTTTGTTGTTACATCTTCTGGCCCTAGCAGTTTCGTACCCGTTACAGCCTTAGCCCCATCAAACATACCAGTGCCTACTGTGTTGGGACACACATATGTGAATTTAATATTCTTGTAACCAGCTAGCCTCATCTCCTGCCTCAGGGATTCTGTAAGGCCTATAACACCGAACTTGGTTGCGCAGTAGTCTGTAATGTATGGCACCCCTAGAAGACCGCCGGCAGAGGCCATATTTACTATATGACCCTCTCCTTTAGAGATCATCCCAGGTAAGAAAGCCTTCATTGTCCAGAAGTGTGCAAGCAGGTTTACAGCAACAGTCTTTTCGATTACCTCATCCGGCTTTTCTAAAAATGGATTTGACTTTACTACTCCGGCATTATTTACCAATATATCTATGACCCCGAATTCCTTTTCTACCTTATCCGCCAGGGCATAAACAGCCTTTCTATCAGATATATCGCATTTGTAGGCAACTATGTCTCCTCCGCTGGCGGAAGACAGCTCTTCCTTTGCCTTTTCTAAGATATCCTTTCTTATATCAACGATAGCAACCCTTGAACCTTCCCTTAAAAACAGCCCTGCCAGTGACCTGCCCATACCTAAGGCGCCACCTGTTATAAGGACATTCTTATTCCTTAAATCTTTCATCTTATATCCCTCCTGTAAATTTAATAAAAATCTTCTTGCACCACTATACATAATGTAACTGCTCAGGTAAATAGGCTGTAGTCCCCCAAAAGTGAAACTCCCCGCCCACAGGGCGGGGCATCTAAAATAATTCTAACTGGTTCGGAGACTTTTCTTGCTCATGATGATACTTAATATAATTCCTGATCACTTCAGCCGTTACTTTGTCTCCTACTGTCCGGACAAAATACCCGTCCTCCCAAAATTCTCCTCCCCAAAGCTCTTTCTTTACCTCTGGATGATCCTTAAAAACTACACTCGCACTAATGCTCTTCAACATCCCCACTACCTTAGCAATACTATACCTCGGTGGAAAGGACAAAAATATATGAACGTAATCCCCTGCTATCTCCATCGTATCAATCTCAAAATCATGGTTCCTCGAAATCTCCTCAAAAATACCCCTTACTCGTTTCCTAATGTCTTCCCTCAAAATCCATTTTCGATACTTCGGGGTCCATACCAAATGATACTTCGTGTCATAGACAGCATGACTGGTTCTTTTCAGGTCCACATGCTAAATATAACACACTTGCCCCTGCCTACAGCAGTAGAACTTTTCATCCCCGTTTACAAAACGGGGTATTCAAGTTCTATTCTTCATAAATTTCTCTTAGCCTAACTCACTAATATACTGACATTACAAGATATTTTCAGACCTTCAATTTTTTCAGATTTTTGCTAATGAACCTTTTGATATGTGCCGAAAGGGTTATATAATGATCTTGAGGAGACATATAATACTTATATCTTTTCCCCTGAGTTTTATCCTATTTGCACCCCCTTGCTGGTCTGCCACCATGGAAGATACATTAAAAACTATCGGTAACACATTGAATATAGAGATCTTTATGGAAGATGATATTACCGGGGACGAGGGCAACCCACTGCCAGGTGATATAAACTCTATTGATCCCAAGGTAGTCCTGGAGAGGGCGCTTATGGGCTACAGCTATGCAGTGCTCTTTGACAATGACAGGATTTCAAAGGTATGGGTATATAAAAAGGGTAAAGGTCCTTTTGTAAGAGTATCCCAGCCGGAAGAAGGCATTGAAACCGGATCTGACATAGGCATAAATGCCCCTATACCGGTATCCGGTGGTGGTAGAACAAATGCCATAACAAGGGCGCCACCTGTTATTACCTATGATAGGGGTGTCAAAAAATCACACACCGGTATCTACTATAAGAAAAACGCATTCGGCTATAAAAAGCCCATGCTTTCTCCAATATCCGCAAAAAATAACCCATCTCTGATCAATTCAGGGTCATACACATACAAGGCATTTAAGGAAAACAAGCAAAAGGCAGAACAAGACAAGTTGATGTCCCAAACTGCCATGATGAGACAGTTAAGGGCAAAAAACTATAAAAGATAAACCAAAAAAATGGAGGGGCAAATATGAAAGGGTATAGTTATCTTCAGGGCTGGCAAAGGCTTTTAGGGCTGGTAGCAGTATTTTTACTGCTCGGGGCCTTTAGTGCGTTCGGGGCGATATCGAACCCCGGGGTGGATATAGATGGTGTTGTTTATACTACTAGTTTTCCTGTCACCTTAACCCCGGACAATGACGGAGTTGCAGACAACCTGAACTTTGTGTTCACCGGCTCAGGGGATCATGAATACATGCTTGTGGTGGACACGGACGGGGATACGTCATGCGAGCCTGTTGTCTGGGATCCTGATGCAAACGGAGGGCAGGGGGCCCAGGACGGGGATGACTGGACCTGGATGGGATATGCAAATGACGGAGAAACTCCGTATATATGGTGGGAAGGTAAAGACAAGGACTGGAGAACTGTGCCGAATGGCACTTATCAGGTATGGATTGTTGAAGACACAGGCGATGATGGTTTTGGAACAGGAACAGACACTACTGATAATACCATTTCTGTAACGATCACCACCAAATATATCTCAGGTACCGTGACAGACGGTAAAGGAACCGAAACACTTGATGATGATACTCTTATTGAAGGCGTCCGCGTCAATGCAGGCGGCCCGGACGGCTGGGGAGAGGCCACAACCGCTGCAGATGGAACCTACACCGTATACGGCCTCAAGGAAGGGTCATACCACATGAATGCTGAAAAGGTTGGGTATGTTTATAACCCGGAGGCCGAGGGCGACGTGACGCTCTCCGGAGATTCCGCAACCCTTGACATCACCATGCAGGAGGCAGAGACCGTAACGCTGAATGTAAGCATGACCTCAGCATTTGACCCACGTCCAGGTTTTGAGGACGGCAGCCTCTGGATCAATGCAGATGCGCAAAGGACCGATGGCGAGGGGTGGGCGCATGGAAATGACGAGATTGCAGATGGCCAGAGCTCAGGTGAAGTCACCTTAAACTTTGAGAGCCTGCCGGCAGAGGCGAAATGGAACATACGCGTAACCGCAGAATACTGTTACTGGGATAATGGTCAGGAATATCGGTATTCCTATACAGGCTCCCGGTCTGATCTTGAGGTCTCAGCTGACGACGTGATAGCTGTGGACCTTGTAAAGGCGGTATCCATCACAGGCACGGTAAACCTGCCTGACGGTGTAACAGCATCTCAAAACATGAACATAAATGTGCGGGCCCAGGCCATCGACGACCCATCCAATGAGGCATGGGGCTGGGGTAATATCCAAATTGATGCAAACTTCGGGACGTTTAACATCCCTGCGGTAAGGAAGAATACGACGTATACCTGCTACATACAGGTAGATGGCTATAAGACTGCGACAATAGGAGATGTGGTAGTAGTAGAAGACGATAAGGCTGCCGGTGACGTAACCCTGGATGCAGGATTTTCCATCACAGGCACGTTGCATGTAGGCGGCGCAATAGATGAGCAGACCTCTGTATGGATAGATGCATGGTCTCCATCAGACTTCAACTGGCACGGCCAGCAGATTACCATACCTGTAAACGTGGACGCGCAGGATATTGATTTCACTATCACCGGCCTTGAAGAAGACCTCAGCTATGAGCTTAACTGCTGGAAGCAGGGATACGAATTCACGGTCAATGGAGAAATGCCGTGGGGAAGCAAGATCGCAGCAGGATCGACTGGTGTAGCCCTTGCGCTCACCGCGTTTTCCGGCAAGATTTCAGGCACAATCACCGCTGATGGTGTTGACATGAGCCATGTGGTGGTTGCAGTAAACAGCCTCTGGGGAGGCCCTGGAGGTGGAATTATCCAACCTGTCACTGCTGATGGAGGGACATACGAAATCACGGGCCTGAGTTCCGGCGAGTATCTGGTGGTGGTAGACGAGATGGTTGATCCGCAGGCAAATCCACCCATTCCAACCGGCACAGTGGCTATGAGCTCTGATGTGGTCTTTGTGGCGAACGGTGAAACCACAACGCTCAACATCACCTTGAGCGAGCCGTATACTGTAACAGGCACGGTTACAGATACTGAGCATATCTTGTTGGGAGATGATGAAACCCTTGGGGGCGGGGATGATCCCACGGTAATGGCTGTTGCAATGCCCATACAGTTTTCCATGATGGGGGATATGCAGGGCGGCACTATTATGGCTCCTGTAACAAACGCAGACGGCACCTTTACGCTGAAGGTAGGCTCAGGCACCTATATAATCGCCCTGGCTTCCGATGATGTGGACTTTGCCAGCGAGCAGGCAATAAAGGTGGTAAGTGGCACTACCGCGGTAGAACTCGCGATGGCAGACGGGTATACCGCCAATGTAACCATAAACTTCCCTGCTCCAGTATCACTCGATGGAGGGAACCCAAGATGGCTGGGCTGTCTCGAGCTTTTCAAAGACGGTCAGCCCTTGGGGGAAGCCTATAGAAAAGAGCTTATCGTGCGTCCGAACCCGGGCTGGACATGCGACTGGAATCCAGATGCGATTCTGCTGGATGTAAACGATACTTATAAGGCAGTCTCAGTAGAGCATCTTCTGCCCGGCGAGTACATGGCGCGCTTCTTCTCGCCCGAGTACATTATGGGTAAAACAAGCTTTACCATATCAGAAAAGGATGTGAGCTCGGCCATTACGCTTGAAACAGGTGCGACCATATCCGGAAAACTTGTGGACGCAGACACAGGATCCAACCTGTTAAAAGGCAACAATGCGAGCAGCTTTGTGATTACCTGCGAGGCCATACCGCATATAGAGGGATCGTTTAAATCCACCGAGTGGGCAGGCCCGGATGACGAGGTCTTTGATGCAAACGGTGTGTTCTACTTAAGAAACCTGCCGGAAGGCACATACCTGCTCAATGTTTCCTTTGAGAGCAGCAGCTCATCCAACCTCAACTATGCTGCAACCTCTGTCTATGGCACCACCATCACAGGTACGAGCACCTTTGATATAGGCACAATAAAGATCAAGCAGGGCACCACGATCACAGGCCAGGTTACAGACACAATCGGAAATCCTCTTCCCAATATCCCGGTTGAAGCAGAGCTTATGGATAGCAAGTACGGGGAAGTACTCATCGAGACCAAGACAGGCCCGGACGGGTTTTATACGCTTACCGGCATAGACCCTGAGATCCCCTACTACGAGGTGGCTGCGGCAATCAGGCCTGATCCATGGGAGATGATGATGCAGCCATGCGGCTACGGAGAGGTATTCAAGCTGAACGTGGCGCCAGGTTCTACCGGTGTGAACTTTGAACTCAGCGAGACCACGGCATCGCTATCCGGTGACATCACCATACCAGCAGACAAGACCCTAGCGCCGCCATTTGCCGATGATGAGATGGCTAACCTGCCGATTGCCATTATCATCCTCCAGAGGAAAGGTGTGGCATACCCCAATCCCATGGAGGGAGGTATAGAGGAGATGAGCTTGCCCCAGGACGGAGCATCTGATGGTACTAATCCTGTGGCAACCTATACCATCGACAACCTGGTGCCAGGCACCTACAGGATTATGCTGTTATCTGCCGGACTGGCCACCTATGTGAACTCTGAGGTAGTAGTCAGCGAGGGCTCAAATGAGCTCGATATAACACTTGCGGAAGGCGCAACCGTATCAGGCACTGTGACAAAGCCTGACGGCACGCATCCGACAACAACGGATATAGAAGAGGTTGTTGCCATAAATACATCCCAGGAGATGGTATTCGGCACATTCACGAAAGATCCTGCGACCGGGGAAATCCTCTCCTATGAGATCAAGGGGCTCAAGGCAGGCGCTGAGTACCGTGTGGCCCTTTGCAGCCCGGGCGAAGATGGGCCTGGTGATATCTATGTGCAAAATGATGCCGTAACCCCAACATCTGCAAGTGATAGCCTCACCTTAAATGCGGTGATGGTCGAGGGTGCGCCCACCTTCATGATTATGGCATCAAAGGATGGGGATGATGTGAACATAGGAGTCTTCTCCACAACCCACCTGAGGGATGAAAATGTCTCTGACATGATAGATATCACTACAGACGATGTTGCCAACATGAGCAATGCGCTTTTAAGCATGGACAAGACAAATCTCTCCTTTACCTATACACCAGGTGTTGACGAGACAAGTCTTGCATTCACCATAACTGCCCACTATGGCGCTGACTATACCCGGGTCCAGACAAACTACACCATAGACCTAACAGTTGATGGCGCAAACCAGGGCATGGTGAATAACTTCATGGGCGGTAAGGTAGGTATGGGCGGCGGAGACGCAAGCGGTATATACTTTGAGCCAGGCGATATCGAGGATGATGGCGACGGCAAGACTGTGGTGGATGTGACAAACTCTGAAGTAGGGGCAGGAGGCGAGTCCGTAGCAGGATCCATATTTGCCGCAGGCGTTGTAGTAGTACCAGAGGACACAGATGCCCTGCCGAGCTGGGCAACAGCAGCATCTCAGCAGTATGACTTCAGTATAGGTGTTGACGCAATTGCTGATAGTCAAAGTGTTACCGTGACCCTCCAGTACACGGACGGCACTGATACAGACAATCTGCATGTGCTCCACTACACCAGTGGCGCGTGGCAGGTGGAGGCCACCAATCCGAGCATTGACACCATCAACAAGACTGTAAGCGTGGATGTTACATCACTTTCTCCATTTGTTGCGGTAACAGGGACTGTGCCTGATGACTCTACCCCGCTTTACAGTGGAGGAAGCAGCGGAGGAACCTGCTTTGTGGAGACTGCATGTTCTACCGGTGGGATAGCTGGCATGCTCTTACCGCTTCTGTTCATGATACCACTAGTTAAAACAAGAATGCGCAAGTAGCGCAAAAGGGAGGGCCAAAGCCCTCCCTTTTTTTTGTAAACCAACATGAGCGATCCACGCTCACAACGAAAGACAGGCGACAGTCGGAAAAGTATTCTTATAAGCGGGCCGATGAGCCTTGCCAATACGTTGTAGGGCATATTTCCCTTAAGCGGGCCGATGAGGGCAAAAGGCCCCTACAAAGCTTTGTGCCCATTTTCATATAAATTCTGAGTAATCTTGAGGTAATCTAGAGGCAAAAAATATCTTAGCTTCACTTTTTACCTCACGGTTCAAATATATTTTATGAAAATATCCACATCAGGGGGATCACCGTAGGATACCCAGAACTCAACACCCAAAACCCACAACTCAAAACTCTCCTTCATTCCTATTGACTATCTATGCCCGTATACATTAGACATACATTCATAAAGATAGGAGAGCAAATGCCAAAGACGCTTACACAAAAGATTATTGATGCACATATTGTTGACAAAACAGATTCAGAGTATGGAATAAAGATAGACCAGACCCTCACCCAGGATGCAACAGGCACCCTTGTATACCTGGAGTTTGAGGCTACAGGCATCCCAAGGGTAGCTACAGAGCTTTCACTAAGCTATGTGGACCACAATACCCTGCAGACAGGTTTTGAAAACGCAGATGACCATAAATTCCTGCAGGATATGGCACAAAAATATGGGATATACTTTTCGAAGCCGGGAAATGGCATTTGCCACCAGGTACATTTGGAGAGATTTGGAATCCCGGGACAGACACTACTTGGCTCTGACAGCCATACCCCGACAGCAGGAGGAGGTAGTATGCTTGCCATTGGCGCAGGCGGCATAGATGTGGCAGCTGCAATGGCAGGTATGCCATTTTATATCCCAATACCAAAGGTGGCAAACATTATCCTCCACTCCAAATTAAATAACTGGGTAAGCGCAAAGGATATTATACTGGAGGTCTTAAGGCGCCTGTCTGTCAAGGGTGGCGTAGGCAAGATCCTTGAGTATACCGGAGACGGCATTGAATCTTTGAGTGTGCCGCAGCGTGCAACCATTACCAATATGGGCGCAGAAACAGGGGCCACCACATCCATATTCCCAAGCGATGATGTTACAAAGGCATTTCTTTACGCACAGAAAAGGGGCCGCCAATGGAAATCTTTGGCCCCTGATGAATTGGCCACATATGATGAAACAATTGAAATAGACCTGTCCAGCCTGGAGCCATTGATTGCCTGCCCGCATTCCCCGGATGATGTGAAATCTATAAAAGATCTGGAAGGAAGGAAAGTGGATCAGGTCGTGATCGGGTCCTGCACAAACTCATCCTTGAAGGATCTCATGATGGTGGCATCTGTATTAAAGGCCAGAAAGGTGCACCCGGATGTAGATCTTGCCATCTCCCCCGGATCCAGGCAGGTACTTATGATGCTTGCCAGTACCGGTGCCCTGGGTGATATGGTATCAGCCGGGGCAAGGATCTTAGAGTGTGCCTGCGGGCCATGTATAGGAATGGGCCAGGCCCCAAGGACGAATGGTGTATCTGTGCGCACATTTAACAGAAACTTTAAGGGAAGGGCAGGCACCCCGAGTGCTGAAGTATACCTTGCCTCTCCGGAGGTGGCTGTGGCATGTGCGATAAATGGGAGGTTTACTGATCCGAGGGAACTTGGCACATATCCGAAGATACACTTACCAGAAGGATTTCTCATAGATGATTCCATGATAATACCACCGGCAAAAAAGATAACAAAGGATATCGAGATTACAAGAGGGCCAAACATAAGGCCTTTACCTGTAAGAGGCGCCCTGGAGGATACAATTGAAGTAGAGGCCATACTCAAACTAGGAGACAATATTACCACAGACGACATAATGCCGGCAGGGGCAAAGATCCTTCCTCTAAGATCCAATATCCCGGAGATCTCAAGGTATGTGTTCTCTGGCATAGATAGAGATTTTTTTAAGCGGGCGCAAAAGGCCAAGGCCTCTTGTATCATAGCGGGCGCAAACTACGGCCAGGGATCATCCAGGGAGCATGCAGCCGTCTGTCCTATGTACCTGGGCATAAGGGTGGTTTTCGCAAGGTCATTTGCAAGGATACACCGATCAAATCTGATAAATTTTGGCATCATACCCGTCATTATCGATAAAAAGGCATATGAGGCCATACAGCAGGGCCAGAAAATCCGCATAGGTAATATAGTCAGCGCCATAGCAGGAAAAGGGGCGCTCGATGTGCGCTTTTTAAGCTCAGGTGAAGAGATCAGTTGCAAGATAGACCTGTCCGGGCGGGAGGCCGCCATCTTAAAGGCAGGCGGACTTCTCAACTATATAAGGGAAAGGTGAGAAAATAAGATGGCGCAAGAAGTAAGGACCAGATTTGCCCCCAGCCCGACAGGATACCTCCACATAGGCGGGGCAAGGACAGCATTGTTTTCGTGGCTGTATGCAAGACACACCCATGGTAAATTTGTATTGCGGATCGAGGATACAGACACTCAGCGCTCCACCAAAGAGGCCAGCCAACAGATAATAGATGCCATGGAATGGCTCGGGCTTTCCTGGGATGAGGGTCCATTCTACCAGTCAGAGAGGAAGGAGATATACCTTTCATACATAGAAAAACTCCTGGATGAGGGCAGGGCCTACTGGTGTGAATGCAGCCCTGATATATTGGAAGAAAAGCGTGCTCGGGCAATTAAGGAGGGCAAAAAAGCCAAGTATGATGGCACATGCAGGCAAAAAGGTCTAGGCCCGGGGCCGGGAAGGGTGGTTAGGTTTGCCACACCAAAAGAAGGTGTTACGGCCTTTGATGATATAATAAAAGGCCGCATCGCTGTAGATAATGATGAACTGGATGATCTTATTATCTTGAGATCTGATGGCATACCCACATATAACCTCACTGTAGTTGTAGATGATTATACCATGGGCATAACACATATAATAAGGGGTGATGATCATGTAAACAATACACCAAGGCAGGCGCTGATCTATAAGGCCTTTGGGGCCACCCCCCCTGTATTTGCCCATGTACCGATGATCCTGGGTAGCGATAAGGCCAGGCTTTCCAAAAGGCACGGGGCCACGTCCGTCATGGCCTATAAGGATATGGGCTACCTGCCCGAGGCTGTGGTTAATTATCTGGTGAGACTTTCATGGTCACATGGCGATCAGGAGATCTTTAGCGCTAACGAACTGATAGATCTGTTTGACTTAAAAGATGTGGGAAAGAGCGCTGCTGTATTCAATCCGGAAAAGCTTTTGTGGCTTAATCACCATTATATAAAGCAGGGGGATATTGAGAGGCTGTCAAAACTTGCGATCCCCTTTATTAAGGCACAAGGATACGATACCTCTGATATAGCGTATATACAAAAGGTGGTGACGGACATAAGAGAGAGGACAAAGACGCTAACAGATATGGCAGACTTTGGGGACTTCTATTTTAAAAATATTGATATAGGCGCTATCCCAAAGGATACAAAGGAGAAATTCCTTAATCCGGATATGATCCCCGCATTTAAATCACTTATAGACGAGCTCGATGCAATTGATACTTTAGATAGAAAATTATGTGAAGATGCCTTTAGGAGGGTATTAGAATCCTGCAACATAAAATTGAAGGCCCTTGCTCAACCCGTAAGGTTGGCGCTTACTGGCAGGCTCGTCTCGCCAGGGATATTTGAGATTATATTCACTTTAGGTAAGAAAAGGGTTATATCAAGACTAAAAAATGCTGTTATATATATGGAGGAGGGTTCATGAAGATTAAAGAATTTGCCATCCTGGCACTATTTATAGCCTTAACAGCCGTAGCCACCATAATTATCCGCATCCCCATACCGCAGACAAATGGATATATGAACCTTGGGGATACCATGGTGCTTTTATCTGGTACATTCTTTGGGCCACTATTTGCTTTCGTAGCAGGGGGAGTGGGCTCAGCCTTGGCAGACCTGATAGGAGGATACCCTCAGTGGGCCCCATGGACATTGATCATAAAGGGCATTGAGGCCATACTCGTAGTGGGTCTGGTCGCACTTATGCGCCTTAAAAAGAAGCAGCCTTCCATATTGTTTGTGCTGTGTTACATCCTTGCCGTGGCATGGATGGTGACAGGCTATTTTATCGCAGAGTGGATCATGTATGACCAGAAGGCAGCTCTCGCAGAGCTACCCATGAACATCCTTCAGGCAGGCGGGAGTGTTATTCTGGCCAGTCTGCTGTTACCATTGTTTAATCGAATTATAGGAAATGTTGGAACTCAATCAGATAGCAACTAAGAGGTTTACCCTTTTAAGCTATATCATCCGGGAACCCAAGAGCAGAGAGGCCATAATCGTTGATCCCCCTGCAGACATACAAAGAAGGCTTGATACCAATAATACGAATATAAAGGCTGTAATCAACACACATACCCATCCTGATCACATATTAGGTAACATCTACTTCAAGAAAAGGGCACCTATCATGGCTCATCCGGGTGATAACAGATTGTACTTAAACGTCTTTAAGTCAGCAATCACCCTCCTGCTTACAGCAAAGATACCTCAGAAGACAGACATCCTACTATCCGATGATCAGGAGATTTCTTTAGGGGATACAAAGATAAAGGTAATCCATACGCCAGGGCATTCGCCAGGTTCTATATGTCTTTACTGGCCAGGTAATATTATTACGGGAGATACCATTTTTATCAGGGGCATAGGCCGCACAGATGTCCCCGGAGGAGATGCCCGTGCCATGAAGAAAAGCATTGAAAAGATATTGGCCCTGCCAGATGAAACCATTCTCTGGCCGGGACATTACTACTATAATAGATATTCTTCCACCTTAGGGGAAGATAAAGAGTTTCTTAAAAGAGTACTGGATTCCTTGTAACCCTTACGGCGAAAGATAGTCAGCAGTCGGAAGGTTGTACGTTCAAAGTTCAAGGTTATATTTGTCCGTTGTTCGTTGTAAACGGATGATCACCTTCCAATATATCACAAACTACTGACAAATAAACCCCTGGCAAGTATTTTTCATATAAACACTCATGCCTGCGTGGCAGGCACAACCAAGGATGAAAATGAACGTATCACAAAGTAGAGCATATTTGCCTTAAGCGGGCCGATGAGGCAGGCCCCTACATTTCCCATAAAACTATTTTTTGACGGTTTCGCAAAAAGTCGTCACTCCGGTAGATCCCGGATCGAGTCTGGGAGGAGTCCAGATGATTTGCAACTACTTGAAAAGACTGGATTTCGGCTTGGCCGTCATCCCGGACTCCACCCCGGGACGGAATGACGGTTAAGGGGTATAATGGACTTTTTGCGAGTTCATCTTTTTTTATCTTTTGTCTTTTCGACTCACGACTCACGACTCTCGACTCTCGACTCTCGACTCTCGACTATTCTTAATCACCCAAAACCCAAAACTCAACACCTTTTTTGACTACTCACTGTTTACTATTCACTCTTCACTCTTCACTATTTTCATATAAACTTTACCCAGATATGTTCTTTACTTGCCACAGTTGATATCTCGTGTTAATTGAAGACGAATGCCTGGAAGGGTTTGCGGGGGTAGAGATGCAAACATTAGGAGAATACTTTAAAGAGGAAAGAAAAAAAAAGGGTATTACGCTAAAAGAGATTGAAGACAAAACAAAGATCTCGGCTCAGGTTCTGAAATTTATTGAAGAAGATCAAATAGATATGCTTCCTCCCAGGGCTTTTCTAAGAGGTTTTTTGCAGGTTATTGCTAAAGAATTTGATATGGATGCTGTAGAGATTATTAAGCATATGGAACAAACCCTTGGACCTTATGATCAGCCAGAAAAGGAATCTTTTAGATATCGGAAGGTATCACATCGGAGGATCCCTGTTTTTATATGTATTATAATATTGTTGTTTGTCTTGCTAATGGTATTTTTAAGTTTATGTAGATCGAGTGAAGAGAACTCGCTTTCTAATTTGACAGATTGCCTTGCTACAGAGAAGATCTTTGTGCAGACTTGCAATCTTAAGACGAAAGAGGGAACAATAGCATATCAAGATCATTTAACAGAAATAAAATATCTTAAGGCAGATAACAAGATCATGTGCGGCAATAAGGGCTTGTTTTTAGAGGTATAATATGGCGGCTAAGGCATCCGATATAAAACTTCTCAAGGAATATATAAGCAAAGGCCGGGAGTTTTATATCATAGAGATGCTTCGCACCCTCAAGCCGGTAGAAATAGCAGAGCTTATTGAAGCCCTGGATGAGGAATCAAGAGGGAAATTATTTCTGCTTTTAGATGTGGATACAGCCTCAGATGTTATCTCAGAGCTGTCGGATGATTCCAGGGATGATGTGCTCGATGATATTTCTGATACAGAACTGGCAAGGATCGTTGAGGATATGGACTCTGATGATGCGGTGGATCTGGTCGGGGATCTTCTCGATGAACGGGCCGAGCGAGTACTTGCCGTTATGGATCCAAGAGACTCCTCTGAAATAAGAGATCTGTTAGTCTATCCAGAGGATACAGCAGGCGGCATCATGCAGAAAGAGATGATTTCTGTTGCTGAAGAAGCCACCATAAATGAGATAATTGATCAGATAAGACAACAAGCACCAGATGTTGATGATATACACAATATATTTGTTGTTGATCATTCGGGTCGGTTAAAAGGCAGTGTGCCTTTAGTACACCTTATCTTAGCAAAGCCGCCGGATGCACGTATATCTCAGATAATGGATACAGATCCCATATCAGTGCCAGTGGATATGGATCAGGAGGAGGTTGCACGTCTATTCAAGAAATATGACAGCGTAGATCTGCCTGTAGCGGATAAAGGGGGACGTCTTTTGGGCCGTATCACAGTAGATGACATAGTAGACATTATAGATGAAGAGGCCACAGAGGATATGTTCATGCTGGCAGGCGCTGATGAAGATCTTCTAAGTTCATCCATTTTAAAGAATGCATCCACGAGGGTCCCGTGGCTTTTTATATGTTGGTTAGGTGGGGTATTGAACTCATTTTTGATTAAAGGTTTTGAGTCTCATCTCAGTCAACTTATAGGACTTGCCGCATTTATGCCTATAATCCTTGGTATGGGGGGCAACGTTGGTTCTCAGTCTGTGGCCTTGATTGTGCGTGGTATAGCTACGGGAAGGGTTTCCACCACGGACTTTTTGAAGATAGTGGTAAAGCAACTAGGTGTGGGGGCTATATTGGGATGTATGTATGGAGTTATGTTAGGGGTTACAACATTTTTCATCTATCCAGCCAACCCCAGGATGTCTTTTGTAGTAGGGCTGTCTATATTTAATTCCATGACAATAGCCGCCTTTATTGGCACAATCTTGCCTATAATGTTCTTCAAGTTAGGGAAAGACCCTGCGGTGGCATCAGGGCCTTTTATGTCTACAGCTATGGACCTGGTTGGTGTGGGTGCGTATTTTGGTATCGCAGTGCTACTTTTATTCTAAGGTAAATGCCTAAGCTCACTTCAGATGCCATAATATTGAATACAAGAGATTACCTGGAATCCGATAAGATTGTATGTGCCCTTACTGAAGGTAGCGGTATAATCAATGCCATTGCCAAAGGGGCGAAGAAGAGCAGAAAGAGATTTCCTGGGACGCTTGAACCGCTCAGCGAGGTGACGCTGGTATATTCCTCTCGGGAAGGGATGGATCTATTCAGGCTAGAGAGTGCAAGCCTTAAATCTGCAAACCTTGGCATCAGAGAGGACTTAAATCTGCTTGCGCATGCATTTATACTCACTGAAGTGATAGGTGCCCTCCTGGGCCTGCATGATCCAAGCCCTGAAGTCTATAAATATCTAAGGTATGCACTTTCTTGTATGGATATCCATAAACAATGGTTTTCTGTCTGGAGCATATCCATGATAAATCTCTTTAAGGCCCTGGGGTATGGTATAGATATGGATACGTGGCATAAGATAGATTCGGTCTTAAGGACGGGCAAGAATATAAGGGTGCCTCTTTCACCAGAGGCCCTGGCGTTCATAAAAAAAGGTGTGGAGGTAAAAGGTCCCGTCTTGACAAGGATGGTTGTAAGTCCACGGGCCAGAGAAGAGATAGAGAAATTATTACTCATGCTTTCCAATATGATCTGTGATAAGCCATTAAAGTCTGCGGGTTTTCTGGCAAAGCTACTTGACGTAAATTTAGAGCAATGATAGAGGCAAGGGCAATATGGATTTTCAAGATTTGATTATGAAGCTACAGCAATTTTGGGCCGAATATGGTTGTCTGATTGCTCAGCCATATGATTTAGAGATTGGAGCTGGTACGTTTAATCCGGCTACCTTTTTCAGGGCATTAGGGCCGAAGCCATGGAATGTTGCATATGTGGAGCCCTCCAGAAGACCTACGGATGGGCGTTATGGACAGAATCCAAACCGCTTACAGCACTATTATCAGTTTCAGGTCGTACTTAAACCATCACCTATAGATGTACAGGACGTATATTTGAAGAGTCTCTTCATCCTGGGCATAGATCCATTAGAGCATGATATAAGGTTTGTGGAAGATGACTGGGAATCCCCTACACTTGGAGCGTGGGGCCTTGGCTGGGAAGTATGGTTGGATGGTATGGAGATTACACAATTCACCTATTTTCAGCAGATAGGGGGATTCGACTTGGACCCTGTATGTACAGAGATTACCTATGGGCTGGAAAGAATAGCCCTGTTTCTTCAGGGAGTGGACTCTGTATTCGATATAAGGTGGTCTCCTGATGTCTCATATAGAGATGTTCATCTCAGGGGCGAGGTTGAATGGTCGAAGTACAACTTTGAACTAGCTGATACCTCTATGTTGACGGCACTTTTTGATATGTACAAAAATGAAGGCCTTTCCATAGGGGAACAAGGGTTATGCCTGCCGGTATATGATATGTGTCTGAAGTGCTCTCATATATTTAATCTCCTGGATGCAAGGGGGGCCATAAGCACAACTGAGCGCACCGCATATATAGCCAGGGTGAGAAACCTGGCAAAGAGCGCTGCTGCACTTTATCTTGGTACAGATAAAAAAGATGCCAAGCCCGGCACAGGGGGAGAGTCATGACGAGATCTTTATTGGTAGAGATCGGGACCGAAGAGATCCCCGCTGGATTCATACCGCCAGCCCTTAGCTTTATGCAGGGATGGATGGACTCAAAGTTAGGTGAGCTTTTACTAGATCATACGATGCCTGAGACATTTGGCACCCCAAGAAGACTTGCAATCAAGATAGACGCCATTCCAGAAAAATTACCGGACATTAAAGAGACTAAGACAGGCCCTCCTAAAAAGATAGCCTTTGATGAACAAGGCAGTCCCACTCAGGCGGCCTTTGGATTTGCAAAGACTGTTGGTGTAGATATCAAGGACATTATATTTAAGGATACACCGAAGGGGCCTTATCTATGTGTAACCAGGACTATCCCTGGAAGGCCAGCCGGAGAAGTCTTTCCCTCTATTATAGAAGAGATGATAAAAGAGATACCTTTTCAGAAGACCATGCGGTGGTCTAATCCCGGAGTCAGGTTTGCGAGGCCTGTACACTGGATTGTGGCTTTGTTTGGGGATACAGTGCTGGATGTTGCCTTCGGAGATATATCAGCCGGGAACAAGACGAAAGGGAATCGTTTTATGGCGCCAGGGTTTGTTGAGATGCCGGGGCCTGAGGTATATGAAAAAGTCCTCAAGGAAGCCTATGTAATCCCTGATATAGAAGCGCGGAAGGCTATGATATGGGAAGATGCTTCAAGGTTTGCAAGTCAGATAGAGGGGCAAGTAAGAGACAAAGACCTATTAGATGAAGTGGTAAATCTCCTGGAGTATCCTTATGTAATAATGGGTAAATTTGATAATGGTTTTTTAGAGTTACCTACAGAGGTGCTCGTGACAGTGATGGAACACCATCAAAGATGTTTTCCTGTATACCACATCAAGGATAAGACAAAATTAAAACCATATTTTATTGGGGTAAGCAATATAATACCACGGGATACAAATCTGGTCCGTAAAGGGAATGAAAGGGTTCTCAAGGCAAGACTGGAGGATGCCAAATACTTTTTTAAAGAAGATCTCAAGGTTCCATTGGAAGAATATGCGAAAAGGCTGGAACATGTGGTTTTTCATAAAGACCTCGGCACCTCTTATGAAAAGGTTTTGAGATTTACACATATTGCCCTTTATCTTGCAGAATATCTTGCCCCGGACAAAACAGACAAGGTAAAACAAGCAGCAATGCTTTGCAAGGGGGATCTGAACAGTCTTATGGTTTATGAATTTCCTGAATTGCAGGGCGTGATGGGCAGAGAGTACGCCTTAAGGCAAGGGTATGATCCTGAAGTGGCCTTAGCTATCCATGAACATTATTTGCCTGCCTTTGCTACGGATGAAATCCCTTCAGATATTATAGGTACCCTTGTAGGTCTTGCAGATAGAATTGATACTATATGCGGTTGTTTTGGTATAGGAGAAATCCCAACAGGCACATCAGATCCATATGGGCTGCGCAGGCAGGCCATGGGCATCCTTAATATCTTATTGGATAAGGCATATAGAATCTCTATATCTGAGCTTATAGACCTTAGCCTATCGTTGCTCTCTGATAAGATTAAAAGACCAGGGAATAAGGTGAGGCAAGATATCCTGGAATTTTTCAAGACAAGGCTTATCACTATCCTTCAATCAAAAGATATTGGGGGAGATATTATAGAAGCCTGCCTTTCTTCTGGGTTTGACGATCCTGTAGATGCATATATGAGGGCAAAGGCAATTACTTCTGCGATAAAAGAGGCATGGTTTGAGTCCATATGCACTGCAAGTAAAAGGGTGGAAAATATCCTTAAGAATACGGAAGTATCAGGGGATGTCTCGCCGGACCTTCTGGCCCAGGACGAGGAAAAGACACTTCACAATAAATTTCAGGAGATAGAAAGGCCTTTTATAAGCAATGCCAGAAAGGGTGAGTATACATCTGCACTTAGACTATTAGCTAACCTTAAAGACCCTATAGATGCATTTTTTGATGGGGTATTTGTTATGACAGATGATATCCCAACAAGAAATAATCGTATAATCCTCTTAAAAAGGCTTGTTGGGATGTTTAACGCGATAGCAAAATTTTCCTGTATAAATACACGGTAATGAAGTCTACTCATCCTTCAGAAGGGATAAGAAAGAAGAAAGAAACCCTTACCAAATGGGATATGCGTGATGCCTTTTCCATAGACGTAGACAGGATACTCCATTCTCAGGCCTATACCTCTTATATTGATAAGACTCAGGTATTTTATCTGGTAGGGCACCCCGGGGTTGCATACAGGGTAATACATGTGCAACTTTTATCCAGGATTGCCCGTACAATAGGCCGTAGATTAGGGCTCAATGACGATCTTATAGAGGCCATTGCCATAGGACATGATATTGGACATCCACCGTTTGGACATGATGGAGAGAGCTATCTTGACCGTTTGTGTCAGGCCTCTGGTATAGGTAGGTTCAGGCACAATATTCAAGGGGTAAGGGCTGTAGATGTGATCGAAAAGAGGGGTAAAGGCCTGAACCTCACGCTTCAGGTCTTAGATGGGATACTCTGTCACAATGGAGAGACGACAGAGCAATCGCTTTGCCCTGATAAGGGGGTAGGCTTTGCATCTCTGGATAAAAAGATCGAGATTGCCAGAGAGGGGGGCAATCCTGTCCCCATGACCATGGAAGGGTGTTTAGTCAGGATGGCAGATACCATAAGCTATATTGGGAGAGACATAGAAGATGCCATCTCACTTGGTATAATATCTAGAGAATCCATACCACGTGATGTAGGATCCGCTTTAGGGGATACCAATGGCAAGATAGTATATACCCTGGTTGAGGACATGGTCTCAAATTCAGGAAAGGATACCATTCTCTATTCTCCAGAGGTGTTTACTGCCTTAAAAAAGCTAAAGGCCTTTAACTATGAAACGATATATCTGAACAAAAAGGTAAAGTCAGAATCAGAAAAAATCATGATCATTTACGAGCTGGTATTCAAACGGCTGGTAGACGATATCAAGACTCAAAAGAGAGACTCATATGTGTACACAGACTTTTTAAGCCGTATGGATGATGCCTATACAAAGGCTCATAGCGCAGGAGAGATTGCAAGAGATTATATAGTCAGTCTCACTGATTCAAGATTTCTAAACCTATTCTATCGTATGTTTATTCCCAAGACGCTTGAATAACTTCACATTCCACCATTTCACCTGGAGAGATGGCGCCTTTCTCCTTAGGCAGTACAATAAGGCAGTTGGCCTTTGACATAGAAGAGAGGATGCCAGAGCCTTGTGGCCCGGTAAGATCTACAGTAAGATCAGCGCCATCTCTTTTCAATATACCCCTTAGATAATGACGCCTATCAGTCTTTTTTCTTACAGAGGTTTTTATTTTTGCAGTTACCCTTGGCAGCAGCAAATTTTTTGCTCCCATCATTCTTAATATAGCAGGCCTTGCAAACTGATAGAACGAGACCATAGAAGACACAGGGTTTCCAGGCAGTCCAATTGCAGGTGTGTCTCCGATATTACCAAATACAAGAGGCTTTCCTGGTTTCATCTCAACCTGCCAGAATTCCACATGATTTTTTTTAGATGACATGACTTCTTTTACAATATCATAATCACCCACAGAGACCCCCCCTGATGTGAGTATCAGGTCTGCTCTTTTAGCTGCCAGAAGAAATTTTTGCAGTTCCTTTTTGTTGTCTTTTGAAATACCCAGGTATAGGGGTATAGCCCCGCAAATTTTTACCAGGGATGTTAGCGTGTAGGAATTAGAAGCGACTATAGCTCCTGGTGATAATCTCCCATCTATATCTATGAGCTCGTCGCCGGTAGCTAAGATCGCAACCACTGGCCTTTGATAACAGTACACGCTTAATCTTTGCAGCGAGGCCAATATTCCTACTTGGGCTGGACCGATGTAATCCCCTTTCGAGAGTATTACATCTCCTTCCTTGATATCTTCTCCCCTGTAACGGACATTCTCATCTTTTTGTGGTGGTTTTAAGACAATAACCTCATCTGGAGTCTCAATGGTGTCCTCTCTTTTCACTACGGCATCCGAACCAGGAGGCATAGGGGCCCCTGTCATAATCCGTACAGCTTCGCCATTTTTAACAGGGCCTTTTGGAGACGACCCTGCAGGCAGGTCATAGATAATCTTGAGTCTTGTCTTGGGGGATATTATATCTTCGTGGTGCAAGGCATAGCCATCCATAGCTGAATTGTCCCACAGAGGTATATTTCTGTCTGAGACAATGTTCTCTGCCAAATATCTTCCAAGGGTCTTATCGATGACCACCTTTTCTTTCGGCAGGATACTTATCTGGGAAAGTATACTCTCTCTTGCCTCTTCTACTGATATCATAAGTAAATGTCCTTAAAAGATGTATTGCCTCTGGCATAGTCTATTTCAAATATTACTATAAAGTCAAGATTTTATGATGCGTAGTCGATAAAAGACGCATGGATAATGTAGATCCCCTTGCAGCCTTTAAGAGAGAATTAAAAAAGGTTCAAATCCTTGGGGGGACCATGAGTTTTGTCACTACATATAAGGAATACACCGAAAAGGCGCTCTCATCTAAAAGGGATATCGATACAGTTGTTGAGTTTAAAAACTATGTAATAATAGGGATGTTTGGTGCCACCCCTGATGTTGCTTCTGCTACATTTGTCTCTGTTCCAAAGGGAATATCTGTATATCCTACTGATGGAGAAGACATAGATAGTCTGGTCTCTATTTCTATAGAGAGATTAAGCACGTTGAAAACAGGCCCGGAGATCAGGTGGGCCTGGAAGACAATGAAAGACTTCTCTTCATTAGAAGAGCAAAAAAGTCCGGAGGCGAGATTTATATCAAAGCCTTTTTATCAATTCTATGCATTTCTTGCGGCTCACCCTCAAGAACTGGGACAATTTTTGTCTAAAGCGCCTGGGCAGGAGCAGAGGATTGTGGAAGACCATTTACCATATGGAGTAAGCTCTTGTCTTAAAAATTTTATCCCAGGTGAAGATAAGAAGCCCTGTAATCTTATTGAAGGGTGGGGGTATCAAGAGAAAATACAAGAAAAGACCACAAAGGGCCTGGAAACGCTTAGGCGTTTCAAAAATATAGAGCATCTATTCACCCTTCCTTCTATATCAAGACAGATTATAGATATAGCAAAAGATCCTCTGCTTTGCGCATCCAAGATGGCTCGAATTATCGAGAAGGATCCTGTCCTTACGTCCAGGATTTTGAAGGTGGTAAACTCAGCCTTTTACGGTTTTCACCGCAAGGTAGATTCAATAGGGTATGCAATAGTTATTCTTGGCAATGATGAGGTAACGAATCTGGCCTTTTCCATTGCTGTATATCGTATTATGGGAAATATATCACCTAAAAAGGCTCAGATGCTTTGGGAACATTCCTTAATGGTTGCTCATCTTTCTCAATGGGTAGGCCTTAGTATAGGCTGCGAGGAAAAGGATTTATTATATACTATAGGGCTGCTCCATGATTTAGGCAAGATAGCCTTTTTCCAGCGGGGAGAGGATGTAGGGAGGTTAGATAGGGCATCTTCCTTGGAAGATCTTGCCTTAGAGGAGATGGAAACCGGGCTGTCACATGCAGAGATGGGGGCATATATCATAGATAGGTGGAATCTACCTAAAGGCATTGTAGATGGACTTATGACCCACCATATGCCACATAGATCCACGCATATGCCAATATCCATTGCCCTTCATCTGGCAGATCTCATAGCTCATAGAGGAAAGATTGATATAGACAGTGTAAATAGTGGAGCTGTGAGGTATATGAAAGAGAAAGGAATAGAACTTATCTCCAATGATATAGTTGCTAAGGTATATGACGACGTAAAAGCAAAGGTAAAAATTGTCTTGGAGAATTAAACCATGAGTCAAGACATGATAGCATTATTTAAAGAACGCATCTTGTCTTTAGAGGCGAGTTATGAACAAAAGATAGCAGAACTGTCTTTGTTAAAAGAATTAGGGGATGCCCTAAAGAGTGCAAACCTGTCCCAGTGGGATGAATTGTTTTCTGAACAACTTGATATTATTAAAGAACACGCAGGTATTTATAGCATATCCATAATGTTACTAGATGAGGCAACACAACTTTTGTATGTAGTTGGAGTGTCAAGGATGAAAAATTCTTCCAGGCGATCTCCTGCAACCTTTAAGAGAAATGAGGGTGTAGCAGGGAAGGCCCTTAGCACTTCCAAAACCATACACATACCAGATGTGAGAAAGGATCCTGCATTTTCAGATAAAGGGACAAACCAAGAAGGATCGCTTGCATGTGTCCCTATTATATCAGAAGGGTTTCCTATTGGGGTCCTGAATTTTAGAGATAATATCTCTTACTCTTTTGGCCCTAATTACCTGAGATTTTTTGAACTCATAGCAGATCAGCTCTCTATTGCAGTATCTTTGGTACGTACATATCAGGATTTGGTAAGATTGGAGAAAAAGAGAATAAACTTGAGTAGATATTTCTCCAGAGGTCTTGCAGAGCATTTATTAGCAGATGAGCGTATGACTCGGCTTGGAGGGGAGAAAAAGTTGGTCACTACCATGTTTATTGATATAGTCAATTTTACACCAATAGTGGAGACTAATCCGGTAGAGGGGGTAGTAGGTGTATTAAATTCCTTTTTTGAAATCGTGGTGCCTGTTATATTTAGCCATGGAGGTATGCTGGACAAATTTTTGGGAGACGGCATGTTGGCCATATTTGGCATACCAGATGCGAGTGATGATGATCCTGTGGAGGCTATTCAGTGTGCTATAGAGGTCCAAAAAACGGTACGCCGGATGAAGGGGACATTCGAAAACGAAGGGCTATTCCCTATAGATGTAGGCATAGGCATAGCTACAGGTATAGCCATAGCAGGTAATATAGGGACACAAGAACAAATGAATTATACAGTTATAGGTGAGCCAGTGAATTTAGCACAGCGCCTTGAATCTATAACATCCCAAGGGGAGATAATAGTCTCCGGTGCTACAGCAGATATAGCCCTTGGCCAAGGGATTGAAGATGCGCTCTTTGAGTCTATGGGTAATATAGATATAAAAGGGATCTCGAAAAACATCGCCCCTATGAAGGTTATCTACAGGGGCAAAAACAAAATTAAGAGGCAAGGATTTAAAGGCTAAAGGCAAAAGACGAAAGATAAAGGAGGCTGGCTTGCCGAAAATAATTAGGTAAGGCCGGTTTTTGTGCTTGACTTTAGTGTGTGCATCCATTAAGTATTTTTTTGTTACGAAATAGAAGAAAACAATCCCATTTGTTTCTTAAAATTCATTTCATTATAGACCGAGAGGAAAGATATGAACATAGAAGAACTAAAAAAGTTAAGTCCCAAGGATTTATTAGAGGCCGCAAATGCCTTGAATATAGAAAGCGCTGCGACCATGACACTCCAGGAATTGATATTTGCTATACTTCAGGCGGAGGCGGAGAAAGAAGGGTATATAACAGGGGAAGGCGTCTTAGAGGTCCTGCCGGATGGGTTTGGTTTTTTAAGGTCTGCCGATTATAATTATCTGCCTGGCCCCGATGATATATATGTGTCGCCATCACAGATTCGCAGATTCAACCTTAAGATAGGCGATACTGTGAAAGGGCAGATAAGGCCTCCAAAGGATAACGAGCGCTATTTTGCGCTGCTCAAGCTTGAAACCATAAATTTCGAGTCCCCGGATGCGGCCAAGCATAGGGTTCAGTTTGACAACCTAACTCCCTTATACCCCATGGAGAAATTCACGCTGGAGACTGGCACGGATAACCTTACCGGAAGGACATTGGATCTTCTTTCCCCAATTGGGGAGGGTCAGAGAGGATTAATAGTATCCCCCCCAAAGGCAGGCAAAACCATGATGCTTCAGAGTATTGCCAACAGCATTACAGCCAATCATCCTGATGTAATACTGATGGTTCTGCTTATAGATGAGAGGCCGGAAGAGGTTACAGACATGAAACGTTCTGTGAGGGGAGCGGTAATTTCTTCTACCTTTGACGAGCCTGCATCCAGGCATGTACAGGTAGCAAAGATGGTGATAGAAAAAGCCAAACGCCTTGTTGAGCACAAGAAAGATGTGATCATCTTGCTGGATTCATTGACAAGGCTTGCCAGGGCTCATAATACAGTATGCCCCCCGTCTGGGAAACTACTCTCAGGGGGTTTAGATGCAAATGCGCTTCAAAAGCCCAAACGCTTTTTTGGGACAGCAAGAAATATAGAGGAAGGCGGAAGTCTTACCATAATAGCTACGGCCCTGATAGATACAGGTTCTCGTATGGATGAGGTTATATACGAAGAATTTAAGGGCACAGGCAACTTAGAGATACACCTTGATCGCACTATGATGGAGAGAAGGATATTCCCTGCCATGGATATAAGCCGGTCCGGCACAAGAAAGGAGGAATTGCTATTGCCCTCTGATTCATTGAATCGCATATGGGTACTTAGAAAACTGCTCAGCCCCCTGAATCCCGTAGATAGCGTAGAATTTTTACTGGACAAACTTGGTAAGACTGATAATAATAAAGACTTCTTAGAGTCGATGAATAAATGATCAAGGAGATGGGTAATGAAAAAGGGAATACATCCGGAGTATTTTGATACCACGATTACTTGCGCATGTGGAAATGCAGTAAAGACGCGATCTACAAAAAAGGATATCAGGATAGAGATATGCAGCGCATGCCATCCATTCTATACCGGACAGCAGAGGTTTGCCGCAACAGCAGGCAAGGCAGAGTTGTTCCGCAGGAAGTATGGAGACTACCTGAATAAAGGCGAGAAAAAGAAATAACACCGAGATATGTTAGACAAACTCGAATCTCTTGATGCCCGCTATCAAGAACTGTCAGGATTTTTGGCACAACCCGATCTATTGAAAGATCCCAATAGATATAAAGAAATTGCCAAGGAGCATTCCAGCCTGGAGACAGTTATAGAACCATATAGGAAACTCAAGAAGATCCTTTTAGAACTCCAGGAAAATGAATCAATGTTGGACGACCCTGACCCTCAGGTGAGGGAGCTTGTCGAGGAAGAGATGATAAGATTAAAAAGAGAGAAGGATGTCCTAGAGCAAGAGATAAAAGAGATCTTTTTACCAAAGGATCCTGATGCCAAAAGAAATGTGATACTGGAAATTCGAGCAGGAACAGGAGGTGATGAAGCAGGCCTGTTTGCTGCAGATCTCTTCCGAATGTATTCGCGCTATGCCGAATCAATAGGCTGGGAAGTGGAGATGCTAAATATAAATGCCACAGAGATTGGTGGAATTAAAGAGGTTATTGCCGTGATAAAAGGCAAGGGCGCATTTTCCAGGCTCAAATACGAAAGTGGTGTCCATAGGGTACAAAGGGTTCCGGTTACTGAGGCAGGGGGTAGGATTCATACGTCTACAGTGACTGTTGCCGTGCTCCCGGAGGCAAGCGATGTAGATGTTGATATAGATCCAAAAGATTTAAGGATTGATACATTCAGGGCTTCTGGCCATGGTGGGCAGCATGTCAATAAGACAGATTCTGCAGTGCGCATCACTCACCTGCCTACGGGAATAATAGTCTCATGTCAGGACGAAAAATCACAGTACAAAAACAAATCAAAGGCCATGAGGGTCTTAAGATCCCGACTCCTCCATAAATTCAGGGAGGAGCAGCATGAGGAGATTGCATCCAAGAGGCGTTCTCAAGTAGGCACCGGTGAGAGGAGCGAGAGGATAAGGACATACAATTTTCCTCAAGGCAGGGTCACTGATCATCGGATAAAACTAACCCTCCATAGACTTCCGGCAATCCTCGAAGGTGAAATTGGTGGGCTTATAGATGAGCTTATCTCCTATTTTAATACTGAGGATATAGGGAAGCCAAACCCCTGATGCAGACATGGACCATCAGGTCGATACTTGCCTGGGCCAAAGGATACCTTAGCGACAAGGGGACGGACACCCCTAGACTCGATGCGGAATTACTCCTGGCAAGTGCATTAGATACAGATAGAATTCACCTTTACATGGACATTGACAGGCCTTTGGTCTCAAGGGAGCTTAAGGCGTTCAGGCTTTTATTAAAGCGCCGTCTGAAAAGAGAGCCTGTGGCATATATCCTGGGGCAGAAGGAATTTTTTGGCAGGTCTTTTGTAGTAGATAAGGGTGTTTTTATCCCCAGACCAGAGACTGAGATCTTAGTAGGAGAGGCTATAGCCTTGGCCCCGCGAGATTCTACTGTCTTAGAGATTGGTGTCGGATCAGGAGCGGTAGCTGTATCTATCCTTTTGGAGAGGCCGGATATAAAAGCTGTTGGGTGTGATATCAGCAAATCAGCTGTCTTCACGGCAAAGAAAAATGCAAGGACATACGGGGTAGACAGCAGGCTAAGACTGTTTGCTGGAGACTTATTCTCTCCTATCTCCTCTAAATTTCCTATGATAGTAGTAAATCCTCCTTATATTGCATTTAAAGATGCACCCCTTATTGAAGATGATGTCATAAAATATGAAGCTAAAGAGGCCCTGTTTGCAGGTCATGATGGGCTTGATATAATAAAGAGGATACTGAAAGGTATAACTGAATGTCTATGTGTAAAGGGATTGCTTATTATGGAGGTTGGGTATAACCAGAAGGATGCAATAGAAAAATATATAGATATGTATAAACCCCTTGTAATAAAAAAATGGATTAGAGATATATCCGGCATAGAAAGGGTGATTGTCTTGGAGAAGAGCTGTGGATAAATTTTTGATCCAGGGGGGGATACATCTAAAAGGAGAGGTGAAGATATCAGGGGCTAAAAATGCAGCGCTGCCTGTACTATGCTCTTCCATACTTGCTGAAAGCAGGTGCAGATATCTCAATGTACCAAACCTCAAAGACATCTCCACTATAATAAAGGTCCTTGAGACCCTGGGGGCCAAGGTCTCAAGGGATCATGATAATACAATTATTGTAGACCCCTCACAAATTACTTCATATGAGGCTCCATATAATCTGGTAAAGACTATGAGGGCTTCTATCCTTGTATTGGGCCCCCTAGTAGCTAAATACAAAAGGGCCAAGGTCTCTTTGCCTGGAGGTTGTGCCATAGGCGTTCGACCCATAGATCAGCATCTTAAAGGCCTTGAGAAAATGGGTGCCCAAATAGAGATGTCTCATGGTTATGTGCTTGCATCCACAAAGGGTCTTAAAGGCGCACGGATAATATTTGACAAACCCACCGTAGGAGGGACAGAAAACATCATGATGGCCGCAACTATGGCAGAGGGCACAACTCGCATAGAAGGGGCGGCAAAAGAGCCGGAGATTGCAGATCTCGCAGATGCCCTAAACAGGATGGGAGCCAAAATAAAGGGCGCAGGGGGGGCTACCATAACTATAGAAGGGGTGAAGAGACTTGATGGTGCCACCCATACAATAATACCAGACAGGATAGAAGCCGGCACATTTATGGTTGCAGCAGCTATTACCAGAGGCACACTCATAATAAAAGGGGTACGGCCTGAGCATAGCAAGGCTTTTATGGAAAAGCTTGAGGGCATGGGTGTAGTGATAGAGAAGATAGATGCTGATACCATCCTGGTAGATGGAAGGAATGGGATCAAACCCATAGACGTGGAAACAGCACCGTTTCCTGGATTCCCGACTGATATGCAGGCCCAGATTATGGCTTTAGCATGCATAGCAGATGGCGTATCTTCTATTACAGAAAATATCTTTGAAAATCGTTTTATGCATGTTCCTGAACTTATGAGGATGGGTGCTGATATCGAGGAAAAGGGAAGGACTGTATTGGTAAGAGGGGTAGATAGACTCCAGGGTGCAATTGTTATGGCTACAGATTTGAGGGCATCAGCAAGTCTGGTGTTGGCTGCCCTCAATGCGGAAAATACCACGGAGATAAGACGTATTTATCATCTGGACAGGGGATATGAAAACATAGATGATAAGTTATCAAGCCTGGGGGTAAGGATTGAAAGAAGAAGGGGTGGTCTATGATAAAAACCGTATTCACCAGTAAAAAAGGCTGGGAAGATAAGATATCCTGGATAATAGATCGCTCGAAATTAATCCCTCCTGATATTGACCTAAAGGTAAGGGAGATTATCGATAGGGTAAAGACCCAACGAGATAAGGCCCTTTTTGAGTATACATCAAAGTTCGATGGCTTTGATCCTGAAGATAAATCTATTGTGATAGAGAACGGTGAAATATCATCTGCCTTGTCAAAGGTAGACCCTAAGCTTATCGCAGCGTTAAAGGAGGCAGCAAGCAGGATAGAGGCCTTTCATCGGCATCAGATTCAACGCTCCTGGACAACCACAGATTCAGAGGGGACGATCCTTGGCCAAAGGATCACCCCAATAGAAAGGGTTGGAGTGTATATACCTGGTGGCAAGAACGCATTTCCGTCTACAATGTTGATGAATGTAATCCCGGCGAAGATAGCAGGGGTAAAAGATATAATAGTTGTTACTCCAACACCTGAGGGGAAGGTAAGTCAGGTATTACTCGTTGCTGCCCATATAGCAGGGATAAAAAGGATCTATCGGATCGGCGGTGCCCAGGCTATAGCTGCACTCGCATATGGGACAGAGACAATACCAAAGGTAGACAAGATCGTAGGCCCTGGGAATGTGTATGTAAACCATGCAAAAAGGCTGGTACACTCTATAGTGGGGATAGATCTGGCGGCAGGCCCTTCGGAAATCCTTGTTATCGCAGACAGCGGGGCAAAAAAACACATAATAGCAATGGACCTCCTCTCACAGGCGGAACATGACCCCATGGCATCAGCCATACTTTTGACGCCAGACAAGTCCCTGGCAAGGGACGTACTAAACCAACTACATATAGAGGTGAGATCTCTGCCCAGGAAGGAGATCATAAGACAATCACTAAACAATCATGGGCTATGTGTGATCACTGAAGATATAGATGAAGCGATTAAGATATCAAATCGTATTGCCCCTGAACACGTAGAGCTTATGGTGGAAGATGCCCATAAGTATCTCGACAGGATAGAGAATGCAGGGGCCATATTTTTAGGCTATCACACCTCTGAGGTCCTCGGCGATTACATCGCCGGGCCAAATCATACCTTACCAACGAGTGCTACATCAAGATTCTCTTCTCCTCTAGGGGTGTATGACTTCTTTAAGAGATCTTCGGTTATAGGGTTTTCAAAAGAAGCCCTTATGCGGCTCGGACCTATGGCTGTACAAATAGCACGGGCTGAGGAGCTTGAGGCACATGCGAAATCTGTGGGATATCGCCTTAAAGGATAGCATTCTCTCAAGGATATCAGAATTCTTTAATAGTAATACATATCTCGTAGGTGGTTGTGTGCGTGATATGGTAATGGACAGACCACCAAAGGACTATGACATTGTCACATTTGGTGATGTCTGGGGCCTTGCACAAAAGGTGGCAGCCGATCTTGGGGTAAAGGCATTCTGGATGGACGAATCCAGGCGAATAGCCCGTATAGCCCTACCAGATCTATCTGTATTAATAGATATATCCGCACCTAAAGGCCCGGATATAATCTCAGATCTTAAGTGTCGCGATATAACCATAAATGCCATGGCATTAGATCTCTTAAACAAAGAGTTTATAGATCCCCATGAAGGGTTGGAGGATTTGAAGGCAGGTATTATCCGGATAATATCAGAGGAAAGCATAATATCTGACCCGCTAAGGATATTAAGGTGTCTGAGGTTTGCCACAGGGTTTTGCTTTGATATAGATAGGCACACCTTCTCACTTCTCAAAAGATATGTCCAAAATCTTGGGCTGGTGTCTAAAGAGAGGATAAAACAAGAACTTATGTCTGCCCTCAATTGTTCAAATGGATCGAGGGTGTTTTATCTCATGGATGAGATTGGTCTGATAGATATATTATTCCCACAGTACAAGGGTTCCCATGGAATGGACCAGGGTAGACATCACAGGTGGCCATTACTTAAGCATGTCCTGCTTACCACCGCAGAGATCGATGGCCTTATAGAAAACAGGGAAGAATATCTTCCTGGTATTGGTGATTATCTTTTTGAGGAGATTGAATATGGTATTACTAAAGCAGGGTTATTGAGGCTTGCTGCATTCTTGCATGATATAGGTAAACCTAAGGCCAGGGTAACAGATGAATATGGGCATGTACATTTTTATGGCCATGCCCGTGTAGGGGCCAAGATAGCATCTCATATATGTAAGGGCCTTAGATTTTCCACCAATGCTATCCGGACTGTAGAAAGGATTATTGCATCCCATATGCGATTACTAGAACTGGCCTGCCAGGGTAATCCGTCCTGGCCTACAGACAGGGCCATTTATCGCTTATTATCAGAGGTAAAGGGGGGGGTGCCTGAGATGCTAATCCATGCCATGGCAGATGCCACGGCAACAGGCAAAGATCCTAATTATATTGGATCGAGGCCAAGTATAGAGACCATAGTCTCTAAGGTTTGGGCCTATTATATCAATGCATCCAAAACAAAAAAGATATCTCCACTCATCAATGGCCATGATGTAATGAAAACCCTGAGTTGTCAGCCCGGGCCTCATGTTGGCAGATATCTTAAGATGATAGAGCAGGCAAGGGCCGAGGGGAGCATATCATCAAGGGACGATGCTATTCGCTATCTTCTGAGGGCAAAAGACGTGAATCTATAGGTGGCCTTTTATATGAAAATAGCTATCAGCGATCAGCCTGTCTGCATTACCGATTGGCAGTGTCCTTCCTAGCCTTGCCTTCTATCTTGTTGGCCAACAATCCCCGACCGGGAGGCATAGGCAGGCATTCAGTAAAGAATAAGATTTAGACGAGCTCATGCCCAAGGACAAGCAGAAAAATAAGGGTAAAAGGAAAATGAAGCCCCTCTTTAAGCTGAATGCTAGAGGCTGAGAGCTTTTCATCTTTCGTTGTGTCCGCAAAGGCCATGGGAGTTTATATGAAAATGGCTGTCAGTTGACCGGCTTGTATCATATCATGATATTCTCTTATTTTATCCCGTAATCTATTAGTTTCATAAAGGTCTTTCCACTCATCTCTGTTTTGATCAGACCTGTGACCGGGATATCCTTAGAGAGATAACTTTTCGATATGCCCTGATCCGTCGTAACTTCAGTCACTATGCAAGAGATTGTTTTTCCTTTTATCTTTACATTCCCGTTAGTTATTTTGACCTTGATGTCACTATCTTTTGCGCCAGATTGTACGGTCGCCTTAAGAGGGTACTTGATCTCTTGTTTCGACATGACATTACCATTAATAATAATTTCAGTGAGCACACTGACTTCGTCTTTTGTTACCCCAGTGACAGTCTGTTTTTGTTGCATCATACCGCCCTGCATCTCGAATAGCACCCATTCTCCAACTTTGGCATCCTCAATGTAATTTTGCATCTCTGTTGCAAAGCCGGCAGATGATATACCAAAGAAGACAAGGAATGCGGAAAAAACTACAATTATGGGTCTAAGATACTTGCGCATAATATAACTCTCCTTTTATCTTGTATTTTGTTTATAATATAGCCAGACGAATATTCATGTCAATACAAAATCAAGCCTTTTGCCATCCCTGATTTTTCGAAGTGTACATGTGTATGAAGATAGTGGCCCCAGAGGAAGTGCGAAGATTGCCTTGGCGGAGGTGGGGAAGATAATCGGGGGTGGTCTAACCCTACAAGGGTTAATAGCAGTAGCGTGAAATTGGTATGTTACTACCACCAAGGCCAAGCATCGGTTCAATAGAAATATTGCTTTGGCTAAGCGCCTATTATCCGGGGCAAACCATTATTATTCCAGCATAGAAGACGGACATTTTTCGGTTGTTTTTTTTGGTAAGGATTTTTGGTATAAGGTGAGACATGAAAGTAGATTCCTGGATGGTAGCAGATGTAGTTACTATAGAGCCGGAAGCAGGCATTAGAAACGCGCTCATGTTGATGAAAAAACATTCTGTTCGTCATTTGCCCGTGTTAGAAAAAGGTGTCTTTGTTGGCTTGGTGACCCTGGGGGACCTGAAACAGGCGATATTGGCATCCATGATCGAGCAACTGAAGGTAAAGGATGTGATGATCCAAAATCCTTATACCATTACTCAAAATACAAGCCTGGAGAAGGCTGCCCGTATAATCTATGAGAAGAATATAGGTTGTCTCCCTGTTCTCCATAAGGGTGGTCTTGTTGGGATTATTACAGTCAATGATATATTAAGGGCCTTTATTGAGGTAATGGGGGTTCTAAAGGAAGGCTCCAGGATAGATGTTGTCCTCAAACATGTGAGTGGCTCATTAGATGAAGTTATATCCATTATAGAATCCGAAGGTGGATTTATTATAAGCGTGGGGATGTCCATTAATGGAGAAGAAACAATTCATCACTTCAGGATATCCGGAGGAGATACATCAAATATTGCTCAAGAGTTAGTCAGCCTTGGGTATAAAAGTGTTAAGGTAATTGAATAGGATCTAGCCCCAATGCAACCATGACATCTGTTGGGGCCTTATCTTTTATGGACATCACCTTTATTCTGGCCTTCTGGCCACTTATGATAGAAATCTTAGATTTTGCAACCTTTAGACACTTTGACATAAGTTTAATCAGTGCCTTATTTGCCTTGCCTTCTACAGGGGGAGAGCTTAGGCGGATCTCCAGATAATCTCCCTTGACACCCTCTATACGATCCCTGCTGGCATTTGGGTGAACCTTGCATGTAACAAGCGTATCGCTGTTTTGTCTCTGGATCCACATTTGTTATCCCGTATTAAAACCCTATCTTCATATGCAATCCAGTATCAATTAATGACCTTGCAAGGGCAGTATCAAGAAATATAATGACAGCAATGACAACTATAGGAGACAAATCAAACCCGCCTAGCCTCAAGAATGGAAGTCGTCTTCTAAACCATCCTAGCGCAGGCTCGGTTACACCATAAAGGAATCTTACTATGGGATTATATGGGTCAGGATTGACCCATGTAATAAGTGCGCCTATGATTACAATCCACATGTACAGATTGAGCAGGACATGTAATACTTGACCCGAGGCTATTAATATATTTGCAACTACGAACATTTAAACCTCCTTACAAAAGTCCTTTCATTTATTGCTTATTTTGGTGCAGTATTTCAAGGACTTTTTATCCCTGCAACGACACCTAGCACTTTTGGCACAATATATGACACAAATTGGGTAATTATAACACGACACATTGTTTGGAGTAATGGAGTATTGAGAAAATGATGGGCATTTGCCATTGTTCTGTGTGCGCAATTGTGCATCTAGGGGGGTGGCTTTTGAACTTCCGGTACTCCAACATCCCATTACTCCATAAAACCGTACACAAGAGAGTTGATATATCCTAGAAGCTTTGATAAACCGTAAGGCGTGAGATTAGAGCGGATAGAGATTCACGGTTTTAAATCACTGGCAAAGAAGACAGAGCTGACCTTTCCAGGGATGATTACCTGTATTGCCGGCCCAAACGGATGCGGCAAGAGCAACATAGCCGATGCTATAAGATGGGTGCTTGGAGAACAATCACCAAAATCTTTAAGGGCTGCTGCTATGGAGGATGTGATATTTTCCGGGACACAAGAGATATCTCCCTCTGGTATGGCCAGCGTTAATCTGGAGTTTGTTCGAGATGGTGGTTATTTTCCTAAATCGCTTGACGGGTTTAATGAGATCTCTATATCCAGAAAGCTCTATAGAACAGGAGAAAGTCTCTATACCCTAAATGGCCTCAAGTGCAGATTAAAGGATATCATGGATATATTTCTGGATACAGGCCTAGGTAGAAATGGGTATGCCATAATAGAGCAGGGCAAGATTGAGGATATTGTCCAGGCAAGCCCTCAGGATATAAGAGCCCTTATAGAAGAAGCAGCAGGGATAAGTAAATTTCGAATGAAGAAGACAGAGGCCATTAAGAGGTTAGAGAAAACAACATATAATCTTGAAAGGATAAGAGATCTTTTAGGGGAGATCTCTAAGCAGAGAGATACCTTGAAATCTCATGCAAGAAAGGCAAAAAGGTATCAAGCCCTACGAAAAGAGGCAAATGAGTTTACGCGATTGTTATGGAGCCATGAAGGAAGGGAGATCAAGAAACAGATGGATGGTTTTGTCAGGGATGAAGCCGGTATAAATGCCCAGATAAAGACAAAGGAAGATAAGATAGGAACCGCTGCGGGGCGATTGGAAAGATTGAGAAGTGAAGCAGAGGAAAAGAAGCAAGAAATAGAGAGGCTATCAAATGCCTTACGTCAGGCAAAATCCACGCTTGAGATTACACAAAGAGATATAGTGGCCTGGCAAACCAGATTAAAGGATCTTCAATCTACACGGGATATGTTAAATTCAAGATTAGATTATAGCAGAAGATATATTACAGATATAAAAAAGCAGATCTCGGAAGCCGAGGCAGCCTTATCCATGATAGAAGATAAGATATCTTATCTTGAAGAGGGCATTGACAAGGTGCAGCATTCTCTTAAGGGGTTAAGATCCAAGCATGATGAGATATCAAAATCTTACGAACAGGAAAGGACGAAACTGTTTGACTTAATAGGTCATACCAGGGCCATAGACCAGCGTATTGCCTCCATTAAACAAAGGGGGGGCGAGATCGATTCAAATATAAAGGCCAGGAGGAAGGAATTAGAAGATGCAACAACAAAGAGGGTATCTTTAAAGAAAGAGGCCGGATTGATAGAAGATGAGATAGTTCATCTAGAGGAGTGTATGGAGGATACTTCAGGCTGCCAATGCAAACTCAATAAAGAAGAGGAGGAGCTTAAAGCCCTGGTTGGGCAAGAATCCAATGAGCTTTTTAAGATAGAGCAGGAATATTTTGCAATAAATGATAAGATTGCATTCCTTGAAGGTATTATACATCCAACACAATCCGTAAATAGAGATAAAGCCGCTATTGGCAATAGCTTAAAGAAGGTTTCGGATATAATTCGAGTAAAGGCTGGCTTTGAAGAAGCTGTGGGGAGATCTCTGGGAGACTTCATGGATTATGTAATAATAACCGATTATACGCAGGCCCTTAATGCTATTGATAAAGACATATACCCTGGATTTATTCCCATTCATCCTTACATAGGCACTGGTAAATCGCCTGGAATACCAAGGGACAAAGGGGTGCTAGGGCAGTTAAGGTCTTTCATAGAGGTGCATAAAGATTTTAGTGATGTGGCAGATGTACTCACGGACGGTATGCTGGTTGTAGAAGATATAGATGCTGCCTTAGATATCTGGCACAAGAAAGAGTATTTATCCAACATGGTCACAAAAAATGGGATGGTCTTAGAAAAGACAGGGGTGATAAGGACTGCTACAAATAATACAAAGTATGTTGAGGTGCTAAAGGCAAAGGCCGAGAAGGAGGCCCTTGTTAAAGATAAGGATACACTCTCATTAAAGATAAAAGACATCAAGGCAGGTATTGAAGATAAAGAGACAAAGATGACAGGCCTTCGCTCCAGAATTCAGGCATTACAAGAGGAGATAACGCAAAAAGATACTAAGTTGAATATACTAAGGAACAAAATTGTTAGCCTCCAGGGTCAGATAGATCGCAAGAATGATAAAATAGTAGCCTTTGATAAAGACATAGATATGTGGTCAGGGTTGAAAGAACGGCTTGATAGAGACCTAATAGATGCCAGAGGCAGGAAGGACGATATTGATTGCAAGATAGAGGGGAGGCAGGGTCGAGTTAAAGATCTAGAGAAAACCAAAGAAGATGTGATGCTCCTTATTGATGAGAAGAATAATGACCTTCAAGAAGATATGGTGGCTATTCAGGAATTAAAGATATCATCAGCATCGAAAAATGAGCGGCTGAATAAATTAAACGAGCAACTGAGAAAAGAGGAGGCCACCATTAACGATGATGAAGAGAGATTAATTGATATTGATAAGAATGAAGATAAAATAGAAGAAGCAATATCCATCCGCAATGCTACTATAGAAAAGACTCATATTGAGATCAAGGAATTGGAAGGCCGGTATAATTTTATTCTATCTGAACACAATAAGATTTTAGAAGAGGTAGCCACGCTGGATAGCACGATATCCTCATTGGAGAAAGAATTATCTGTCCTGGAAAGAAAACTGGATGAAATTGTTCTTAAATATAGGCAGCAGGAGATTGCCTTTAACATGGTACTTAAAAGGATAAAGGCCAGGTTTGGGGGAGATATCTCTCCTATTCCAGACGAGTTTGATCCTGATAGTGCCGAACGTAAGATTGTTAGTCTTCAGGCTGGGATTGAAAGGATGGGGCAAATAAATTTCACCTCGATCGAGGGCTATGAAGAGATACAATCAAGGTGGGAAGATTTAAATAACCAGTATCAAGATCTTATGCTATCCGGCACTAGACTAAAGCAGGTAATATCAGATGCGCAAAGACAAAGCGCAAAAGAATTTAAGTCCACGTTTGCCAAGGTAAAGAAAAATTTTTCTAAGATTTTTACCGAGCTTTTTTCTGGTGGCAAAGCAGATCTGATTATCCAGGATGGAGACCCTCTAGATGGTGGGATAGAGATTATGGCATGTCCTCCACATAAGCGTTTGAAGAGGATGACATTGCTTTCAGGTGGCGAAAAGAGTTTGTGTGCTATTTCTTTGATATTTGCATTATTTAAAACCAAGCCGTCGACCTTTTGTATCCTGGACGAGGCAGATGCTTCATTAGATGATATAAATATAGAACGATTCAAACGGCTGTTAAAAAGATTTTCAAATGAATCTCAGTTCATTATCGTTACACATAACAAACAGACCATGACAATGGCAGATGTTATTTATGGCATTACCTTTGAGACACCTGGGGTATCAAAGATGGTGTCTATGGATTTACAGTAATGTGAGCAATAAATTTCATTTTTTTGGAAAAGTTTTTCTTTTTCTTATTATATCTTATTTAAAGATGGGCTATTTTCATAGGGTTTTTATGTGCATGCATATTGCATAAGGTGCTGTGAGGGTAAATGATATGGAGGCTAGATGATATGCCGCGGGTAATAGCTGTAACATCAGGCAAAGGAGGCGTGGGGAAGAGCAATTTTGTGCTTAATGTTGGAATTGCACTCGCTATGATGGATAATAAGGTGCAATTATTAGATGCAGATCTTGGACTTGCCAATCTGGATGTGCTCCTGGGAGTGAGAACTAATTGCAGTCTTGAAGACGTGGTTATGGGGCAGGCAAGTATTGAAGATATTATCTTAAAGACAGACTATAGAGTGGAACTTATTCCTGGCAGTTCTGGTATGGAGTATATGGCAGATCTACCAGGAGAGAGTGTGGATAAGCTAATAAAATCAGTTATGAATGCCTCAAAGGACGCGGATTTTCTTATTGTGGATATAGCATCTGGTATTTCTTCTTCTGTGATTTCATTTCTTATGGCTGTTCCAGAGGTAATTGTAGGGGTAAACACAGAGCCTACATCTCTTACTGATGCATATGCCTTGATTAAGGTACTCAAGAAGAATGGTTTCTCAGGAAGGATATCTATGTTTTCCAGTATGGTCAAGGATGGTTCTTCAGGGCGATTGATTTACAAAAAGATATCCTCAGCTGCACACCGGTTTTTGGGCTCTCATGTAGATTATATAGGGAGTGTGTGTACGGATGCCAAATTGCTTAAGGCGGTCTCAGCCCAGGTCCCAGTTATTGTGAAATTCCCCACGTCTGATATTGCCAGGTGCTATCGAGGGATTGCGACTACATTGTTAGGTGAAAAATTGCCTTTGGTGGATTTTGAAAGGTTCTGGGAGAGGACCATACGCATAATGATGAAAAAACCAAGGGCGAAGAGCTATCGGGCAGTATCCTTTAATGGAGAAAGCAGGGTTAAGGAATTAGAGAGTGCTATAAATGGCATCTTGAGTGAACAACGCAGGACACGTTTATTATTAGAGCGTTTTATGTTAAAGATGGAACAAGCTGTCGCAGAGACAGAAACCCAAAAGGGTCCTGTTGTTTGATTGCTACAATTAATACTCCTTGTGGGGTGCTATACATCTCAGGGCAGGCGCGTCTTATAGATAAGATTTCATGGACACCTATTGAAGGAACAATAGACAAAGATAGTATTGGTTGGGTCGTCAAGCCAATAGAAGCATATTTTTCTGGTTATGGCAGAGCTTTTCCAGGGTGCCTTTCTTTGATAAAAGGTAGACCTGTATGGACTAGAGGAAAAATTGAATTTTCGGCACAGAACATCTCTCAACAAATTTTGATATTGATATCCAGCATACCGTATGGCCATACCATGAGCTATGGGGAGATTGCATCTAAGTTGGGGAATATCCGTCTCGCCCGGGTAGTAGGGCAGGTATGCAAGGGGAATCCTTTGCCTATATTAGTACCCTGCCATCGGGTTGTAGGTAAGAATTCTATAGGCGGGTATGCAGGAGGTATAGCAAAAAAACGTTTTCTTCTTGATCTTGAATCAGGTTCCATTCCCATGGACCCAACCAAGGATGAAAAAGTATCCGGAATCAAGGAGCCAGGAGCCAGAATGCTTCCGATTGGATTATTACGTGTATCCTAACTTCTGAATTCTGACTTCTGACTTCTTTTTCATATTCCATCCCTGTAGGGCATATTTCCCTTAAGCGGGCTGATGAGGGCAAAAGGCCCCTACATTTCCCATGAAACTATTTTTTATATTTTATCTTTTGTCTTTTCGACTCACGACTCTCGACTATTTTTAATCACCCAACACTTCTTTTACTATTCACTACTTACTATTTACTATTCACTGTTTTCATACAAAGCATATAAATTATGTTTAGATGTATATATACTTGAGAAAGCCTATTTTTTGTGTTAAAAATCTTATTATGTTGAATGGGATTACAGATGCAATAGAGGATGGGGCTAAAAAGCTTGTTGTTTCCAGGGTTGTCCTGGGCCTTGGCTATATAGCGGTGGAGGTGGATCATTCAGGAGTTGGTCTTAGTGCGAATCTTTCCTGGATAGAGAGCAGGTCCTGTAATGTATTTAAATTGGCAGGAGGCTTGGCAGGCTCTTCGGTAGGAGATATCCTTAAATTTGGTGCGAATAAGGATTATATATCAAGGGCTATTGCTTTGGCCACTATAAATGCATTGAATCCTGAGGTATCAGGAGCTTTGCCCTGTGACGTCCTTGATCAAATAGAGATTAAAAAGGGCGATAAAGTGGCTATGGTAGGCATGATTGAACCTGTTGCAAAAGGGCTATCTTCAAAGGGATGCAAGGTTGCTGTATTTGACAACAGGCAAATAGAACATCCGCTTATGCGCCTACCTGAGGAGATGCCATCTTGTATCTTGGATGCTGATTTAGCGATTGTAACGGCTACAACGCTTTTAAATGATACTTTACCCGGCATCTTAAAACTAACAAAGAACGCAAGAGATGTAATCCTTATGGGGCCATCTACCCCCATGTTGCCTGATGTATTTAAATCCTCCGGCCTTACATGGCTTGCGGGATCTAGAATAATCGACAAGGAGATGGCATTCAAGGTAGTGATGGAAGGTGGGGGGACCAAGGCCTTGCTTGGTGGGGCAATAGAAAAGGTAGGAAAGAAGGTAGCGTAGATGGAACCTCTGATAGATAATTATTCAAGGAGGATAAGATACATACGGATTTCTGTTACAGACAGATGTAATTTCAGGTGTAGATATTGTATGCCTTCGGGAGTATTACAGTGGTTACCGCATGATTCCATCATGAGATATGAAGAGTTTTTGCGCATTATCTATATCTGCGCCAAAAGGGGAGTGGAAAAGGTAAGAATAACCGGAGGGGAGCCACTGGTAAGAAGAGGCATATTGGGTTTTCTTGAACAGATAGGAGAAATTGATAATATAAACGACTTGTCTCTTACTACAAACGGTGTGTTTCTCAGCTCCCTGGCAAAGGATTTAAAGGCAGCAGGTATAGATAGAATAAATATCAGTCTTGATACCCTTGATAAGGACAAATTTGCATATATTACCAGAGTAGATGCATTAGATAAGGTTTTATCTGGTATAGAAAGTGCGCTGAATGAGGGGTTTTCCCCTGTAAAGATAAATGTTGTTGCAATCAAAGGTTTTAATGATGAAGAGATCCCGTTATTTATAAGGCTTGCGATGGATAGACCTATAGAGGTGCGTTTTATAGAGCTTATGCCTATAGGCTGTGCAGGTAGATTCGGTCCTTCTAGTGTAATGGAATCTTATGAGATAAAGCAAATCATTGAAAGATCGTTTGGTGAAATGGAGCCTATTGATTCAGGTCTTGGGCCTGCCCAGGTCTTTAGGTTGCCTGGGGCAAGAGGGAAGATTGGTTTTATCTCTGCATTGAGCGATCACAGCTTTTGCAATAGATGTAACCGCATACGCCTTACTGCAAATGGTCACCTAAGACCATGTCTGCTCTCTGATTATGAGTTGGATATATTGGGCCCTATAAGAAAAGGCATAACCGACCAAGCCTTGGAAGAGTTAATAGAAAAAGGTGTAATGAGCAAACCCATCTCCTATAGGCAGTCTTATAACTACAATGGCAGGGCAATCTCTTTAATGAATGAGATAGGGGGATAACACCCTTTTAGAATTTATGCTCTGCATCCAGGGAGTCTATAAATTTACTAAGAGAGAGAAATTCCTCTTTGAAAAGAATTTTGTTTGTATTAAGGAAAGAAAGGCCCGTTGTTTTCTCCTCGGGTTGGGCATAGGCTGTCCACACTACCTTACAGTATAAAGGAGTATCAAGGCCTAATGGGGGGATATCCAGATGCAGGCGTACCACTGTACCTACGGAAAGTATCGTCCTTGCAATGCACACACCACCTTTGCTTGCATTATTTATGGTAACCTCTTGTTTTTGATCTTTTAGTTCTATAAAACCGAGTACATCTTTTAAAGGTTTGCGTGCAAAGGATCTCCTCTCTTTAATATAAGGCATATTGGTATAATTAGAGGAAAAGGATGCTTGTGTCAAGTTGTGAATCATGAGGTTGCTCATCATGCTTCACATTGGCTCTGATATGTTAAAGATTATTGTAACTGCTCAGGTTATTAGCCTGAAGGCTATTAGACTGAAGGATACTGATATCCCCTGGGCGGCAAAGGCCGTATTTGGAGAGTATTATACTTGAATGGCTATGCTATTATTGGGTTTTGTAAATCTTTTCCTTAAAAACCTTCAGCCTTTAGCCTATCCACCTAAGTAGTTACAGATTATCGAGATATCTTCGATACCTGGCCATATGTTTAATTATATTTACAGCCTCTTCCGGAGTAGAGAGGGTGGTAACACTCCCATAGCCATCTATCCTATTTACAAATTTTGCATCATCTCCGCCAAGAGAGATTGCTATAATAGGTTTTGATGTCTTTTTTTGCAGCCTTGCCATCTCTGTAAGGAACCTTTTTTCTGTATCAGAGCGTGCCTTTATTATAGAGTCAATGGTCTCTTGCCTGAACCTTTTGCCGTTGATCCTCTCTTGATTTGCTAAGGTAGCTCTATAGAAAGAGGTTTGTCCTATTATACCCAGAGCGATAATAGAATCAACCTTATCCCAGTTGGCCAGCAGATTAAGGGCATGTATGTGAAGATCCGGATCCGGCTCTCCCACTAAATCTATTGGATTTGCCCTATTCCAAAAGCTTGGCAGTTTGCTATCCAGGTCTTTTATAATGTCTTCTGATAGTGTGGGGATTTCAAGCCCCGCACCTTCGCACTCATCAGCAGTGACCACACCCCAGCCACCACCCAAACTCATAATACCAACACGATTACCCCTTGGGATAGGAAGGATTGACATAGCCCCTGCTACACTTAACAACTCTGATGGGCTATCTACCTGAATAACACCTGCCTGTTTAAAGACTGCGCTATATACCTCAAAGGAGCCTGCCATAGAACCGGTATGAGATTTGGCTGCCATTGACCCGGTTGCTGTCCTGCCTGCTTTTAGTGTTATTACAGGCTTTACCTTTGTTATCTGCCTTGCAAGCTCCATAAATGCCCTTCCATCATCTATGCCTTCCACATATAGCGCTATTGCCTTCACTTCGTCTCGATGGCCAAGATATGAAAGGATATCTGTTGTCTTTAAGAGCGCCTCGTTTCCTGTACCTGCATAGATACCTACACCAATGCCTTTAGACATAGCCCATTGGATGATCTGAACCCCTAGGTTCCCGCTTTGAGAGATTATACCAAGTCCTCCCTCTACAGGACTTAAAGGGGCCCCCACAGCCACAAGATTGTTATGTGCTGATACAATCCCCATAGTATTAGGGCCTATAAAGGTAAGATCCCCTTTAGAGGCGATCTCTAAGATGCGTCTTTCCAATTCAGCACCTTTATTCCCTACCTCGCTAAATCCCGATGTGATAACTACTGCCGCGTGTATACCTTTGGCAATGCAATCCTCTAAGATACTAGGTAGAGAATTTGCGGGGATGGTGATTACTGCCAGGTCCACATCTTCTGGGATGTCTTTTAGGCAGTTATATACCTTAAGCCCCATGATAGATTTTTTATTCGGGTTTACAGGTAATACCTTTCCCTTATATCCACCACCTAATATATTGGATGTTAACAAAAAACCCCATTTGCCTGGGACATCAGAGGCGCCTATTATTGCTACAGTATTTGGGAAAAACATCTTGTCTAGATTATGGGAAAGCCTTTCATCTTTCATAATATCACTCCTAGCTCCCTTCTTGTTATGAACGTCAGTTCTTGTGTAAAGAGGAATACTCTTATTCCAAAAATGTTTTTGGGGTCAACAGCTAACTTATATTTGGCTATCAGCTATATAGATGAAAGACAACACGGTTGTGGAAAGTTGACGGCTTTCTATGCTGATAGAAACACTTCAATTGACAGTCCTTATCCAATGCTATATATGTTTTTTTATGAGGGTTTTGTATACAGCTGAAGAGATCGCTGCAAGGGTTGCTCAGCTGGCAGATGAGATAACAACTGTTTATAATGGCTCTAATCTTGTGGTTATAGGGATATTAAAGGGTTGTTTTGTCTTTATGTCAGATCTTGTAAGGGAAATAAAATTGCCTCTAGAGATAGATTTTGCGAGACTAGCCAGCTATGGCGATTCTGATAGCCCTTCCGGACAAGTAAAGATCTTAAAGGATATTGAGATAGACATAGAAGATAAGAGTATTTTGATAGTAGATGACATAATGGATACAGGTCATACACTACATGTGTTTAAAGAACACCTTATAGCAAAGGGGGCTATCTCTGTTAAGATTTGCACACTAATTGATAAAAATTGGCGCAGGCAAGTACATATGAAACCTGATTTTACAGGATTTTATCTGGAAAAAGGATTTGTTGTAGGCTATGGTTTAGATTATGGAGAAAAATACCGAACCCTACCAGAGATATATGTATTAGAACCCCAAGACAGGGAGTAACTTATGATAGTAAAATGCCCTAACTGCCGTAGTAAATTTAAAGTAGATGACAGCATACTCACAAGAGAAGAGATCAGGATGCGATGTAGCATATGTTCTCATGTATTCGCGTTCGATAAACTTAAAAATATGCCTTTAGACAAGGAAATAGAAGAGGCCCTAGAGACACAAAAAGATGTACTACAAGAACAAGTTGAGGGCCCAGCTCAAGAGGACAAAGAAAAGGCAAGCGATGAAGAGGCTATTCAAATCCAGCCCGAGTCTGTTATAAAAGAAATTGATTCTATCTTGGGATCAGATGAGCAATTGGGAATCGATCAAGTCGATACAGAATTATCCTTCACGACAAAGAAAAAAGGATGGAAGAAATTCTTATTGGTTGTATTGATAATTCTGATAATAATAGGCATCTCAGCATGGTTTATGAGGGAGAGATTGTTTGAATTATACAGCCCGCCAGAGGATACAACCCAGGGCATGCTGGAAAGGGGGCCCTTCTTTAATATCCCGGAAAGTAGTGTCACCTATGAGATACTCAACAACTATAAAGAAGGTACAGTGCTGGTAATAAAAGGTATGATTAAAAGGCTTACGAAGCGCCCGGTAAGTTATATTCTTGTCCAAACAAGGGTTTATGACCGTAATAAAAATCTTATAGCCTCACGTGATGTTTATGCTGGGATTATTCCTAATTCATCTGAATTTACAAAACAGGGAAGTATTGAGATAAATGCCTTACTGGACTCTAGACCTGCAGATATAGAGATGTCATCTTTACCAGTTGATATACCTTTTGCAGCCGCCTTTTTCGGTGATGCAGCACTAAGGAGCAAATCGTTCCAGGTAGAGGTAAAGGAATTTCATTGGCAGTAAGAGATACCCCCATCGAAGACAAGCTCAAGATAGTAGTCGGTTTATTTACCATTGTATTTATAGCGGGGACTGTTGGCTTTCATTTTATAGAAGGCTGGGGGGCTCTGGATTCCTTTTTTATGACCCTTATAACTGTTACTACTGTAGGTTATAGAGAGATTCAGCCATTATCAAATGCCGGCAAGGTCTTTGATGTCTTTATTATCTTTATGGGGGTTGGAACTGCTGCATACGGGTTTGCAACAATTGCCCAATTTATTATAGAAGGTGAAATACAAAATATTTTAGGGAGGAGGAGGTTGAATAAAAAGATAACAAGCATGCAACAGCATTATATTATATGTGGTAATGGCAGGATAGGATTCCTTTTGTGGAAGGAATTGCAGGCAAACAATCGGCCCTTTGTAGTGATAGACCCAGAGCCTTCTGCCATACACCCCTTGGAGATGGAGAATATACCCTATATACTAGGTGATGCCACAAAAGAGGAGACCCTGATAAAGGGAGGGGGGGGATCGAGAGGGCTAAGTGTCTTATAGCAACGGCGGCATCTGATGTGACAAATGTGTATATAACACTTATTGCAAGGGAACTGAATCCAAGCATCTTTATCCTTGCCAGGGCAGAGACTGAGGATTCCATAAGGAATATAAAACGGGCAGGTGCGGATAGGGTAGTCTCTCCATACATGATAGGTGGGCGACATATGGCCAATATAATCTTAAAACCCACAGTGGTGGATTTTGTAGAACTGGCAACAGGAGGAGAAAAGCGGGAAGACTTATACATCCAGATGGAGGAATTTAAGATAGACGCCACATCTCCTCTAATTAAAACTACATTAAGAGATTCTCCAATAAGGAAGGAACTGGGTTTGACTGTAGTAGCTGTAAAGGGTGACGAAGGGGATATGATATTTAATCCGCCTGCAGAATATTCATTATCTAAAGGGGATATCCTTGTCTGTATCGGTGAGATGAACGCACTGAAATCCATGAGGAAGCTGACTGGTGGTTAATATGAGGTTTATGGGCATTGATTATGGCACAAAAAGGATAGGCGTGGCTATCAGTGACCCGTTGTGCACAATGGCGCACCCACTTGAGGTAGTTGATGTGAGAGGAGATAATTCCCACATAGAAAGAATCAAAGATATTGCAAGGGGATACAACATAACACACGTAATTGTGGGGCTCCCATACAATATGGACGGAAGCATAGGAGACTGTGGTAACAGTATTATAGAATGGTCGAGGCAATTAGAAGAGAGCATTGGTCTACCGGTAACACTTTGGGATGAAAGGCTCACCACTTATGAGGCTCAAGATCTTCTTACCCGTTCTAATGTACGCAGGAAAAGGCAAAGGCAGGTTCGTGATAAGATAGCAGCCGGTTTTATTCTCAAAGGGTATCTTGATTCACTAAGTACATGAAGGATTGCAGGGGCTTATTTTTCTCTATAGTATCCTCTCTTATTATAATAGGTATTATCCATATCTATGTTTTCATTACTACACCTGTTTTATTAAATGCACCAGTAGACATAAATATCAAAAGTGGCACAAGTGCATGGAATATTTCTAAAGAACTTGAGGAAAGAGGTGTTGTTTCAAATGCCTCGCTCTTTATGCTTGTGGCGCTGTATTCTCAAAAGGCCAGGCATCTTCAGGCAGGGGTATATGTATTTGAAGGAGAGCTTTGTCCTAAAGGGGTTATAGACGTCCTCTTTCGTGGGAAGACCATAAGGTATAAGGTTACTATCCCTGAGGGTTCCAATATATTTGATGTAGCAGATGCCTTGTCGGCTAAAGGCCTAGTCGACAGACATGAGTTTATAAAATTAGCATGCTCAAGGCAGGCAGCCGGATTTTTTGACTTGGATGCCCCCGCCATGGAAGGATATCTCTTTCCTGAGACCTATTTTTTGTCTCCTGACATGACACCACTTGAGATAATGAGGATAATGGTAAATCAGCTTTATCACGTTTATACTCCAAATCTTGCAAACAAAGCAAGGGAGTTGGGGCTTTCGGAGAATGAAGTTATTACACTCGCATCCATTGTGGAGAAAGAGGCGGTATATCCTCAAGAGATGCCTATAATCTCTGCTGTGTTTCATAATAGATTAAAGAAAGGCATGAGATTGCAGTCAGACCCTACTGCTATATATGGTATAGAAGGTTTTCAAGGGAAGATATCAAAGAAGGATCTCTTGCGTGATTCAGCATACAACACATACAGACATTTTGGCCTTCCTCCAGGGCCTATATGTAATCCGGGCGGGAGTGCCATTACGGCGATACTTTATCCTGCCCGGGTGGATTATCTGTATTTTGTATCAAAAGGAGATGGGCATCATGATTTTTCCTCTACACTTGCAGAGCATAACAAGGCCGTAAATAGTGCCCGCAAGGCTAAAAAGTAGAACATCAAATTTATTTCTAAAGTAATATGGAAGCCCCTTCGATATAACTATAGATGAGACTTGCAAAGGTAGCAATTGTAGATGATGACGAGGCAATCTTAGACCTCATAGAACAAATCTTAAAAGAAGAAGGTCTCGATGTAACTCGTAAACATCAGGCAGAGGCCCTTTTGGAGGTCCTTCCGGAGGAGACGTTTGATCTCATTATATCAGATCTTGTACTTCCTGGAATTTCAGGCTTGGGCCTGCTGGAAGAGCTTAATATAAGGGGGTATGATGTCCCTTTCGTCCTGATTACAGGCTATGCATCCCTGGATTCAGCTATAGAGGCTATAAATCGTGGCGCTTTTTATTATATAAAAAAGCCATTTAATATCGAAGAGATAAGATTCGTGATAAATCGGCTCAGACAGAGGCAGGGGTTACTAGAGGAGGTGTATCATCTTAAAGAGGAGATAAAATTGCTTACGCAAAGGCTGGAGGGGAAGGAAGAGGTTTATGCACCCAAAGTGCCCAGACAGTCCCTCGAGCATTTTTTGAGGGGGCATTACGAAGCAGGGAAGGTCTTCTCGGCAATTGAACACCTTGGCCATCTGAAGGCAGAAGGTCTTATCACAGAGGATGAATTTGGCGAATATAAAGGAAAACTTCTCAAGAGGATTGCTTAAGTGACAGACAAAGTTTTAATTGTAGATGATGATCCTGGTATACGGGATACCCTTTCAGATTTGATTAATATGTTAGGGTGTAAGGCCTTTACTGCAGAAGATGGGATTAGTGCTATAGGTAAGTTCAACTCAGGGCCCTACCTGTGTGTATTTACAGATATAATGATGCCTAAGATGACAGGGCTTGAGCTTATAAAAGAGATTAAGGCAATAGATATGGCTACGCCTGTAATAGTAATCACAGGATATGCATCCATTGAGATAGCTATAGATGCAATGAAGTATGGTGCCTCTGACTTTATATCAAAACCATTCAGGGTCAAACAGATTGAGTATATATTAAACAAGGTAAAAAGAGAAAGGACTCTTTTAGAAGAAAACAAGAAGATTTCAGATACGCTTGCATGGCATCGCCTCATAGATAATCTTGCAGGGCAGTTAGAAAAGAGGGTTCAGGAAGTAACAACACTCCAAGCCATATCCGAGAGGATCACCTACCTCGGGGCTATCAAGGATTTGGTATCAGCCATGATTGATGTAACTTCAGATATTGTGGATTCAGGGGAGATTTCTTTCCTTCCTTTGAATAGACAAGAAAAGATGTTTATAGATCCTGATGGAGGAGATGGCTTAACTCTAACCCCTGATTCGTTGATGAGAGGGGTAGTGAGATACAAGGTGTCGAGCACAATGGGAACCTCAGATCACATAAGCGTATTACCTTTGATGATAGAAGGGCAGATGTTTGGCGCTTTGAAGGTAATTACCGCTAAGAAGCTCAGTAGTGATGATGAAGGAAAGATCGTATACCTACTTCAGAGGATAGCAGAACGTATGGAAAATGTAGTCCTTTATGAAGGGCTATATGAAAATGTTTTAGCTACCTTAAATACTATGGCAAAGATATTAGATGCAAGAGATCCTCATACCAGTCAGCATTCTACCAGGGTGACAGCCCTTTCTATGGCTATAGTAAAGGCCCTCAATATCTCTGAGGATAATACGGATATCCTGCAAGCAGCCGCGTCATTGCATGATATAGGGAAGGTAGGTATACCAGATAGAATATTATTAAAACCAGGCAGTCTTACACCTGATGAGATGGATGTTATAAAGAGACATCCTGATATTGGAGCAAATATACTCTCATCCATCGTACCAATGAGACATACCGTAGAGATTATCAGGCATCATCACGAGCGATATGATGGTAAAGGCTATCCTAAGGGGATTAAAGGTGGTGACATTCCATTTTTATCCAGGGTGATCGCTGTGGCAGATTCCTTTGATGCCATGACATCTGACAGGCCTTACAGAAAAGCCCTTCCCCTTGAGAAGGCCATTCGTGAGATAGCCAGGTGTAAGGGGACTCAGTTTGATCCTGAAATTGCCGAGGTCTTTATCCATAAGGTAGCCAGATCTAAGGTGTGATAATTAATTTCCATCCAGAAAGGGTTCTTTTCCGCAATCTCGGCGTCAATCTGCGGGATTACTTGTGCGGCGTACTAACTATACGCCTCCGCATAATCCTTTGATTTCTTTGACCTTGCTAAAAATTCCTCATTTCTGATCTGGAAACTCTCTCGTGCCCATGATTCCATTTCTGGATGGGCACTAATTATTCTAAGTCGTGAGGAGTTTTAGAGGCGTCAGTAGTCGTCTGGGGTTCTACCAACTCCTGCACAGCACCCATACGGGCATTCATGGATGTCAATTCCTCTGTAAGTTGTTGGACCTTAGCCTTTAGCATCTGGTTTTGTTGTAAGATTTCCTGATGTGTTGTTGTACTGGATTCCAAGCTTGCATTTTCTTCTTGAAGGGCTTGTATCTTTTCTTCCATCTCTTTAATCTTAACCTCTGTCTCCTCTGGTACCTCGGAGGCCGCCTTCTCTTTCTTCAGCATAGCAATTTCATTTCCCAGGGCATCTACTTTCTGGATGGTTTGCCGGTTTTTATGTTCTATTGTGGCTATGTAATCGATGGTTTCTTTCAGCATGTTTTTATAATCAGGAGCCTTTTCTCTGTTTACACCCCACAAGAAATACCCGAGGCCAAGCCCAATAATAAACACTACCACAGCTAAGATAATAGGGGCTGTCGAGCTTTTATTCTTTTTTTCCTCCATGGGGAACCTCCTTATAAATTATATTTGTCTTTTAAAATACAACTGTTCTATACTAGGGTCAAGGACTTGTTAAAATATCAAATATGAAATATCACTTAGCGTTATGAATATATTGATTATAAAGTTGGGTTCTTTAGGTGATGTGATTAACACACTGCCTCTTGGGATAAACTTAAAAAGATATCTGCACGCAGATGTATACTGGGTTGTTGAGCCACTTAGCTATCCTATAGTTGCAGAACACAGTTATGTGGATCATGCCATATTGTTTGACAGATATAATTGGGCAGAGGCGCTTCCTGGCCTTATAAGACAGCTCAGATGTAGAAATTTTGATGTAGTATTGGATCTGCAAAGGATCATAAAATCTGCTCTATTTTGCCAGGTATCAAAGGCTAAAAGACGCATAGGCTTTGATAAAAACAGGTGTAAGGAATTGAGCCATTTGTTTCCGTTTGAGAGGATACCGGAATCTGATCCGAATACCCATATGGTATTTCAATATTTGGAGTTTGGCAAATACCTTGGAATAACGGATCAGGATATCAGATGGGACATCCCTGTAAAAGGTATAACGCCGTATAATCTTCCGGATGATTATGTGGTATTGAATCTTGGGGCTACCAAAGAAGCAAATAGGTGGAATGCAAAAGGGTTTGCCGATCTAGCGAAGAGCATTAGGCAGAGATTTCAAATGGTCTCTGTACTTACGGGGGCGAGCGAGGACATCCCTATGGCAAAGGAGATACTAACCATGGCAGATAGTGAAGTGGTAACCCTTGTTGGAAAGACATCGGTCCTGGAGTTAAAGGAGGTGCTGGCAGGCTCTAAGGTGGTGGTAAGTTGTGATACAGGGCCTATGCACCTGGCTTCTGCCATTGGAAAGAATGTAGTTGCCTTATTTGGGCCATCAGATCCCAAAAGGACGGGGCCATTTAAAGGACAGGTCATCCAAAAGGACGTGGGGTGTAATCCGTGCAATGCAAGAAGGTGTAGCAATCCTATATGTATGGAGGCAATTACCTCAGATGATGTAATAGAAAGACTAGAGGTGTTATGGTCAGCATAATCATAATAACACTGGGCCAAAATGAACATCTTATCAACTGTATTGCATCCATTAGAGAAAATGCAGGCTGTGATTATGAGATTATAGTCGTGAATAATTCTGCCCCTCCCCTTAATATTCCGGATAAAGGCATCACCATTATAGAGAACAGACAGAATCTCGGGTTTGCAAGGGCAGTAAATAGGGGCATAAGGATAACTTCAGGCGAGTTTATATTATTATTAAATGCAGATACCTTGCTTATTACTGATGTAATAACACCTGCGCAAGATTTTATGAAGGTGCATCCAAGGGCTGGGGTCTGTGGGATTCAGCTTGTCTTTGGAGATAGCAGACTCCAGAATTCTGTAGATGTTATACCAACACTTGCCACTCAACTCTTGAATAAGGCCCTTTTAAAGATTATCTTCCCTGTGTCCTATCCAAGCAAGCGCTCCAAGTTTACATCCCCTGTAAAGGTCCCATCTGTCATTGGTGCGTTTATGATGATAAGGATGCGCCTTATAGATGAGATAGGTCTCCTTGATGAAGGCTTCTTCTTTTACTTAGAGGAAACAGACCTTTGTAAAAGGGCAACAGATCATGGCTTTGAGGTATGGCACCTGCCCGGGCTCAAGATCGTTCATTATCAGGGCTTGAGCGCAAGAAGGCTAGATACCCAAAGGAAGATAGAATTTTATCGTTCTTTGTACAGGTTTTTCCTGAAACATAAAGGCATATACAACACTATAATGCTTTATATAGGTATGCTCCTAAAACTTTCATTAGAGATTGGTGCGAATCTATTGGTTTCTTTTATCCCTGATATGAGGAAAAGATTAAAGCGATCTTTTGTCCTCCTTTTATGGCACCTCATAGGTATGCCGTCTACATGGGGGTTGGAAGATTTAACTCTAAGATATAAAGTTATAATGAAAAATGGATATAAGTGGTTTTTAGCCAAAGAAGCCCGGATCCCACCACAAATCATAGCCCCCAATGTATTCATGGAGTCATCTGCTTGGGATGTAATGAATCGATCCAGAACAACCTTTGTGAAGAGGGGATACCTGGATAGAGATCTCATATATCTGAAACGATACAATTTTAAAGGGATTAAAGACACCATCAAAAATGTATTTCGGAAAAGCAGGGCGCTTAATGCCTTTGAAGGGGCCCTTGTTATGGATTCCCTGGGAATGCGTACACCCATGCCGGTATTCGCCTGTGAGAAGAGGGTATTTAGGGTGCTTATCAATTCATTTATTGCGACATACGGTCTTAATGCATTAAACCTCGTAAGGTATGTAGAGCAAAAGGGTATCAGTGATGAAGAAATACCAGCCCTCTCTCATTATGTAAGACATATCCATGAGATGGGGCTATTGCCCGTGGATCTAAAGGGAGATAATATCCTTGTTTCTCCGGATAAAAAAGAATTCTTTTTAATAGATTTGGACAGGCTTAAAAGGCGTCATTTTTTGGGAATCAGGCAGATAGCGAAAAATTTAAGCTACTTAAATGCATCACTTATGGAATTTGCCCCCCTTGAGAAAAGGATGTTGTTCTTCAATGAATACATAAAAGGAAATACATATCTTGAGGCAAAGAAGGATGTCTTGTTGAAGATGGTAGATGAGTACACAAAAAAACGATTAGAGCAAAGATATAACATTTAGTTTGCTGTGCTACGAATTAAAAAGTTGGAATACTTAAAGTTAAAAATAGTAATGAGTAAGCAGCAGGGAGCAGGTATAAATATTAGTAAATATAGAGAAGTTAATCGTATGCTTTCTGGCATGATCGATAAAGCAAATAAATTTACCTGTTGATTGTTCTGCTTACTGCCTACTCCCTACTGTTTACTTGGGCATTAGGCTAAATGATATAATAAATTTCGGGATTCCCCCAGTCAGCTTGATTCTCAGAAGCTTTAATAGGATAGTGCATCAAATTTTTGCTTTTTGCCTTTTATTATTACATTTACTTTATTTGGGATACATATAAGGCCCTCTCCTGTATGTTCGATTTTGCCAGTGAGCACACATATCTTATTAGGACATGGAGATGACTTCACAGATACCTTACCGGATTTTATTGCCACCACAGTATATCCAAGCGGGCCTGGCACGTTGATAGTGGTGTCTTGATCAAGTGAATAGATTCCTAAGAGGCCGTTCATGTTATAGATTTCCACTTCCTGCCCAAGGGATGTTCCTTTGAATAAAAATATGGCCCAGATCAAAGAGGTGGCAAGGATAGAAGCGATCATAATTTTATCTGCTATAGTAGTCTCTTGAAATATATTCATTTGGTTATTTGTATACACTCCTAAGTAACTATTCTTGTAATATGTTGATTTTACTCAATACCACATGGTTACTTTTTGACATGACTCGGGACACGCACTGGCCCGAGTGGGTTGCTAAATAATCTGTACCTTAGCCCAACAAGGGCACCCATAGTAAAGCCGCCTATATGTGCCCACCATGCAATGGAAGTCTGAGAGCCGATACTAAGATAGCCATTTGCACCCTGAAGGACAAACCATCCTAATATGAATATAATAGATGGGACTTCTACTATCTTTATAAAGAAGAATATGGGGATAATGGTCACAATCTTTGCCCTCGGATAAAAGATAAGATATGAACCCATTACAGCAGCAATAGCACCAGATGCACCGATTACAGGGATGCAAGAGTGAGGATAGATGGCAGTATGTGTGTAAAAGGCAACAAATATAGCGAGGCAGTAAACAGCTGCATACCTTAATCTGCCAAATGCCCTTTCTACGCCCGGGCCGAATACATATAGAAAGAGCATATTCCCCAGAAAATGGATGTAGCCGCCATGGATGAATCCAGATACAAAAATGGCCTTGTGGATACTAAAAAAGTCGCCGTTACCTTTTGTAATCCACATCGAGATATCTAAAGGGCTTGTGCTGTACAGCTGTATGATCTCAGGGCCTATTGTGATTTCTTCTACAAACATGGCTGCATTTAACATAATCAGGCTTAAGGTAACAAAGGGGATGCCTTTCGAGATAATAGTGTCCCTTATAGGAATCATATGTTATTTTATGTTTCTTCTATGGCTGGTATACAGCAGAGGAATTCGATATCCTTTTCTTGAGCCTTAATCTGGTGGGGGGTATCAGGCGGGATAAATATTGCCATACCTTCTTTGAGTTCTGCCTCTTCATCACCCACAGTGACAGTGCCTTTACCAGATATGATATATATCTCATGTTCCCATGGGTGAGAATGTAATGGACTGAACCCATAAGGTTTTATATGAAAGTGTCTCATATAGAATATTGGTGCACCTTCACTCTTGCCTATCAGAACCCGTTTGCTTATGCCTCGGGCATTACTTATATCTGTGGTCTCTTTTAACTTCGATATATGACGTGCGATCATTTGCTCCCTCCTTTAGTAATATCTCTAATTATTGTAACTACCTAGCTATTTAGGTTGAAGAAAATAAGGCTGAACCATTTCAACCATTTCGCAACGCTCGAGTCAAGCCATTTAAAGGCTGAATACCTGGTTTTGTGTGATCACGCATGATTTGCCCTATTAGTCTTCCACCTCAGTCTATTTACCTGAGTAGTTACTAATTATTTAACATAGCCTTATCTGATTCTTCCAGTACTATGATTGCCCCATCAAAGGGGGGCTGGACAAACCCGGCATATTTAATTAAAAGACGAATTCCATGAGAGAAACAGGTTTTTTACTGATAATGGTAGTCGTCATTACCGCAGGGTTGATATTTATCCTGGGTGATAATCTGAACTGGTTAGGGAGGTTGCCGGGGGATATCAAGATAATAAGGCATGGATTTAGGTTTTATTTCCCCATGGCCACTTGCATATTGATAAGTATTATCATAAGTTTCATTCTTTATTTCTTTAAATAGATATTTTTATTTGTAGCACGGATCCTAAAAGGTGGAACCATAAATGATTATAGAAGAGTTTGTTGGATGGTTTTTAAGATATAAGTCAAAGGCATACCTTAAATTTGAGGACCCTGATAGTATTTTGCTTCCGCCAAATCCACCATTGGATAGCATAGAACTCTATGTGCACATACCATTTTGTAAAGAACTGTGTCCGTATTGTTCTTTTCACAGGTTTAAGTTTCATGAAGAGACTGCACGGCTATACTACAAGGCATTGAGAAAAGAACTGAAGATCTACAAGGATATGGGATATAAATTTGGAGGGGTATATATTGGCGGGGGGACACCTACGATTATGATGGATGAACTTGTTGATACTCTATCTCTTATACATAAATTGTTCTCGCCAAAAGACATATCTGTAGAGACAAACCCGGATCATCTACACAAAAAGGATATAGCCTTACTGGTTGATATGGGGGTTGGCAGAATATCTGTAGGTATACAAAGCTTTGACGATACCATCCTAAAGTTTATAGACAGGTATGATAGATATGGATCCGGATCCGAGATGAAGCGTCTTGTGCAAGACGCCATGGGGGACGTAGGGACACTAAATCTGGACATGATATATAATTTCCCAATTCAGACGCCAGCTATGCTGGAGCAGGATCTTGATGTGATAAAAAAGATTGCCCCGGACCAGGTTACATTTTATCCATTGATGGTACCTGATGCCACCAAGAAAAGGATGGAGAAGATCATGGGGAGGATAAGCTATAAAAAAGAGGCTGCCTTCTACCGCATGATTCAAGACAGGCTGGCTGATGATTATACACCAAGTTCTGCATGGTGTTTTTCGAAAAAGGATTCAGATATGATAGATGAATATATAGTAAGCTACGATCAATATGTTGGAGCAGGAAGTGGCTCTTTCGGTCTTGTTGGCAACACCATCTACTCTAATACATTCTCCATAAAAGAGTATGTAGAAGATTTAAATTCAGGCAGACTCCCCTTGAAATCAAAAAAGACATTCTCAACTAAGGAGATGGTTCGATATCACTTTCTTATGAACCTCTTTGGCTTAGAGATGGGAAGAGGCCTTTTTAAGGAGAGGTTTGGTTGTGGTCTATGGTCTGCCTTATGGGTCGAGTGCTTATTCTTTCTTTTGATAGGGGGTATTCATATAGATAAAGACACCATCAGGATAACTGAAAAGGGTATGTATTACTGGGTTATTATGATGAGGGAGTTCTTTATAGGGGTGGATAACTTCAGAGAGATAAGCAGGAGATCGCTTCTTAAAGAAGATTTTCAGTTTGGAAACACGGGATCTTTCGATTAACTAATCTAACCTGCATGTCCTTTCGGACACAACGAAGAATGAAAATATGGCATTCTCATACAGATTTTATCCCTGTAGGGCCCGTTCCCCGAACGGGCCGATGAGGGCATCGGCCCCTACAAGGCTTTCTGTCTATTTTCATATAAAGGTCTTAGAGTACAGCATTTTCTAATCTTTCCATAAGGAAATCGATCTCTCTTTTTGTTTTTAGATTTCCAGTATATTTTTCATCGATCACCTCTAGAGAGTGTATAACAGAGGAATGCCTTCTGGAAAAGGTCTGGCCAATAACCTGTAAGGGCTCTTTTGTGTAGCGCCTGCATAAAAATATTGCGACTTGTCTTGGATATACAACCCCTTTTTTTCTTGATGGGGAGATCAATTGCTCCTTTGAGATCCCAAAGTTTTTTGCCACAAATCCCTGGATAAACGGGATGGATATCCTTTCCTGCTTTTCAAGTGTTCCTTCCAGGAGTTCTTTTGCCATATCCAATGTGATTTCTCTTTTCATCAAAGAACTCATAGCAGATACGGTCAGCACTGCACTTTCCAGTTCTCTGATATTATTCTTTATATTCTCGCTAATAAAGCCTACTACATCATCCGGGAGAGATATACCCTCTTTTGATGCCTTACGTCTTACAATATTGGCCCTGGTTTGTCTGTCAGGTCTCTTTATATCTATTACCAATCCAGAAGAGAATCTTGATTTCAGGCCCTTATCCATATAGGGAATTGATGCCGGAGGTCTGAATCCCGAAAGGACAACCTGTTTATCATTACTCATAAATTCATCCAGTATATAGCTTAGCTCCATTTGAGTCTTTTCTTTGTTTTTGAATAGATGTACATCATCAATAAAGAAGACATCGCACTTGCTGCTATACGTGCGTTTGAATTGATCAATACGATTATTTCTAACAGAATACACATATTCTGCGGAGAAATCTTGAGCTGTGGTATACTTTATCTTAATATTTGCCTCGGACTTTATCACTTTATTCCCAATAGCATGCGCAATATGACTTTTCCCAAGACCTGTATCTGAATAAAAGTATAATGGATTGTATTTGCTTAGATCTTCTTCAGACACCGCCATTGCTGCCTCATATGCAAAGGCATTACACTTACCAACCACAAATTCCTCAAATGTAAATTTTGGATTGAGCCCTCGCACAGGTGAGGGCTTAGCAGCAGAGGGGAGAACCATTTGTACAGGCTTGTTTATAGAAGATGACTTTTTATTGGAGCCTTTATTAGAGCGCACAGAGAATTCTATGTCCGCAGATTTACCAAGGAGTTTTTGTATCTCCTTTATAATAATGTCTTTGTGATGTTGATGTATATAATTGAGAACAAAAGGGCTTGGGCAATATACCATGACAGACCCATCCTGTACGCAGATCTCCATTTGATCTATCAGCGGCTTTTCCGAGGGGCTTTCCACTTTTGTCTGTATTAAGTCTTTTATATGTTCAAGTCCTGGTTGTTTGTTCATATGCCCCCCATATAAAATTTGCTTACTACAGTATATGTTGCCATGTATCTTACTTTCACAAGATGACGTCAATCTCCGACTCGGTCGATTTTCGTCATTTAGCACCAAATAAAAAATTCCCCTTAATAGAGAGATACAGTAGTTAATGCACTAAGATCGCTAAACTTTTTATGGTATTCCACATAATATTGATTTACATTGTCATAAGCTCATATTCTAAGGTTTTCTACATTTTGTAGACAACTCATAATTTGCTAAATCTAACTCTTCCTTTAAAATTCGGCCCCCTCTGATAGAAAACCTAGATATTCACTCATGTTTCCTATGTAAGCACTAAATTTTTTTATTTTGATTTAATGCTGATTGCTATTTTTATATAAACGAAGCATGAAAATGAACGTATCACAAAGTAGGGCATATTTCCCTTAAGCGGGCCGATGAGGGAGGCCACTACATTTCCCATGAAACTATTTTTTTATATTTTATCTTTTCGACTCTCGACTCTCGACTATTCTTAATCACCCAACACCCAAAACTCAAAACCCAACACCTTTTTTACTATTCACTTTTTACTATTCACTGTTTTTATATAAACAGCTGATGAATTATATATATTTTAACTCCTTAAGGCGCCTTTTGAGTGCAAGAAGGGCCCTTGTTCTGTGGCTGCGCTGATTTTTACCCTCAGGAGATAGTTGTGCAAAGGTCTTTTTTGTTTCAGGATCGAAAAAGATAGGGTCATATCCAAAACCACTAGTGCCCGCAGGTTTATCCAGGATAAGACCGGGGTAGACCCCTTGTGCTGATATTACATTACTGTCAGGCATAGCCAGTGCTACCACGCATATAAATTTTGCCCTTCTGTCTTTTATACCCTTCATACACTTGAGCAATAATCTCCAGTTATCTTCATCAGTCGCATTCTCTCCGGCAAAGCGTGCAGACTTCACCCCGGGCCTCCCGCCAAGGGCTGTAACACATAGACCGGAATCATCTGCCAGTGCATTCATTCCTGAGGCTTCTGCCCAGGCAGTAGCCTTTTTGATTGCATTTTCTTTGAAGGTTGATCCATTTTCTTTCACAGCCATAAACATATCTATATCGTCAGGTGTTATTATAGTGATTGTTGTATCGGAAAGGATGTCTGAAATTTCTTGTATCTTTTTCTGGTTTGTGGTGGCAAGCAAGACCTTCATTTCAAACCAAGTATATTCAACTGTTTTTGTATGAGCTTATGAATCCCTTCTTGTGCGATTCCGATAAGTTTTCCCATCTGTTCTTTTGAAAAGGGCCTGCCTTCAGCAGTACACTGTACCTCTATAATATAATCTTTTCCTGTCATAACTACATTCATATCCACATCTGCTTTTGAGTCTTCTTCATAGTTAAGGTCTAAGAGGAGATCTTCTTCTACTATACCAACGGAGATGGCAGCTACCTGATCGTGGATAGGGTTTTTGGCTATCATACTATTTTTGAGTATCCATGAAATGGCGTCATAAAGGGCCACGTATGCACCCGTGATAGATGCAGTTCTTGTCCCCCCATCTGCCTGTATTACGTCACAGTCCAGTAAAATGGTTCTTTCCCCCAGGAGTTGCAGATCTACTGCTGCTCTTAATGCTCTTCCTATGAGTCTCTGGATTTCATGTGTTCTTCCCTTCATTCTACCTCGAGATGCCTCCCTTACAGAACGTGGGGATGTTGAGGCCGGGAGCATGCTATATTCCGCTGTTATCCATCCTGTCCCGGTATTTTTCAGGCGGGGTGGCACCCTCTCTTCTACATTTGCAGCACATACTACCTTTGTATCTCCTACCTCTATAAGGCAAGACCCAGGGGCAGTTTTAAGATAATTGCGGGTCAAAAGCACATGCCTCATTTCTTCCGGCTTTCTTCCATCAGAACGGAGGCTGATTTTTGGTCTGGGGGTTCCTTTTTGTTTAAGGATTTCTTCTATGGATGCCATTTATTCCCTCCACCATAATTTATTGGCGGGTATATTATTTCTGTGTCTCCTTTAAGTCAAGCCCTTAGAAAATATTTGATTGTTGAGCTTGACACCGTTATGACGAGCAGGTAAATCCTTGTAATATTGGGAGGATGATTTTGTGAGGGGCTTAAAGAACCTTATGATACTTATTGGAGTGTGTGCCGTTTGTCTTGTATGTATGGTTCCCCTTATCCTTAACCATGGCCTATGGCACGGCCAGGAGATATGGCTCTTGGAAGTAATTAGAGAGTTACACGGGGGTTTTTCCCTGGTGCCGGAGTTAAATGGACAGATCCTTTCTGATCAAAACCCTGTAAATATTATTTTACTATCCCTTATTCCCGGAGATAACATACTTTTCTTCAGGTTTGTTGCCATCTTATTAGGCCTCATAGTCGTGGGGAGTGTCTTTATCTTTTGTCTTGTGCTCTGGAATGTCTGGACAGCTTTGTGGTCTTCCCTCTTTACTGCTACCAGCTATGGCTTTTTAATTACGTACTCGTCATTAAATGTATCGGCCATACCTTGCACATGTTCTATAGTTGCGCTCATGATGTTTTTTGCAGCATACCTGAAGGGTGTAAGGCCTGTGTGGTATATACCTTCATACATCATGGTCTGTCTTGCCACTATTACGGGTGGCTGGACTATGCTGGCATTCGTAGTCTTTAGTGTAATATTTTTAATCCTGATCGATCTGGCCCCTGGCAGGTTTTTCGATATAATGCCTATCACAGGTGTTTTTATATTATGCGTGATTCTGTTAGGGTTTTACCTTGTATATAGAATTGCCGGAGGGTCTTCTTTTGTATCTGGAGCACTATCTCACGGCCCTGATATGGGGTTTTTCAAAAGTTCATGGGCGCTCATTAAATTTGGGCTCCCGTGGTTTCCCCTCGTAATACCGGCATGGGCCTATGAAATAAAACCAGATGAGGATATGGCATGGAAGAAGCTCTTACCTTCGAAGATTGCACTTGTAGTAAGTCTTGCGATACTGTGGTTTTCTCAGCACTGTGAGCCAGGCTATGCTGTCCTTGCTGTGCCATTTATTGGGATACTTATAGGTTACTGGGTCGCTACAGGCCTTAAAGGTGTTTCTCGCATCCTTAAGTTTAAAAGATGGGCTGTTATATCTGCTGGTCTTATTATCCTTGTAGCAGGAGTGATAGCTATTATCTGCACTGATACAGATAGCTCTCTATATATAAAGCAAGGCATAGCCATAGGGGTCCTTGGTTCTATTGCTATTTGTCTTGCGTGGCTAATTCACAGGAACCGATTGGCTTTGGCCGTATTTTTAGAGGTCCTCTCTGTTATTGTTGTATGCTGGACCTACTCCTTCATAATGCTACCTGCAAGGGATGTAGTATATAACCCTGAGCAATATATAAAGGAGATATCAGACCTGCCCCTTTTGGTGTTTGAAGATGATATGTATATGAGGGGCTACCTGGGATATGTAGGGGCATCTCCGGCAATAGTAAGCAGAGATGTGGTACCCTTTGGGAACAGCTTTTATCTGGCTGTATCCACGAAGGATATCAATAATCTGATTAAAGAGTTGACGGGCCGTATGGATATAGAGGTAAAGAGCAGTTTTAAGTCCAATCGCGTATATGCCTTGCTTGCTGCTACCTCGAAAATTAAGCCCGGGCCTGGGCTATAGGTATGTTTATATGAAAAGAGTTATCCGTGGTCAGTTGTCAGTAGTTTGTGGTATATTGGAAGGTGATCGTCCTATCTGGAGGTTTTACAACGGACAACGGACAACGAACAACAGACTACTGACAAGTATAAGTACAGAACTAAAAAACCACTCATGGCTAAATATATTTTCATTCTTAGTTGTGAGAGCCTTGCAGGCATGGGGGTTTACGAGAAAGGATCTTTATCCGGTCCTTTGCATAACTCTTTAGTTTTTTGTCCGCTTCAGTCTTTAATACCCTTTTATAGCATTCTAGTGCCTCAGACACTTCGCCCATGCTTGTGTAGGCATCTGCCAGGTCTTTTAAGACTATGGGTGGACAGGAAGGCAGGGCGCTTGCCTTTTTGTAATATATTAATGCCTGCCCTTTTTTATTTAATTTCCATGCACTAAAGCCAAGCCTGTAATAGATAAGGGCGCCATATCTTGCTCTGTTTACGTTACAAGAGGTGGTTATATTTTTGTATACTTGATATACATTTATAAAGTCTCTTTTTTTCCAGTAGGCATTAGCCAGCCCCAACTTTGCCTTGGAGAGATCATGCTTTAGTTTTAGCGCCTGTTTGTAGTTATGTATGGCATTATCGTATTGTTCCATCATCATTTGAGCAAGCGCCAGATTGCTTATGGCCAGATAATCATAAGGTAGCTCTTTGATTGCATTTACGCAAAGTTCTTGAGCCTCTTTGTATCTCCCCAGTTTTATGTATAAGACAGAAAGATTTACATTGGCAGGACTTGAATTTGGGTATTTTGCCAGGGTGTCTTCCCACAGTGAAAGTGAGTTTTGCCAGATGTCATTTTGCCTTATAGTCATCGCACTGTATGAACATATAATCATGGATAGCAAAGCAATAGAGACAAGCCTAGGAAAGTCCGGTGATAGCCTCCATACATTTATACGCATATACCACAGTTTGCTAAGGATATAGGCTATAAATACACACCAGGTCAAAGAGGGAAGCAGCGCATACCTGTCTGTCAGTGTTTGAGATATAGGGAAGATATGTGATACGGGCAGCAAAAATATATAATACCAACCCACAAATATGGGATATATATATCTACCTTTAAAGAATGCCCATACACCGGAGGCAATAAAGAAGATATTTATCACTACAAAAACCCATGCCTGCCATAGGTGGGGATCTGCATAAAGCCTTACAGGATAGTCAGCTGCATAGTTGATGGTTAGGGAGATAAGCTTGATATAACTTGCCAGGATTTGAGATACAGCCAGCAGGTTGGTCCCAAATGAGCCGCCATGGTAGGGTTTTAGGCCGCCAACTGCAGACATCATGGATATGAGCCTGAACATCATGGGGGCTACAATGATTACCAGAGGGATATATACAAGGAGCCTTTTTTTCCAGTATGACTTTTCTTTGTTTTTTACATAAAGGCATAGGTCAATACCAAACATTATTAAAGGGATCATCAGGGCGGTGGGTTTGGAGAGGGCCCCCAGAATAAGGAAGACAATGCTGAGGATATAATGTCTTTTTCTACCAGATATTGCCTTTAAAAACGATATCAGACTCAAAAACGTAAAGATACCAAGCAGAGGTTCTTTTCTTGCATATAACCATGTCACACTCTCCACATGTACAGGGTGCACGGCAAATATGAGAGATGATAGCGCTGCCCATAGGAAGGCCTTTTCCTCTTCGATACCAAAGGCTTGTAGCAGTTTCAAAAGGAAGACCCAGCAAAAAACTATCATTAGATAATAGAGGAGCATGCTGTGCAGATGCATGCCAAAGACAGCCTTATTTTTCCAAAGGCTAAAGTCTATCATATATGATATGTCCCTGATCGGTTGGTATGTAGAGCCTGGATGGAAGGACAGGACTTCTTTTAGGTTATCAATGGATATCTTGTGGATGGTGGATCTGTTAAAGAGCGCTGGATCATCCCAGTTGGTTGGGGCATTATCGAGGGTATTATAGTAGAGACCAAATATTAATGCAGCAAGTATAACCAAGAAGAGAGCTCTTGGATGTGCCGGCCTTTTAATCCTCTTCCCAAAGTCTTCCAAAACGTCTGTACCACCAGTCAGATTTGTCTTCTAGAATTAATCTACACGGACAGTTCTCCATGAATTTAATTAATATGTCCTTTGCCTCGGTAATCTCTCTTGTTTTATCATTATCTCCACCTTTATCCGGATGCATCTTTTTTATAGAGGTTCTCCATGTAAGCATCACCTCTTTATATGTGGCAATATCATCCAAGCCAAGGACTTTTCTTGCCCAATTGATTTTTTCTTGAGTAATCCCTTTCATAATACAATTAAGATACCATCTTATACATGTTCATACAAGGCTGGCAGATGAGCCAGGCATATGAGTGGCACTATACTCTGGAGGTGCAAAGAGCATTACAAAGGTGGCGAAAAACTCCGGGTCAAATTCTTGCGCCATCTCTTTCTGCATGACCTTTAATGCATCAAAAGGCCTTTTTGCAGATTTATAACAGCGCTTGGTAGTTAAGGCATCATACGCATCTGCTATGGCACATATCCTGGCATATATATGTATCTCATCCCCTGCCTTACCAGAGGGATAACCACTTCCATCGGTCCTCTCATGGTGCTCTAAGACGATATGTGCCGCCTCCTCTGTCATATCGCCGGTCTCCATTAGGATCTCATAGCCCCATGCGGGGTGTTTCTTCATGATATCCCACTCTTTTTCTGTGAGCGCACCTGGTTTATTTAAGATCTCAGAAGGTATCTTTGATTTTCCTATGTCATGAAGAAAGAATCCGGCACCTAAGTTATACATATTATGTTCCCCCATGTCTTTTTCAAATAGCTTGATAGCAAGGGCTGTGGCGAAGATGCCTACGTTTATTGAGTGTGTGTATGTATAATAATCATGCTCGGTCAGCACAAGGAGATTCTTCATTACATCTTGGTCTTCCAGTAGGAGTTTTACCATGGAATTTATTGTATTTTTCATTTCAGATATGGTTTCTGTTCTCGGGTCTTTGAATACCTCTTCCATGGTATAGGTTGATGATGAATAAAAGATTTTTGCCTTTGTCTTTGGCGCTACATGTGGGTCTGAGAGTATTTTGTCCATATGTTTTGCAGTATAGAGCGTTAGGGACTCTTCATCTGTATCTTTTACATACAGTCTCTTTAGCCCGGAGGCCAGCAGCCTGGCCTTGTGCTCCTCTGTAAAGGCAATGTCATAACCGGCAAAGAGGACAAACCTGTCTCCTATCCTGATATACAGTTCAAACGCCTTTTTTTTATCTAACTGCATGATCTCTATGGGTATGGGTTTAAAAGACATCATTTCATATATCGGTACATACGGATTTCATGTTTAGTCTATCTGTACATAATGGCAAGGGTTTGATATATCTGGTGTGATCTATGGTATCTTGTTAGGAGGGCTCATGATAGTTTCAAGGCAGATGATGGACTATTCCAAGGCATCGTCTTGGATTCGGAAGATGTTTGAAGAAGGTGCGCGGCTTAAGGCTGAATATGGGATGGAAAATGTATTTGACTTTAGCCTCGGCAATCCTGATGTGCCTCCACCTAAAAAGGTCATTGATGTTATGGGGGATCTCGCTTCTGACCTGGATACAGGCCATGGATATATGCCGAATGCAGGTTATCCACAGGTGAGAAAGGTGGTAGCAGAGTATGCATCCAGCCTTTATGGGGTAGGGCTTAGCCCTGATGACATTGTGATGAGTTGCGGAGCGGGAGGCGGGATAAATGTTGTTCTAAAGTCTATAATAGCCCCTGGTGACGAAGTAATGGTCATTTCGCCTTATTTTGTGGAGTACAGATTCTATGTTGAAAATTATGGCGGGGTACTTGTGCCGGTAGAGTGCGATGCCGATTTTTTACCTGATCCGGGAAAGATAAAGAAAGCGATTACTGAACGTACCAAGGCCATCATTATAAATTCACCAAACAACCCGACAGGGAGGGTGTATCCTGAAAAGATACTTACCGGTCTACAGGGCGTCCTGGCCGGCCATCCTGACATTCTTGTTATCTCAGACGAGCCATACAGAAGGCTTGTGTATGACAATATCCAGGTGCCATCAATATTAAAGATTTTGCCGAAATCAGTGGTAGTCACATCTTTTTCTAAGGAGCTTTCTTTGGCTGGTGAACGTATAGGCTATATTGCAGCAGGGGCTGGAATTGCTGAGAAAGATAGATTTATAGATGCCCTGATACTGGCTACCAGGATACTTGGCTTTGTAAATGCACCTGCATTGATGCAAAGGGTCTTAGAACAGTGTATTCACTTGAGTGTAGACATAGGCATATATAAAAGGCGAAGGGACCTGCTTAGATCTATACTTGATGACTTGGGCCTTAGCTATGCACCCCCTGAAGGGGCATTTTATCTATTTGTCAAGTCTCCCATAGGAGATGACCTGGCCTTTAGTAATGCCTTGCTAGATGAAAATATACTTGTAGTCCCGGGCAGAGGATTTGGATACAAGGGCTATGTCAGGTTTGCCTATTGTGTGGATGAGGCTACGATAGAAGGCGCGGCACCAGGGCTGAGGCGGGTGGTGGCTTCTTTGGGTGAAAAAGCTGTTATATAGTTTTGTTGGTTTCATTGGTTTTATTAGTTTGATTGGTTTGAATGAAGTGAGTAGTAAGTAGGGTATTTGCCCGAAACCTTTCTCTAACCGAAAACGTTTTTTGATACATCTAAGGCTCGCTCCAGGCAATTCCAAAGCTCGCCCTTTGGGCTCAGACACTTGGAATCGCTATTCTTCCGCTTCGCCGAGATGTATTAGCAAATCGCGATGGAAGGATAAGCTCAAGAACCCCTCATCCCTCAAGGGGTAACACCCCTCAAGGGGGGATTATATAGGGGGGCAGGAGAACATCCCCCTTTGAAGGGGGATGTTATTGGACGGGCTCTGACAAATTCCCCCTTTGAAGGGGGCCAGGGGGATGTTAATGAAGGGGTAACAGCCCATCGAGGGGAGAATGATCGGCGATTAAAGGTAAGGAAACTCCACTACTTGTTTGTACTGATCTTTAAGGTTTTATAAAGCGGGCAGTAGCCACTCATAACACTAGACATCAGTGCACCACTTGCAACCAGTAGAAGGCCGGCTATGCCACGGATCTTACCCTTCAGATAAAGTGCGATAATGGCAGTAGCAACCAATGCTCTAAATATACGATCCACCATACCTACATTTGTTTCCATAGTGCTCCTCCAGTATTATTGTAATTTGCTGATCACTATAAACATCTGCAGTTTTGTTGTCAATTGATAAAAAAAGGGGTGTGAAAATTGGCCAATATAAATAAGATTTGACCGGGGGGTTTTTCTCATGATAGAAGTTTATTATTGCAGGTGTATTTGTAATACTTGTGTATATTTTTCCAACCTGGGATTAGGAGTGCAGAGATGTCCAAACCATTTACAAATGAAGAGGCTACCATTTTTAAGCGGCCAGTGGAGTTGTTGCAGAGACTCATTCGTTTCAACACAACCAATCCCCCCGGAGATGAAGCAGGATGTATTACCTACATAGATAATCTGCTGAGGCAGGCAGGATTTAAGACTACCATTTGTGCCCGTGACCCCAGAAGGCCTAACCTAATTACCCGCCTGGCTGGACAGGGGAGTGCCCCCCCATTACTACTTTACGGACATGTGGATGTAGTCACCACAGTAAACCAGGCATGGAGCAATCCTCCCTTCGAGGCCAGGGTAGTAGATGACTATGTTTGGGGCAGGGGTGCCCTTGATATGAAAGGTGGTGTGGCCATGATGCTGGCCGCCCTGTTACGCGCTAAGGCCGAAGGGCTTACCTTGCCCGGCGATGTGGTATTTGCCGTTGTGAGTGATGAGGAGGCCGGGGGAGATTACGGCGCGAGATATCTGGTAGAAAACCATGCGGGTCTATTTGAAGATATTCGTTATGCCATAGGGGAGTTTGGTGGTTTTACCCTCCACTTTGCCGGCAAAAGGATATACCCTATTATGATCTCTGAAAAGCAGGTATGCTGGATAAAAGCAATCTTGCGGGGATCGGGAGGGCATGGGTCTTTACCTATTAGAGGCGGGGCAATGGCTAAACTGGCCCGTGTGCTCAGGCAGCTGGATAAACATCGTCTGCCGGTGCATATCACGCCCGTTGCACGTCAGATGATTGAGAAAATGGCTTCTGTTATGCCGCTACCTTTAAATCTTATTTTGCGTTCACTTCTCAATCCAAGGTGGACAGATATAGTGCTGGGCCTGCTTGGAGATAAGGGCAAGGCCTTTGATCCTTTGCTTCACAATACAGTGAGTCCTACCACTGTCCACGGGGGAGATAAAATCAATGTGATACCAAGCGAGATTATTGTTGAACTGGATGGGCGTTTGCTCCCAGGATATAGTCCTGATGATCTGATGGCTGAACTGAGACGAATTATCGGGAAAGAAGTGGACATCGAGCTCATTCGTTATGATCCGGGGCCTGCTGATCCGGATATGGGCATGTTCGCTACATTAGCAGGCATCTTGCAAGAAGCTGACCCGGGATGTATACCAGGGCCTCTTTTGCTTTCAGGGTGTTCAGATGCACGCTTTTTCTCGAGGTTAGGCATCCAGACATACGGGTTTACGCCAATGAAGCTGCCTAAAGGATTTAACACTATGGGGCTTATTCATGGAGCTGATGAGCGGATCCCTGTAGAGGCACTGACCTTTGGGACTGATGCAATATATAAACTCCTTGGGCGGTTCGGAAATAAATAGAGATATTGTAACTACTATGTGTGGATAGGCTAAAGGTTCACCCTGTTAAATGCGACCTTTGGTCGCCCTGCCTTCGGCAGGATTTAACAGGCTAAAGGTTTTTAAGAGTAGGTAGATATATTTGCAATACTTAAGTATATATCTCTAAGTTGGAAGCATATCTATGATACTTGCTTTAGTGTTTGGTAATATCAACAAGATAAAGGGATTAATAGCTTAATGGAAATACCTCTACTAAATGACATTATAATCATATTTGGGCTCTCTGTTGTTGTCCTTTATATATGCCAAAAATTTCGAATACCGGTAATCGTGGGATTTATTCTGACAGGACTAATGGCAGGGCCTCATGGGCTTGGGTTGGTAAAGGCAGTTCATGAAGTTGAGATTTTAGCCGAACTCGGGATTGGGTTGTTGCTTTTTACCATCGGTATGGAGTTTTCATTTAAGAGGCTGTTGCAAATTAGAAGGCCGTTCTTGATGGGCGGATCTCTTCAGGTATTACTCACCTTCACAGCGAGTTTTGCCATAGCCTGGAAATTCGGCCAGCCCATTGGTAAGGCTATATTTATAGGATTCCTTGTGTCCCTTAGCAGCACCGCCATTGTACTCAAATCATTCCAGGAAAGGGCTGAAGTTGATAGCCCGCATGGGCGTACAGGTCTTGGCATCTTAATCTTCCAGGATATCATTGCTGTCCCGATGATGTTGTTTATACCTTTATTAGGGGGGGCTACAGAGAATTTAGGTGAGTCACTTTTTATTTTTATGATCAAAGGGTTTGGTATTATTGTTTTGGTTATCATTGGCGCCAAATGGATTGTGCCACAGATCCTGTATCAGATTGCCAGAACGCGTATCCGCGAGCTTTTCTTATTGGTTGTTATTGTAATATGCCTAGCAGTTGCATGGCTCACTTCCAGTGCGGGGCTTTCCCTTGCCCTGGGTGCATTCCTGGCAGGACTTGTCATATCCGAATCTGAGTACTCTCATCAGGCCCTTGGCAATATCTTGCCATTTCGGGATGTCTTTACCAGCTTCTTCTTTGTCTCAATCGGGATGCTGTTAGATATTGCTTTCCTTCTCCAGCATCCATGGGTTATTGTGCTGATTGCTTTAGGTATTTTTGTATTAAAGACTCTAAGCGCTGGCCTTGCAACAGCCTTGCTGGGATTTCCGCTTCGTACTACGATCTTGGTCGGACTTGCACTCAGCCAGGTAGGCGAGTTCTCTTTTGTGTTGTCTAAAACAGGAGTCGAATATGGATTACTTACGGGATCGGCTTATCAGCTATTTCTCGCAGTCACAGTGCTTACTATGGCCATGGCCCCATTCATTATAGACCTTTCTCCTCGCGTAGCAGATCTTGTTTTGAGGTTGCCTGTGCATGGTAGATTGAAGTCCGGCTTTTATCCTGTAGAAGAGATAGAAGATGTGGGCAAAAAAGACCACCTTATAATCATTGGATTCGGAGTTAATGGCAGAAATCTGGCGAGAGCCGCCAGGGCGGGAGATATCCCCTATGTGATTATTGAAATGAACCCTGAAACAGTAAGAGACGAGAAAGGGAAGGGGGAGCTGATTTATTATGGGGACGCTACCCAGGAAGTAGTGCTTGAGCGTGCAGACATAAAGGATGCGCGAGTGGTAGTGGTGGCTATTAACGATCCTACGGCAACCCGTAGGATCACCGAGATTGCTCGCAGACTGAATCCTAAGGTGTATATAATAACACGAACGCGATATCTCCAGGAATTAAAACCCTTGTATGAACTGGGCGCTAACGAAGTCATCCCAGAGGAGTTTGAGACATCTGTGGAGATCTTTACCAGGGTCTTGAGAAAATACCTCATGCCCAGAGATCAAATCGAAGAGTTGATCTCTGAAGTGCGTTCAGGCAGTTACCAGATATTCCGAAGTCTCGCTAAAAAATCGCCATCTCTTCTTGATTTGGATTATTATCTTCACGATGTTGAGATCAGTGCGTTAAGGGTTGGAGAAAAATCACCTGTAGCTGGAAAAACAGTGGTTCAGATTAGGCTGAGAAAGGAATATGGTGTTACCTTGCTTGCAATAAAGCGGGACTCGAAAATCTTGTCCAATCCAACGGGAGACGCACAAATCATGGGAGGCGACCTGGTCGTTGTGCTCGGTACACCGGATAAGGTTTCAGATGTCGCACGCTTGCTGCTCAATACTGAATAACACAGATGGCAGTTTTAAAGACAGAGAATAAAAAACAAATTGATGTTGCAAACCAAAAGCAGCTTATAATTTATATGAAAGTAGTTGTCCGTGGTCAGTTGTCCGTGGTTTGTGGTATATTGGGAGGTGATCATCCTGCCCGGAGGTTTTACAATGGACAACAAGCAACGGACTACTGACAAGTATATGTACAGAACTAAAAGACCGCTCAGGGCTAGGTATATTTTCATGTCTGGTTATGCCTGCCTTGCAGACATGCGGGTTTATATGTGGACAGGAGAAACCATGAAACTAAATATCATCTACATAACCACAAAGGATAAAGATGAAGCAAGAAGGATCGGCAAGGAATTGGTCGAGACCAGGTTGGCTGCATGTGTCAATATCATAGACAATATGAATTCCATGTACTGGTGGGAGGGAGAGATTCAGGACGACAGCGAAGCCATCCTTATTGCAAAGACAAAGGAGAATCTGGTACCTGAATTGGTTGAGAAGGTAAGGCAGATGCACTCATACTCGTGCCCATGTATAGTGATCCTGCCAATCTTAGGCGGGAATCCTAAATTTTTGGAATGGATTGAAGAAGAGACAAAATAAGATTACATGCAAAAAAAGAGGGGGGTAAATGATACGGGTAGCTATCCTGGTTGAAAATTTATATGAGGATATGGAACTGCAATATCCTTTGTATAGATTGCAAGAAGAGGGGTTTAAGGTGGATATAGTGGGGACAGAAAAGGGCGTGGAATACAAGGGAAAGCATGGATATCCCACAAAGAGCGGGTTTGCATCGAATGAGATTAAGGCAGATGATTATGATGCGGTTGTTATTCCAGGGGGGTATTCTCCGGACAGGATGAGGAGATGTCCTTCTACTGTAGAGTTTGTAAGGCAGATGGATAGGAAAAAGAAACTGATTGCCGCGATATGCCATGGACCCTGGATGATGGCATCTTGCTGCAACCTGAGAGGCAAAAAGGTCACAGGCTTTTTCTCGATCAAGGATGATCTTTTAAATGCAGGGGCTACGTTTGTAGATGCAGAGGTGATTGTATGTGATAATCTCATAACATCAAGGACTCCGGCGGACCTGATTGTATTTACCAAAGAGATTATAAAGGCACTGAAAGGCAGGTAGTGTCAGTAGACCACCACCAGTGGTCAGTTGTGTTTCTAGATACTTAGATGAAATACAGGCACTGCCGGAAAATAAAAGGCAATATTTTTTGAAGGTTATAAAAAAATGAGCTATATGTCGTTAATAAGATCAAGGAGATTTTTATGTTAAGAGATTTAATACTAAAAAACAGGAGTTACCGCAGGTTTTATCAGGAAGTTGCAATAGATATGGATACCCTAAGAGAGCTTGTTGATTATGCGAGGCTCTCCGCCTCAGCAGGCAATATCCAGCCCTTAAAATATATCCTATCGAATGATCCTGAAAAAAACAGCTTGATATTTTCCCACCTTGCCTGGGCTGCCTATCTCAAAGACTGGCCTGGCCCCACCGAGGGGGAGAGGCCGTCGGCTTATATTATTATCCTTGGGGACAAAGAGATAAGCCCCTATTTCTGGTGTGATCATGGAATAGCGGCTCAGACCATCCTCCTGGGTGCTGCAGAAAGAGGCCTGGGTGGATGCATGATCGCTTCAGTAAACAAGAAAAGGCTTCAGGATGTCTTAGATATACCACCCCAATATGAAATCCTTCTCGTCTTGGCCTTGGGCAAACCAAAGGAGACAGTCAAGATAGAGACAGTTGATTCTACTGGAGATATCAAGTACTGGAGAGACAGTAAAGGCATTCACCACGTTCCAAAGCGTGCCTTAGATGACATCATAATCGGGTAGAGATAACTAGAGTTCATATCTCCATCTAAGGGCTATGAACATACTTTATGAGGGCATAAAGGAAAGGAGTACTTTGGTGATCGTCCCCAGCACTGCTGTTGAAACTATGCAACTAGGCTATTGCAGGTATCGCCGCATTGTCCAAGGAATTTGCTCCGGAGAGTAAAATCGAGGCGAAAGATGACAAAGACACAAAACCTCAAGAAGAGATAGAAGAAAAAGATCAGGACACAACACCGATGGACAGTGACTAAGAGGCATGTGCAAAATCACCTCAGGCATTTTGTAAGGATTAAAAAGATTTGTCTAAATCAGGAGCCAGTTGCCTTATGACACAAATATATGGGGAACAATTCCGGAAGGTAACTAATTGAACGCAGCTTGGGCTTATAGGCCTTGCAAAGGTTTATATGCTTAATATATTTATGATACATATAAAATACGCTGGGGAGGGATTATGATTTCTCAAAAATTAATTGACTTGATAGAGCAACATGCAGATGAATTGACCAGGCGTTTAATGAAGGATCTTCTTAGTAGGGAAGAGACAAAGAATTACCGAAACCTGTCGGAGGACCGTATATATGAGCATGTTCATGATGTGTACAGCAGGTTAGATTCATGGCTTAGCGGGGATAAGGCTAAGACGAATATTAGGAAATACTATACGGAGCTTGGCAGGCAGAGATACAGAGAAGGTATCCCCTGTCATGAAGTTATCATGGCTTTTATGCTTATAAAGAGACACTTGTGGCTGTATATAGTAGAAAATCAAATAATAGATTCTTCATATGAATGTCAGCGAGCGCTGGAGTTAAACAATCGTGTAATCTTATTTTTTGATAGGGTTATATTCTTTTCAGCTATGGGTTATGAGGAGGAAAGGGCTAAACAAGAAAAGGCCTTAGACCGCGGTGGCCTTTTATCGAGGATCTTTAAGTCCCGCAAGGTTTGATATAACTTTGTATTATGGATGCACTTATATCTTTTGATCTCCTGATTTTATAATTTTGGAGGTTGCAGTGGAAGTTGGGGATGTTTTTATAGTTTTTTTGTTCTTTTGGCATCAGGAGTGGCTGGGGGCTGGATTGCAAAGCAACTTGGGCAGCCTATCATATTGGGGGAGCTGACCGCAGGGGTATTCCTCGGGCCTATCCTATTACGCGGCATTGCGTCTAGCCATGAGAGGTCTGGTTCCTAGAGGACATTGGAATCAGAAAGATTTGCCAGGAGAAAATATATACTTGTGATCACTATTTGGGAACGTCACATAACCTGACTAACTGTCATGCTCAAGCACAGGGCATGACAGGGGCTTGGCTCCCCTTGGAACTACCAAATAATTTCAAGGGGTTAGGCGAAGAGGCTCCCTTTCATATCCGGGCGCTTTGTAAATTGCTCTGCAAAAAACTTTTCAAAAAAATGGAAACCCTGGAAATAAGCCACTTTTACTTTTCCTCCCCTTTCGCATCCACGGCAGCAAGGGTATCCATCAGATCCAGGGCCCCTTTCAGATCGCTATGGATGCGCTGGAGATATCTCTCTGTGGTGTGAAAGCTCTCATGCCTGAGTAATTCCTGGATGAGTTTTCCTGACACCTTGTATTTGTTGCTCAACAGGGATGCCACATGCCTTCTAAGGGCATGGAAGCCGAAGTGCCTTACCCCTGCCCTCTTTGCATAGCCCGGGCATAAATCGCCTGCGATGAGTGTATGGTTGCCCGTAATGCGGTCCCGGGATGGTGTCAACAAAGACGTACTGCTTGTATTTTGGCAGTATGCCCAGCACATACTTTGGATTGAATATATCAAAACCATATCAAAACATTTCTTGAATAGTCCGAGTTGTATATAAATAGCAGATATATGAACTCCTCTGCCAAAGAGAGACCTGCCCTTTTATTCTTTAGAAATAATCAATGGGTCACCACTTGACTTTATTCAGCTCGCCATTATACTTTAAATTACAGTGCTTTCTTTTGAATAGGTCAGGGACTAAGCAGAGGGGCCTTGAAAAATCAGGTTCCTTTCTGCAATTTTCCGTTGTTATTGTGTTATATGGATTGTTACTTAAAATGCAATATATATTGGAAAAAAGGGGAAAGTCCGTATAGTAATTGTTGGGAGCAATAAACTAATGACATCTGAATTAAAGACACATTTATCAAAGCAACTGGCTGAGACTCAATCGAAGTATACATATTTCTTGTTGGCTGTTGCAGCATCAGCTATTGCCCTTTCCGTTCAACGTACGACAGGTCTCCCATTGAGTTCGAGCGTGATACCATTAGGATTGGCTGTTGCATGTTGGGCAGGATCTTTCTTTGCTGGTTGTCGGAACAGAGGCTATTTCAGTTCAACCCTCTACGCGAATGCTGCACTTCTACAGGTTCAAGATGGTACCCATCCGGGCGTTCCTCGACATCCTGATGCGGTGGCTGCCGCTGCCGAAGGTGTCAGAGAAGCAGCAGAACACAACTCGTCAATGGCCAATTTCTGGGGGCATCTACAATTCCGCCTTCTGGTTCTCGGCGCTATATGCTTCTTTGTTTGGCACATAATCGAGATGATGCATGTCGTTCCCAATATTAAGTAGCTCCCAACCAGCCAATCCACGCGGACCCGCGTTCCGCGGGCCGGTGATCTTTTCGTTAGACGAAAAAACAAATAAGGAGGGGACGTATGAAGTATTACCTAATTGTCCTCATATCATCGCTATTTCTTATTAGCTGTACTAATTCTGAACTAGCGAATAAGCTCGCCCCAGAAATAGAGAAAGTAAAAGATCAAATTACCGAAGTTGAAAAAGATAGAGGCAAGTATGGAGAAGGATCTGTTCTTCATTCAATGACCACAATGCGGCTAGAAATATTAAAACATAATTTAGCAATGTTGGAGCAAAAACTATATTCAGCTTGGTACTATCCTCGGTTTTCTTACACAATAAATTCTGAGAGTTATGGTCCACCTGCAAATAAGGAGGAATTGATTGCTAAATTAAAAAAAGAAATGCAAAGTGCAAGAGATGAGTGGATTAAGTCGCAGGGAAAAGCAGAGGGTATGGGCGGACTGCTTGGAATATTGGCATCCATTGAAGTTGAAACAAAGGCATTACAGGTAGCGCAACTGGAGTATCAGTTATCGGCATATCAGTATGACTTCCCAGCATTATTTATGCCCATTAAACCAGATGTATTAAAAATTGATAATACTTCATTTGAGAAAACCATAACAGCAAGTAAATCAAAATCTCAAACTAAACCACCCAAAAAGATAAAACCATCCAAAGCGGAGATTGAAGAAAAAGCTATGAGAGAGGCTCTATCTGTGACGTTGAATAACAAGAAATACATACCGAAAGACTATGATGTAAACAGATACAATGATTACTGCAATTTTGAATTTGAATATAAAAACAATTCCAAGAAAGATATCAGAGCATTCACTGGTGTAGTTATTTTTTCAGATATATTTGATAGAGAATTCTTTAGAGTCGGTCTTACTGTTGATAGTAGCATTTCAGCTGGGAAAACCGTAACGGATAGTGACAAATCTATTGAATTAAATCAATTTAGCGATGAACATAAACAGTTAATAAATACAAAAATGGAAAATCTTAGAGTAGGATTTGATCCTCGATCAATTATGTTTGCTGACGGATCAAAACTTGGCTCAGTTAAGTGAAGCGTCTAACAAGTTCATGCACCAGATTTGAAACTCTCTGCGCTCGTTTCAAACTGGTGATGATATCGTTGTGCAGAATATCATGAGATTCATAAAAAATATCATCCTTGAATTATTAGGCCTTTTCGCTTTTTGCGCTGCATTTTTTCTTTTTATCATTTTCTCTGAGACGCCAATCTCACGCTGGTTTGGCTATGTCTGGATTGCCTTATGGTATGCGATTTGCTTAGCCTGCATAATTGCTGTTTCGGTTGAATATGGGAAAGATATTATTAAGATTTTTTACGATAAATGGGTACAGGGGGGGCTCCTATTTTTTGGATGGGGCATTCTATGGTATAATGCATGCAATCTAATCGATAAAATATCTGGTCTTAGCCATGAAACAATATTTTTCTTTACTTTTATGCCTTCATTCGGTGTTTTTGGATATTTTACTGTAAAGATTTTAGATAACTTAAAACAACGAAAAAACAGACAACAATAAAAATATCACACAACCAGCCAGTTCACCAGACCGCCGAAAAACGTGGCTGCTGGGACCGGCAATGTTAGCCAGCCATCCTGAATTTCTAAATTCTACTATGTTATTTCATGGGAAAATCTGTTATGAGTATCAATAATAATATCAACAAGGATTGAATAGATTTATGCCTGGAGAAGGGAACGGGGAAGGGAACGGGGAAGGGAACGGGTCAAGTCTACGTTTGACTTATGTCGTTGGTTCTAATGTATAAAGATAATAAAGATTAATAAGATCAACCGGGTTCGCCTAACCAGTCAATCCATTTGCCCTCTAATCCGCTACACTCCATAAAGGCCGATGATTTCTATCGCTAGACTTAAAAGTCCATATATCTTGCCAAAACGCTTATCAGTAAGGTGCATCCCTTAAGTAAAGATTTCTACTCGATATATTCAATTTTCGGGTGTTGATTTTGTCCATCAACATAGCAGCTATGTGGACTTTTAGTTTGAATTAGAAAGATCAGTTAACGTCCTTCCCGTTCTTCTTCTATCTGCGCTTGTTCGACCATTTGCTTCAAACGACTTATGTGTTTATTTATCCATCTCTTGACTTTTAGGTCAGTCTCTTCCTTAGCAAAATTTTCCAACTCTTTAATGCTTTTCATGTAATGCAAACTTTGAGGCCCAGACCAACCCTCTGACAAAAAATTTGCTACAAGAATTCTTCCAACATCATTCCTCTCACCATACCGGACTAAAAGTTCACGTGCATAACATGTTTTATCCTGTGGCCTTAACAAAAAAGGTGGAACAAAATCTGCTGCGATTTTTGCTCTTTCATCTATATTTTCGTCAATCCACGCCCATACATCTGAGGGATTAAACTGCCATAATGCTCCGGACGGCTTTTTGGTCCACCCTTTCTCCCCTCTCAGCCAATCTTTTAAATGAAAGCTTCTTTCGTTGTAAGGAAGGGTCAAATTTTTACTGATCCCTTGCCATGTTTCAGAAGGATTTTCTTGGGCGATTTTCACAAGGACTTCTGTAGCCATAGAATATTTTGAACTGATTATGCTATTTTCATTACCAAATGATCCTACCAAAACTTTCCTTAGAGTTTTAGCAGTATCGGGATGTTGCTTAATCAGTTTCAAAGCAATTTCCTTCCAGTTGTACATAACACCTTGCTTGCGTTTAATCTTATCAAAACTACTGAAGAATACTTGATGACATAACAAATTGAGAGTTAACTTTTTAGGAATTGCCCTCTCTTTTTGCTTATGGACATAATAGAATATATATAAATCCAACAGTATTTCAGCACCAATTTCTGATGGTTCTTTTAGAAGGAATTTTGCCCACTGTTGAAATACAGTCTCCGATAAAGACCTAATAACGCCTCCGTAGCTAAAAAGACGCAACTCCTCAATCTTGAATCCACCATTTTTTGCCACGCCGAGGATTTTTTTAGCTACATTGTCAGTCATACCGGAACGCCATACCATTTCAGGTAGCAGCTTCCATAGGCTGGGATCTTCTGAAACTTCAAATATTATGCGTTCCCAAAGGTTAGGCTTAGTCTCATAAATTCTCTTTAGATACCCCCCCACGAAAAAAGCAGTTGAAGTTTGCTCTTTTCGTGCTGTCTCCAAAAATGATTTCAAGAACGAGAAATTCGAGTCTGCTTTTCCTAAAATATATCCAAAGTTGTATCCATTTGCAGCATCCGCAGAAAGCAACCAAGGAATATAAGGTTTAAATACTTTGGGCGAATTTATTGCCTGGCGGGCAAGGTCATTGAGTATTTCATTTAGCTTTTTCTCCTCATTACCTTCCTCCCCGTATCTGTACTCCAAAGGATTCATCCCAACATATCGATTTAGTAACCCTCCAAAATCATCTCCTACAAGTTGATCTCGAAGGTTTATCAACCTGTTGAGATTTTCAGGCACAATATTTTTCCCGTCGTAATGTATTATTTCTTCTAACGTTTCTATGAGACGCCTTTTATCCAACCAATCAATCTCAGACAATCTTTCGAAGGTTTCAATAACCATCGGTGCTAAAATTGCGTTATCGATGAATCCTCTAGTCTGCCTCAATATAACGTTTAATGCAGCATTACGAATTTCATTGTCGTCAGACTCAATTTCTTCACACACAAGTGACCATATTTTCCTATAAGCGTCAGACAGTTCCCCCCAAGTTTTTGGGTGCCAGAGATTCGCAATAGGTCGAGCACCTTGGAACTCGACTCCGAGCCAACGATGGTAGGTATTTGTACGCAGCCCAACTTTGCAAGCCCGAAGTGCTAGGAGTTTTTTCTCTTTGGATTCAGATCGAAATGCTTCAGCTAATATCGGAATCCTTATATCTGGAGATGCTTCAGTATTTGCAACAGGAGCCGGGCCAAAAGCGAAAAGTTCGCAGAAAATACCACTTGCATTGTTGCTATAAACGTGTTCAGTTTCAGCCTCTCCTAAAGCAAGGAGTAATCTAGCTGCATCCTGGAATAAATCGGACCAGACGGCTATACGCTCTAAGGACCAAACAATGCGTTGTCTTCCCTCCGTGTATTTTAGTAAGAACTCCTTGTCCCAGCCACCAATTGTTTCATTTAGACGCTGTAAGGCAATTTCGGGAGCAGCTTCGGTCAGGTAAAGGAAGAACTCCGCCCCCGATTCATTTTTAAGGAGCCTTCCGTCAGCAAAAGGGCCTGCATCTCCCAAAAGTTTCTCCACCACTCGTCTGCCAACTGCAGTTCTTCCAATGTATGGTATTCTTTTCTTAAATCTTGGCAATAAATCAGGGGGTGCTTCATCAAAGAAATCATCGAGATCAAGAAAGTCTCCTTGAATTTCCAGCCAGTCGTGTATCAAATAAACTGCCAAGGGAAAGGGTGTAACATACAGGTAATGATCCCCTTGTAATATTCCTCTCTCTCTCTGTTCTTTTACTATCTGAGAAAAGAGATCCCATTCGGCATTAGAAACAAATCCAAACTTTGATGCCACCCATTTAGCCTCCTTGTTTAAGTTGCCCTTCCACCCAACTTTTGTAAAAATAGAGAACCCTTTTAGAGCTCGCCTAGTAGCACGAACAGCTGGGGATTGTGGATCTAAGCGACCTGCAATCATTCTGTTTATTAGGGGGTCATCATTTATACGAAGTAAGTCGTCAGGAGATTCGCCACGATTTGCCTCAATGTTTTCTGATAACAGCATAGCAATTTTAGGATATCCTTCAGCGAACCTGGTGATATGATCAGTGGTTTCATTTGGGATCCCAGGATTTTCATTTCTTAGGATGGTTTTGATACAACCTTCATCTATGGGGCTCAAAGTAATTTGGCCATAAGCGGTGTGCGTAAAATCATTGGATATAGTTATGAGGGCTAGACGGCTACCCCGAGAACTGAAATCCTTAGCCAAGAAATCATGATCCGTAGCGTCACATTCATCAATCACCATTATGGCAGACATTTGGTTATCTCTTTGTAAGGCAAACTTTAAATCAGAATTACTAAAAGATTCAGAATATGAAAATATAACTCTGTTTCTAATATCAGGGGCAGAAAGTGCCTCATATACAAGCCGGGTTTTCCCTAAACCAGATAAACCCAATATCCTCACAACTGGACATTTGTCACTGCTGTGTCGAAGAGTTTCTCTTAGACCAGTAATTACTTTTGATCTCTCTTGATCTTGAACGAATTCGGCAGGCTTACATACATCGGTATTTTTGCCCCAAGTTTCATAGTCTAGGCATCTTTGATAATTAGGTTTAAGTGATAATGCTACAGAAGGAAATCGATTCGTAAAACCAACTAATTGTGTGGATGTATATATCCTAATCTTCGCATTGGTATAGCCAAGGCGGCTGAATTCTTCCAATAGCGCATTTTCCCGGCGTTCTATCTGTGTGTCTGAAATGCTTGCAAAAAGCACTAAAACATAGGTTCCTCCTTTTTCCATTAACCAGCTTACTGCTGGAGCTAGAACATTTGGATTGGAATGATCTTGTATTGCTTCCTTGCATTTCTGTGGGATTAAAGCACTCTTCTTAATCTGGAAACCTGAAACGCCTTTGGGAATTATATCATCCCGGATGGGGTTTACAGATTCTTTTATGCGTGCATCTAAACCCCCATCCGAGGTGTTTATACATTGCGGTGCACTTATAAGCCGTTGTGATACACCAGCAAAAGATGCTTCTGCCCAAAGTAATTTCCCGAAAAAATCTACAGCATCAATCTGGTCTAAACGTACGATGTCGTTATCGGTAATCTCGAAAGGATAATACATTTGAACCCTCCGTTTATAACCTCTACAAGATATGATTCTTCCGGATACATTTATAAAGAACACCTTTTGAATCAGAAGGAACAATATAATTTATAGGAGAGTGAATTTTGCATGTCAAGCTAAAAGGCTAGAAAGAATAGAACTCGGAACGAACATAGTACCCCCTTTGAGAGTATCAAGGTGATTGGCAAGGGAAGAAAACGGGTCAAGTCTACGTTTGACTTATGTCGTTGGTTCTAATGTATAAAGATAATAAAGATATAATAAGATCAACCGAGTTCGCCTAACCAGTCAATCCATTTGACCTCTAATCCGCTACACTCCATAGAGGCAGGTGATCTCTATCGCTAGACTTAAAAGTCCATATATCTTGCCATTAAATCCATTCATCCAAAAGTCCATATATCTTGCCAAAACGCTTATCAGTAAGGTGGTTCCTTTCAGTAAAGATTTCTACTCCATATCAACATGAACCCATGGCTTGCTGTGTTTCTTTGCCAATTTCCGAGTCAATGCAGACCCCCCAGTCAAATTTCCATGGGATAGTATTACAGTGCCATCCGAGTTCACGATATTTTGTTCTGTACGTTTGGGATTGGTCTTGACATAGGGTCATCTCTACATTAGGAATACCAACGGAGAAAAATGGTAGAAAAAGGCTTAATCATCATTGGAATACTGATACTGTCTTCCGGTATTCTCAGTGTGAGAGCATGGTGTGTCTCATCACCAAACGAATTTTTACCCCCGGTTGATAAGAGCAGGTAAATTAAAAAACATCATAGCAATAAAACATTAAAAAAGGAGGAATCAATGATCAAAAAAATTCCAAGAATTTTTATCGTTCTCATTGCGTTGATTGTTCTTTATTTTGTTATCTGGCCTTTGCCTATTGAACCAATAGCATGGCAGGCTCCACCAGATCCCGGATATAACGGTGTGCATGCAGTCAATCAAAGACTGAAAGAAATCGAGACTCTTTCCATTGGGAAAAATCATGGACCTGAGGACGTAGCACTTGACGGCCAGGGTCGTATATATACGGGTACCAGCTTGGGATACATCGTTCGCCTGCAGCCGGACGGTTCACAGCCGGAGAACTGGGTCAATACGGAAGGGGGGCCGTTCGGCAGCATTTTTACATCGGTTTTAGGACGTTTACCCAAATTAAAAGCTGATCTTTAGTAATTCATGAACGGGATGTTATATTATGTTGCATATGGATATCACAATGGAGGTGGGAATATTATCATAAATTCCTGAATTAGAAGCACGTATTTAATGATGATTAATGGAAAACTCAAAAGAGCACCGGAATAATGATGTCACTATTGTTAACATCGGCTGCTGCCATGAATTAGAGGGTCACGCTTAGAAGACCATAAGTTTTTTTAGCGACTGTGTTTTTTTTTAAAATCGAGCATAAACTCTGCCAGACGCTCGGCGCCCTCCAGAGGCAGTGCATTGTACATAGACGCCCTTATCCCTCCGACAGATCTGTGGCCTTTTAGCCCGACAAACCCTTGATTGGTTGCATTCGATAGGAATTCCTGCTCAAGTTCTTCTGATGGGAGCCTGAAGGGTATATTCATCTTTGATCTTGATGCGGGCTCAACAGTCCCCCTGTAAAAATCAGACGAATCCAGTATTTCATAGATGGCAGAAGCCTTTTTATTGTTGGTCTCTTCTATCTTTTCGATGCCGCCTTGATCTTCTATCCATTTCAATACCTCATGAACAGCGAATATTGCGAGAACCGGCGGGGTATTAAACATGGAATTTTTTTCTACATGGGTTGAATAATTGAGCATAGTTGGCGTATCTTCCGGGGCCTTATTTGCGAGGGCTTGCCTTATAATCACTACAGTTACCCCGGATGGCCCCATATTCTTCTGTGCACCGGCATAGATAATGCCAAAGTCTGAAACCTTAATCTTCCTGGATAGTATGTCAGAAGACATATCTGCAACAAGGGGGCTAGCTCCTGTATCAGGAAAAGTCTGCCACTGGGTTCCATAGATGGTGTTATTTGAGGTGATATGACAATATACGGCATCCACGCTCAGCTTAATCTCTGATGGAGAAGGTATTCTTGTATAGTTTTGATCCTTTGAGGATGCTGCAATGTTTACCTTTCCGATCTTTTTCGCCTCCTTTATCGCATTTGAAGACCAGCGCCCGGTATCTATGTAATCTGCGACTTTATCTGGGGCTAAGAGGTTAATCGGCACCATGGCAAACTGCAGGCTGGCGCCACCCTGTAGAAATAAAATCTTATAGTTGTCAGGTATATCCATGATTCGTCTCAAGCGTTCAGCTGTGTCATTTGTAAGACCATCGAATTCTTTTGACCTGTGGCTTATCTCCATTATGGATATGTTAGTTCCTGCAAAATTCAATACAGCCTTGCTGGTGCTTTCAAGCACGGTCTCCGGCAGGATTGCTGGCCCCGGATTAAAGATATACACATTCCTTTTCATCTTGGTTTTTTTTACCCTCCTTAGCTAGTTTTGATATTTTGAATACTTCATATCCCATATATGAGGATGAGGTAAAGGCATTTTTTACTCATCCCCCGCCTTTTTATTAAAGACGATTTCCCAAGCCTTAGGCATAAGATAATACTCAATATCATGAGTACTATTAGCGCAATCACGCCCCTGAGTTTTGATTATTTATGTTCTGCCTTGATCAATGAGGATTCCTTTAACATAGTACACAGTATTATGTTTACAATCATAAGTCCTGCCAGCACCACCAAAGATGGGGTCATAGAACCTGACACGGCCCTAAACGCATCCATGCCAAAGATAAAGATTATCCCTGATATCTGCCCGGAAAGTACAAGAAGACCCTGAGATGTGGCCTCTGGTGCCGGGTAACTTACCTCTGCACTGTATTGATAACCTATAGGCCCGGCGCTCATAAAGAAGAAACCTAAAACAAACCCTGATACTAACAGTAGAGGATAACTCGTTACAAAGGACAGACCAATAAGCCCGGGGGTTGCACAGATCATGGCAAGCAGCAAAAACGGTTTTCTCCTGCGATATTTGTCTGATAGAGGTGGTAAGATGGAGGCACCAGCAATACCACCAATCATCATAATTGCACCTACCATCCCTGCCTGTGTGGCATTAAATCCCCTTGGGCTTAATATCTGCTCGATCCATGTGCTTACGGCATTAAACATACCTAATCCTATAAAGAACAGAAGTATAGCGATTATCATGTTTCTCTGTTTAAAGATGTGTTTGAGGCCTTCTAATACCGAGGTTCGTTCATTCTGGTCAGCGGGGCAGGGTGGGGTTAGAGGGCTTTCCTTCACAAATACGAAAAAGACGATTGCGCTTATAATCGAGATAACCCCGAATATATTGAGCATACCTGGTATGGTATATTTGGTGACAAGGAAAGGTGTTGCCGCCATCGCAACAATAATACCCAGGTATTGGAATAAGACTGCAATCCCTGCTGCAGTCGCCCTTTCTTTTAGAGGAAACCACTTGGCTGCCATTACGGTTACAGAATTGAGAATGAATGGCTGTGCTATGGCAATCATAAATGTGGAGGCAAAGACAATCGTGTAGTTATCCCCAAATAATCCCCTGGTAAACCCAAATACACCAGTCAAGATGGCCCCTAATCCTACCCCCTTACGTATACCATAGGTGTCAACCATCCATGAAGCAGGTATAGACAAAAAGAGGTATACGATCATAAAGATCATGGAAAGGAGACCAATTTGCAATGGGGTCACATGATAAAAGTCAGCTGCCTGACCAGTGATAGGGGCAAAGGTAATCCAAAGCATTTGCATTACACCTTGAAGTATTGAGTAGAATAAAAGCGCTATCCACCTGTAACCATAGACCTTAAAGGTTGTTTCTTCCGTCATCTTAATAGACCTCCTCTAATAAATCATTTAGATTAGTTATCTATATAAACCATGTTACATTAATAAGTCCAGGATATATCCAATCTAATAAATCCGTATGAGCGCAGGTACCCACAACGAAGGATGAAAATATATGCTGCATAAGAAGAGACCCTTGCGCAATTGCTTTTATAGTCATTGCGAGGAGGCCGTAGGCCGACGTGGCAATCCCATTGGTTGCAGGCACTTTGAGATTCTTCGCTTCGCTCAGACCCCACACTTCGTGTGGGTCCCCAGTTTGTCTTCGCTAAAGCTCGCAATGACACATCCTGTGGCTTTTTGCGAAAGCATCAATATTTCGCTTCATTTAAACCAATCAAACTAATAAAACCAATGAAACCGACAAAACTATATAAGCATCTTTTTCATATAAGTATACTCCGGATATTATCCAGAAATAAATCTATTCACTGTTTACTGTTTACTATTTACCATTTCCATATAAACTTGAATCTGATTATAGGATTATGATACTACCCTGTGGAAATAATTACATTACAGGGGGATTATATGGACTTTGCGTTGAGTGAAGAGCACAAGATGGTTCAGGACATGGCCGGAAGGTTTGCAGATCAGGAGATTAAGCCTATTGCTGCTGAATTAGATGCGAGTCATCAGCATTCGGATGAAATACTGAAGAAGATGGGCGAGCAGGGATTTATGGGGGTAGCCATACCATCCGAGTATGGTGGGGCAGATATGGATTATGTTGCATACGCGCTTATCCTTACAGAGATATCAAGGGCATGCGCCGGTACAGGCGTGATTATGTCAGTAAACAACTCGCTTTATGGGTTTCCTGTCTTAAAATTTGGTTCCGAAGAACAAAAAAAAGAGTTTCTAACTCCGGTCGCATCTGGACAGGCCCATGGGTGTTATGGACTTACAGAGGCAAATGCAGGGTCTGATCCATCCGGGATGAAGACCACTGCTGTTTTGGATGGAGACACATGGATTGTAAATGGTGAGAAAAAGTTCATCACGAATGGGAATATCGCAAAATATGCCATACTTGCCGCAATAACGGATAAAGAAAAGGGATATCGTGGCATTTCTCAATTTGTTGTCGACCTAGAGGAGACCAAAGGTTTTTCTGTTGGAAGGGTTGAGGATAAATTGGGGATTAGGGCGTCAGGCACTTCAGAGCTGGTGTTTGAAGATGCAAGGATCCCCAAAGACGCTATCCTGGGCGATCCAGGTGCTGGATTCAGACAGATGCTCACCACCCTGGATTCCGGCCGTATAGGTATTGCATCGCAGGCCTTAGGGATCGCCAAGGCATGCCTGGAGGAGGCCTTGGAATATGTGAAGGTCAGAGTCCAGTTTGGAAAACCATTGGAAAGTTTTCAGGCGATCCAGTTTAAGCTCGCTGATATGGCAACACGCATAGATGCGTCAGAGATGCTTATTTTAAAGGCAGCATGGCTTGAGAGCAATAGGTTGCCATTTGAAAAGGAGGCGGCCCAGGCCAAGATGTTTGCCTCAGATGTTGCAATGGATGCATCCGTGGAAGGGGTGCAGATACTTGGCGGATATGGATATATAACAGAGTATCCTATGGAAAGGCATATGAGGGATGCAAAGATCACCCAGATATATGAAGGTACAAACGAAATAATGAGGATAGTGATTGCGAGAAACGTACTTGGCAAGAGAAAGTAAGATAGCCATATCAAACTTATATCCACCGTTTAAGGATATGGGCACACTGATGTTGATCTTCAGTGATAAATGTGACCGTATTATATTAACGCAACTGCCATATTACCAAATGTTTATATAGTATATTACATAATACACATATAGTAAGGCTATACACTTTACGTATAACATACTGACTATACTGTGTAAATATTTTATATAAATTCCACATTTTATGTTGACAGGTTAAGCGTACCTTGTTAAAGGGGAAAATTATCTATGATAGATAGTCTTGACAGGTCTAAAAAAACAGGTCATTTTTTGGTAGTGTGTAAAAACCAACAATAAGAAAGGAGGTTTTTATGTTAAGGACGAAGGAGCAGTATATCGAGGCCTTACGGAAGATGAGGAACAACATCTATGTTAATGGTGAGAAGATCAATCGTGCTGATGAGGTTCAGATGGCTACCATCAACACCATTGGTTTGACCTATGATGAGGCGCAAAAGCCTGAGAATGCAGATTTGCTGACTGCAAAGTCCCACCTTACCGGTGAGACGATCAACCGTTTCACGCACATACATCAGAATACGGATGATCTTCACAAAAAGCAGGACATGACCCGTTTCCTCTGCCGGAAGGTAGGCGGCTGCATTCAGCGTTGTATGGGGATTGATGCCACAAATGCCATATACAACGCAAGTTATGAGGCAGACAAGCAAAATAATGGCTCCACAGAGTATCACGAGAACTTCAAGAAGTGGCTCACGCGGTTCCAGACAGAGGATTTGATCGGGTGTTGCGCGCAGACAGATGTAAAGGGTGACCGCATGAAGAGGCCCTTCCAGCAGGTTGATCCGGATCTGTATGTGCATGTCAAGGAGAGAAAGAGTGACGGGATTGTGGTAAGCGGCTGCAAGGTTCACATCTCAGAGGCGTCTGTTGCAGACGAGGTTCTGGTTGTCCCGACAAGGGCGCTGACGCCTGAAGACAAGGATTATGCCGTCGCATTTGCCGTACCTGGTGACTGGGAAGGAATGAAGCAGGTGGTTACGGTCCACAATTTTCGCAAGCGTGAGCATTTCCCCCGCGGTTTTATGCCTGGCGCGACCGATTCCTATGTAATCTTTGACAATTGCTTCATTCCATGGGAGCGGGTATTCCTCTGTGGTGAGAACATGCACGGTGGAGCGCTGGCACTATTATTTGCACTCTTCCATCGTCACAGTTATTCCGGGTGCAAGCCGGCCATCGGTGATATTATTCTCGGGGCTGCGGCCATTGCGGCTGAATACAACGGTATTGAGAAGGCCGGGCACATAAGGGAGAGGTTTGCTGAGGTCATCATGACGACCGAGCTCGGTTATGCAGCCGGTTATACTGCATCTGACATGGGCAAGCCCGAGGTTTACATGCCTGGTATGGGATTTATTCCCTATGGTCCCGGGAGTTATATCCCCAATTCCATCTACTGCAACGTGGGTCGTTGCCTGACGGGTGAGGCAGTATACCGTGAGGCAGAGATCCTGACCGACATCTGTGGCGGGATACCGGCCACATTCCCGTATGAGGGGGACTGGGTGAATCCGGAGACAAAGGATCTTTTAGAAAAGTATGTCATGCGCAACCCGAAGATATCCGCAAAGAATGCAGCCCAGTTCTGGCGTTACATGGGCGATGTCCTCTGCTCGGCCACCGGTGGTGTTGCAAATGTGGGTAACTATCACGGCGGAGGTTCGCCTGTCATGGAGCAGATCGCCATTACCACACAGTATGATATCGAGGAACGAAAACAGTTCGTCAGAGACATTGCAGGTCTGACAAAAGATTAAGAAGCTAAAAAATCATATCAACTATGACTTTGGAGGTATTTTTTGATGATTAAGACATAATTTTGTGACTTAGTTGAAATACTGTTCACTTAATCACCACGATATTGATATTAACTTGTCTCACCGGCGAACTATTCTGGTTCCTGGACTTTACTGGCCAAGCGCTCATTTTTCGTTTGACCACCCTTGGGTTACGCCGACCACGGCTTGATACCACTCGTTCCTCCAAGATCTCATCAAGTAAGGCTTCATGAAAAGCTTTCCTGGCCAGAGGGGGGAATAGCAGCAAGGCTTATCAGTTTTCGTCGAATAACCCTCACGCTGTGTACATAAGACAAGCGGTCTGGATCTTCATTCGCTTTCAGCGCAGCTTCGTGCATAATGCCACGGATAGCAAAATGGGCCATCATAAAACCATAAAACTCTTGAACAACCAATTCTGGACGCTTACTTCGCAATACAATCTTTGCACCCCGCAGATGCGTTTTGAACTCATCAAACGCGTTTTCAATCTCCCAGCGGTCATGATAAAGTGCTGCCAGTTCCTTGGCCGGTGCCTCCTTTGGGATTAGAAGGGTTGTAATAAGTCGGTATAAAGGTTCAGCATCTGGTATTCCTTCCAGCGTGTATTCAATAACACGGATATCAATGGCGTCCTTGTCATGGCGCCTATCTTTATCCGAAGCATAAATTCGGCTCGTATAGGAACCGTCACGAAACCTCCGTAGGCAGGGCAGTTTTAGATTCTTTTTTACTCTCCAGAGAAGATCAGCACCTGTCTCCTGTGCCTGTTTCCATAATTTGTAACCGAAAAAATTACGATCGGCCAGACACAACATTCCTTTGGTTAAAAATCCAATCACTTCTCTTGTCAGTGTTATTTCCCCTGTGTCGTATCCTGCCATTCTCGAGCCGAACAAGACATGGGTCCCGTTTTCCACGAGCGATACAATGCGGATCTGAGGAAAACCGCTTTGACCACGACTGGCCTTGGGACGGCCAAATGCTAATTCATTCTCCTTTGTGTCTGCCACATCCAAAGTACTACCGTCTAGAGAGACCAGACGCCATGTGCGATACCATGCCCCTTTTGTCGTCCGTTTACTCCCTCTCACAGCAATGGGACCAACCAGTTCATCATGAAGTACCTGGAGAGGCTCACTCCCAACTCTTTTGCGGGCCTGTGAGATGCCTGATTTTCCGGTCACTTTAATATGACCATTCGGCCCTTGCAGCCATCGAATTCCTTCAAGCAGACAGCGGAGCACTTCTCGGTACGAGACCTGCATATAAAGCGCTAGCGCTATGACATAGTAAATAACAACATGCCCTGGTAGATCCCGTTGCCGTTTACTGGCTCTTCCTGTAGCTGCAAGAACACTGTTAATTCTTTCAAGCGGGAAAAATTTTGCAATCACTCCCAGGCTAATGTGATCGGTAATGCGGCCTCCCTTTGGTATTTCAGCAATTGTTCGTGCCATATGCATACCCTCCTTATCTGTGTGATAAGACAAGCATATAGCATCTAAACTCAAAAAGCAATCATTAAGTGAACTGTATTGCCCTTAACCGTCATTCCGGCGGAAGCCGGAATCCAGTCTTTTCAAGTAGTTACAGATCATCTGGACTTTTCCCGGACTCGATCCGGGATTTACAGGAGCGACGACTTTTTGCAAGTTCATCAAAGATAAAAAATAGTTTTATGGGGAATATAAGGGCCTTTTGCCATTACCGGCCCGGGGGGTAACATCCCCCTGGCCCCCTTCAAAGGGGGAATTAAAGGGGCGTCACCCCTTCAAAGGGGGAATTAAAGGGGCGTCACCCCTTCAAAGGGGGAATTAAGGGTGTGTGCTCCTTCAAAGGGGGAATTAAAGGGGCGTCACCCCTTCAAAGGGGGAATCTGTCCATGCAGATTAAGGGATGGAGGGGTTCTTGAGATATACCTTCTATCGCGATTTGCTAATACATCCTTTGGCGGAGCTTGAAGGGGAATCGCTCCCTTATGTTTGAGCCCGAAGGGCGAGTTAGTTAGCGCCCGTAAGCAAGCCAAAAGGATGTATCAAAGAGCGATATAGGCAAGCGAGAGATCCCCTCATCCCGAAAG